>Ga0318568_10000890_pt1 | contig 12382 bp, 10 predicted proteins | sample GRESIP088b5f21_FD_203690 | JGI IMG/M metagenome (GOLD analysis project Ga0318568, IMG submission 203690) | Tropical soil microbial communities from Luquillo Experimental Forest, Puerto Rico - GRE.SIPMG.088b5f21 | ecosystem: Environmental > Terrestrial > Soil > Tropical forest > Bulk soil...
CGGCGCCGCGCATGCGCATCCGCTTGGCGGCGCCGCCGCTTTCAAGGAACTCGCCCGCTGCCGCCATGAGTTGGGCTTTCAGGGCGTGGTGATCACGTCCGAATTCGATGGAAAATTCATTGACGATCCAGCGCTCGAATTGTTTTGGAACGAAGCCGCCAAGCTCGACATGTTCGTCTTCGTCCATCCGGCACTCAAGCTCAATCACGCCCAGCAGTTCGACTCTTACGACACGGCGCGCGCGGTCGGGCGCGAATTTTCACTGATTATGGCGGCGATCCGGTTGGTCAATTCTGGTGTGTTCGATCGGCATCCCAAACTCACGGTGCACATGGCGCATCTTGCCGGCGGCATCGCCTCGATGCTGGCGCGCATCCGCTGTTTTCAGGACAAGGAGTTCTGGGGCACGGCCGGCAATCAACGCCACGGCCGCAAAGCGCAGAAAGACCTTGATCATTACATCCGGCACAATCTCGTATTTGACACGGCAGGTTTTGCCGGCGGCATCGGCGCCATCAAAGCGGGTTTATGCGAAATTCCCGCTTCGCGCATCGTGTTCGCCACCGATTATCCGCAGGAAATCAGGAAGCGTGAGCCGGTGCGCGATTTCGTGAACGAGCTTCGAAGGCTCGGCGCCGACGGCGAGCGCATCCTCTCCGGCAATGTCGGTCTTTTGCTGAAAGAGCCGCCGGCGACGGAACGAACAAAACTCGAAGAGCGAATGTTGTAGGAGCCGAAGCGCCGAGGTCCATTTTTACTCAATAACTTGATCAGCGCGTAACTGAATCGATAGCGGTATTTCGACGCCGATTGATCCGGCCGTTTTCAGATTGACCGTGAGCTCGAATTTGGTGGGCTGTTCGACCGGAATGTCGGCAGGCTTCGCGCCTTCCAGGATTTTGTCGACATATTCGGCGATACGGCGGTGCATAGCGACAAAATCGACGCCGTAGGACATCAGCCCGCCTGCCTCGACATAGTTTTTGAAGATGAACATGGTGGGCAGCCGCTGCTCAATCGCAAGACCGGCGATAAGCCGCTGGCTACTGGTGAAATACGGGCTGGACTGCACAAGCAGCATCTGCGGCGAGCCCTGCGCCAGGACATGGAACGCCTCATTGAAATCGTAGGGCGGATTTTCGAGCTTCACGCCGCGCAATTGCAGATTCATCTGCGCTGCCATCCGCTCGGAAGCCGCGAATTGGTCGGCGGAAAGAGCGTCGTATAGGGCAGCGATGTTCTTCCTTTGGGGAAAGGCCTGCGTGAGCAGTTCAACCTGCTTCTGCGCCAATTCCAATTGGCGGAAAAATATCCCGGTGACGTTGCCCCCGGGCCGCGCCAGTCCGGCGACGTAGCCGCGCGCGATCGGATCGAAATTGACCGCGATCATCGCTATCGGGATTGTGCGGGTCGCGTTGAAGGCGACCTGCAGCGCGGTCTCCGGCCCGATGGCAACGAACAAGTCGACATTCGACTTGACCAAGTCGGCCGCTTGGGTGGCAAGATCGGCCTTCGGATCGTTTGTATAGCGATATTCGATGATGAGATTCTGGTTCTCAACCCAACCAAGCCGCCGCATCTCATCCGAGAAGGCCGAATAGCTGGCGATCAACAACGGATTGTCGGGTAGACTGGACAGAAAACCGATCCGGGCTTTCTTTCCTTGCTGCTGCGCGCGTGCCACAACTGGCCAAGCGGCCGCGCTGCCAGCCAATGTGATGAAATCGCGCCGACGCATCCTTCCCCCAAAGCCTTGCTTATAGCTTGTCGCTAGGCGCAGCACCACTCCAGCCTTGCCTGCGAGCACCCAATTACAGCAGACGACTGGCAAATGCGTTCAGGGAAAGCTCGCCGGCAATATTGGGCCTCTGCTCAAGGAGCGGCCGGCGCCGGAGCGAGCAAAAATCGAAGAGCGGATGTTGTAGCGCGAGTAACGATCTGGTTGTCACGCCGCATCGTGGAAAATGACACCAAGCGTGTGCCGGCGGCCCGAGCGCAGGCGGCTTACCCCGTGCCGCATATTGACGCGATAAATTCCGCGAGTGCCGCTAACCGGACGGTGGTGGACCGGAAAGATCACCCCCTCGCCTTGCCGCAGCGGCACGACCTCGGCGCGCGATTGCATGCGCGGTCGTTGCTCCGTGAGCAGAAACTCGCCGCCGGTAAAATCTCGTTCCGGCTCGGACAAGAGAAATGCCACTTGAAGCGGAAAGACGTTCTCGCCGTAAATGTCCTGATGCAAGCAATTGAAGTCGCCGGGACCATAGCGGAGAAGGAGCGGCGTAGGCTTGCTTTGCCCGTCGGCGTGGCAGCGCCTTAAATAAGCGCCGTGCGTTGAGGGATATGTTGCCTCGATGCCAAGCGCCTTGTTCCAGCGATTCGCAACCTGCGCCAGGGCCGGATAAAGAGATTCCCGAAGCCCGGCGACGATCTGCGGCAGCGGATAAGCGAAATATTTGTATTCGCCGCGGCCAAAGCCGTGCCGCGCCATGATTATCCGGGTGCGAAACAACTGATCAGAGTCGTAGCTCTCCGCCAAGACCGCGCATTCTTCTGGTGTAAGCAACGGTTCCGTAGCTGCACAGCCATAGTCGTCCAGATCGGAGTTGATCGCGGTCCAATTCAACGCCGCGACCCGCGCGCCGATCGACGACGATTTTGCTTGCGCGATCGATCGCTGCATTTGGGGCATTGGCGCCATGTCTGGACTCCAAAGTCTTGATCCTAAATTTCCGTGAGGCTGCGGATCGCAGGCAAATATTCTCAAAAGCCAGGTGATCCGACACCCGAAACCTGCGTTGTTTAAGCACCATTGCTTCGCTTACAGAGGAGGAATTAAGCGCTCGCCAGGTGCTTTTCGATCTGATCGACCGGAAATTTGGTGAGATCCTTGCCGATCTCGGCGACGATCTTCTTTTTCACGTCGGGATGAAATGCCTTGCGCAGATCGGCGAGCGTGCGCGGCGGTGCGACCACGACCAAGGCTTCGACATCGCGTTCGCGTACGATCCGTTGCAAGGTTGAGGCAACCTCATGCGTGAATCGATGCTCTTCCAGCGCGTGCCAGTCGGTCTGAGTGACGGCAGAGCGGCCGCTCCCGACCGAGGAAAAGGCTCGGCCTGGTCGGTCGGCGCCTTGCTCATGGGTTGACGGATTCTGATCTGTGAAGACCCGTTCGGTTCTCAAATCGAGCAAGTCTCCGTCGCCATGATTGCGCAAGACTAGCGCTTTGCGGCCGTCGCCGACGAAAACAACAGCATTGTGCGGAATGGTAGTTTTGCTCATGGCGTCGACCGAATGATGATTGCGAGCTGATCGCGGGGACGATGGTCTTGGCGGGCCTAGTCCGCCTTGATTTAAGTCAACTAGCGCAATGGCTTATTCGTTCCGAACGGCACGGGTCCCGAACTCTGCTTGTCACCTTTTGCTTTGCCACGTTCTCAATTTGAACCGTCAAGCAAACGCCGGGCGATGACTTGCGCCTGAATCTCGGCGGCGCCTTCGAAAATATTGAGGATGCGCGCGTCGCATAAAATCCGCGACACCGGAAATTCGAGGGCAAAGCCGTTGCCACCATGCACCTGCACCGCATTATCGGCTGCAGCCCAGGCAACGCGCGCGGCGAGAAGCTTGGCCATGCCCGCCTCAAGATCGCAGCGCCGCCCCGAATCCTTCTCCCGCGCGGCATAATAGGTGAGCTGGCGTGCGATCATGATCTCAGCCGCCATCATCGCGATCTTGTCGGCTATACGGGGAAACGCGGCGATCGGCTCACCGAACTGGACGCGACTTATCGCATAACTGAGCGCCTGTTCCATGGCTGCCTGCGCCACGCCGATCGCGCGCGCCGCAGTTTGGATGCGGGCCGCCTCGAACGTCGCCATCAACTGCTTGAAGCCGAGACCCTCGACGCCACCAAGCAGATTATCCGCTTTGACGGCGAAGCCGTCGAAAGCGATCTCGTATTCCTTCATGCCGCGATAACCCAACACCTCGATCTCGGTCCCGGTCATGCCCGGCACTGGGAAAGGATCGTCGTCGCTGCCGCGCGGTTTCTCCGCCAGCAGCATCGAAAGCCCGCGATAGCCCGTCTCCGCCGGGTTGGTGCGCACCAGAAGCGTCATCAGATCGGCCCGCACCGGATGGGTGATCCAGGTCTTGTTGCCGTAGATCTTGTAGACATCGCCGTGCCGCACCGCCCGCGCCTTCAGCGACGCCAGATCCGAACCGGTATTCGGCTCGGTGAATACTGCGGTCGGCAACACTTCGCCGGAGGCGATCTTCGGCAGCCATTTGCGCTTCTGCTCCTCGGTGCCAGACCCGAGAATGAGTTCGGCTGCGATCTCCGAACGCGTACCGAGACTGCCAACCCCGATATAACCGCGCGACAATTCCTCCGAGACGACGCACATCGACTCCTTGCCCAGTCCCATACCGTCGTAATCCTCGGGAACGGTCAGACTGAAAACACCAAGCTCCGCCATCTGCGCGATGACATCGAGCGGGATGTACTCGTTGCGCAGATGCCATCCTTGGGCGAAAGGCGCGACGCGATCTTCGGCAAACTTGCGCATTTCCTCGCGGATCGAATCAAGCGTGTCGTCCAGGCCGCAGGCGCCGACTGTCGCATCATGATGCGCGCGCATCAGCTCCGCCAACCGCGCCCGGCGGGTCGGCGTGTTGCCGGTAGCGATGAGATGCTCGACGGCCGGATTGGCGCGCGCGGCGACTGCCGCCGCGTTCAGCCCGAGATCCGACAGGCGCACGATTTCGCCCTGACTCATCGCAATGCCGCCCAGCACTTGCGCGAGATATTCGCCGGCGCCAATGCGCACAATGAGTTCCTCAATTTCGCCGAAGCCGCCGCTATCGGCGAGGCGCTGCGCATAGTGCGCGAGTTGGCGAATGGCCTCGACATAAGTAGCGAGCCAAGCGAGCCCGTGGGTGGCGCGTTGCTCGCTGTCGAACAATCGCGACGCTACGCGGCCATCGACCATGACCCGCTCCGCAACCGCGCGGCGCGCATCGCTCAACAGCGCATCCATCGCCGCGGCTGCATCGCCGAGCATGGCGATCACCTCACGGCGCGGCGGTCTCTCCGTAACGACAGCGGGCATGGCCTACTCTTGGTTCGACATAAGTCGCTGGACGGGCCTCCGACGACCTTATGCGTGCAGTGCACAAAAGCCAATCGCGGTGCGCGGCCACAACGGGGGCCCGCACTTACGGAATCGGCCACAAACGATGCTATGAAATCCCAGACGTTGGGCGCGGAGCTTGTCTGCCATTGAATGCGATCCGCCTGTGTTGCCGCGTGGCCTTGGACGCCTTCTATCGCTTCAACGCCGATGACGGCTGGGCGATCGCGAGCCACATCGCACTCTCGGTCCTGATGTCGATGTTCCCGTTCTTGATCCTGGTGACGGCGCTCGCCGGCTTCATCGGTTCCCAGAATCTGGCCAATGAAGTGGCGGGCCTGGTCGTCGCGGCGTGGCCGCGCGAAGTTTCCGGTGGCATAGCCGGTGAAATCCACAAAGTGCTGACCACCGCGCGCGGCGATATTCTCACCATTGGCGCTGTATTCGCAGTTTATTTCGCCTCGAGCGGGATCGAGAGCCTGCGCATCGGGCTCAACCGCGCCTACGGACTGGCTGAAGAACGGCCGTGGTGGCTGTTGCGACTTGAATCGATCGGCTACGTACTGGTCGCCGCCGTCGGGCTGCTCGTACTCGCCTTTCTGGTTGTGCTTGGTCCTTTGGTCTTTCGCGCGGCGCTCGCTTATTTCGATTGGCTCGCACCGCTCGAAGGCCATTACAACATCGCGCGTTTCGGCGTTGCCGCGTTTGTTCTCACGGTGGCGCTGTTGATCCTGCATATGTGGCTGCCGGCAGGCCGCCGGCAGATCGAGGATGTATGGCCCGGCATTGCCGCCACGCTGCTGCTGTGGCTTGCCTGCGGCTTCGTTTTCGGACGGTATCTGGCCGACTTTCCCTCGACCTATGTCACCTATTATGCCGGCTTGGCGTCGGCGATGGTGGCGCTGGTATTTCTTTATTTCATCGCCTGGATTTTCATTTACGGCGGCGAGCTCAATGCCGCGATCGCCCGCGAACGTGCGATCCGGCGTGGTACGCCAGATCGCCTGGCATGAATGAGAAGCCTGCCGTCTAGGCATCGGCCGTGGATCAGGCGCGTTGCGCCTCGATGACGTCGTCGAAATTTCGCAGCCCCGGCCGCGGCGTGTTGATCAGCACCGCCATATTCCCCGGCTTGTGCCGGTTGGTGCGCATCAGTTCGTGCGCATAGGGAATCTTCTCCCACGCAAACACGTCGCTCATGCACGGATCGACGCGCCGATCGATAACGAACTGATTGGCGGCGCTTGCTTGCTTGAGATGCGCGAAATGCGAGCCCTGGACGCGCTTTTGCCGCATCCAGACATAGCGAGCGTCGAAGGTGATATTGTAGCCGGAGGTGCCGGCGCAGAACACGACCATGCCGCCGCGCTTGACCACCAGGCACGACACCGGAAATGTCGCTTCGCCCGGATGTTCGAACACGATGTCAACATCGCGTTTGCCGGTGATATCCCAGATCGCCTTGCCGAAGCGCCGCGCCTCTTTCACCCAAGCATCGTATTCCGGCGTGCCGACTTTGGGCATCGCTCCCCAGCATTTGAAATCGCTGCGGTTGACGACGCCTTTGGCGCCAAGGTCGAGTACGTATTGCACCTTGGCTTGATCTGACACGATGCCGATTGCGTTGGCGCCGGAAGCGGCGACGAGCTGCACGCCGAAAACGCCGAGACCGCCGGACGCGCCCCAGACCAGCACATTGTCGCTCGGTTTAAGCGTATGCGGCGGATGCCCGAACAGCATCCGATAAGCCGTCGCCAGCGTGAGCGTGTAGCAGGCCGATTCCTCCCACGTCAGATGCGCGGGTTTTTGCATCAATTGCCGCGACTGCACGCGGCAGAATTGCGCGAACGAGCCGTCGGGAGTCTCGTAGCCCCAAATCCGCTGCGACGGCGACAACAGCGGATCGCCACCATTGCATTCTTCATCGTCGCCGTCGTCCTGATTGCAATGCACGATGACCTCGTCGCCGACTTTCCAACGCTTGACCTTGGAGCCGACCGCCCACACCACGCCCGAGGCGTCCGAGCCGGCGATATGAAAGGGGTGCTTGTGTCCGTCCAACGGCGAGACCGGGACCCCGAGCCCGGCCCACACGCCGTTGTAGTTGACGCCGCCGGCCATCACGTAGACCAGCACTTCGTCCTCGGCGATCGGCCAGGTCGGAACTACCTCGCACTGCATCGCCGTTTCCGGCGGGCCGTGGCGCTCCTTGCGGATCGCCCAGGCATACATTTTTTGCGGAACATAGCCGAGCGGCGGAACTTCACCGATCTCGTAGAGATCCTTAAGCGGCGCGGCTGAAGGTTTCTTCTGTGCAACGGCCATGGCGGGGCTCCCCAAGCACCGGCACTCCCGGGCGTTCCGCGATCAATCGCGAGGCAGCACGGTCGCGGTCGCAACGATAACACTTTGACGCAGTTTATGTTGCATTGCAACAAGAACGGCGTCACACTGCCGTTTGCGCTCAAAGTTCTGCAGTCGACGGCGCAATCAATGCAGCGCAATGAACTAAAAGCGGATTTTCCGACCGGCGGCCAGAATCGCGGCCAAACGCAGCGGGATAAGCCGTGGATATTTCGAACCTATGCCGGGCATTCCACCGCTGCGGCTTCTAACGCGCTCTACCGCACCAATCTGAGCAAAGGGCAGACCGGGCTTTCCGTTGCCTTCGATCTGCCGACCCAGACCGGCTACGACAGCGATCACTCGCTCGCCATGGGCGAGGTCGGCAAAGTCGGCGTGCCGATCTGCCACCTCGGCGATCTGCGCGCGCTGTTCGACGGCATCCCGCTCGGCGAGATGAACACGTCGATGACCATCAACGCGACCGCCGCCTGGCTGCTCGCGCTTTATATTGCACTCGCCGACGAACAAAGCGTGCCGCGCGCCAAGCTGCAGGGCACGACGCAAAACGACATTATCAAGGAATATCTATCACGCGGCACCTATGTGTTTCCGCCGGCGCCCTCGATGCGGCTGACCAAGGACGTGATCCTGTTCACGACCAGGGAAATGCCAAAATGGAATCCAATCAACGTTTGCTCCTATCACCTGCAGGAAGCCGGCGCGACGCCAGTGCAGGAATTGGCCTTCGCGCTCGCCACCGCTATCGGCGTCCTTGATGCGGTAAAGGCTTCGCGGCAATGCGCAGACGAAGAGTTCGGCGACGTCGTCGGGCGTATCTCATTCTTCGTCAATGCCGGACTGCGCTTCGTCACCGAAGTCTGCAAGGTGCGCACCTTTACCGAATTGTGGGACGAGATCACGCGCGAGCGCTATGGCGTGCGCGACCCAAAGCAGCGGCTGTTCCGCTATGGCGTACAGGTCAACTCGCTTGGGCTGACAGAGCAACAGCCGGAGAACAACGTCACGCGCATCCTTATCGAAATGCTCGCAGTAACGCTGTCGAAGGATGCACGGGCGCGGTGCAGCTGCCGGCTTGGAACGAAGCGCTCGGTTTGCCGCGGCCATGGGATCAACAATGGTCGCTGCGCATGCAGCAAATCCTCGCCTACGAAACCGACCTCTTGGAGTATAGCGACATTTTCGACGGCTCGCCGGTAATCGCTGCCAAAGTCGCCGAATTGAAAGCCGCCGCGCGCGAGGAGCTCAAGCACGTCGAGGCGCTCGGCGGCACGGTCGCGGCAGTCGAATCCGGTTATCTCAAGCAGCAGCTCGTTGAATCAAATTCCCGCCGGGTCGAAGCCATCGAGCGTGGCGAGCAAACCGTGGTCGGCGTCAATCGCTTTACCGAAACCGAGCCATCACCGCTCGCCGCCGCGGCCGGCGCGGTGCTGACCGTCGCCGCGGAGGCCGAAGCCGATCAGATTGCACGGCTGAATACATGGCGCGCGGCGCGCGATTCGCATGCGGTCGCTGCGGCACTCGATGGCTTGCGCAAAGCGGCCAAAAGCGGCGCCAACATCATGCCGGCCTCGATCGCCTGCGCTAAGGCCGGCGTGACGACCGGCGAGTGGGGCGCTGCGCTGCGCGGCGCCTTCGGCGAATATCGTGCGCCGACCGGCGTCGGCACCGCGATGCGCAATGACGCCGAGGGGCTCGACGACATTCGCGCCGCAGTCGATCGCGTCTCCAAAAAACTTGGCCGGCGTTTGAAATTCCTGGTCGGCAAACCGGGCCTGGACGGCCATTCCAATGGCGCTGAACAGATCGCGGCGCGCGCCCGCGATGCCGGCATGGATGTGGTCTATGACGGGATTCGCCTGACCGCCGAGGCAATCGCCGCCGCCGCGCGGGAAAACAAAGTGCATGTGGTCGGGCTGTCGATCCTCTCGGGCTCGCACCTGCCGCTGGTGCATGAGGTGATGGCGCGATTGCACGAACACGGCGTGGCGCAAGTGCCGGTCGTGGTCGGCGGCATCATACCCCCGCAGGACGCCCGCGCACTCAAAGACGCCGGCGTCGCAGAAGTCTATACGCCGAAGAATTTCGAGTTGAATCGCATCATGTTCGATCTGGTGCGTATCGTCGAAGGGGCGGTGGACGCCACTAAGTGACGAGACCTATCTCCGTTTCAATAATTTCCCAGCTTCATGGATCAAGCGTTTGCTTTCCTCAATGGAGGCTTGCGCTTGCGACACAATGTCGGCTTCGAACTCGTCGGCCGAATAACATCAACGGCCGGCGGGATTTGCCGACTGGCTACTGTCTTTGGCTCGTTCGATCTGCTCGACGTCGTCAAGAGCTTCGGTGGCCAATTGGGTGAGCAAGCGGGCAAAATCGTAGTTTTTTTCGCAATAGGCCCGGTTAGCCAGTTCGATCATGCGCTTGGCGCGCGTTCGCAATTTATCGGCATCACTTAGCCCGAGCATTTCACCAAACCAAATTATACCTTTTGAGCCATTTGAGTAAAAACTCACTTCGCCTGAGTACTGTTCCTGACATTTGCGCTTAAAAGTGCAGCCGCAACCTGCCTTTGGAACCTTTTGCGCCCTTTTGACTTTTCAGCAAATAAGACAACACAAATGAGTAAAGACAGTATCAGCTTCACTAGTTATACTTGTCGTATTAATCAGGCTTACCACGTTAGCTTGTTTTGACTAATTTGGTGAGAGGGTGCTTGTGAAGAACAGCGGGGGGCGGACGCGGTCTCGTTCGGGAACAGCAGTTGCAAATCGTGCGGACCCCGAGGAGCTTAAGGCGGTCGACAATTTTCGATTTCTCCATCGCATGCCGATCGGGCGGCGGCTGTGCGTGAACTGCTTCAGCACAGGCTCGCGGCAGTCGTAATTCGTAAGCAAGGGTCAAAAACTCATTCTTTCTTTTCGCGGGACGGCCAGCTTTTATCGCCGCCGTCGCGGCAATCCGATCGATTGCAGATGCCGCAGCCGCTCGCCGGCCAAACTAGGCAGCCTAGCGCGGCCGTGGCATAGTCGGGCGAACCGGCGCAGACCGGTCAGGGGAGGAAAGCATGCGAAAATTTCTTGGCGTGGCGGCGCTGGCCACCGCGATGAGTCTCACGGCCGCTGCGCAAGCGCAGTACCTCATTATCGGCAATGACGAGAAGGTCGCCTTCGATGACGGCAAACAGGTACTGAGCCCGCCGGGCAACGACACCGTCACCATTGTCGATATCAGCGACCGCGCCAAGCCGCGCCTCGTCGTCAATCTACAACTCGAAAATTCGATCGTCGGCCCGCCGACCAATCTCGCAATCACGCCCGACAACAAACTGGCGCTGGTCGCCAATTCGCTCGACGTGGTCAAGGACGGCGACAATCTGAAGGTGGTACCGGATAACAAAATCTACGTCATCGATTTGACCGCTTCGCCGCCGGCCGTTATCGCCACGGTGCAAACCGGCAAACAACCGTCCGGGCTTGCCATCAATCACGCGGGCAATCTGGCGCTGGTCGCCAATCGTGCCGAAAACACCGTGGGCGTGTTATCGATTTCCGGCAAGACCGTCAGCCTTGTTGGCACGGTGGCACTGGCTCCGCCCGACACGCCTTCCCAGCAGGTGTCGGCCGTGGCGATTACGCCCGACGGCAAGCACGCGCTGGCGATCAAGGCGCTTGCAAACAAGGCATCGCTGCTCGACATCAACGGCACGACGGTGACCTACAAGAACTACGACATGATCACCGGCGTGTTTCCCTACAACGTCCAGTTCACCGCCGACGGCAAGCTCGGCATTGTCAATAACAATGGCGCGGCCGGGGCAGCCGACGGCCAAGTCGACACCGTGGCGGTCATCGATATGACGCTCGATCCGCCGCGGGTGACCGATCAGGTGGTGGTCGGCGATGGGCCCGAGGGTTTGGCGGTCAGCCCAACGGCCGGCTACGCCGTGTCGCTCTTGACCAATGGCGCCGGCAATGTACCGAAGAATGCCTTTTTCCATCATGATCACGCCATCGCCGCGCTGTTAAAGAGCGACGGCAAGACCGTACGCAAGGTCGGGCAAACCGAAGTCGGCACGCTGTCCGAAGGCATCGCATTCAGCCCCGACGGCCGCTTCGTCTATGTCGCCAATTGGGGCGAGCAGAACTTGGTCCCCTATCGGCTCGAGGGCGACAAGCTTGTCGCCGTGGGAACGCCGCTCAAGCTCCCCGGCCATCCGGTTTCGATGCGCGGCAGTACGCCGTAACTTGCGTCAGCGGCGCTGCGGTGTCAGCGCCGCTGCCGTCGCCTCGTCCCGCGCAATCGGCAGCGCGGCCGTGAACTGAAAGACCGAGCCGCGTCCTGACGTGCTGGTGACGGTCAGATCACCGCCCATGCTTTTGGCTAGCGTTTTAACAACGCTCAGGCCAAGCCCGGCGCCGCCATAGCGCCGGGCAATCTGGCTGCTTGCTTGAGCGAACGGCCGGAACAGCCGCTTCATCTCGGCGCGAGTAAGCCCGATGCCGGTGTCGCGCACGATGCAGTGCAGCCGCACCTGTCCGGCCTTTGCCGGCTCGGCGCGCATCTCCAATTCGACTGCGCCTCGGTCGGTGAATTTCACCGCATTGTCGAGAAGGTTTTCCAGCGCCGCCCGCAACCGGACCGGGTCGCCGATCAATCGCTCCGGCACGTTATCGGCGATCATGATCACAGCGCGCAAGCCCTTGGTCTCGGCGCGCACCGTCAACGCCGCGTCTAGCGCGGCGGTCAGCGCGCGCGGGCGGAATACCTCCTGCTGCAATGTGAGCGAACCGGCAGCCGCCTTGGCGGCGTCGATGACCAGAGTTGTGAGCGCAGCCAGATACTCGGCGCTGGCTTTAATATCGGAGGCCCAGCGCCAC
>Ga0318568_10000892_pt1 | contig 12377 bp, 7 predicted proteins | sample GRESIP088b5f21_FD_203690 | JGI IMG/M metagenome (GOLD analysis project Ga0318568, IMG submission 203690) | Tropical soil microbial communities from Luquillo Experimental Forest, Puerto Rico - GRE.SIPMG.088b5f21 | ecosystem: Environmental > Terrestrial > Soil > Tropical forest > Bulk soil...
TTTTTATCCTGGATGATGACAGATGGTATGGTACTATGCTGGAACATTATCTTTCTCTCAATCCCGATTACCAGGTAAAAAGATTTGAAAATACAGCCGATTTTTTTAAAGCATTACACGAATTGCCCGATTTGGTTACGCTTGACTTTACGCTGCCCGATATGGATGGCTCGCAGGTTTTAAAAAAAATAAAGTTGCAATACCCGGATTTAAAAGTAATCATTATCTCCGGTCAGGAAGACATTAGAACCGCCGTTAGCCTTTTGAAAGGAGGTGCTTTTGATTATATTGTTAAAGATGAAGACACAAACGACAGGCTATGGAACGCCATTCAACACTTACAGGAAATATCAGATTTAAAGAAAGAAGTAGAAACCTTAAAAGGTGAACTAAAAAAACAATACGATTTTTCTAAAACAATTATCGGGCAAAGCGATGCCATAAAAAAAGTGTTTGCATTAATTGAGAAAGCAGCACAAACTAATATTACGGTTTCCATTACCGGTGAAACCGGAACGGGAAAAGAAATGGTGGCAAAAGCTATTCACTATAATTCTGCCAGAACCAAACAATCTTTTGTTGCTATTAATGTTGCAGCTATTCCGAAAGAATTGTTGGAAAGTGAATTATTTGGCCATGAAAAAGGTGCTTTTACCGGAGCAGTTGGCAAGCGTATCGGTAAGTTTGAAGAAGCCAATAAAGGAACCATTTTTTTGGATGAAATTGGTGAAATGGATGTGGTGCTGCAAGCTAAACTGCTGCGGGTTTTACAGGAAAGGGAAATTACAAGGGTTGGAGGAAATGCAGTAGTACCAATAGATGTAAGAATAATTGTTGCTACACACAGAAATTTGCAGGAATTGGTAAAAACAGGACAGTTCAGGCAGGATTTATATTACAGGCTTTTGGGATTGCCTATAGAATTACCTCCGTTAAAAGACAGAGATAATGATATTTTAATTCTTGCAAAACAATTTATTCTTGCTTTTTGCAAGGATAATAATCTTGCACCAAAATCTTTATCAGGTACTGCACAAAAGAAATTGCTGAATTATCATTTCCCGGGAAATGTGCGGGAATTAAAGTCTTTAATGGAATTAGCCGCAGTAATTGCAGATGGTAATACTATTGAAGAAAAAGATATAATGATTGAAGCTGTTGACTCGATGAATGATTTATTATCAACAGAAAAAACACTGAAAGAATATGAAATTTTAATTTTTCAGCATTTTTTGGATAAATATAGAGATGTTCTGGATGTTGCCAAAAGATTGGATGTTGGCAAGTCAACAATTTACAGAATGATTCAAACCGGTGAATTAAAACAGAAATAATTTAAAAGGCACTATGCAAAGAGTAATACCAATTGCTTTGCTTCTTGAAAAACAGAAAGTACAAGTTGTACAATCCCGAAATGAATTCGGGATAAACTGCAACACAATTGATGCCATGTAAACAGAACCTTGAAACGAGCGTGGCAACAGAAGTATGATTTATGTACAAAAGCTGGCTTCAAAAAAAATTACTGTGCTTTATCTACACTTTCTTCTTTTTCACTCATCAGATAGGCTTTAATGAAACCATCTAATTCGCCATCCATTACCGGGCCGATATTACCCACTTCAAAATCTGTTCTGTGATCTTTAATCATTTTATAAGGATGAAAAACATAACTGCGAATTTGGCTGCCCCATTCAATTTTTTTCTTATTGGCATTCGTAGCATTTTTGGCTTCTTCTCGTTTACGCAATTCTTCTTCGTACAATTTGCTTTTCAGCATTTTTAAGGCTAACTCCCTGTTTTCGCCTTGTGTACGAGATTGCTGGCATTCTACGATAATACCCGAAGTAATATGTTTTAACCGGACGGCTGTTTCTACTTTGTTTACATTTTGTCCACCCTTGCCCCCGCTTCTGTAAAATTCCCATTCCAGATCTGCAGGGTTAACATTTACTTCAATACTATCATCAATTAAAGGATATACAAATACGCTGGCAAAACTGGTATGGCGTCGGGCATTACTATCGAAAGGAGAAATACGCACCAAGCGGTGTACACCGCTTTCCGCTTTTAAAAAACCATAAGCAAAAGGGCCATCAAATTGTAATGTTGCGGTTTTAATACCTGCACCATCGCCTTCCTGAAAATCCAGTTCAGTTACTTTCCAACCCTGTTTATCACCATACATGCGATACATACGCAACAACATTTCGGCCCAATCCTGGCTTTCTGTTCCACCGGCACCAGGGTTAATTTGCAACACGGCAGGCAATTCGTCTTCCGGTTGGTTTAAAGTACTTTTAAACTCAGTATCTTCAATTTGCAGAACAGCATTGTCGTACGCAGCTTTTGTTTCTTCTTCGGTCGCATCTCCTGCTTTCCAGAAATCGAAGAGCACAACAAAATCTTCAACGGCTGTTTCTACCTGTTGAAAAAGTTTCAGCCAATATTCGTTTACTTTAATTTCTTTCATAATGCCCGTAGCTCTTGTGTTATCATCCCAAAAGCCGGGCGAAAGCGAAAGTTGCCGATCGTTTTCTATTTTCTGAATGCGTTGATCAACTTCAAAGAAACCTCCTTAGAACACTAACGCGGTCCCGTAAAACTTTAATTTGTTCTTGTGTCATAGCAGCAAATATAACAGGATATTAATGATCCGAAACGATTTGCAAGTTAATAAACGGATAGGCACCAATTTTTTGTGTTGAATAAATACCAAAAAAAGTGGAGATTCGTTATTATTTTGGCGATACGATTTTTAAGACGAGCATTAAAAAATGCATTGATATCTTTTTAGTTTTATAGACTGGAAACGAAAGGATATAGATTTGTTTCACATTACCCTTTGTAAAAGAATATTCGAAAGAAGCGAATGAAAAGAAGCATTTTATTTTATTGTATAATGACAGCTGCTTTGTGTGTACTATCCTGTACGCAAGTAGTTGACTACAATAACAAACCTTCATCAAATTCATCTTCATCGTCGGGTTCTTCATCGGGCAGTAGTTCGGGCACAGGTTCTACAAGTGGAGGAACCGGGCCAACAGCACCAACGCCACTACCACCGGCACCTGCTACACCTGCCTCTACTGTTAAAGTAACTAACCTTGGTTTTTCGGTTGCTTCTACTTCGCCGTGCAATCCAAGTTCAGAAATATTTACATTTACCAATACATCAAAAGGCATTCCTGCAACGGCCAGCTACGAATGGTATTTCGGAGATGGAAATATCATTATCGGAGTTGGAGATTCTGTTGTAACAAACCAATATTCTTCTGCCGGTACCTATAAAGTAACTATGAAAGCTATATATGGCGGAGAAACCATTGCCGATACTTTTCAAAATGTAACGGCATACGGTACAGATGTAACACCTGCTGCAAACTTTTCTTACTCGCTAACCAGTGGCAATACTTATTCATTTATCAGCAGCACACTTTTAAATCATGGTTCTATCAACAAATATGTTTGGAATTTTGACGATGGCAATATATTAACAGGTAATGCTTCCATTTTGCATACATACGATAAGTTTACAACAGACAAAACGTATAATGTAAAGTTAACGGTAACCTCAAATGCAGGTTGCACCTCATTTATTACCAACAAAGTAATTGTTCCGGCAGTATATTCTGTTTCAGGAAGTTTTAATTATTTCAGCACAAGCCCATGTGCTCCAAGTACAGAGATTTTTACATTTTCTCAAAATATTAGCGGAGCACCAACTACTGCAGCATACAGATGGGATTTTGGTGATGGCACAAGTGATGTAGGAAAAACCGTTACCAAACAATATAATGATGCCGGCTCAAGAAAGGTCGTGCTGTCCGTTTATAATAATGCTATTCTTTTATACGCTTATTCCAACCCTGCTAATATAAAATCTTACGGACCGGATGTAACCCCCACCCCTTCTTTTGATATTCAGCAAGACAACAATACACCTAATGTTGTCTCTTTTAACAGTACCTCAAGTATTCCGCACGGAAGCATTCAATCACTTTCATGGACTTTTGGCGATGGATCTACCGCAACCGGTTATAATGTAAAACATATTTATGCAGCACCGGGAAACACAGATGTTTCTTATTCAATTAAACTTACCGTTACAGGTGACTCCAATTGTTCTTCCGATGCTACAAAAATTGTTATTGTTCCTCATAAATAATACACTATTATTCTGCTTTAATAACAGATTGGGCAGATGATAAATTATCTCCGTTTGCTTCAAAAATAATTTCGCCTTTTACCGAACTGCTTTGAACAATTACCTGACATTTTCCATTAAATAAACTGCGTTGATAGTTTCCATTTAAATATTTATCGGCTTCGTGGCTGCTTGCATCACCATTACCCACACCAATAATTTTTGCATTGGGAGAAACAGAAAAGTGCAATAAATTCATTGCATCGGGCACATCTCTTCCTTTTTTATCTTTCACAGAAATATTAAATACGGCAACATCTTTTCCATCGGCTGTAATGCTTGTTCTGTCTGGCATTGCAACGATTTGATATGCCTCATCTGTTGTTTCAATGGAAGTTTCAATTTGTTTGCCATTTTTCCAACCAATAGCTTTTAAGATACCAGGCTGGTAATTTACCATCCAAGACAAATGACTGTTCCTCGGCATTGTTTTCTTACCCAAACTTTTTCCGTTTAAAAATAATTCTACCGCATCTGCATTGCTGTTACATGCAACTTCAATTGGCTGCCCCTCCTTTCCTTTCCAGTTCCAATGCGGATAAATATGCAATACATCTTTATTGGTCCACCAGCTTTGATAATAGTAATATAAATTTTTAGGAAAGCCACAAACATCCATAATACCAAAATGAGAGTTGATACAAGGCCACCTATATGGAGTTGGCTCTCCTCTGTAATCAAAACCAGTCCATACAAAACCACCCATAAACCATTCTCTGTCTGCTGCCATTTTCCACCAACGTTCTGCTGTTGAAGCCCATCCGGGAAATGTTGTATCATAATCAGGCACATAACCGTTCACAGTATCTTTTGTATAAATACCTCTGGTGCAAACTGTACTTGCAACTTCAGTTCCAATGATGGGTTGATTGGGATTGGCTTTTCTATACGGATCAATATCGGCAAGGTGATAATTAAATCCACGAACAGGTATGGCTTCATTAATACCGAATCTTACATTTCCCATATCTGCAGCATAGGTAGACGTACGCGTTGGGTCGAGTTCTTTTTGTTTTGCCACCAATGTTAATGCAATTCTTTTTGCAACATTGGTATATTGCAAACCATGTTCTTCATTTGCCAACGACCACATAAATACAGAAGGATGGTTTCTGTCTCTTAAAAGTAATCTTTCAAATTGGCTCATTACTTCAGTGCTACTTCCTAACAACCTGTTTTCATCTAATACCAGCATACCCAACTCATCGCAAGCATCCAATAATTCCGGAGTTGGAGGATTATGGCTCGTTCTATATGCATTAACTCCCATTTCTTTTAACAGCTTAATACGATAATATTGTAATGCATCCGGCAATGCACTACCTACACCTGCATGGTCCTGATGATTACATGTTCCCTGAATTTTTACGGGTTTGCCATTTACAAACAAACCCTTGTCTTTATCAATAACAATAGTTCTTATTCCAAACTTTACAACAACGCTGTCAATTGTTTTACCATTGGATTTTATAAGCGAGATTAACTTATATAAATAAGGATCTTCAATACTCCACAAATGAGGATTGGCAATAGTTGCAGCCAGTTCTACAACTTTTACTTCGTTTACTTTTAAGCTTGATTTTTGTACAGATGATGCTGCTGTTTTTTTACCTGTTTTATCAATTATATACCATTGTACATCGCAAGACGAGCCATTGTACAATTCATTTTTAATACTTGTTTCAGCGTTAATGGTTGCTGTATTTCCACTTACTTTTGTTTTTACAAAAACACCGTTGGATGCAATATGAAGCGGATGCATTTTGTTTAACCAAACATGCCTGTAAATTCCGGCACCTTCGTAAAACCAACCTTCAAACTGGCTGGCATCAACTCTTACGGTAATTACATTCCTTCCATGAAAATTTAAATAATCGGTTACATCAAACTCAAATCCTATATAGCCGCTAAAATTATTTCCCAGATAATGCCCGTTAATAAAAACTTTTGCTTCTCTGTACACACCATCAAACTGCAACACATATTTATTACCCGAATCTTTTGCATCAACAGTAAATGTTTTTCTGTACCAACCAATGCTATTTTCAGGATGCTCTGCACCAATGGCTTTGTAGCCATGAGAATCCATCATAAAACTGGTCGATTTTTCAAAAGGCAGCTCCACAGCCCAATCGTGCGGTACATTTACTGTTCGCCAATTTTCATCATTAAATTTATTATTAATACATGTATTGCCGGCTTCACCTGCTTTTTCATAAATATTGGTGATACCGTAATTAAAATCTTTCGAAGGATCAGATGCATTTCCCAAATGAAATTTCCATCCCTCATCCAAAGAAATTTTTTGTCTAACCGATTGTGCATTTACTGCAACACAAAATAAAATACCAACAATGGCAAATAATCGCAGATGAGTTTTCATAATTAAATTTTCTAAATAAAGAGAAGAATAAAAAGTACCGTATAAAGGTAAATGCTTTAACTAAAAAACAGCAATAAATGAGTGTTTACTGCATAAATGTTTTTTCAACATTTAATCCATACGCAATAAAAGAAGCTACAAACCTCGTAAGCCGGATTCTGTTTTTACACTATCATTTATCTGCGATAAACATTACTGTTTACCTGTTGCTGCCTACCCTGTACCTTGAGCGGGCCGCTCTTAAAACGGTACTATACGTGGCATTACAGCACCCAAGGTTTACCCGTTATATATGTTACCATTTATAACCGTGAGCTCTTACCTCACGTTTTCACCTTTGTTGCACAATGTGCAATAGTTATTTTCTGTGGCACTTTCTGTTTCCGTAAACGGAACCCGGTTATTCGCCGGTGGGTTGCCCTATGCTGTCCGGACTTTCCTCTTCAGAAAATTCTTGAAGCGATAGCTCGGGTTTGTAGCAACTGCAAATGTAAACTTATGTTGGCAGAAGAAATAATTATGTAACCTGCTTTTGCATTTCATGGCATCGCCTGTTGCCACGCTCGGTTCAAGGCTTTGTTTACATGGCAGCAAAAAATAATAAAAAAAGAGAGGAAGTATTTTTTAATATTTCCTCTCTCAAAACAACTCTGAACGTATTAAAACCATCTTATTTTAAATAAATCATTTCATTATATACCCCATCCCTTCTTTTTCCAGTTGTTCATACTTCTTCTCATCAAATACATAATAAAATGCACCTTTTTTAGACGATTCTTTTTCCTTTTCTTTCAGCTTATTTAAAATATTAAGCGAAATAATTTTTTTAGTGAAGTTTCTTTTATCTAAAACAGTTTCGTAAATAGCCTCGTATAAAGCTTGCAACTGTTGCAGTGTAAATTTATCGGGCAATAAAGCAAAACCAATAGGCTGATTGGCTACTTTTTGTTTTAACCTTGCTTTAGCCATCTGAATCATTTGTTTATGATCAAACACCAATGCAGGAATTTTGTGTAACGATAGCCATTTTGCATTATGTTCTTTCATCAATGCTTCACTATAATCGTCAATTTTAATTAATGCAAAATAAGCAACGGAAACCACACGTCCGCCGGGGTCTCTGCTTACATCACCAAAACAACACAACTGTTCCATATAAACAGAAGACAATCCGGTTAGTTGATCCAATATTCTGTTTGCAGCAGCATCTACACTTTCATTTTTTTTTACAAAGCCACCCATTAAACTCCACTTACCTATTTCAGGTTCAAAGCCACGTTTAATTAATAAAGCTTTCAATTCTTTTCCATCAAATCCAAAAATGATACAGTCTACTGCTACCATTAAACTATCATGATCCTTATATTGCGCTATTCTAGTCATTTCCATTAATTGTATTCGAAAAAATCGTTACCAAAAATACATGTAGAACAAGATGCAAATTGCTACAACCCCTAATGAAGCAATTATATCCCACTTGTTCCAACTCTTTTTGATAAGTACCTTATAGTCATTTGTAAAAGTTATCGCGTCTACCTGTTGGGCAGTTGGCTTCGGAGTAAATAACGATACTACAACCATCATCAACATAATAAATACAAGTAACCATATTTCAAAGATAAGCCAGTTTGTATGCCAAAACCAATGAGTAGATTCCCAGTACTGGCCTGTCATTACTTTTTGGCCTGTATTTGTGAAGATGTTGGTCAGTAAGCGAGCCATACCGATTAAAAACCCTACTATTAAACCTGCTTCACCAGCTTTTGGTGTAATTTTTTTAGAGAAAATGCCCAATACAAACACTGCCACCATAGCCGGAGCAAGTAGTGATTGAATACCTTGCAGATAAGAATAGAGGCTACCAAGACTCATCATAACGGGTATCCATATTATACCAAGTACAACAACAACAATTGTTGCAACACGACCTACCAAAACGTATCTGGCTTCACTTTTACCTTTAAACATTGGTTTGTAAAAATCTTCTGTAAATAGTGTAGCGCAAGAGTTAAAGAATGCCGCCAACGAAGCAACAAGTGCCGAGATAAAACCAATGGTTACTATACCTTTTATACCGGCCGGTAAAACAAACTTAACCATTGAACCAAAAGCAGTATCGGGGTTGGTTAACGTAAATCCGCTCTCCGGGCGTGCAGCCAAAGCAGCCGCTACCATTCCCGGAATAAGGAACATAAATACAGGTAAAATCTTGAAGTACCCTGCAGCGATTGTACCTCTGCGTGCACGTTTCATTACCACATCATTTGCCTCTCCTTTTGTTTGCCCCAATACACGCTGAACAATATGCTGATCGGTAGCCCAATACCAGAAACCGATAATGGTAGCTCCGATAAATACCCAGAAACCGGGATATGAATCATACATAGGGTCACCTGTTTCAAAGTGGAACATGTGATTGGTTCCGTATTGATGGCCATCAAGGCCTACATTTAATGTTTTAGCATGTGCAATCATAGCTGCCCAACCTTGAACAATACTACCATCCCCAAGAGCCGACAATCCTAAGAAAAGAACCAGAAATGAACCAATGATAAGAATAGGTGTTTGGATAGCCGACAGTGTCATTACACCTTTCATGCCCCCAAATACAGTAAATATACCTGTTAATACAATCAAACCGATGGCTCCGTACCAGAACGGCAGCCCCAGCAGACTTTCCATAAAAATACCTCCGGTAAATGCTGTAACACTCACTTTGGTAAGCACATATGCGATAAGCGTAATGATAGATAACCACGAACCGGTACGAGGTGTGTAACGATTTTTAAGAAAGTCGGGCATAGTAATAATTTTGCCCAACTTAGTATTCATCAATTGGTAAAATGGTACAAATAGCCAACCTAGTATTAGAATCATCCATCCTTGCATTTCCCAGTGCGCCATACCTACACCTGCTTTTGCTCCTGTTCCGGCAAGGCCTACCAAGTGTTCCGAACCAATGTTTGCAGCAAAAATAGCCGCACCAATAACATACCATGGCTCGCCTTTACCAAACAAATAATCTTCACTGTTGGCACCATGCTGCGAACGTTTATCTTTTTGTACGGAACGCCATACAGCCCATGATACAGCCAAAATTCCAACTGCGATAATCACCCAATCAAGCCAAATAAACTCGTGTGAATGCCAATCCATAAATTTTTTATTAAATTGTTTTTAAATTAGGAAACTTAAGACAGAACATGGATGACACAGATTTATTCAGATTATCGCAGATCTTTTATCCGTGAAAATTAGTCGTATCAGTATTATCGGCATTCTATCATTCCTATTATTATTTATAAGCCACTTCGCTCCATCTCAATTCATTTTTGAATTGATACAAATTGGTATCCTTACCAATTAAAACAAATTCAATTCCTGCCATTTCTGCAAAGTCTTGTAAATGCTCTGATGTTAAGTTTTGACTATAACAAGTATGATGTGCACCACCTGCTAAAATCCATGCAGCACAACCTGTATGCATATTTGGATATGGTTTCCACAATACTCTTGCTACCGGTAATTTTGGTAATGATTGTAATGGGTGAACAGCAACAACTTCGTTTACCAATAAACGAAAACGATTACCCATATCAATTACAGAAGCATTTAATGCCAGACCCGGTGCAGAATTAAATACCAATCTTACAGGATCTGCTTTACCGCCAATGCCTAATGGGTGAATTTCGCAGGATGCTTTTCCTTCTGCAATTGATTCGCAAATTTCAAGCATGTGTGCACCTAATACCAATCTATTGTCCGGATTAAAATGGTAAGTATAATCTTCCATAAAAGAATTACCACCTTTCAATCCGCTACCCATTACTTTCATGGCACGTACCAATGCAGCAGTTTTCCAATCACCTTCACCTGCAAAGCCGTAACCCTTAGCCATTAAGCGTTGTGCAGCAATACCCGGCAACTGAACCATGCCATGTAAATCTTCGAATGTATCTGTGAAGCCTTTAAAATCTCCGGCTTTTAAGAATGTTTCAATACCGATTTCAATTTTAGCTGCTTCGCGTAAAGATGCATGTTGTGCACCACCTTTTACTAACGATGGCATTAATATATATGTATCGGCATATTCTTGTACCAATGCATCAACCTGTGCGTCCGTAACTTCATTAATTACTTTTACCAAATCACCAATACCATATGTATTAACGGAATAACCAAATTTAATTTCTGCTTCAACTTTATCGCCTTCGGTTACAGCAACAAAACGCATATTGTCCCCAAAGCGTGCAAATTTAGCACCTTGCCAATCATTCCAGCCGGCAGCGGCTCTTGTCCATGTATTAATTTTTTCGAGAGATTCTGCATCCTGCCAATGACCTACTACTACTTTCCTATTCAAACGCATGCGGGTCATAATAAAACCAAATTCTCTATCGCCATGTGCACTTTGATTGAGGTTCATAAAATCCATATCAATGCTATCCCAAGGAATATCACGATTAAATTGTGTATGAAAATGTAACAACGGTTTCTTTAAAATTTTTAATCCGCCAATCCACATTTTAGCAGGAGAAAAAGTATGCATCCATGCAATAATGCCAATACAATCTTTAGCAACATTGGCTTCCTGCATAATAGTATAAATTTCTTCGGGAGATTTTACGGTTGGCTTAAATACAACACGAACAGGTATTTGCGGAGAATCGTTTAACGATGCTGCAATAATTTGAGAATGTTCCGCAACTTGTTTCAATGTTTCCTCACCATATAAATTTTGGCTTCCTGTTACAAACCAAACTTCGAGTTTTTTAAGATCTATCATTGTTAGATGTTTTATTTTATTAGTTTAAAAGTTTATTGGTCTATTAATTTAATAGTTGAAAGTTATTACTCATATTTACATTTCACATCTTGTTTTTTGCCCATTGTTTTTCTTTTCCCAACTGCAACGCTTTCATCAGCTTCGTTGTGTCACTCACTTGTACTTTCTGTTCAATATTGTGCCGAACGTTGAAGTGTGCGACGCAACAGGAGCGTCCTGTTGTTACTGCGGCTTGGTTCAAAAAAAAATTGTTCTTTCATCACTCATTCTATCATTCAACATTTTCTATTGTCCGTAGTAGCTGTTTGCACCATGTTTACGATCGTAATGTTTTTGAATTAACGCATCTTTTAGCCGTGGCGCACTCGGATTGATTTGTTGCGTTAGCAAAGCTGTTTGAGCAATAAACTCCAATACAGCACTGTTGTGTACGGCTTTGTGTGCATTTTTGCCCCAGGTAAACGGTGCATGGTTGCCTACTAAAACCATTTCAACTTCTTTATAATCCAACCCTTTTTCTTTAAAGCAATTAAGAATTTGAAAACCTGTTTCGTGTTCGTAATTTCCTTTGATCATTTCGTCGCTCATGGGTGGTGCACAAGGAATATTTACGGTGTTATAATCTGCATGTGTTGTGCCGTAAATAGGAATGTCTAATTGGCTTTGTGCCCATGCCGTTGCATAAGTAGAATGCGTATGTACAACGCCACCTATGCTATCCCAATGCTTATACAAAACAGCATGTGTTTTAGTATCGGAAGACGGACGTAATGTGCCATCTACAATATTTCCGTCAAAATCTACAATCACCATTTTTGCAGGTGTTAATTTTTCATAATCAACGCCACTTGGTTTAATTGCAAATACACCCAAGCTTCTGTCAACCGCACTTACATTACCAAACGTAAATAATACCAAACCTAATTTTGGTAATTCCATGTTGGCTTCGTAAGCTTCTTGTTGTATGTGTTCGTACTTCATATACGGTGATTAATAAGATT
>Ga0318568_10000898_pt1 | contig 12361 bp, 11 predicted proteins | sample GRESIP088b5f21_FD_203690 | JGI IMG/M metagenome (GOLD analysis project Ga0318568, IMG submission 203690) | Tropical soil microbial communities from Luquillo Experimental Forest, Puerto Rico - GRE.SIPMG.088b5f21 | ecosystem: Environmental > Terrestrial > Soil > Tropical forest > Bulk soil...
CGGCACAGCGAGGCGAGCGCAGCGTCGGCGCGAGCGCCGCGACCGTGGGCGACGGCGTCGCATACGTCGGGAACCGCGCCGACTCGACCGTGTGCGCCTTCGACGCGAAGAGCTTGGCTCACCGAGGCTGCATCACCTTGTCCTCGAGCCCTGACGGCTTGGCCTACGTCGCGACGACCAAGGAGGTCTGGGTGACGACGCCCAAGGACCTTTCGGTCGCCGTGCTGGACGTCAAGAGCACGGGGGCACCGCGTCTCGCAGGCACCATAAAGCTCGAGGGAAAGCCAGAGGGCTACGCCGTCGACACCCAGCGCGGGATCTTTTACACGAACCTCGAGAACAAGGACCGCACCGTCGCGATGGACGTTCACACGCGACAGGTGGTCGCGACGTGGAAGCCGGACTGCGGTGAAGCGGGACCGCGCGGGCTCGCGCTGGACGAGGGACGGCGCCAGCTCTTCGTCGCCTGCACCGACCGAATCAAGACCCTCGATGCGACGAACGGGTCCCTGCTGTCCGAGCTCGCGACGGGCGGGGGCGTCGACAACATCGACTACCTCACGTCTCGACGGCTGGTGTACGCGGCGAGCGGTCAGGAGGCACGGCTCACGGTCGCCGCGGTCGGCGACGACGGCGCCCTGACGGTTGCGTCGACCAGCAAGACCGCTGAGGGCTGCCGCACGGTGGTGGTGGACAACGCCGGCACGGCCTACCTCCCGGACTCGCGCGGCGGGCGGCTCGTGGTCGTGCGGCCGGCAAGGTAGCGCATATCGCGCACACGCCGCATGCCCGGCCGTCACAGTCGAGGGTATGGTGCGTCGGTGGTAAACGCCCGCTCCGTCATCTACGGCTCCGCATTCTTCGCCTCGTTCATCTTGCTGCTGTGGCCCGGCAACGCCCTCGCCTACCGGCCCTTCGACGGGACCGACGCGGCGGTCGCCGAGAAGAACGAGGTCGAGATCGAGCTCGGCCCGTTCGGCTACTCGCGGGAAGGGACCCAGCGCTCCCTGGTCGCGCCGAGCTTGGTCCTGAACTGGGGATTCGCCCAGGGATGGGAAGCCGTCCTCGAGGGTAGCCAGTCCGCCGAGGTTGGGCCCATAGCAGGGCAACGCCTGCGCATCGTCGACACCTCCTTCTCCCTCAAGCACGTACTCGTGGACGGAGTTCTCCAGGACAAGACGGGCATAAGCATCGCGACCGAGTTCGGTCCGCTACTGCCCACCATCAACGGCGAGCCCGGAGCAGGCGCCGAGTGGGCGCTCATCGCATCCGAACGGTCAGACCTGCTGACGGTGCACCTGAACACCGCTGTCGCCTGGACGCGCGCTCACACCTTCGACTTCATCGGCGGTGCGATCTTCGAGGTTCATGATTCGTGGTCGGTGCGCCCGGTATTCGAGGTGATCGCCCAGGAGGACGTGTCGCAGGGGTTCACGGCGTCCGGCCTCGCTGGAGCCATATGGCGGGTGCGCGAAGGTCTGTCGCTCGACTCCGCCGTTCGCTTCGCCCGAACCGGGGGCATAAGTTCTACAGAGATTAGGATGGGCCTGACGTGGGCGTTCACGGTGGCGAGGCCGGGGTGAGGCGCGTCGTGAAGACGGACGATGTGGTTCGAGCCTCGAGCGACTGATGGCCGGCATGCCACTTCGAGCCGCCTGGGCCGACCCACGCCTGCGCGCCTACGCGCTGCTCCGGTTCACGCTCGGGGTCGACCTACTCGTTCATGGGGGCATCCGGATCTGGCACGGCCCCTCGAAGTTCGTGAGGTGGATGGCCAGCCAGTTCATTGGAACGCCGCTCCCGCGGAGCCTCGTGGTGGCCTTCGGGTGGCCGCTCCCGTTTCTGGAGGCGCGCTCGGGGCCCTGCTCGTGGTCGGCTTGTTCACGAGGGGCGTTCTCACGGTCGCCTTCCTGCTCATCGCAGCGCTCGTCTTCGGCTCGTCGGTGCGCCAGGACTGGCCGACCGTCGGCGTGCAACTCATCTACGCGCTCGCCTACTTCGTCCTGCTGACGTACGTCGACCGCGATGAGCTGAGTGTCGACAAGTGGCGCCGCACGAAGTGAGGCGAAACGCGGTGAGCGGCCTCGTCTCCGCTGGCGTGTAGATGGCTCCGCGGGACGGCGCTGCGCTTCACGAAACTTAACCGTTCGCACGAACGAGGTTCGCCATCCGGGAAGGATGGAAGCTCGCGTTCCCGACCGACCCTACCGGCGTGCTCTCCTCCGGCTACTACGGCGCCTTCCGCTCCCAAAACCAGCTGAGCGGTGGCGTGAGATACGGGCCCTTCACGTTCTGGTTTTCGGAAGACTGGACGCCGGGGACGAATCCTTCGGGCGCGGCGCACTGGTTCTACAATTCCAACACGCCCGACATCGCATTGGGGCTTATCTATGCGCGCCCGCTGTGACGCACTTGATGAGTCGAAGCTCGCCCAACGACGGCGAAGGCGCCGCTCAAGTAATCCGCGCTGTTAGGGCTGCACGGGAGCCTGCTCACGGACGCGCTGGATCACGGGCCAGACCGCAGCAGGTCGGTCGAGCTTGGTGTAACTGGCTGGCGGCTGGAAGGTCTCCGGCTCTACGGGGAGCGTGCGCACGAACTGCACCATCCTCAGCTGCACGCCGGACATGCCGTCCCGCGCGATGTCGTAGCGACGGGCCGGGAAGCCAGGGGAGCGAGCGAGGCGACCGAGGGGGCCTTCCCTGAGGTCGATCCCTCCGGCTGACTCCTCCTCAGCGAGCGCCACGTTGAGGAACTCGGCGAGGTGCTCCACTGCGCTGAGGTCCTCCTTCCGGATCGTTTTCCGGCCCCACGGGATGTAGCAGCCCTCGGCGACGACCTTGCCGTCGACGTGCTCCGTGTATCCATCGCAGGGCTGGCCGGCCACCGTGCTGTGGATCGTAGTCGGGTAGAAGTAGGTGTTCTTGAGGAGATGGATCCAGAGAGCGAGCCGCTCCTGGCGTTCCGCGATCGCGTGGTACCTCAGTTCGGGCAGCAGCGCCTTGTCGATCGCCTTGATGTCCTGGACCCCGTGCGCCTTGCCCTGGGTCACGGCGTCCCGGAGCGTTGCGACCGCCCACGTCTTCTTCTCGGTGTCGACCTCGAAGTACTCCATCGACTCCCCGTCGAAGATGATGACCCGCGGACTGCCGTGCTCCTCGATCCGGACCTTGTCACCTTGGAAGATGAACGTGACGGGCGTCCCGCCCCGGAGCATCGAGACCCGGTGGGCAGCCGAGTTCTTGCTGTGGGAGAGCGCGAGCGCAATGCCGCCGACGAGACAGATGGCAATGAGCGGATAGCGAGCACGTATCTTCACGGTCACGCGAACAGACCGTCGCACCCTGTAATTCCGCAATGCCAGCGCTTATCTGCTTCGTGGGGGGATGTGGCTGCTGGCGAGCGCAGCGCGGACCGCTCTTCCCGGCGACGGGCGGCGAGGACGCCGGCGAGGTAGCCCCTGGAGATTAAGCTAGCATGCGGTCGTGTACCGCACTCACCGTGTAGCGCCAGATCCGTGTGGGCGTGGCCTGGGGGTCAGCATCGTTGTTTCACCGCGGGGCCCCCATGTAGCTGGGGCGCCTGCCGTAGGGGAACGGGCGTTCTCCGCGGTGGGCGCCTCGGCTGCACATCGGCACGTGCAGGCGAGCGGCCCCATCGGTCCCAACCGGTATGGGACGGGCCAGCCGACCGAGCGTTTATTTAAGTGGCCGCTAATTGGTTCAGTGGTGCCGCCGGACCTCTCGCAGCTTCCCGAGCAGGGCCTCGCGCTGGCCCTTGCTCCATCGGCTCGCCATCGCGGTAGTCAAGTTGGCGGTCACCATGGGTGAGGGACGTTCGCCCTTCTCCATATGGAACATCAGGCGCGCGAACTCGAGGAACTCCTTCTCGGTCATACCGGCGATGCGGGCTATCTGAACCACAGTCCTCATGAGCGTCGCGTGGTCAACATCCATATCGTCCTGGGTGTTGGGCTCGTTCTTCCGCATCCAGTGCAGAATCGCCTCCATCAGGCCGTCCGAGCGCTTTTTGACGGCCCCTGCATCTATCTCCATGTCCTCAGGTACGGGGTCCTTGGGCATGGGTCAAAGCTAGGGCGGGCGCCCTGGCCCTTCACCAGGTCTTCGCCCGCACAGGAGGTGGTAGGCAGCGACCACCTCATCGGGTAGCTCCAACAGAGACCTTAAGGAAATGCCGCACCAAGGGTAGGTCACGGCAGCGGTCCCGACGGAGCCTCAGGTACGGTCGGCCCCGGGCTGGCCTACTCCTTCGAACGAGGAAACCGACATGTCCCGTGCCTTGGCATTCATGGCAGCTGGCGCGCTGTTGCTCGCATCCCCGGCGAGCGCCCAGTACACCCCCGCACCTCCGCCGCCCACCTCTGGCCAGCCCGCCTACGCCCAGCCTGCCTACTCCCTCCAGCCTGAGTTGCGGAAAAACACCGTGCGCCTCTCCGCCGGCGTCGCCTTCGTGGGCGCGGGCTACTTCTGCAGCTACTACGGTTACTACCCAGGCTTTTACGGATCGTGCGGTTACGGGTACTCGACCACGCAGCCGAACATCAACCTCGACTTCGACCTCGGCCTCAAAGGTCCGGCGGCCATTTCGTTCGGCGGCAACGTGTTCTGGGGCAGCTACAACGCCATCAGCAACACGGTCTGGGAACCGCACGTCGACTACCTGTACCGCAGCGGCGACTCGCGCCAACCGATCGTCGGGCGGTTCCGCATCGGCGCCGGGATGTACATCGCCAGCGTGAGCGGCACGTCGGCGGCCGGGAAAAGCTTCAGCGACACCAAGCTCGGCGGGGCCCTCCGCGTCGGCGGTGGCGCCTCGCTCCTGAACGACAAAGTGGTCGGGGTCGGCCTCGACGCCGTCTTCGAGGGGGGCAGCATCGGCGGCTACTATGTCTCGACCATCCAGTTGCTGGTTGGACCCGAGATTCATTTCTAGGACGAGCCGGTCTCGCGCCACGGGCCCTCTAGCTGAAAAGAAACAGTTAAAAAGCGCCAATAAGCACCTGAGATTCGAGCGCCCGTGGACGGCGACCCCGGCGGTTCGGCTGCGAGGTCGATAAGCCGCCAGCAGCCGCCGCGGGCTCGGGAGCGGCGGGAGTCCCCTGGATCGTCTCGCGCAGCATCTTCCCGTCCGGCCCGCGGCGTGCGGCCTCCTGGATCTCGGCGAGCTGCTGGGGCGTGAGCGGGCGGCGGCGGCGCTGACGTCGCGTTCCCAGTTTGCTACTTCGTCGCGGGCGGGACGAGGTCGACGACGACGGCATGCGAGTAGGTGACGTCGAGGTCGTCCCCCACCTTGAGGCCCTCGAGACCCCTCGCGCTCTCTGCCTTCACGACGAGCGTGCCACCCTCGGGCCCCTCCAGCTCAATCTTCTTCCTGTGGATCGCCTTGATTTTCGCGGCGACCCGGACAATGTCCCTCACGCCGACGTCCGTCTTGTTGGCGCCGGTCGCCTCGGTCCCCATTTCGCCGGTCGGACCCGACGTCGGTACCCTGAGCGAGATCGCGATGGCGTCTACCGCGTTCACGACCACGGTGTCGCCGACCTTGACCTTCTTGAAGTTGAACTTTTTCGACACTCTGTACGTCTGCTTGGCGCCGTCCGGCGCCTGGAGAGTTACCATGTGAGTCTTGGGGTCGACCGCCGTGATCTTCGCGCCCTCGGTGATGCCAACGGTTTCGCCGCCGAGGTCCGCGACGGTCTTGCTACCGAGGAAAACGGTCTCACCTTCTCGGGCGAGCGCGACGGTCGCGCACGAGACGACGACAGCGGCGAGCAGGTACTTGCGCATAAGTCCCCTCAACACCATTCTCGTCGCGCTTCGCAAGGCGGTCGCCACGACCCCTCGACCCGGAGAACGACGAGAGCTGCGCAGCTACCGATCCTCCTCGAAAGTGGCTTCCACCTGGCCCTTGCTGACGGCGCGGGCGAGCGCGGCGTGGTCTCGCTCGTTTTGATCTGCATACGCCTTCGCGAACGCGGCCAGGGCGTCGTCCAGCACCTCGCTCTTCCCCATGTACCCGCAGAGCATAGCGGAGAGCCCGGACCGTGCGTGCGACAGGGCGAGCGCCCTTCCACACCACCTCGCGTAGATGTCCATCTCGGCGCGGCCGAAGGTCTCGACGCGGATGCTGATCTTGACGTCCCGTAGCTGCCGCACGAAGTAGTGGCGCTTTGCGGATTTGGTCCAACCGAGGAACATGTCACTCGCCGGCTGCAGCCGCCGGTACCCGTTCACCACCCGCTGGCCGTGGTGCGGGAAGATGCTGGCGCCGGCATACCTCTCCAGGACGGACGATCGAGCTTCCTTCAGTTGCAGGAACAGGGGGTCACCATCTCCAGCCATGTAGAGGAGGACCCAGCATGCGGTCCCAACACTCCCGATCCCCACGACCTTGATGGCGGCGTCTCGCAACTCGTACTCGTCGAGGAGTGACTGATACCCCGTCGGAATCGTGGCCCGGTATCCGGCCATCACGTCCAGAACGTCCTGTTGGACCCGACCTGGCGGGTGGCCCTCTGGGTGGAAGATGGTCGGGGGGTGATCATTAATGACGGGCCCTGATCCCTTCTGATCGACGAGCTTCGGGAAGACATCCTCCGCGATGCTCTTCGCGCGCTCCTTCCGAAGGCGCTTGAGGGCTCGAGCACGGTCCTCGGGGTTATTGATGTGCGCCGCCAACTCGTCCGCAGGCATGGATTGGTGCCAGAGCTCGAGCTTTTTCAGTTCGCTGAACTCGGCCATCGACTCGCGGTACGTCCGGACGCACGTCATCACCACATCCCTAGCGATGCGCTCGCTCAGGCTGTTGTCGCGGCACGCGACGACGAAGCTCGCGACGAGCCGCTTCAGGTCCCACTCCCAGGGCGCTGGCAGCGTCTCGTCGAGGTCGTTGACGGCGAAAATCACCCTCCCCTCGGGGGTGGCAAACCCGCCGAAGTTGACCAGGTGGGCGTCCCCACAGCACTCCAGGCGGATCCCGGTGGTTGGCATCACCGCGAGGTCGGCCGCCATGTTGAGGGCGGCCCCGCGGTAGAAGGTAAACGGGGAGCGAACCATGCGGCCGTGGCGAAGCGGAAGAAGGTTTGGCAGCCGTCCCTTATTCGCCGCGAGGACAAGATCGACAGGGTCGCGGCGGCTCTTCGGAGCCCAGGACGCGTGTGACTCCCTCGGGCAGTTCTTCCGCATGGCTTTGCCCGCGGCATACCGCTCGTCGCGCGACATGCCGGGGTCTTGAATGGCGTCCGGTCCTGGTCCCCCACGTGACGGTCGTACTACGCCAACCGAACCGGCGTTGGCCATGGCGACCTCCTCTCTACCTCCAGGAAAGCCGGAGCGCGTGCTCCAGGCGAAGTGTGGCCCGGGAGTCGCGGCGGTTCGGTTGGTGTTCGCGCGCGCGACGCCAGCAGCACGGTAGCGAGGAGCAGCAGCAGCGCAGCCGCCCGCGTGGGGCGAGCGGTCGCCCGTCGACGGTCACTATCGCTATCTGCCGCTCCACCTGCTCGGGCGCAAGCTGTTCCGGGCTGCCCGCGCGCCCCGAACGCGCTCTAGGCGGGAGCTACGCCTGCGAGCGTGACCAAGATGATGGCAGTGTATAGCAGCAAGCGTACAGGGCGGCGGACACCGCCTCCTCTGCTCCATCTTGTTGGCATCGCGGGAGAGCGCTGCGCTGCCGAGCAAGCGACTTCCCACTGCGGGGACCGCGGTTCTACCGCTACCTCGCTTATTCGCAGGCGCTCGGCACAACCGACGTGGTCCCCCAGACGAGACGTGCGAAGTTGCTGATAATGGCAGAGAGCATGATCTCGGCGGCCTGACGCAACGACGCTCGACGAAGAAGATGTGGCACGTGGCCCATACGTCCAGCGCCCATCGCCCCGCCGGAGACGCGACTCGCGCCCTGAAGCTCGTCGGCGAGTACCAGCGTCGAGCGCTCGACGTGGTAGATCGGGCGGCCGAGATCATCTACGGCCTCGTCATGGTGCTGACCTTCACCAGCGTCCTCAGCGTCGCGAAGAGCGGCCGGCAGGAAGTGAGGGAGATGCTTGTCGCCGCGCTCGGCTGCAATGTGGCCTGGGGACTCATCGACGGCGTGATGTTCATTCTCACGTCCGTCGTGATCCGGGCGCGCCGGCACCTCGTCATCCGCGGGATCCGTACCGCCGACCCCGACGCCGCTCGCGCAATCGTGATGGGGTCGCTGCCCGAGGGCGTTGCCCTGGTGACCGATCCAGCGGAGGCGGACCGGATGGTCGCTCGCTTCCGCGCCCTCCCCGAGCCTTCGCGCCGGTTGGCGATCACAATGGATGACCTTCGCGGCGCGATCGGTGCAAGTCTGCTCGTATTCGTGGCCACGCTGCCACCGACGGTCCCGTTCATCCTGTTCGACAACGCCGCCCGCGCCCAGCGGATCTCGAACGCGATCGCCGTAGTGTGCCTGTTCCTGGCCGGCTACGCCCTGGGCACGAAGACAGGCATCGGGGCCTGGCTGCTCGGTCTCTGGATGGTGATGTTCGGAGCCGCGCTGGTAGGGCTCTGCATCGTCCTCGGCGGCTAACGATCGTACGTCAGCGACTCGGTCCGACCCAGCAGGGTGGCCCCTTTAAGACTTGGCACCTGGCCCGCTACTCCTCGGCATAGCGTGCGTCCGTCGAGGCACATAGTAAGCGTGGGTCTTCGTAAGTGTGGGTCTTCGCGCTCAATGGGTGTTGTTCTGTCGTGGTGGCACTCGAGGGCGAGATGACGCGGCACACTCACACCCCGAAGCGCCACATGGTTGCGCGACCATGACCATGAACCAGAGAGGCTTCGGCCCCGCGTCGCGGGCCTTCCCTTTCCTTAAGGGCGTGCTGCCTCTGGACCGCAGGAGACTCCCAGCGGATGTCGTCGCTGGCGTCACGCTGGCGGCGCTCGGGATCCCCGAGGTGATGGGATACACGAAGATCTCCGGAACGCCGGTGGTCACGGGCCTCTATACCCTCCTCGTCCCCGTCGTTGCCTTCGCGGTCTTCGGTGGCTCCCGGCACCTCGTCGTCGCAGCGGACTCGGCGACCGCCGCCATCCTCGCCTCCATGCTGGTCTCTGTCGCGGCGCTCGGCACGCCCGACTACGTCCGGCTGACGACCGAGGTGGCCCTGGTCGTCGCCGCCATGCTCGTGCTCGCACGAGCGTTCAGGCTGAGCTTCTTGGCCGACTTCCTGTCGCGTAGTGCGCTCGTCGGATTCCTGACGGGCGTTGGCGTGCAGGTGGCATGCGGTGAGCTGGCTGGTCTGTTCGGGCTGCCCAAGGAGGGGCACGGGGGGGTGGCGCAGGTCGCCTCCGTGTTGGCGCGGTTGAGCTCGGCCCACCTCGCCACGGTCGGGATCTCGGCAACCGTCCTGGCGGTCATCGTCGTGGGCGGTCGCCTGTCCCCGCGTGCCCCGGCTGCTCTCGTGGCTGTCATCGCAGCCATCGCGGCGAGCGCGACGTTCGATTTCGCGGCGCGAGGTATCGCCACCGTCGGAAACGTACCGAGCGGATTACCCTTGCTGGCGCTACCCATCCCGCGAGCCGGGGAGCTGTACCGGGTGATCGCTTGTGCCGCCTCGTGCTTCGTCGTGATCATCGCTCAGAGCGCCGCGACTGCTCGTGCCTACGCGCTGCGCTACGACGAGGAAGCGGCCGAGGACACCGACCTCATCGGCCTAGCCGCAGCGAACGCGGCGGCGGCCATCACCGGGACCTTCGTCGTGAACGGTAGCCCCACCAAGACGGAGATGGTCGACGCCGCGGGCGGACGCAGCCAGATCGCACACCTGGTGACGGCTGCGATGGTGCTGATCGTTCTGCTCTTCCTCACTCGCCCGCTGGGCTTCTTACCCAACGCCGTGCTCTCGGCCATCGTGTTCCTGATCGGCGTGAAACTCGTCGACGTGAAGGGGATGGCGGAACTGTGGCGCCTCCAGCGCAACGAGTTCTGGATCGCGGCGATCGCCGCCGTAACCGTCATCGCACGCAACGTCATGGACGGTATCGCTGTCGCGGTCGTCCTGTCGCTCATCGCGCAGGTGCGCCATGCGTACCGACCGCATACGAGCGTGCTCGTGCCTCGCTCCGGTGGCGGATGGGACTCCGTGCCTCCCGCCTCCGACACGTTCGCCGCCCCGGGAGTGATCGCCTACCGGTTCGAGGCTGCCTTGTTCTATGCCAATGCCACCCTCTTCCAGAAAGAGCTTCTGAGGCTCGTCTCGACGGCGACGCAACCTGTGCGTGCAGTTGTTCTGGACACGACTGGCGTCAACGGCATCGACTACTCTGCCGCGAAAATGCTGCTTCAACTGCGACGCGACCTACAGAAGCGCGACATCACAGTGGCCGTGGTCGTCTCGTACCACCTCGTGCAAAACGTTCTGAGCCGGTTCGGTATGTTCGACGATCGGAACGAGCGGAATGTCCATCATTCGCTCGATACCGCGATCACCGCCCTGCATTCCTCCCGGCCTCCTTTCGAGACTGCGCGGGACCCGGGTCTTGACGGATGACCGCGGTCGCTGCGCTGCCGGCCGCGCGGGACGAGCCTGGCGCCTTGCCTTGCTCCTCACCCTGCTCGTGCGCGCCGCTGCAGCGCGGGCGGAAGAGGCCGCCGCGGCTTCTGACGAGACCTCGAACTGGAAGGGCAGGGCCTCGCTCTCGGCCTACTTCGTTACGAACGGGTCCGACTACCTGGTGGCGGTCGGCGCGGCAGACCACGGCGCGCTCCACCTCGAGGCGCGGTACGGTTACGAGGACAGGCGAACCGCTTCGTTCTTCGCGGGTTGGAATCTCGCCCTCGGCGGCGCGGTCGAGGTGGAGGTCGTCCCAATGCTCGGCGTGGCGGTGGGCCGGACGAACGGCCTCGTCCCAGCGCTAGAGCTGACGCTTTCATGGGGGCCGCTCCAGTACTACCTGGAGGCGGAGGTCCTGATCGACCTCGCGAGCGTTTCGTCGAGTTACTACTACGGCTGGTCGGAGCTGAGCGCGGCGCCGGTTGAGTGGATGCGGGCCGGGATCGTCCTCCAGCGGACCCGCCTCGTGAACACGGGGCGGGAGGTAACTCCCGGCCTGCTGATCGGGTTCTCCGTGTGGAAGCTCGACCTTACGGGCTACTGGTTTGAGCCCGGTGGCAAAGGGCAGTACGTCGTGGTCTCGGCCGGCGTGCGGTTCTGACGAGGTGTAGACGTCACGAGGCACTGGGCCTTCGCCTACTTCGTCGCAGGCCGTGCGGTGCTCGGGAGCTACTACGCCGCTCGCTTCAAGGCTGCTCGGTTCTTGGAAGTCGCGATCACGACCGTCGCGCGAGGTAAGCGGCGACCTTGCGTGGGAGACGGGCACAAAGAGACGCAGTGGTCGTCCAACTGCGCTTGGAGAGGAGGAGCCGTCATCGCCTCGCGCTCCACGTCTGCCGGGGGAGCCCGCTAGTTGGGGAGCGGTCGCGGGAGCGCGCCCTTCCCGTAGGGAAGGTTCGGGAGCGACCGTGCCCGCTCCCTTCGGACGTGAAGCATACCGGCGGCTCCGTCACGGACCGCCGTCCGTCGCGCCGCCGTCCGTCGCGCCGCCGTCCGCCGCGCCGACGACGGACAACTCCGCCGCGTAGAAGGCGTTAGCCTGGGCGGTCGCGCGCGTAGCGCACGCCTGCTCGAGGCCGGTCGCGCTGAGCGCAGCCCCGCCATCGGCGCCGGCGTCCGCTGCTGCCGTCCCTCCGTCTACCCCCGCCGCCAGGATCGCATCGCACACGACCGCTCCGGTCAGCGTACCTGCGTCGGGGGATCCGGCATCCACGAGGCTGGAGGCGGCCGTCGAGGAAGTAAGCTCCTCGTCGAAGATCTCTTTCACGCCGGCGAGATTGGTGATGGTCGCCGCCAGGTAAGCGGCGTCGAATCTGGTCCCGCTCAAAGTGTTGAGCGTGGCGAGCTCCTGCTGAAATAGCGCCGGCAGCGCTTGGCTCAGCGGCGTCGGCTCGGCCGTGATGCCTGTTTGGCTCAGGCTGGTGTTGGCGAAGGTGTAGGTTTCGGCCTGCATCTTCGCGTAGGCTTGGACTGTCGGGCTCGACGACTTCGTCTGCGCGGTCTGCGCGAGCTGGGCCATGCCGGTGTTGAAAGCCTGCAGAACGCCGACCACCTGGCCGTCGCTGGTCAGGTGGAACATGCCGCCGTCCCCTATCTCGATGCCGCCATCACTAATGGTGATACCGCCGTCACCGACGGTGATGGTGATGGTGACGCCGCCGTCCGTCGACGTCAACTGCGCGCTGCCTTGCTGGCTGCCGGCCATGAGCCAGACGAGCGGTATGGCGCCCAGGAGCGCGCCCGTCGCCACAAGAGGCTTCC
>Ga0318568_10000903_pt1 | contig 12319 bp, 9 predicted proteins | sample GRESIP088b5f21_FD_203690 | JGI IMG/M metagenome (GOLD analysis project Ga0318568, IMG submission 203690) | Tropical soil microbial communities from Luquillo Experimental Forest, Puerto Rico - GRE.SIPMG.088b5f21 | ecosystem: Environmental > Terrestrial > Soil > Tropical forest > Bulk soil...
GCCTGCCGGAGGGCGGCGGCGAGCTCGCCGGGGCGGAGGATGGCGGGGGCGACGGCCTCGGCGGGGGCGACGGCCCTGGCAGGAGCGTCAGCCTTGGCGGGACGTGAGGCTGGCCCGGGGGCGGGGACGGCGGCCCGTTCGGCTATCTCATCCCAGTCGCCGTAGACCTCGGCGAAGTCCTCCCGGCGGTCATGGCTGCGGCCGGTGGTGTCGATGGTGACGTGCAGGTCGGTGCGGCCGGATCCGTTCTGGGCCCAGCCGCCGTCGGGCTCCTGCCAGGGCAGGCCGGCCGGCCTGGCATCCTCGGCGGCCAGCCCGGTCGCCGGGTCGGCCAGCGCGGCCACGTGCCGGGCCAGCCGCGGGTCCAGCCACGGCTCGCGGAGGTAGGGCGGGTAGATGGTCAGCCGCTCCCGCAGGGTGAAGCCCGCCTTGGCGGTGCACGCGGCGAGCTCGTCGATGTCCGGCCACGGGCGCTCGGGGTTGACGTGGTCCGGGGTCAGCGGGGAGACGCCGCCCCAGTCGTCGATACCGGCCCGCAGGATCAGGTCGTACTGCGCGCCGACCAGGTTGGGCGGCGCCTGAATGCGGGCCTTGGACCCGAGGACAAGCCTGGTGACGGCGATCGTGGCGGCCAGGTCGTCGAGTTCGGCGTCGGGCACGTCGCGCATCTTGGTGTCCGGCTTGGCCCGGAAGTTCTGCACGATGACTTCCTGGATGCCCCGGTACTCGCGGGCGATCTTGCGGATGGCGAAGACCGACTCGGCGCGTTCGGCCAGGGTCTCGCCGATGCCGATGAGGATGCCGGTGGTGAACGGGACGTTGCTGCGGCCGGCGTCCTCCAGCACGCGCAGCCTGACCGCGGGGTCCTTGTCCGGGCTGCCGAAGTGCGGGGCGCCCTTGGTGGTGTAGAGCCGGTTCGCCGTCGTCTCGAGCATCATGCCCATCGACGGGGCGACCGGCTTGAGCCGCTGGAAGTCCTGCCAGGACAGCACCCCGGGGTTCAGGTGCGGGAGCAGCCCGGTCTCCTCGAGTACGCGGATCGCCATCGCCCTGACGTAGGACAGCGTGTCATCGTAGCCGTGCGTGTCGAGCCATTCCCTGGCCTGCTTCCACCGGTCCTCTGGCTTGTCGCCGAGGGTGAACAGGGCTTCCTTGCAGCCGAGTTCGGCCCCCTGGCGAGCGATGGCCAGGATCTGATCGGGCTCCAGGTACAGGTGGTCTAGCCGGTGCGGGACGGTGGCGAACGTGCAGTAGCCGCAGCGGTCCCGGCACAGCCGGGTGAGCGGGATGAAAACCTTGCGCGAGTACGTGATGACGTTCGGGCGTTTCGCGGCCTCGAGGCCGGCGTCCCTGGTCCGCCCCGCGTAGGCCAGGAGTCTTTGCAGGTCCTCGCCGCGGGCGTGGAGCAGTACCGTCGCCTCCCCCAGGTCGAGTGGCTTGCCGTCCCTGGCCCGGGCCAGCGTCCTCCGCATGGCCGACGCGGTGGGCGGCTGGGCCTCGCTGGTTATGCTGGCCGCGTCGGTTCCACTGGCCTTGCTGGTCCCGCTGGTTCCACTGGCCCCGCTGGTTCCACTGTTTCCTTCCGGCTCTACGACCCCATCATTACCAGAGTTGCCGCGGAAAACGCTCATGCCCGAACTTTACGCGGCAAACTTCGCGGCCTCTCGACCGCTCCTTCCCGACTCGCGATCCGTCCGGCCCGCCATGCCCCCGGCGCCCGTCGCCTTATGGCGTGGATGCCACACCCATGTCGTATGAGCAGCATGGATGGGACATCCACGCCTTATGACGTGGTATGGGTGGGTTCTGCGTGACGGAAGTCCGTTTCTGTTCGGCGCTTCGCCCTGGCTGCGGGATGAAGCGAGGCGACATCGCGCTCCCACCGGATGGCTTGCGGCATCTACGCCCATTGGTGTTGCTGATGGGATTGATGTGGTGAAAGGAGACGGCCCGCGATGCCGATGCGCTTGAGCGGGTGCGGTGCGCCTGGGTTAGAAGGGGTGCGCCTGGGTTAGAAGGGGTGCTCCTGGGTTAGAAGGGGTGCGCCTAGGGCTAAGGTGCGCCTGGAGTTCGGTGCGCCTGGGTTAGGAGGAGCGGTAGTCGGGTTAGAAGGAGCGGTAGTCGCGGACGGACATGTGCGGGCCGTGGCGCGGGGGGGCGCTGCCGCCCAGCTCGACCAGCCTGGTGACCCGGTAGCGGTGCCCGGCGTAGGGGGCGAGGAGCTCGAGCATGCCGGCGTCGTCGGTCTTGCGGCGGGCCAGCGTCCAGCCGACCGCGTTGGGCAGGTGGTAGTCCCCCACCGAGACCGCGTCCGGGTCGCCCATGGCCCGCTGCCTGATCTCGGCCGAGGTCCAGACGCCGATGCCGGGCAGGGAGCGCAGGCGCCGGTCCGCCTCGGCCGGGGCCAGGTCCAGGGCATCCTCGAGCCGGGCCGCGACCGCCGCGGCGTTGATGATCGTGCGGGCGCGCACGCCCTCGACGCCGGCCCGGTGCCAGTCCCAGGACGGAATCCGCGCCCAGGTCTGCGGCGGCGGGATCACGCGCATCCGGGCCGGGGCCGGGCCCGGCGCCGCCTCGCCGTACGTGAGCAGCAGGAACCGCCAGGCCCGGTGGGCCTCGCGGCCGACCACCTTCTGCTCGAGGACCGCGGGTACCAGCGCCTCGAAGACCCGCCCGGTGCGGCCGACCCGCAGCCCTTCGTACCGCAGCGCCAGCTCGCCGACCACCGGGTGGTGCGCAGCGAAGCCCGATCGGTCGTCGTGGAAGCCGAGCCAGTCCGGCACCCGGTCGAGCAGCCAGCCCGCCCCTGGTCCCCAGGCCAGGGCGGTCACCACCGCGCCACGTGTCCGTAGCTGAAGGGTCGCCGGTCCGTCCGGGGTCAGCGACGTGCGCCAGACGGCTCCGGCCGCGTCGGTGGCGTAGGCGGGATCGCCGCCGCCGTGACGGTGCACCGACAGCGTGAGCGGGATGTCGACCGGGAACGGCGCGAGGTAGTCGCGGCTCAGCCCGGGGTCGGCGGTCAGGGCACCGCGGGGCGGACCCACGCCGGAGGCGCCAGGGGGCAGGGCGCCGGAGGCGCCAGGCCGGCCCGCGGTCATGGCCGTCACACGTCGGAGGAGAAGCGGACCGAGGTCGGCTCGAGCCGGGTGCCCGGCCAGACCCGGATGCCGCGGGCCAGTTCGTTGCCCGCGCCGATGTAGGCCTCGTCGCCGACCACCGCGTCGTGCAGTTCGGCGCCTGGGGCGACGATGGCGCCGCGGCCCAGGATGGAGTCGCGCACCACGGCGCCCTCGCCGACGGCGGCGCCGTCGAACAGCACGCTGCCGAAGACCGTCGCCCCGGCGCCGACCGAGGCGCCTACGCCGACCACAGTCCCGCCCGACACGTCCGCGTCGCCGGCCACCATCGCGTCGGCCAGCATGAGCGAGGGCCCGGGCGGGCCTGGCACGGCCGGGCCGGGCAGCCGCCCGAGCACCAGGTCGCAGGAGCCGCGCACGAAGGCCTGCGGCGTCCCGACGTCGAGCCAGTACGCCGACTCCGGGTAGGCCATGACCAGCGCCCCGGCCTCGATGAGCCCGGGGAACGTCTCCCGCTCCACCGACACCCGGCGCCCGGCCGGGATCTGGCCGATCACCTCGCGGCGGAACACGTAGCAGCCGGCGTTGATCAGGTTGGTCACCGGCTCGGGGGTCTTCTCCAGGAACGCGGTCACCCGGCCGGACTCGTCGGTCGGCACTACGCCGAACCGGGACGGGTCCGGCACCTCGACCAGGTGCAGCGTCACCGCGGCGTCGGCCTTGATGTGCAGGTCAACCTGCGCGCTCAGGTCGTGCCCGGACAGGATGTCGCAGTTCAGGACCACCACCGGATCGGCCGCGCCGCCACCGCGCAGCGACCCGGCCGCGTTGCGGATGCCGCCCGCAGTGTCCAGCGGCTGCTCCTCCTGGACGTAGTCGATCGACAGCCCCCATTCCGACCCGTTCCCGAGCACGGCGGCGAACATCTCCGCCCTGTAGCAGGTCGCCAGCACCACGTGGGTGACGCCGCCCGCCGCCGCCCGGGCCAGCAGGTGGCTCAGGAACGGGACCCCCGCGGTGGGTAGCAAGGGTTTGGGCGCGGACAGGGTCAGCGGTCGAAGCCGGGTGCCCTGGCCCCCGACGAGGACAATCGCCTCAAGTGGTTCGCGCGGCATGAAAAGACAGGCTACACGGCGCTTACGTCAGCGGCGGTCTGTTCGGCCGCGCGCCGGTAGGAGGCCATGTGCGCCTCGGCCGAGGCGGCCCAGGTGAACTCCTGGGCCCGGGCGTAGCCGGCCACCCCGAGCGCATCCCGCCGGGCGGCGTCGCCGAGCAGGGCGCGGAGCGCGTCGCGGATGCTGTCGGAATCGGGTTCGGTGTAGGCCACGGCCTCGCCGCCCACCTCGGGCAGCGAGGTGCAGTGGGTGGTCAGCACCGGGGCCCCGCACGCCATCGCCTCGAGCACCGGCAGCCCGAACCCCTCCCCGCGGCTCGGGAACGCCACCACCGTCGCCCCGCCGAGGAACCCCGGCAGGTCAGAGAAGCGCAGATAGCCGGGGCGGATCAGGCGCAGGTGCGGCGGCACCGAGGCCACCGCGGCGTCGACTTCCTCGCTCCAGCCCCCGCCGCCGCCGAGCACCAGCGCGGGCGGGTTGTCCAGGTCGGCCACTGCCCCGGCCCAGCCGGTGATCAGCGAGGCCACGTTCTTGCGCGGCTCGAGCAGGCCGAGGAACGCGATGTACGGCTTGCCGTGCAGGCCCAGCCGGTTGGACACCTGCTGGACCTGCTGCGGGTCGGGCCGGTGGAAGAGCCGGTGGTCCACGCCGTGGTAGGCGACGTCGATCTTGGTCGGGTCGGCTTTCAGCACCCGCTCGAGCTCGTCCCTGGTGGCCTTGGACGGCACGATGAGCCGGGCCGCGCGGCGCGCCGCCGTCCGGATCGCCGACTTGAAGAACATCGCGCCGACCTGGCTGTAGAGCTCGGGCTCGGTGAAGAACGTGACGTCGTGCACGGTCACCACGGTGGGCCGGCCCGGCCGCAGCGGCATCGAGTAGTAGGGCACGTGGATGACGTCGGCGTCGACCTGCTGGGCCACCACCGGCAGCCCGCTCTGCTCCCAGGCCAGCCGGGCGGACCGGTGGGCGAGCGCCGTCGGGCCGGCCACCACCCGCGCGTGCGGGGCGAGCCGCTCGTACCGTTCCTCGTCGGCACGCTGGCAGACAACGGCCAGATCCGCGCCGGCCACGTCGAGCGCGCCGATCAGCCCGTCAACGTACCGGCCGAGCGCCCCCCGGTCGGCTGGCACGTCGGTCGCATCAACTAGTACGCGAGGTGCCACGACCGCACTTGCTCCTTCCCTGGGCCACCCGGGCAGGCAGGTTGACCAGAGCTCGCGTCAACCCGCACGGCCCCGGCATGCCTTCGTGGATGTCCCGTCAACTACGAAGCCTACGCCCTGCGCCGAGTCGCCGGTTAGCAGTTCCCCCCTGGCTGGCCGCGTGCCGCGCCTCACGCCCTCGCTGGCGTCGAACACGGACGAGCACGATGGCGCCGCGTTGAACCCGAACCTACCCCCGCACGCGAATAGTCCGAGGTACATGCGCTGCGTCCGCCGGCTCCTGAACTGGCACCGGTACTCGGTCACGTCCAGCCCGCGCGCGGCGAGGAACGCGGTCGGCTCCCGGAGCGAATAGGTGCGCTTCACGCGGTAACGCTCGCAGTGCGCGCGGTAAAGGTTCGGCCAGTGTTCGGCCAGCGTTTCATGATCATGGCCAGTTCTGGGCAGATAGCACCGCTTTCTGGCCATGATCATGAAATCGGGGTCAGCAGGAGGGGACGGGTTCGCCGGATTTGAGGGATTGCAGGTCGGTGACGGCCTGGTTCAGCGTGCTCACCTTGACCAGGCGCAGGCCCGCGGGTACGGCGCCCTTGGTATCCGCGCAGTTGGCCGCGGGGGTCAGGAAGATGGTGGCGCCGGCGTTGCGCGCGCCGATCATCTTCTGCTGGATGCCGCCGATGGGGTCGACCTTCCCGCTGGGCTCGATCTCTCCGGTGCCGGCGATGAACTTGCCGCCGGTCAGGTTCATCTTGGTCAGCTTGTCGATGATGCCGAGCGCGAACATCAGGCCCGCGCTCGGGCCGCCAATGTCTCCCACGCTGATCTTGACCTGGAACGGGAACTTGAACTGCCCGCCGATCTGCACGCCCATCACCGGATGGCCCCCAGACTCCTTGGTCCCGACCTGGACCTGGCGGCTCTGGCCGTCCCTGGTGATGGTCAGCGTCAGCGTGCTGCCGGCCGGATGCGCGGAGATCAGCTTGGTCAGGACGGCCTGGCTGGTCACCGGCTGGCCGTCCACCTCGGTGATCACGTCTCCGGCCTTGAGCACGCCGTAGGCGGGGAAGCCCTTCTCGGGCTTCACCACGACCACCTGGGTGGAGAAGGGGATGTGCAGCTGGGTCAGCGCGGCGGCGGTCGCCGTCTGCTGCGAGCTGGTCATCTCCTGCGTGTCTTGCTCCTGGGTCTGCTTCTGGGTCTGCCCGGCGGGGCAGATCTCGGTCTCCGGGACGACCGCCTCGTGCGGGTTCAGCCAGGCCACGAGGGCGGTGAAGATGTTGAACCTGTTGCCCTGGCAGCCCTGGTAGCTCACCGTCACCATGTTCAGGTGCCCGCTGGTGGGATAGGACGCGCGGCCCGAGATCGTGATCAGCGGGCGCCCGGAGGAGTCTTTGCCCAGGGTGTTCAGCGTCGGACCCGGCCCGAGGATGACGTAGGGCACCGGGACGAGCACGCTGACCGCGATCGCCACCGCCGTGCCGACGGAAGCGATGAGCAGCGTCAGGGAGCGTCGGGACATGGCCGGAACACTACGCGCGGAACCTGAGGATTTCCTGGCTCACGGGGTGCCGACCCACTCGGCCGTGCCGTCGTCGAACCGCTGGTGCTTCCAGATCGGCACCGAGGCCTTCAGGATGTCGATCAGGTCCCGGCAGGCGTCGAACGCCTCCGCCCGGTGCGCGCAGGACACGGCCAGCACCACGGCCAGGTCGCCGATGGCCAGGTCGCCCACGCGGTGCACGGCCGCGATGCCGATGACGGGGTATTTCTCCGCGATCACCTCGGCGACCCGGCGGAGCTCGGCCTCGGCCGACGGGTGGGCGCTGTAGGACAGCCCGGTGACTCCCCGGTCCTGATCGGTGTCCCGGACCGCCCCGGCGAACAGCGCGATGCCGCCGGCCGCGGGGTCCGCGACCGCGGCCCGCACCTCGTCGAGGGACAGCTCGGACTCACGCACGGCGATCAGGCGCACAACGCTCACCCGTCAAGGCTACCCGGCCCGGGTACCTGAGGCGGGGCCCTAGTCGGTGCGGTGGCGCCGGCGCGCCCGCCGGACGATCGCCGCGGTGCCGATCACGGCGACCGTCGCCCCGGCCGCGGTGATCGTGGCCTCCTTGCGCGCGATCCGGCGGCCGGCCAGCGCGTGCCTGCCCTTCCGCTGGTCGAGCAGGACGCGCAGCGCCTCGGCGTTGCCGAACCCGGGGCGCCAGCCGGCCGCGCGGAGCGCGGCGCAGTCCACCACCCACGGGTACACCACGTACCGCAGGTCCATGGCCGGCGCCGGGGTCACCCCGACCCGGTGCAGCCGCTGCGCGGTGCCGAACGTGAGCCGGGCGGGCAACTCGATGCTCTTCAGCCCGCTGATCTGCTCCACCTCGTCCTGCTCGAGCCAGCCGTCGCAGCCGACCGCGAAGTCGCCGGTGACGCCGCCGCGCACGGTGAGCTCCAGGGCGGAGACCAGGTCGTCGACGTGGCAGAACTGCCAGCGAGGCGCGCAGCCCTTCACGGTGAGCAGCCGCGGCGCCTCGAAATGCCTGGTGACCAGCGTGTCGACGTCGTCGCCGACGAGGGCGGCGGGACGGACCACGGTCACCGCCATGCCCGGGTTGGCCCGCGGCGAGCGGCGGGCCAGCTGCTCGATCTCCAGCAGGTCCCCGGCCACGCTGCTGTCCGTGTCCGCCGCGAGCGGCGCGTCCTCAGCCAGCGGGACCGGGTTGTCCGGGCGGGCGCCGTAGACCATCGCGCTGGTCACCAGCACCACGCGCCCGACCCTCCCGGCCGCGGCCGCGGTGAGCACCGTCTGCGCCCCGCGCACGTTGAAGGCCCGGCGCGACCGGGCGTCTGAGTCGGGAGCCAGATCGTAGTCGGCGTGCACCACGACGTCGGCGCCGGCCAGCCGGCCGGCCAGCGCGGGGTCCCGCACATCGGCCACGCGCCAGGTCACGCCCGCGATGTCGCCCCGGTCGCTGTCGATCGCGATGACCTTCCTGACGTCCGGCGACGCGGCCAGCCGGACGGTCAGCGCGTGCCCGATGCCGCGAGCCGCCCCGGTAACCGCCACGACGGGCATAGGCTGGCCTTGTGTATCGCTGCGCTGTGTGGCGCTGCGCTCGTGGCGAACCGGCCGCCGGGCGTTTGTCACTGTGCGCTTCTCCCGAGATAACGTGACGGTCATGACCCTTCCATCCTGCCGCAGAGCCAACGATGGCTGATCGCCCATTCGGATTCGGCCTGCCCGACAAGCCGGAGGACCGCGGCGGCTCGGGGTCCGGCTCCGGTTCCGGCGCGGGCTCCGGCGGGCCCGGGGACCCGGGAGGCGGCGGTCCGGGCGGGTTCCCCGGCGGCGGGCCGGTGGGGCCGTTCGGGGCGATGGGCGACCCGCAGCAGTTCGCCGACGCGCTGCGCCAGTTCGCCGACATGCTGTCCTGGCGTGGCGGCCCGGTCAACTGGGACCTGGCCAAGAACGTGGCCAGGCACGCGATCGTAGCGGCGGGCGACCCGAGCGTGCTGGACGCCCAGCGCCGGGAGATCACCGATGCGGTCCGGCTGGCCGACCTGTGGCTGGACGAGGCCGCGTCGTTCCCCTCTGGCATCCGCAAGATCGAGGCCTGGAGCCGGTCGGAATGGCTGGAGGCTACCTTCCCGGTCTGGGCGAAGCTGTGCGACCCGATCGCGGCCAAGGGCGTCGAGGCGATGAGCGGCATGTTCAGCGCCGACCCGGCGCAGCTCGGCGAGGACGTCCCCGACGAGTTGCGCCAGGCCCTCGGCGCCCTCGGCGGCGCGGGCGGTCTGGGGGCCATGATGCGCCAGCTGGGCGGGGCGATGATCGGCAGCCAGACCGGGACCGCGGTGGGCGAACTGGCCCGCGAGGTGATCGGCTCGGCCGACGTCGGGCTGCCGCTCGGACCGGAGGGCACGGCGGCGCTGCTGCCCGCGGGCGTGGCGGAGTTCGGCCGGGGCCTTTCCGTCGACGCCGGCGAGGTCCGGCTCTTCCTCGCGCTGCGCGAGGCCGCGCACCAGCGGCTGTTCGCGCACGTGCCGTGGTTGCGCGCGCACCTGCTCGGCGCGGTCGAGCAGTACGCCAGCGGCATCTCGGTGGACATGGCGCGGCTGCAGGAGGCCATCCCCGAGGTCGACATCACCAACCCCGAGGCGCTGCGCGAGGCGCTGTCCGGCGAGGGACTGTTCCGGCCGGAGGACACCCCCGCCCAAAAGGCCGCGCTGACCCGGCTGGAGACCGCGCTGGCGCTGGTGGAAGGGTGGGTCGCGACGGTGGTCAGCGCGGCCGCGCGGGAGCGCCTCACGCACGCCGACGCCCTGGCCGAGGCGATCAGGCGGCGCCGGGCCACCGGCGGGCCCGCGGAACGCACGTTCGCCACGCTGGTCGGCCTCGAGCTGCGCCCGCGCCGGCTGCGCGAGGCCGCGGCCATCTGGCAGGGCCTCACCGACGCCCGCGGCATCGACGGCCGGGACGCGCTGTGGGCGCACCCGGACCTGCTGCCCGCCGCCGATGACCTGGAGAACCCGGACACGTTCGTGCACGGCCAGCCCGAACTGGATATCTCGGACCTGGAGGACCCTGGCCCGCAGGGCCAGGGCGACTGACGCCCCGCCTATCACTCCGCGAAACGGCCTGCCCACTCTGTGATTAGCTAAATCTTGCCTTGCGCTAACTTGACGGAAATCAGGAGCGCAAAAGGCGGCAAACGCGCGTGATCATGGAAATGGCCCCGTCCGGGGATTGCCGGCTCCGCCTCTCCGCCCATGGCACGAATTGCCGCGAAAAGGTATGCCTGACCGGTCCAGGGCCGCATGATGGGAAGCCACACAGGGCAGGAGTTCGGCATGGGCCAACCAGAGCATACCGACGTGGTCGTGCTGGGCCTGGGCCCCGGCGGCGAATACGCTGCCGGGACGCTGGCCGAAGCGGGGCTGCACGTAACCGGGGTCGAATCCCGCCTGGTCGGGGGGGAATGCCCCTACTACGGCTGCGTGCCATCCAAGATGATGATTCGCGCCGCCAATCTCATCGCCGAGACCAGGCGGGTATCCGGCATGGCCGGAATGTCGACGATCACTCCCGACTGGTCACCGGTCGCCCGGCGGATCAGGGAAGAAGCCACCGACGACTGGAACGACAAGGTGGCAGCCGACCGGTTCACCGGCAAGGGCGGCCACCTGGTCCGCGGCCACGGGAAGATCACCGGCGCCGGCCAGGTGACGGTCACCGGCGCCGGGGGAACCCAGGTCTTCCAGGCCCGCAAGGGCATCGTGATCAACACGGGGACCGAGCCCGCCATCCCCCCGCTGAACGGGCTGGCCGGCACCCCGTACTGGACCAACCGGGAGATAGTTCAGGCCGAACGGGTGCCCGAGTCGCTGATCGTGCTGGGCGGCGGGGCCATCGGTGCCGAACTCGCCCAGGTGTTCGCCCGCTTCGGCGCCGAGGTGACCGTCGTGGAGGCGCTGCCGCGGCTGGTGTCGTTCGAGGAGCCGGAGGCCGGCGAGCTGCTCGAGCGGATCTTCACCGGCGAGGGCATCAGGGTCTGCACGAACGCCCCCGCCGAGCGGATCAGCCACAACGGCACCCGTTTCTCGGTTCAGCTGGGGATGAGCACCCTCACCGCCGAGCGGCTGCTGGTCAGCACCGGACGCCGGGTGGACCTGGCCGCGCTCGGCGTGGCCGCGGTCGGCCTGGACCCGGCGGCACGCGCCGTCCCGACGGACGGCTGGATGCGCGCCGCCGACGGCGTGTGGGCCATCGGCGACGTGACCGGGAAGGGTGCCTTCACGCACATGTCCATGTACCAGGCGGACATCGCGGTGCGCGACATCCTGGGCCGGGGCGGCGAGCCCGCCGACTACCGCGCGGTACCGCGGGTCACCTTCACCGACCCGGAGATCGGCAGCGTCGGACTGACCGAAGCACAGGCCCGGGAGGCCGGCCTGCGGGTGCGCACCGGGACGACCCAGGTGCCTTACTCCGCCCGGGGCTGGATCCACAAGGCGGGCAACGATGGCTTCATCAAGGTCATCGAGGATGCCGAACGGTCCGTGCTGGTGGGCGCCACCTCGGTCGGCCCCTACGGGGGTGAGGTACTGTCCGCCCTGCAGGTCGCGGTACGGGCCGGGGTGCCGGTGGCCACCTTGCGCAACATGCCGTACGCGTACCCCACGTTCCACCGGGCCATCGAGGACGCGCTCAAGAACCTTGACGAGGTCGGAACGCCATGACACACCGCCCGGCCGTGGTCGCCTTCGACGTGATCGAGACGCTGATGTCACTGGAGCCGCTGCGCGAGCGGCTCACCGCGATCGGCCAGCCTCCGGACCTGCTCGAGGCCTGGTACACCCGCACGCTGCGGGACGGCATGGCGCTGTCCGCGGCCGGGGACTTCGTGCCGTTCACCGACATCGCCCAGGCCGCACTGCGCGGCATCACCGGCTACACGGTCGGCGACGAGCAGGTCGCGCACGTGATGGCCGGGTTCAACGAGCTGCCGGCCTTCCCCGACGCGCTGCCCGCGATGACCACGCTCACCGAGGCCGGCGTGCGCGTGGCCTGCCTGACCAACGGGTCGGCGTACCTGACCTCGTCGTTCCTCAACCGCACCGGGCTTGGCTCGCTGGTGGACCGGGTGATCTCGGTCGGTGAGGTGTACCGGTGGAAGCCGTCCAAGATGGTGTACCTGTACGCCGCCGAGGTGCTGGACGTCCCGCCGCCCTGGCTGGCGCTGGTCGCGGCGCACGACTGGGACTGCCACGGCGCCAAGCGCGCCGGGCTGATCACCGGCTTCGTGAGCCGCAAGTCGGGCGGGTTCGGCGCGCCGTTCGAGCCGCCCGACGTGGTGGGCGAGGACCTGACCGAGGTGGCGGCCAAGCTGCTCGCCCTGAGCTCGTGACGGACCGCGGTCCGTTCACAGGGCGTGGATGTCTCAGCCATGTCGGTCCAGCAGCATGGATG
>Ga0318568_10000917_pt1 | contig 12241 bp, 10 predicted proteins | sample GRESIP088b5f21_FD_203690 | JGI IMG/M metagenome (GOLD analysis project Ga0318568, IMG submission 203690) | Tropical soil microbial communities from Luquillo Experimental Forest, Puerto Rico - GRE.SIPMG.088b5f21 | ecosystem: Environmental > Terrestrial > Soil > Tropical forest > Bulk soil...
CGCCGCCTGCCAGCGGGGCAAGCGGAGCCTGGCGCTGGACATCAGCGTCCCGCAGGCAAGGCCGGTCCTCGACCGGCTGCTCGCGGGGGCCGACGTCGTCCTGCACAACTTCCGGGTGGGCGTGGCGGAACGGCTGGGCATCGGCGAGGAGGACGTCGCCCGGCTCAACCCCGGTGCCGTCTACTGCCACGCCAGCGCCTTCGGCACGATCGGCCGCCGGGCGGCCTTCCCCGGGAACGACGCGCTCATGCAGGCGGTGACCGGCTTCGAGCGCGCCATCGGCGGCGCGGGCAACGACCCGATCGCGGCGACGTGGATCCCGATCGACATGGCCGGCGGCTGGGTCGCCGCCGCGGCCGTGCTGGCCGGCCTCTACGCCAGGGCGGCCGCCGGCGCGGGGCAGCGGGTGGCGACCAGCCTGCTCGGCGCCGGGCTGCTGCTGCACAGCGGAGTGTTCCAGCGGGACGGCGAACTGGCGGCCGGCCCGTCCCTTGACGGGAACCAGACCGGCTACGGGCCTGGTTATCGCATCTACCAGGGCGCCGACGACCGGTGGTTCGCGCTGGTCGTGCCCGATCCGTCGTCGTGGCAACGGCTGACGTCGGTCGCCGCTCTCCCCGCCGCTCTGTCCGCTGCCTACGCGCCGCTGCGCGGCGGCCCGGCCGACGCCGCGGCCCGCGCGGCGGAGGATGCCCTCGAGGCGGCGTTCGCGACCGCCCCCGCCGCCGAATGGGTGGCCCGGCTGCGCGACCTCGGCCTCCTCGCCGAGCTCATCGAGCCGGCCAGCCGCGACGACTTCCGCCGCGCCATCCTCGATGACCCGTTGAACAGGCAGTTCGGCCGGGTGGTCTGCTACCAGACCGCCGACTGGGGCCACTTCGAGCAGATCGGCCCTCTCGTCCGCTGCGGCCCCGCGCCAGCCGACGGCCCCCGCCTGATGCTGCCCCGGGTCGGCGAGCACACGACAGAGATCCTCACCGAACTCGGCATCCCGGCCGGGGACATCGACGCGCTCCTTACGACAAAGGCCGCCCGCCAGCTCGCCGACTAACCTCTCCCGGGGGCGCTTCTCCGGGGCCGCTTCTTCCGGGGGCTGCCTCTCCTTGCGCCGCCTGTCCCCGCGGCCCGCACCCATCCGCCCGCCCGAGCATCCTCCGCCACACAAGCCACTGTGCTAACTCACGTCCTGCCACTACTAGCTTGAATGTCGAGGGTCCCGCACTGGCTGGGCCAAGCGGCCGGGGTATCAAATCCGGAAATTCCGGATTTAATTCGCAAGCGACCTCAACCGTATCGCCATGATCGCGAAGCCTTTGTTCCAGGCGGAGAATTTTCATCGCTATGGGAGTGCGATTCTTTCGGGATCATGAAAGTCAGCGGGCTGAATACCCCGGCGGGTATCCATGCGAGGATACCCGCCTCTTCCGGAGCCCGCTCCCGCCCCCGACCACGGACCATCACCGCTTTGATTGCAGAACCCCGCGCTATAGCACCCCAAACCGCAATCAAAGCAGCCGGGCCATATCGCGTTCGCGTCAACTACCCTCGACATCATCACGGCGACCGCCTCATGAGGAGGTACCGGCGATGGCAGAGTTCAGCGACGAGCGGGCGGCAGGCGCGGGGGATCGTAACCTCCTGCGGGCGTCAGACGCCGATCGCGAGCAGGTGATCGCCGTGCTCAAGGCCGCGTTCGTGGCGGGACGGCTGACCAAGGACGAATTCGACCTCCGCCTCACCCTGGTGTTCGCGTCGTGGACATACGCAGACCTGGCGGTTCTCACCGCCGACATCCCCGCCGGCCTGGCGATGGCCCAGTCGCCGGAACCCGTTCGGGAGTCGGATACCAAGAAGCTGATTCAGCGCGGGACCGCTGTCGGCGCGGCCGCGGGCATGGTGATTCCCGCGGCGGCGGTTATAGTCGCCGGCGGGCCTCCTGCGCTCGCCATAATCTTCGGGCTCATGCTCAGTTCCTTCCTTGCCGTGCTGATACCCGGGTTCCTGACCCTCCTTGCCTGGGCCTTCGACAGGGGCGCCGCTTCCTGACCCTGCCTAGACCCGCCACGCTCCGCCGCGATTCGGGCAGGATTGGGGAATGACCCGATCCGCACCCCGACATGACCGTGACGCCGGCGGCCCGGCCGACGTGCTCGCGGCGAAGGCCGCCCTGCGGGAGGATGTGTGGTCGGCCATGCGCGCGGCGCGGGTGGCCCGCTTCCCCGGCGCGGCCGGGCGCATCCCGAACTTCACCGGCGCGGAGGCGGCCGCCGAACGCCTCCGCGGCCTGCCCGCGTGGCAAGACGCCGCCACCGTGAAGGCCAACCCGGACTCCGCGCAGCTGCCGGTGCGGCAGCGCGCGCTCGAGGACGGCAAGACCGTCTACATGGCGGTGCCCCGGCTGGCCGAACCTGAGCCGTTCTTCGCGCTGGACCCCGACCACCTCGACCAGCCGCCGCGCAAGGCGGCCTCGATCAGCGGCGCGTCGCGGTCCGCCCGGCGGGTCACGCTTGCCGAGCTGACGCCGGTTGACTTGGTGGTGATGGGCAGCGTGGCGGCCGGGGAGGACGGGACGCGCCTCGGCAAGGGCGGCGGGTTCGCCGACCTGGAGTTCGCCCTGGCCACCGCGGCGGGCCTGATCGGACCGGACACGATCACCGTCACCACCGTGCACGAGATCCAGGTACAGCCAGCCGGAACGATCCCGCTGACCGGCCATGACGTGCCGGTGGACTTCATCGTCACGCCAGAGCGCGTCATCGACTGCCGGTCCCGCCGGCCGCCGCACCCGGCGGATGGCATCGTCTGGGACGACCTGACCGACGAGAAGATCGCGGCGATCCCCCTGCTGTCCGCGCTGCGCGGCCGCTGCTCATAACCGGCGAGCCGGGCCGTGTTGGTTTCGCCACGGCCTGTGGGCGGTTATCATCTCTCACCTGCGGTGACGATGGAGGGGCTCAGCAGATGAAAGTACCGGCTGCGATCGACGAAGCCGTCCGAGACAGGGCAGTGACGGCGGGCTTCGATGGATAATGCGCCCTTCATGGACTGGGCGTTCACCCAGTCGCCGTTCGCTCTGGCGATCCATGACAGGGACCTGCTGTGCCTGCGCGTCAACGACCGCATGTGCCAGATGTTCGGGCTCGTCGAAGACGAGTTGCGCGGACGGCGCCTCACCGACGTCCTGCACGGTCCCCAGTACGACGCCATGGAGCACTACATGCGCCAGGTGCTCGACACAGGGGAGCCGATGCGCCGGGGGACCCGCCGCCGGGTACCGGGTGAGACCCGGGAACGCGCCTGGTCGGTTGCGGTCTCCCCGCTGAAGGATCAGGCCGGCCGGACGCAGGCAGTGTGGATCGGCGTGCTCGACATCACCGAGCAGTACGGGGCACGCCAGCGGCTGACCCTGCTGAATGAGGCCGGCACTCAAATCGGCACCACGCTGGATGTCACCAGGACAGCCGAGGAACTGGCCGACATGGTGGTACCGCGGCTCGCCGACCTGGCCATCGTTGACCTGCTCGACGCCGTGCTGAGCGGGCACGAGCCGAGCCCGGGACCGCTCACCGGCACCGTCGCCCTGCGCCGCGTTGCCCATCAGTCCATCTTCGAGGGTGTCCCCGAGGCCGTGGTCAAGCCCGGGGAAGTAGACATCCATCCGGAGTCCTTCCCGGCAGCCCAGTGCCTGGCCACCGGCAAAGCGGTACTGACCGGCGTGAACGATCTCGCGTTCATGTCGTCCATCGGCAACAACCCGGCTCGGGCGGCGACTATCCGCAAGTTCGGGATTCACTCCGTCTTGTCTGTTCCGATACGCGCCCGCGGGGTCACCCTCGGCGTCGCGACGTTCCTCCGCGGCCAGTGTCCAGACCCCTTCGAGCAGGACGACGTGCTGCTCGCCGAGGAACTCACCGCCAGAGCCGCCCTTTCTCTTGACAACGCCTGGCGCTACACCCGCGAGCGGACCACCGCCCTGGCCTTGCAGCGCAGCCTGCTGCCGCAGCGACTCCCCAGGCAATCGGCGGTGGAGGTCGCCAGCCGCTACCTGCCCGCCAGTGCTCATGCCGGCGTGGGCGGGGACTGGTTCGATGTGATCCCCCTTTCCGGAGCCCGTGTCGCCTTGGTGGTCGGCGATGTCGTCGGGCACGGTATCCACGCCTCCGCCACCATGGGCAGGCTGCGCACCGCCGTGCGAACGCTCGCCGACGTCGACCTGCCTCCGGACGAACTCCTCACCCGTCTCGATGAGCTGGTCAGCCGGATCTCCGCTGAAACGGATGCCGACGACGACGCGGGCAGCGATGTCGGGGTCACGTGCTTGTACGCCGTCTACGATCCGGTCTCCCGCCGGTGCAGCCTGGCCCGCGCCGGCCATCCGCCGCCCGCGCTCGTCACCCCGGACGGCGCGGTCAGCTTCCTCGACCTGCCCGCCGGGCCTCCGCTCGGCCTTGGCAGCCTGCCCTTCGAGAGCACCGAGATCGAACTGCCCGCGGGGAGCATCCTCGCCCTCTACACCGACGGCCTCATCGAGTCTCGTGGCCATGACATCGACCTCGGGTTCGAGCGCCTGCGCCATGCGCTGACCTATCGGGCGCCGTCACTGGAAACCACCTGCGACCACGTCCTCCGGGCCGTGCTCTCAGGCCGTCCCGCGGATGACGTCGCCCTGCTCATCGCCCGCACGCATGCCCTGAACGATGACCGGGTCGCCGCCTGGGATCTGCCCGCCGACCCGGCTATCGTTCCCGACACCCGCAGGCAGGTGGCCAGGCGGCTCACCGGCTGGGGCCTTGACGGTGCGGCGTTCGTCACCGAACTTGTGGTCAGCGAACTCGTCACTAACGCGATCCGGCACGCCAAGACCCCGATCCAGCTCCGTCTCATCCGGGACCGGACGCTGATCTGCGAGGTCTCCGACGGCAGCAGCACCGCTCCGCACCTCCGCCGCGCCTGCCCCTTCGACGAGGGTGGCCGCGGCCTGCTCCTTGTCTCCCAGCTCGCCCAGCGCTGGGGATGCCGCCAGACCCCGCACGGCAAGGTCATCTGGGCCGAGCAAGTCCTCCCCGGTCTCGACGCTAGTGATGCGTCGCCGCAGACATAGGTCTCTATCGCGAGCAAACTGGCGCGAACACGGCCGGATGTAGCGTTTTCAGCCGCATCTGCATTACAGTCGCAGAATGCCGACGTTCCGCATCAAGGAGGCCGCCAGCCTGCTCGGGGTCAGCACGGATACCCTGCGCCGCTGGGCGGACGGGGGACGGATCGACACGGTCACCGACGCCTCCGGGCGGCTGGCGGTGGACGGGGCAGCGCTGGCCAGGTTCGCGCGGGAGCTGGCCGAGTCAGCCGATCACGCCGAAGACAGGATGGTGGTGGCTCATTCGGCGCGGAACAGGTTCAGCGGCCTGGTCAGCCGCGTGGTCCGCGACGGCGTGATGGCTCAGGTGGAGATCCAGGCCGGGCCGCACCGGTTCGTGTCGCTGCTCAGCCGCGAGGCCGCCGATGAGCTCGGCCTGGAGCCGGGAGTGCTCGCTGTCGCCGCCGTCAAGGCCACCAACGTCTCCGTCGAGATCCCCAAGATCAGCTGATCCCCGTCCCCGCTATTTCACTAAGGAGTTAACCATGCGCCGTTTCGCTCTCATCATGGCCGCGGTGGCGGGAGCCGCCCTGGCGGGCTGCTCCAGCAGCACAAGCTCGGCTCCGGCCGCGAGTAGTCCGTCGTCGTCCCCGGCCACGAGCAGTTCGGCGGCGGCGACGGGGACGATCACCGTCTTCGCGGCGTCATCGCTGAAGGAGACCTTCACCAAGCTCGGGGACCAGTTTGACGCCGCCCACCCGGGGGACACGGTGAAGTTCAGCTTCGGGGCGAGTTCCACGCTGGCCACTCAGATCACCAGCGGGGCGCCGGCGGACGTGTTCGCCTCGGCGTCGCCGAAGAACATGACCACGGTCGTCAGCGCGGGTGACGCGTCAAACCCGCAGGACTTCGCCAAGAACACCGCGGAAGTCGCGGTGCCGCCGAGCAACCCGGCGAACGTGACATCGGTGAACGACCTGGCGAAGTCGTCGGTCAAGGTGGCGTTGTGCGAGCCGCAGGTGCCGTGCGGGGTGGTGGCGGCCGGGGTGTTCAAGAACGCCGGGATCACGGTCAAGCCGGTCACGCTGCAGCCGGATGTGAAGTCGGTGCTGACCCAGGTCGAGCTGGGCAACGTCGACGCGGGCGTGGTGTACGTGACCGACGTGAAGGCGGCCGGTTCTAAGGTCACGGGCGTGACGATCCCGGCCAGCCAGAACGCCTCCACGATGTACCCGATCGCCGCCGTCAGCGGCAGCAAGGAAATGTCCGTCGCCCAGGCCTTCGTCGCCTACGTGCTCTCACCCGAAGGTCAGGCGGTGCTCTCGGCCGCGGGGTTCGAGAAGCCCTGACCGGGTCCGGATCCGCCATGAGTCCTGTCGCCGCGCCGTCGCGCCTGTCACCGGCTGAACGGGCCAGGCGGGCAGCGCGGGGCGGTGCGTCGCGGTCAGTGCCGGTGCCCTTGCTGGTCCCGGCGCTGATCGCGGCCGCTTTCCTGGTCCTGCCCCTGGTGGGGCTGCTGCTCCGCGCCCCCTGGGGTCATCTCGGAGCGGCCCTCAGCGGGGCCGATGCCACCCAGGCCCTGATCCTTTCCCTGTGGACCGCGTCCACGGCCACGGCGATCTCCCTGGTCATCGGGGTGCCGCTGGCCTGGGTGCTGGCCCGGAGCAGGTTCCCGGGGCAGCGGCTGCTGCGCGCCCTGGTGACCCTGCCGCTCGTGCTCCCGCCGGTGGTCGGCGGGGTGGCGCTGCTGCTGGCGTTCGGGCGGACCGGGTTCGTCGGCCGCCTGCTGGACTCCTGGTTCGGGCTGACGATCCCGTTCACCCCGATCGCGGTGGTGATGGCCGAGACCTTCGTGGCCATGCCCTTCCTGATCATCACCGTGGAAGGAGCGCTACGATCCGCAGATCAGGGCTTCGAGGAGGCGGCGGCTACATTGGGCGCGACGCGGATGACCGTGTTCCGGCGGGTCACGATGCCCATGATCGCCCCGTCGCTGGGCGCGGGCGCGGTTCTGTGCTGGGCGCGGGCCCTGGGCGAATTTGGCGCCACGATCACCTTCGCCGGCAGCTTCCCCGGCCAGACCGAGACGATGCCCATCGCGGTGTACTACGCGCTTGAGAATGACCCGGATGCGGCGATCGCGCTGAGCCTGGTGCTGCTGCTGGTCTCCATCGTGGTGCTGGTCTCCCTGCGCGATCACTGGCTGCGGCACGGCACGGTCGCATGACGCATACGGGCAGCGGCGGCCTGGTCGTCGACGCTGAGGTCAGGCGCGGCGGCTTCACCCTCGCGGTCAGCCTCACCGCGGCGCCCGGTCAGGTCCTCGGCGTGCTCGGGCCGAACGGGGCCGGGAAATCAACCCTGCTCAGCGCGGTAGCAGGGCTGACCCCGGTCTCCGCCGGGCGCATCACGCTCGGCGGGCAGGTGATGGACGACGCGGACGCGGGAACCTTCGTGGAGGCCTCAGGTCGCCCGGTCGGCTTCGTCTTCCAGAACTACCGGCTCTTCCCGCACCTGACCGTGGCCGAGAACGTCGCGTTCTCGCCGCGGGCCCGGGGCCAGGGCAGGCGGGCGGCCCGGGCAGCTGCCCGCCACTGGCTGGCCCGGCTCAAGCTGACCGACCTGGCCGACCGCAAGCCCGCTGAGCTGTCTGGCGGCCAGGCGCAACGGGTGGCCCTAGCCCGCGCGCTGGCCGGGCAGCCAGCACTGCTGCTACTGGACGAACCCCTGTCAGCGCTGGACGCCGGAACCCGCCTGGACGTCCAAGCCGAACTAAAGCTCCACCTGGCCGACTTTACCGGGCCGTGCCTGCTCGTCACCCACGACCCGATCGAAGCGCTCGTGCTCGCCGACCAGCTCATCGTCCTGGAAGGCGGGCGCATCGTCCAGGAAGGCACCCCGGCGCAGATCGCCCGCCAGCCTGCCACCGACTACGTCGCCAAGCTCGTCGGCCTGAACCTGTACCCCGGCCGGGCTGACGGCTCCCAGGTGATGCTCATCGGAGGCGGTAGCTTCATCGTCGCTGACCACGGCCAGCAGGGCGACGTGCTCGTCGCGCTCCGCCCCTCCGCCATCGTCGTCAGCACCGAACGCCCTCAGCACGGCAGCGCACGCAATACCTGGCCCGCGAAGATCACCGGGCTCACGCTGCTGGCCGACCGTGTCCGGCTCGATCTCGACGGCCAGCCATCCGCCCTGGTCGACGTCACTCCCGCGGCTGTCGCCGAACTGTCACTCGACCCTGGCAGCCAGGTGTGGCTCACGGTCAAGGCCACCGACCTCGAGATCTACACTCCCAAAGCCTCCCCGAGCTAGCCCACCGCGTCGGGCAGGCCGAGGAGCGCGGCGGTGTTGCCGCGGAGCACCTTGCGGGTGACGGCGGCGTCGTAGTCCGCCAGGCGGGGGACGTAATCCAGGGGTTCCCGCAGCCCCTCCGGGTGCGGGTAGTCCGAACCGAACAGGACGTGGCCGGCGCCGATCGCGCCGATAAGCGCGGTGACATCGTCCTCGGGGAACGGCGAGACCCACAGGTGCTGCGCCAGCGCCTCGCTGGGGCGGGCAGGCAGCTTGCCGCCGATCATCGGGCCGCGGCGGCCGAGCGCCGCCGCCTTGTCAATGGTCTTGAACAGCGGCTTGAGCCAGTCCGAGCCGTTCTCGATCGAGAGGATCTGCACCGCCGGGTGGCGGCCGAAGAGGTTGTGCAGCGTCAGCGCGATCAGGGTGTCGACCACCGGTCGCTCGGTGTTGCACAGCGCCCACTGCAGCGGGGACTGCTGGTGCGACGGGTTGGCGGGGTTCTCCGACCACAGCGGCCCGTAGAAATGGTTGTAGCCGCTGTTGGACACGTGGAAGACCACGGGGATCCCCGCCTCGGCCGCCATCGCCCAGAACGGGTCGAAGACCGGATCGGCGGGGGATCGGCCAGCTCCGGGACCGGTCGCCACCGGGCCCGGCGCCAGGTGCACGAGGCGGGCGCCGGCGTCGATGACGCGCCGCAGTTCGGTCATCGCCCGCGCGAGGTCGGCGAGCGACAGCATCGGCACGGCGAAGATCCGGCCGTCGGCGCCGTAACCCCAGTCCTCCTCGAGCCAGCGGTTGAACGCCCGCAGGCTCGCGTACAGCAGGTCCATGTCCGAGCGCAGGTCGTACTCGACCGAGACGCCGAGCGTGGGCAGCATGATCGCGGCTTCGACGCCCTGGGTGTCCATCAGCGCGAGGCGCGCCTTCTTCTCGATGAACTCAGGGTGGTCGCGAACGCTCACGACCTCCCGGTGCGTGAACCCGTCCGCGACGCCGCCGGCGAACAGGCCCTGCAGGGCGCCGGGCGCCGAGGCGTAGTCGCCGGGCATGACGCTCATGAACGTACGCCGGGTCCCGAGGTAGATGCGGCCGAGCCCGTCGGTGCTCCGGTCGACCCGGATGGTGTCGCCGGCGAATCGCGATTCGATGTGCCGAGAGAAGCAGTCGTCCGGCTCGTAGTAGTGCTCGTCGGCATCGATCAGCCGGTACTCCATCGCTCGCACCTCCGGCGGCCCGCCCAAATTCCTAAGTAAGTGAGTACCCAATTACTAATGCTTCCATCGCCGCCACGCGGCTGTCAAGGCATCCCGGCCTATGGCGGCGGCGATCCTCCATCCGTAAGATGAGTGAGTCATCGCTTACTTATGTTGTCAGGGGTGCCAGCCATGAAAGTCGCCGTCGCCTACGAGGCCGGCCAGCCACTCGTCCTCGAAGACCTGCCGGTCCCGGCCGTCGGCCCGCGCGACGTTGTCGTCCGGGTGAGCGCCAGCGGCATCTGCCACACCGATCTCAACGTGATCGAGGGCAGGTCCGCGCTTCCGCTGCCCATCGTCCCGGGCCACGAGGGCTGCGGCATCGTCGAGGAAATCGGCGCGGACGTGCGCCGGGTCAAGCCGGGGGACCGGGTGCTCGCGTCCGTCACGCCGGCCTGCGGCGGCTGCTGGTGGTGCGTCAACGGCATGTCCAACCACTGCGAGCTCAACCCGGTGGTGAAGGGCGCGCAGCGGTTCACGCTGAGCGACGGCCGGACCGCGGGGGCGGTCTGCGGCTGCGGGACGTTCGCCGAGGCCATGGTCGTGGACGAGGCATCGGTCGTCCCCGTGCGGACCGGCCTGTCCGACGAGGAACTCGCGCTGCTCGGCTGTGGTGTCACCACCGGCCTCGGCGCCGCGCTGAACACCGCGGCCGTCGCCCCCGGCGCCAGCGTGGCCGTGATCGGCTGCGGCGGCGTCGGCCAGTCGGTGATCCAGGGCGCCCGGATCGCCGGCGCCGCCGTGATCATCGCCGTCGACCCGGTGGAAAGCCGGCGCGAGGGAAGCATCCGCGCGGGCGCCACCCACACTGTCGACCCGGCGGCCGCGGACCCGGTCGAGCAGGTCCGGGCGCTGACCCAGGGACGCGGGGCGGACTACTCCTTCGAGGTCGTCGGCCGCCCGGAGCTCATGGTGCAGGCCTTCGAGATGGCGCGCACCGCGGGCACCGTGACGCTCGTCGGCATGCCCGCCACCACCGACATGCTTACCCTGCCCGCCATCAAGGCGGTGTTCTCCGGCAAGCGGCTGGCCGGCGCCGTCGTCGGAGGCGCGCAGATCCTGCGGGACTTCCCGCGTTTCATCCGGCTGGCCGAGTCCGGCAGGCTCGACCTCGGCTCGATGGTCTCGCAGCGCATCACCCTCGACGAGATCAACAAGGGCATCGACCTCGTGCACCGCGCTGAGGGCGTGCGCACCGTCGTCGTCTGAGCTTTTTATGCCGAACGGGCCGGTGGCGCCGGTCCCCCGCCCATCGCCGGGCCCCTGTGCGAGAACGTCCTGGCGGTCGCCGTGACGGACAGCCGGTTCCCGTTCCCGGCGTCACGCAGCTCCGCCTGGCCGAGCCCGGCGGTCAGCGTCGCGGTGGCCACGGCCGGCCCCACGCGCACCGGCTGCATATAGCGCAGCGCGAGCGAGCAGAGCGTCGTCCCCGGCGCCAGGGAGAGCAGGGCCTCCTCGATCGCGAGCGCGATAAGCCCGCCGTTCACGGTGTTCGACGAGTTGAGCCCGTCTTCCGACCTGGGAAGCACCGCGACTCCCGGCTCCTGGCGTTTGCAGCCCGCCCGGTCCGCGAGCGGCACAGCGAGCGCGGGCGCCGCCGATATGCCGTCGAGGCTGGTCAGCGATGGCATCCGCAGCGTGGCGTCGGGCGCGGCCATGAACGAGCTCGCGGAGAACCCGACCGGCTCGCCGCTGGCCGTGCTGAACTCCACGCTCCCGACGAAAACCGAGCGTCCCTTCTTCACCGCCCGCCCCGCCGCCCAGATCGTCCCGGCCGCGGGCGCCGGGCGGTACAGATGCACGTCGAGCTCGAGCGTGACCGGCACCCGGGGCCCCATGACCTGGGCCGCGAGCAACCCGCTGAGCATGTCGGCCCAGGACGCGAGGATGGACGTCCGCAGGTGCGCCGTGCCGGGCGCGTGCATGTACGGGGTGACCTCGGCGGTGCCGTGCAGCTCGTCGCCGGCCTCGCGCACGGTGAAGTTGAGTTCTTGCAGGATGTGGTGTCGCATGTCCGCTATATCCGGGAGTGGATGCCTGACATGGCCCCCTGACGGGCCCGGGCAGCGGACACGACGCCGTCGTCGAATCGCTTCAGCAGCAGCGCCTGGGTCGCGGCGAGGTGGGCGCGGGCGAGGCGGCGTGCCTGCTCGTCGTTTCCCGCCGCGATCTCCTCGGTGATCCGCTCGTGCGCGCGGACGGCGCTGTCCGCTTCCTCTCGCGTCGGGTACTCGCCGCGGCGGGTGAGCACCTCCGCCCACGTCTGCTCCTGCGCCGACCACAGGGCGACGAGGCTGCTGACGACGTGGCGGACGGTGGCGTTCGGGCTGAATGCGACAACGAGATCGTGGAACTCCCGCGCGACCCGGGTGAAGGCGACGCCGTCCCCGGTCAGCTGCGCGGAGGCGGCGACGTTGGCGCGCAGCGCCGGCACGACGGTCTGCGCCCGGTCGGCGCGCCGGGCGCACTCGGCGGCGCACAACGGCTCGAGCAACTGCAGACCGTCCGCGAGATCCCGCAGGGTGACCCGGCCGCCTTGCAGCGCGAGGCCGAGATGGTACGCGGCGGACGACTCGTCGGGCCGGTGCACCTCTGCGCCGCCCACGCTGCC
>Ga0318568_10000919_pt1 | contig 12237 bp, 8 predicted proteins | sample GRESIP088b5f21_FD_203690 | JGI IMG/M metagenome (GOLD analysis project Ga0318568, IMG submission 203690) | Tropical soil microbial communities from Luquillo Experimental Forest, Puerto Rico - GRE.SIPMG.088b5f21 | ecosystem: Environmental > Terrestrial > Soil > Tropical forest > Bulk soil...
TGCTCAATGATCCTGCACATTTGCTAGGTGAAAAAGATTATCACATGCTGGCCCTTCATGCCTTGAGCACCAGGCGAAGCATTTTCAATATTGCTGAAAAAAAATACGATATCAGGTTTTGGGTCAACAATATTTACATTGTGGGCGACTTCATTTTATTGGACCTGGGTAGCAGCAATCACAGCAAAATTCCATTTTTGATTGACGAGTTTCGTTTCAAGTTGGTGGATGCAAAACAAACCAACGCACACGTTAGCCAGGAAATAGAGTTAAAGCCATTGTATCAGTTATACCCGACAGACGGAAGCTGCATTGCAAAAAGGAACTGGCGTAACATCTACATCTTTTCAAAGTTTACTTATCCCATGCAGAAAGTATTGAATATAGAAATGAATGAAATGCAAATTTCAGGCAGAACAGCTACGCTCAGCATAGACTACAACCAATTGTTAAACGCTAAGTTTTTAAATTAATGAAAAAGATAACCAGCCTTTGCTTTTTGTTATTTGTCACATTATCAATACAGGCACAGTATAAGTTAAATACCATTGCAGCCTCAGCAGGATTAAGTTTATACAATTCAAAAAACTTCAATCTCCAGATAGAACATACAGGTGATAAGGGAAGTGTTGGGCTTATTGCTGAAAACGTTTTATATGGGGGAGACCAAACCGGTAAATACAATCTTAAAAGTACCGGTCATTTATTTTTTACCGGCGGATTGTTTTACAAAAACACGCACAGCAACAGAAATTTCTATCGAAATATAAAAGTTGGTGCACTAGCGGGAGTCGACCATTGCAAAGCCGATGCATTTGTTTGGTATCCGTTTGTAGCGCTGGAGGAAGCCTGTTGTGTTCAGCCTGGCACTCAATTGTTTATTGCCGGCCGCTGTTCCTATCTTTTGCAATATGCGGAAAGGAATTTTCAGCCATCCCTGCAATTTGGAATAAAACTATCTCTGTAAAATGTCGATGCACAAAACGCTACAATGAAAAGAATAAAATCACAGAGCCCGGAAGTTCTGTGATTTTTGCTTAAAGTAAAGGCCAATCAAATGGAAGAACAACAGCATCAAATAAAGTTTTACGGTTTCATGCTCGCGTTCATATATGCGTGGATAGCGATGGATGTGTATCTGCAATGTTTTGCAGCTAGCTTTAATCATAATAGAATCATCAGCTTATTCAATCAGAAAATGTACCGGCTTGATGTTATTTCAAATGCAGTTCATAGTCATCTAACGCTACTTGTAATCATTGCCTGTGTGTCGCTTGCTGCCAGAGCTAAAAAGGAATTGCAATTTGATATTTATACCAAATTCTGGTATCCCTTTTTGTTTGGATTACTCTTATTTATTTTCAGCGTGTTTGTTGCTGCAGTGTCCACAGGATTAGCTAAAAACATTCTTTATATAACAACCTACCTGGCGGGCGCTATATTCTTACATACATCTTTATCGAACCTTACAAAAATTATTACAACCCGTTTAAAAGAAGATATTTGGAACGTGGAAGAAGAAAGCTTCGAGCAGAATCAGGAGCTGCAAGTCAGCAATACTATTTTTAATATACCCATGCAGTTTTATTACAAAAAGAAAGTGCATAATGGATGGATTAACATCAATCCATTTCGTGGCTTGATGGTGTTAGGTGTTCCCGGTTCAGGTAAATCAGAAAGCGTTATCGTGCCATTTATTAAGCAGTTTCTCGAAAAAGGCACATCCATGCTAATATACGATTTCAAATTTCCTACGCTCGGTGAAATCGCGTACTATCATTATTTGCTGAACAAAGAAGGAAATTTAAGAAATCACACGTTCCACTGCGTCAACCTGGACAACATAGAATATTCGCGAAGAATTAACCCCATAAATGCTCAATATATCAACTCTCTTTCTGACGCAGGAGAAACGGCAGATGCTATTGTGACAGCATTGAAGAAAAGCGATAAGGGCGGCGGCAATGACCAATTCTTCACGCAATCGGCTATTAACTTTCTTGCGGCCTGTTTATATTTCTTGTCAAAATATGAACGAGGCAAATACAGCGACATGCCGCATCTGCTGGCTTTTATAGCACAGCCTTACGACAGGGTGTTTAATTCTTTGTTCAGTATGATAGAATTGCACTCGCTGTTAAGCCCCTTTAAGAGCGCCTATGACAACAAAGCCTTCGATCAGCTCGAGGGGCAAATAGGTACGCTTCGTATTAACATTTCAAGGCTCGCAACAAAAGAAAGTTTTTGGGTTTTCGGTGATAGCGATTTTGATTTGAAAATTTCCAATCCGAAAAGTCTCTTGGTGCTGGCGAACAGTCCACAGGGACAGAACGTAAACAGCGCATTTTTTGCGGCGATATTAATGCGCACTATTTCCCTTGTAAATAGCCCCGGAAACGAGCCATGTGCCATTGTTGTGGATGAATGTCCGACTGTGTTCCTGCATAAAGTTGATAACCTCATTGCTACTGCAAGGAGCAATAAAGTAGCCGTTGTATTGGGAGCACAGGAGCTTACACAATTTCAACAACAGTATGGGAAAGACACTGCCAACACTATTATTAGCATTATGGGAAGCGTGCTAAGTGGGAAGGTGGGCAGCAAAGAAACCCTAGATTGGCTGGAGAAGCAGTTTGGCAAAATCAAACAACTGTCAACCAATGTAAGTATAGACCGGTCCAAAACAAGTGTCAGCCTCAACGAAAGAATGGATTCTGTAATACCCGCCAGTAAAATAGCCAATCAGAACACCGGAGAATTAGTTGGCATTGTGTCAAGAGATAACCAGGACGGCTTCGAAAAGTATCAGACAAATAGTTTCAAATGCAAGGTCACTTTAGATTTGCACGCTATTAACGAAGAAAAGAAACATTACAGAAAATTACCGCGTTACTACAATTTTGGAAATGAACAACAAAAGAATGATTTTCTTATGAAAAACATGCAGAGGGTATTTGACGATGTATGGGAAATGACAAACATATTCACACCCGCAAAAAAAGAGGACAAGTCTAGCGTATGAGTGCTCGTGTTTTTTCCACCATATCCAGTCTTGTCAAATTTAATTATATAAACTACAATCCATCATACCACCCAGATAAAAAGACTGTAATCGTTTTTTCCTTGAGTTGCTTAAATTTTTTGTAAATGCCAGGCCGTTATGAGAAAGTGTGTCATTCATAGAGTATTTTGTTTGCATCTTCCAGAACCTAGCGGGCGCTTACGATTCCGTCTAAGGTTCGAGTGGGTAATCCACCCCTGTTCAAGTTTTATTGAACCGGATTTATAGCCACGAAAAAGGTAATGTTGTCCGTTCCTTATGGATAATATTAAATTAGATAGTTATGGACGACTATAAATTTCTATAAATGTCCATAAGTGCAAATTTCAGTTAATTTTGTATGCAAATATGGCAGTGCTGTTATAAGTGTAGCCGTTAAAGTTAGGAATGATCTAGGATCTAAAACTAAGAAGATGGATTATTTTATTTTAAAAAGAATAGGAAAATGGATTGTTTAGCATTGACTCCAACCTACCAATTTTCTTTGTTACATATATTTGATGTACTCGATATGTTCAGCCAAATGCATAGACAAATGCAGGTATGGCCTGCTTTCTAACAAGTTGGCTTTTAATGACATCGATGAGTTTAAATACTAAAAGAGTTGCTCCATATTTCCAGGATTAGCGAAAGTGTCATATTAATTAATGATTAAGCATCTACGAAAAAGAAATCAACTATAAGTACAATTATTTATTTTAGCGCTTGATTGGCTTTATTGGGACTAGAAGTTTACCGTATAATATGTCGAAGCTGCTCCTTGTTTCCAGCGGACCTGTGATTTGATTTGTTGTTATTCGCCATGTTGAAATTGTATGACTAACTGTTTGCTCCATACTGATAAATACCTTTTGACCAGACTTTCGGAGGATGATGGTGAAGCTTTTACTTTGATCTACCATCATTATTGGGATGATCTGCTGATAAGTGCTGCCAAAGTCCTACGAGAAAAAGATGTGGCAGCAGATGTTGTTCAGGACGTTTTCCTTTCGCTTTGGAATCGTCGTAAAGAAATTGACATCAAAGAGTCCATCGAGGCATATCTACATACCAGTGTGCGATATAAGGCAATTCATTATATTGAAAAAAATATAACGCGAGATGATTATCTCCAATCATTGATGGATGAAATAAAGATATCGGAAGAGTCTTCGCTAGTTTATTACGTTGAGCAAAAAGAGACTCTGCAAAGACTGGACGAAGCAGTGCAAAAATTGCCTTCCAGAATGCAAGAAGTTTATTTCCTGAGCCGCGAGGAAAACCTCAACTACAAACAGATAGCCGACAAATTAGGCATCTCTTCAGAAACGGTAAAAAAGCAAATTAAGAATGCATTGAAGCACATTAAGGTAGCTTTAAAGAATTTTCCCACATCCTTCTTTCTCCTAATTTCCTTCTTCGGAATACTTCCATAAAAAAAATATTTTCAGGGCATAACCCCAAGGGGATACTTGGCGGACATATTAATATAGCAGGTTTATTGATGAATACATTTCAAATAAAGGATTTACTAAGACGATATCAAAACGGAGAGGTTTCTCAGGCCGAAAAAGATCTTGTTGAGAGATGGTATGCTCATTTGGAAAACCGCGAAGATTTGCAGTGGGTGGAAGGTGAAAAAGAAGAACTGAAAAGGGGAGTAGAACTATTTCTTCTACAACAGATTAATCAGGAGCAGCCGACTACAAGAAACAATCGTATTGGCAGGATTAAACACTGGCGTGTAGCGGCTTCGATCATTTTAGTGCTGGGTGCAGCGACTTGCTATTGGGCGTTTTTTTCTAAAAATAAAACCCCATCCAAGCAGGTTTATTATGCGGCAAAAACAGACATCGAAGCACCACAGTCAAACCATGCCATTATAACACTCGCGAATGGTAAGCAAGTACTCCTGGACAGTGTGGGGACAGGACAAATAGCTTCACAGGTCAATGTGAGGATTATTAAAAATTCACTCGGGACTATTGTGTACGAGGCGCAAAATGAAGCGGATATAAAGACTGTTTCTGAAAATGTTTTATCTAATCCAAAAGGTAGTAAAGTTGTCTTCATCACACTAAGCGATGGAACTAAAGTTTGGCTCAATGCAGGGTCTTCTTTGACTTATCCAGCTATTTTTGCTGGCAATGAACGAAGGGTTGCGATTAATGGAGAAGCGTATTTTGAAATAGCAAAGGATGTAAACAAACCTTTTTTTGTAAGCAAGGGAAATGTGGACATCAAAGTTTTGGGAACCAGTTTTAATGTAAATGCCTATGAAGACGAAACAACAATGAATGTTACTTTATTGGAAGGTGCTGTACATGTAAGTAAGGGCAGTGCAGGTGTTTTACTGAAGCCTGGCCAGCAAGCTCTAGTGGGTGATGGTATAGACAAGGTTTTCAATAATGTAAATCTAAACGAAGTAATGGCCTGGAAAAACGGAAGGTTCAGTTTTGCGGGAGTGGATATTGGCGTAATCATGAGGCAATTGGCTCGCTGGTACGACCTTGATGTAGTCTATAATAATAATGTGACGGAAAAGTTCTACCTAAATATAGATCGAAACACCAGTCTTATTAATGTTATTAAAATATTGGAAGCAACTGGTGGTGCACATTTTAATCTAAACGAAAAGAAAGTAACAGTGACTCCCTAAACGAATTTTGTTTTATTTATTCTTCGGTTTCTGAGGGTCTTTACACATAACCGCGTACTCACATTAAAAATAATATAGCAAGATTTTGCGGGTGTATAACCCGTGAGTGACATGCTTTACCTATAAATAACGAACAACACCTATGTAACCGTCGAGGTTTGCCAAAAGAAAACCGAAGGTGCTGGTAACACCCCCGGTAAATAGTTTGGGCAACCCATAAAAAAGTCCTTGCAAGACAATTAATATTAATGTAAACCCAAACAGATCAAAGTTATGAATTTGTATTTTCTTTTCTTCCATTGGAAAGGGAGAAACTTAACTGATTTATGTCGTATTATGAAATTGACAGCTTTGCTAATGCTAATTATCTGCCTGCAGGTAAGAGCAGCAGGATTTTCGCAAACCATCACTCTGCACGAGAAAGATGTGCCGCTTGCAAAAGTGTTCAACCAGATTGAACAGCAAAGTGGCTACACATTTGCTTTCACAGCTACAGCATTGAGGAAAACAAAAAATGTTTCGTTATCGGTGACCAACGAAACATTGGTAAATGTATTGGCGATTTGTTTTAAAGATCAGTCACTGGAATATACAATCATAGATAAAACTATTATTGTTCGTCCTGCAAAAGAGGTTGATCAACACCTGGATCATATTGCCCCAAGTGTAATTCTGTCTTTAACGGTTAAAGGTAAAGTATCGGATGAAAACGGCAAACCTTTAGCTGATGCTACGATAGCATTAAAAGGCTCCAGTATTGGTACGTCGACCGATGTGGAAGGAAAATTTTCGATTAACATACCTGACAACTCATCTAAGATTCTCGTTTTTAGTTATGTAGGTCGTGAGAATAAAGAAATAAAGATTTCATCGGTTACTCTTCTTGATGTAAGGTTGTTGCCATTGAATATTCAACAAGAACAAGTGGTTGTGGTTGGTTATGGCACAGTTAAAAAAGGCGATGTGACAACTTCCGTTGCCAGGGTCAGCGGAGAAGAAATAAAAAATGCACCGGTAGTAAATTTTGATCAGGCATTGGCGGGAAGAATGGCTGGAGTTCAGGTTCTGCAAAATAGCGGTAAACCTAATGCACCAGCGGATATTCGCGTGAGAGGAACCGGTTCTATAACGGCAGGTATTGATCCTTTGTACGTAGTGGACGGAGTTCCTTACGACAGGGGCTCCGTTGCTTTAGAAATTGTTGATGCAAATGACATTGAGTCGATAGAAGTATTGAAAGATGCTTCCTCAGCCGCTATTTATGGTTCAAGGGGTGCTAATGGCGTAGTGATCATTACAACGAAGAGTGGTAAATCTGGTAAAATGAAGGTAGACCTTAACGCGTTTTACGGAATTCAGGATGTCGCCAAAAAAATACCGATGCTAGATGCCTATCAGTATGCGGCATTTTCTAAAGATGGACATGATAATGCCTATTTGGGGGAATATTCTCCTTCAAATCCAAACAATGCAATAACCGGCTTGCCACCCTCTGTCAACGATCCGAATAGTGTAAGGCCAAACTCCTGGGACAAGACTCCACCCGAACTTTTTCCTTATTTACAGGGAACACCGGGTTTAACGAACACCAACTGGCAAGATCAGATTTTTAGGACGGCGCCTATGTATAAAGCCTCTTTGGCAATGTCTGGGGGCAATGATAATTCGCGGTATTATGTTGCGGGAAATGTACTTTCCCAAGATGGTATAATCATTAACTCCGATTACAAAAGATATGGCGCCAGACTGAAGTATTCCGCGAAATCAGGAAAAGTGAAGCTAGATGTAAATGTTACTCCATCTTATTCCATTGAAAACAGGGTAAATAGTGACGATTCCTATAATAATGAAGGCATTGTACAAGCAGCGTTAGCATCCTGTCCTATTTGGCCGGTGTATAATCCAGATGGATCCTTTAACTACCAGGGAAATGGTTATTGGCGCCTGGGTACAGATTATCAGCATAATGAAGTGATTAATCCTGTCGCAGAAGCAATGTTGATCAAGAATAACATCATCCATGCTAATGTGGACGGGGCAATTGCACTGGGTTATGAAATATTTAAAAACCTAGATTTTAAAACATCAGGAAGTGTCAATTACAACCAATATTACAATGAATATTACCGACCGTCTACCTTGCCCAATATTGGATCAAAGTATGCGTTGGCGGTTGATCCATACTACGTTCCGTCTAATCCTTTAGCTAAGAGCTCGAGTACTTATTTTCTTGACTGGGTTTGGGAGAACACATTGACTTACAAAAAAACATTCAATAACAGCCATCATCTGAACATCCTCGGGGGCTTTACGTCGCAAAGAGAAAAAAGTAAAGCATTTTCAGTATCCACTACCGGAGCCACCAATGATTTATTGCCCAATATTGCAGGGGGAACATCTGCGGTCGGAAAGCCACCTTATAGTGTTAATGAATGGACCCTGATGTCTTATCTGTCAAGAGTTCAGTATGATTATAAAAGTAAATATTTACTAAGCGCCGCTATTCGGGCAGACGGATCATCAAGATTTGGCAGCAACAACAAGTGGGGTTATTTCCCTTCAATATCAGCCGGATGGAAAATCAGTTCTGAAGAATTTATGAAGGACATTACTTGGATAAGCAGCTTGAAATTAAAAGCGAGCTATGGGATATCTGGAAACTTTAAAATTGGCAACTATCAACAAACGGCATTGTTAAGCAATAACTATAACGCTGATTTTGGATTGAATGAAGCACTTAATCAGGGGACAGCACCCACCCAATTTGCCAATCCTGATCTGACGTGGGAAAAGACCGCAATGACAAATCTTGGAATTGAAGCCTATTTCCTTAACGATAGAATTGGAATTGAAACTGAAATCTATAATGGTAAAACTTATGATTTGTTACTAAATCTTCCGGTTCCGACAATAACAGGATTTGGGACAGCTACTACCAATATCGGTAGCGTTAATAACCGGGGATTGGAAGCCTCCCTGATTATCAACAACCCGATTGGTAAGCTTGTCTGGAGGAGTCGTTCGAACATTTCCGTGAACATCAACAAGGTCAAAAATTTGGGCGCCAATAACACGCCAATTATTACTACAGCAGGCGGTGTTGCTTCAGCCTACTTTAAAACCGAAGTAGGCCAGCCCATCGGAAATATTTACGGATTAAAATATGATGGAATATTTAAAGATCAAAAAAGTCTTGATAACTATCCGCATTTCTCTACCTCTCAAATTGGAGATTTCAAATTTGTCGATGTAGATGGAGATGGCGTACTGGATGTTACCAAAGACAGGACGATTATTGGAAACTACATTCCGAAATTTACCTATTCATTTGTAAATGATTTTATTTACAAAGGGTTTGATTTATCAATAGCTTTTCAGGGTGTGTATGGAAATAAGATACTAAACCTTTCAAGACGATACATTGCCAATATAGAAGGAAACGTTAACAACATGACATTGGCTTTGGACAGATATCGCAATAATGATGAACCCGGTAATGGCCTAATCAATAGGGCGAACAGAAAATCTACGGGCAATAACTCGACAATATCGTCCTACCACGTCGAAGATGGTTCTTACCTCAGATTGCAAAATATCACCCTTGGCTATAATGTAGCATCGGCAACCTTGTCAAAAATTAAAGTTCAAAAAATAAGAATTTATGTAAGCGGTCAAAATCTGTGGACACTTACAAAATACTCCGGTTACAATCCGGAAGTTAACCTGTATAATAGTAACCAGTTAACGCCTGGCGTCGATTATGGATCTTATCCATTGTCAAAAACACTTTCGTTTGGTATTAATGCTAGCTTTTAAATTTCACTAGAATGAAAAAAATAATCATATACGGATTCCTTTTGTCGTTTTTGTTTTCATGCAAAAAAAGTTTTTTGGAAGTAACACCCGAGGATCAATTAAGTAGTGATAATTTTTATAAAACGTCCTCGGATTTCAATACGGCAGTTGTAGCGGCCTATTCCGGTTTGCAGAGTTATCCGTCAACAGAGGCTTTTCCGCTGAGTGAATACCGCTCCGACAACTTATACGTAAAGACATACACTACCGGATCGATAGAGCAATTTCAAATCAATAAATTTCAGGATAACTCAACAAGTTCGCTGCAGGCATCTGCCTGGGCTGATATGTACAGCGGCATAGAAAGGTGTAATGAGGTTGTCTCAAGGATTGGAACTGCCAATTTTTCGGAAACATTAAAAAAACAATACGATGCGGAATGTCGTTTTATCCGCGGGTTCTATTATTTTAACCTCGTACAGTATTTTGGGGATTTGCCAGTGGTTGACCATCCAATAACAGCTAAAGAGGCATTGACAATACCCCGAACTAAGGTTGCTGACGTTTATACATTTATCGAAAATGACCTCAACATTGCTGCTGTTAACCTTCCTGCAGTATATAGTAGCAGTGCGGATTTGGGTAGAGTTACTTCCTGGGCAGCCAAGGCAGTACTAGCAAAAGTGTACCTCACGCAAGGAAAGTTTTCACAAGCACAGTCGACATTAAATGATATTATTACCAGTGGAGGCTATCGCTTGATGAATACGATTGATAGTGCATTTTCAGTGAACACATCAGGGGGCATCAACAATGAAATGAACAAAGAAATTTTGTTTGCGATTAGATATCAAAAGTCTACTGCAGGTTTAGGGCACAGTCCATGGTTTACGACAACTGACACTACATCTGTGAGTGACATAAATCCAACATTAAAGTCTTCGTATAGCAGTACTGACGCCCGTTTACGACTTATTCGATATACAAAAAATGGCAGTACTTTCTATATCAATAAATATTTTGACGGTAGTCCGGATGCGTCGACCAAAAAATCGGGGAGCGATTTTATTGTATTGCGATACGCTGATGTTTTACTAATGTATTCGGAGTGTTTGAATGAAACGGGAACACTAAGTAATAGTTTAACCGATCCTTCCATGGCTTTATATTGGCTCAACCTGGTTAGGCAGCGGTCTAATAAAACTGCTCCAATTGGTATAGATCAGTGTTCGTCAAAAGATGCCGTACGACGCTTGATTGTTCAGGAACGTAAACTTGAATTTACTTTGGAAGGGATTCGCTGGTTTGATTTAAAAAGGACCGGATTGGCTTCTGAAATGATACTGGCTAACAGTGGAAGCGCAACGGGCTTTACGAATCCTGTTACCTCTGTGCCTGATTATCGCCTCATCTATCCCGTGCCACAGCCAGAAATTGAGAAAATCAATAACCCCCAGATATTAGATCAAAATCAAGGCTACTATTAATTCCGCTGTTTACTAGTTACTTATTGGAAAGTATTTCTTACAAAATCAAGCCACTTGCCTCAGTGGTGGGTGGCTTGTTAATGCCTGTTAAAAATGAAAAAACTTACGCTGGTATTTTTCCTGTTCGCATTTATTTGCTCGAATGGTCAGCAACGTAAAGTATTAAATATCCCCAACCTGCCAGGCTATGTGACTTTGAAATGCGATTTTCACATACATACTATATTTTCAGATGGTAGTGTGTGGCCCTCCATCAGGGTGTTAGAAGCGTGGCGCGATGGATTGGATGTAATAGCGATAACAGATCACATCAATTACAAGTGGTCATTTTTAGATAAGTATGTTACTTCTAAGGATTTCAATAACTCTTACGAAATAGCCAAGCTAACAGCAGACGAATTGGGAATTACGCTTGTCAAAGGGGCAGAAGTAAATAGAGCACTTCCTCCCGGGCATCTTAATGTGCTCTTTGCAACGGACTTAAACCGTCTAACAGATACCAATCTGTATGTCGCGTTATCTGAAGCCAAAGCGCAAGGTGCATTTATTCAATGGAACCATCCATGGGATCAGAAAAGCGAGCCGATTCAATGGTTTGATGTAATTGAAAAGATTTATCAAAAAGGATTGCTAAACGGACTGGAATTAAACAAGAATGGCGTAGATAATGAACAGGTGGGTAAATGGGCCGATGAAAAAGGCCTTACTATTACCTGCAATTCAGATATACACGAAAGTATTGATTGGTATTATAATTCAAATACGAGGTCGCGACCAGTGACCCTGGTTTTTTCTAAAACTAAAGCTATTGAAGATATAAGGGATGCTGTGCTTGCAGGTAGAACGGCTGCATTATTTAATAATTCGATAATTGCAAAAGAGGAATTCTTGCGGCCGCTTTTCACACAATCTGTGTCTGTTATTGATTTACCAATGATCATCGAGGATAAAAAGAAGTTTGTGCAGGTGGAGAATAAATCTGCTGTCGATTTTGTGCTAAACTTAAGATCAAAGCCCGGTAAAATTAAATTTCCCCAAACAATCCGTTTGAATTCTAATTCCTCCTCCTTGTTTACAATCGGCATTCCAGATTTAAATCTAATTGCCAATAAAGAATTCTTAGGGGCGGAATATGAAGTTGAGAATATGCGCAATTTGAAAGGAGAACCTTTGATCGTTCCGATCAGAATTAAAGTACTGCAACCTGTTAAAATGGTTCCTTACTTGAAGAAGCCCTATCCTGCCGTGCAATAAAC
>Ga0318568_10000922_pt1 | contig 12228 bp, 8 predicted proteins | sample GRESIP088b5f21_FD_203690 | JGI IMG/M metagenome (GOLD analysis project Ga0318568, IMG submission 203690) | Tropical soil microbial communities from Luquillo Experimental Forest, Puerto Rico - GRE.SIPMG.088b5f21 | ecosystem: Environmental > Terrestrial > Soil > Tropical forest > Bulk soil...
GCACGACGCGCCCATCCGCAAGCTCCACCTGCCGCGGTGGGGGACATTCCCCCAAACGCGGCTGGGGGCATCTCCCGCCCCCGCCGGGGACGTACGCTCACCCGCCCGCGGGGGCGAGAGCACGCGCGGCAAGTACTGGTGGGTGCGCTGGGTGATCCTCGGCATCGTCGCGGTCGTGCTTGGGGTCGAGATTGCACTGGGCTGGCACCAGCTCGCGAAAGCGTGGAGGAGCCTGTATGAGGCCAACTGGTGGTGGTTGCTGGCAGCGGTGCTGGCAGCCGCCGCATCGATGCACAGCTTTGCCCAGATCCAGCGCACCCTGCTGAAATCGGCCGGCGTACATGTCAAGCAACTGCGGTCGGAAGCCGCGTTCTATGCCGCCAACTCACTGAGCACCACGCTGCCCGGCGGACCGGTGCTGTCGGCAACGTTTCTGCTGCGTCAGCAGCGGATCTGGGGTGCCTCGACGGTGGTGGCCTCGTGGCAGTTGGTGATGTCGGGTGTGTTGCAAGCCGTGGGGTTGGCACTGCTCGGCTTGGGCGGGGCTTTCTTCCTGGGCGCGAAGAATAATCCGTTCTCGTTGCTGTTCACACTCGGTGGCTTCATCGCTTTGTTGCTCCTGGCCCAGGCGGTGGCGTCGCGGCCGGAGCTGATCGAGGGGATCGGCAGCCGGGTCTTGTCGTGGGCGAATTCGGTTCGCGGCAGGCCGGCAGACACCGGTGTGGACAGGTGGCGCGAGACGCTCAGGCAGCTCGAATCGGTGAGCCTGGGCCGCCGCGACCTGGGTGTGGCATTCAGTTGGTCGATGTTCAACTGGATCGCAGACGTGGCCTGCCTCGGCTTCGCCGCATACGCGGCCGGCGACCACGCGTCGGTCGCCGGGTTGACGGTTGCCTATGCGGCCGCTCGGGCGGTCGGCACGATACCGCTGATGCCGGGCGGGCTGTTGGTCGTCGAGGCGGTTCTGGTGCCCGGCCTGGTCTCGAGCGGCATGTCGTTGCCCAGTGCCATCTCGGCCATGCTGATCTACCGGCTGATCAGTTGGTTGCTCATCGCCGCCGTCGGCTGGGTGGTGTTCTTCTTCATGTTCCGCACCGAGAACACCGCAGACTCGGACGACGACCCGATCACCGGTCCCCTGCCCGTTGTACAGCAGCACCAGAGCGACCCGTCCGAAACGGCCCTGCAAGGCCCCGTGCCACCGCACGAGCCCAATCCGGAAACCGGCTGTTAGCCAACAAATTTCAGCCCGCCGAGCGTGAATCGCGCCGGCCGACTCCTAGCCGACGTTATTCGGGCGCGCCGCGCCGCCCGCCGGCCCGCTCGGTGTCGGCGCGCCGCCTATCGTGACGCCAGGCAGCGTGGGGGTTGGCGCGGTCGCCGGCGGTGTGCCGGCGCCACCGCCGGGCAGGCCGGGCAGACCACCCGCCGCGCCCTGCGCCTGCTGCATGAGGCCCATCGCCTGCGGGATCGAGATCGGCAACTTGCACTGCATCGACATGTTGGTCAACGGCTGCGCGATCGTCGTCATATCGCCGGCGACTTTGGGGTTGGCCTCGAAGTAGGACTTCAGCGACGTGAACGATTGCGGTCCCGCCTGCTGCTGCAGCATTGCGGTCATGGTCTGGTTGGTCTCCGGATGCGAGTCCAGGTAGTCGCCCATGGACTTGGCGACCGAGCCGATCGTCCGGGAGACTTCACTGGCCGCGCACGGGTCGTTGGCGCCGGTGGCCGGCGGCCCGGCCAGAACCGCGAAGGCAGCGCCGGGCGCTGCGGTGGCGATCAGCCCTGCGAGCAGTCTGCGGCGCCTGGTCCAGGTGCCTGTTGTCATGGGTCACTCCTTTGGAGTTTGCGAAGCTGGTGCCGAGTCCCGGCCATCCCGCGAATGGCTGCGAGAGACGCCTGTTGGCGCGGATATCCCCTTGAATTAGCCGGAGCCCCGTACGGCCATTCGACATCCTGCCATCCCGGGCCAAGCCGATGCCAACTCGTGTGAGCAAAGTCCCGCCGATCACCGGTTCACAACGACGACGCAGCGTCTTGGCAACATCGGCGTCTTTGCAGCTCAGGAACTTGGTAAGCCGACATAATCCACAGGATGCTGCGGTATTCTCGCCTGCACGCATTGCGCGAGAATCCGGGGAGTGAAGAAATCCAGCAGTTCATGATGCGCCTCAGCCGCAGCCTGCGTAAGTACCGTTGGTTGGTCTTCACAGGCTGGTTGCTGGCGCTGGTCCCGGCGATCTACTTGGCGATGACGCAGGCGGGAAATCTCACCGGCGGTGGTTTCGAGGTGGCCGGCTCGCAGTCGCTGGCGGTCCATGATCAACTCGAGGAGCTGTACCACGACGAGGGTGCGTCGTCGTTGGCGCTGGTCGCGGCCCCCCGTCCGGACGCCAGCTACCAGGACATGAACGATGCGGTCGCACTGCTGCAACGGATCGCCGGCGAGTTCCCCGGCGTAACGGAGGCGCCCAACCCCACCCAGCGGCCGCCGCAACCCGACAGGCCGTATGTGGTGTCACTGCGGCTGGACGCCCGCAACGCCGGCACCAGTGACGTCGCCAAGCAGCTCCGCGGAAAGGTTGGCATCAAGGGTGACCAGCCAGGCCAGACCGCGAACGGCCGCGTGCGGCTCTACGTCATCGGGCAGGGCGCGCTCAGCGCTGCGGCGGCGGCAAACACCAAGCGCGACATCGCCGCTGCCGAAAGCTGGAACCTGCCGATCATTTTGATCGTCTTGCTGGCAGTGTTCGGCTCGCTGGCCGCCGCGGCCATCCCCCTTGCCCTCGGCATCTGCACGGTCGTGGTCACCATGGGATTGGTCTATCTGCTGTCGGAATACACCACCATGTCGGTGTTCGTGACCTCGACGGTTTCGATGTTCGGGATCGCGCTCGCCGTTGACTATTCGCTGTTCATTTTGATGCGTTTCCGCGAGGAACTGCGCGCCGGCCGCCAGCCAACCGAGGCCGTCGACGCCGCGATGGCCACGTCCGGGCTCGCGGTCGTGCTGTCCGGAATGACCGTCGTCGCCTCCCTCACCGGGATCTATCTGATCAACACCCCGGCGCTGAAGTCGATGGCGACCGGAGCGATTCTGGCCGTCGCGGTGGCGATGCTGACAGCGGCCACGCTGACACCGGCGGTGCTGGCGACGTTCGGCCGGGCGGCCGCCAAGAGGTCGGCCCTGCTGCACTGGTCCCGGCAGCCGGAGAGCACCCAGTCCCGGTTCTGGAACCGCTGGATCGGCTGGGTGATGCGCCGACCCTGGATATCGGCGCTGGCGGCGTCGGCGGTGCTGCTCGTCATGGCCGTACCGGCGGCATCGATGGTGCTGGGCAACAGCCTGCTGCGCCAGTTCGACTCTTCGCACGAAATCCGCGCCGGGGTTGCGGGGGCGGCCGAAGCGCTCGGACCCGGCGCGCTGGGGCCGATTCGGGTTCTGATCACCTTTCCCGACGGCGGCGCGGCCTCGCCCGAGCACAGCCAGACGATCGCCGCGATCCGTCAGCGGATGACGGAGGCGCCGAACGTCGTCACGGTGTCACCGCCGCAATTCGCCGAGGACAGCAGCAGCGCTTCGCTGTCCGCGGTGTTATCGGTCGATCCCGAGGCTATGCGTGCCCGCGACACGGTCGGCTGGATGCGCACACAGCTCCCCAAGATTCCCGATCCGGGGACGGCGCGAGTGGATGTCGGCGGCCCGACCGCGCTGATCAAGGATTTCGATGACCGGGTGTCGCAGACCGAGCCACTGGTGCTGCTGTTCGTCGCACTGATCGCCTTCGTGATGCTGTTGATCTCGATCCACTCGGTGTTCTTGGCGTTCAAAGGCGTACTGATGACCTTGCTTTCGGTCGCGGCCGCCTACGGCAGCCTGGTGATGGTCTTCCAGTGGGGCTGGTTGCAGGATCTCGGTTTCACGCAGATCAGCTCGATCGACAGCACGGTTCCCCCGCTGGTGCTGGCGATGACCTTCGGGTTGTCGATGGACTACGAGATCTTCCTGCTGACCCGCATCCGGGAACGCTTCCTGCACACCGGGAACACCCGCGATGCGGTCGCATACGGCGTGAGTACCAGCGCCCGCACGATCACCAGCGCCGCCCTGATCATGATCGCGGTGTTCATCGGCTTCGCGTTCGCCGGCATGCCGCTGGTCGCCGAGATCGGCGTGGCGTGCGCCGTCGCGATCGCGGTGGACGCCACGGTGGTCCGGCTGGTCCTGGTCCCGGCGCTGATGGCGATGTTCGCGCAGTGGAACTGGTGGCTGCCCAAGTGGCTGCGCCGGGTGTTGCCGTCTGTCGACTTCGAAAGGCCACTGCCCGAGGTCGACCTGGGCGACGTCGTGGTGATTCCCGACGACATCTCGGCGCTGGCAGCGCCCAGTGCCGACCTGCGCATGGTGCTCAAGTCGGCGGCGAAGCTCAGGCACTTGGCGCCCGACGCCATCTGCGTGGCCGACCCGCTCGCCTTCACCGGCTGTGGGCGCAACGGCAACCACGCCGTCCCGGGCTTGCAAAAAGAGCTGGAAAAAGGCCTGGAAAATGGGCTTGACCAGTGCCTAGAAAAGGGCAGGGGCCTGGGACCAGGGCAAATCCCCCACCAGGTCGACATCGGCGATGAGCCCGTGGGGGTCGGGGCGAGCCCGGGCGGCGCGGGATCTTCTTCTAAGACCGCCACCAACGGTCACTCGGCGGCCAAGAAGCTGGTTGACGGCCTGACGTCGCGCAACGGCATCGCACGTGCGATTGCCGGGATGGACCGGCCGGTTCACCCCGTCACGCTGTGGCGTGGGCGGCTGTCGGTCGCCATCGACGCGCTGCAGGCCGGCCTGGAGACCCAGACTGACAGCGCCGAGGACGAAAAGTACGAACGGCGCAGCCCGGTGGAGACGACCCACGTGCAACTGCCCACCGGCGACCGGCTGCTCGTCCCGACCGGTGCGGAAGCGCTGCGCCTCAAGGGCTACCTGATCATGTGCCGTAACAGCAGCCGCGATTTCGCCGACTTTGCTGACATGGTGGAAACGTTGGAGCCCGAGACCGCCGCGGTAGTGCTGGCCGGAATGGACAGGTATTACTGTTGTGAAACACCCAGGCGGCAGTGGATCGCCAGCCAGTTGGTCCGTCGGCTCGCGGATCCGCATCCTTCCGATTTCAGTGACGACGAGTGGTCGGAACCCGACGCCAAGGCGGACTGGGAAGAGGTCAGGCAGCGGTGCCTTTCGGTGGCCGTGGCGATGCTGGAGGAGGCGAGGTGACGTTGGCATCCGACCGGCGCCCCGCACCGCCGCCGCAACGGCCCCCCAGCGAACAGCGTGGGCCCGGCGGCGATACCGACCAGCCAGTGGAGTTCTGGTCCACCGCCGCCATCCGTTCGGCCATGCAAGGCGGTGACATCGACACCTGGAAGCGCATCGCCGCGGCGCTGAAGCGCGACCCGTACGGGCGGACCGCCCGGCAGGTCGAAGAAGTCCTCGAGGGCACGCGGCCCTACGGCATCTCCAAAGCGCTGTGGGAGGTGCTGGAGCGCGCCCGCACCCACCTGGAGGCCAATGAACGTGCGGAGGTGGCGCGTCACGTTCGGCTACTGATCGACCGGTCCGGCCTGGACCAAGTGGAATTCGCGTCCCGCATCGGGGTGGCGCCCGAGGATCTGGCCGGCTACCTCGACGGCAGCACCAGCCCGACGGCCTCCCTGATGATCCGGATACGCCGGCTGTCGGACCGGTTCGTCAAGGTCAAGTCCGCACGTTCGGCCGAATCCAACTGATCCGTCAGGTGATCGGCACCACGTCGGACACCAGCCAGTTGTTGCCGCGCTTGGTCAGCGTTACCCGCAGCGAGGGCGCCGCCTGACTGGCCGGCTGGCCCGGCGTGCTTTGGGTTACCCGCAGGATCACCGCCACACTGGCCGCAGACGGGCCGAGGGCCTCGACCCCGGCTGCCAGCGTGGCGGCCTGTGCGGTGACGTTGTGCTGGGCCAGATCGGTGCTGGACTTTTTGTACTGCTCCTTGAACGCGCCTGCCTGCTCCGGCACCATCATCGCCGTGGCCCGATCGATGGAGCCTGTCGGGGCACTCGGGGTGAACGACGCCATCGCCTCGGCCATCCCCGTGGCGATCTGAACCACCTCGCGGGAATTCCTTTTGAAGTCGCGATCTGACCCCGTCCAATGCGTGTATCCGGTCAGCACCGCCGCCACCAGGGCGGCCGTGCACAGGAAGACAACGGCCAATCGCAGCCCCGGTGCGTCATCGTCGGTACCGACGCTGACCGCATCACGGCGCAACAACCAGAAGTTGACACCTACTCCCTCCACGATCAGCAGCACCAGCACCGAGCACGCCGACACCCACCACAACGGCCAGTCGAGCACCACTCCGATCGCCAGCAGCGCGGCGATCGCGGCCAAGGGCGCCGCGATGTCGAACGCCACCAATCGCCATATGTTTCTCATCGGATGGATTCCATCCCGGAGATCATCAGCTTGCCGTCCACGTCGGAGACGTCGAGCCGCAGGTTCCAGTGCACCGTCTGCGGCTTGGCGCCGACGTTCTCGCTGACCGAGGTCGCGACCAGCATGACCGAGTCCGTTCGGCTGGCGAACGCGGGCAACTTGGTGGTGACGACGGGCCGGGAGACGCCGGGCTGGGTGTCCAGGTCGCGGTGCACCGTGTCGATCGCCACCGCCTGGATCCGGCCAGCGCTCTGCGACTGCAGCTTCTGCACCACCTGCCGGTAAGGCTGCATGGCCGCGTCGAAGTCGGTGTTGAGTTCTCCGACCGTGCCGTCGTGCAGCTTCTGCAAGCTGGCGTCGATGTTGCCGCTGTTCATGTTGATCAAAACGCCCGTCCAGTCGGCGGCGGTCTGCATGACGCGGGTCAGGTAGACGCGTTCACCCACCTCGTCGCGGTGCGCCGACCAGATGATCACGCCCAGCACGATCGCGGCGACCGACAGCACGGCGAGAACGGTCGACGCGATGCCATAACTGGAAAAGATCTGGCCGCCTGCGGGTTCGGGCTCGGAAGGGTCGGAGCCGGAGTTGTCGTCAGCGTCGGCGGATTCGTCGTCCTGGATCGGTGGCTCGGTTGGCTCGCCGTCGGGCATGGCCCGATCGTTGCACCCAAAAGAAGATGGAAGGATGGCGGGGTGACGTATGCGGCCATTCGCTCGGGCATCGACCTGAGCCATGTCGACCCCGGTGCCCGCCCCCAAGACGACCTGTTCGGCCATGTCAACGGCCGCTGGCTGGCCGAATACGAGATACCCCCCGACCGCGCGACCGACGGCGCCTTCCGTCACCTGTTCGACCGCGCCGAAGAGCAGGTGCGCGACCTGATCGTCGAAACCAGCGAGAAATCCTCCCAAAAAGGCACCCGGGATGATGACGAGCAACGCATCGGTGACCTCTACGCCAGCTTCCTCGACGAGGAGACCGTCGAACGCAGGGGCACGGAACCACTGCGCGACGAGCTGGCCGTCATAGACAACTGTGCCGACGCCACGGCATTGGCCGGCGCGCTGGGCGCCTTGCAGCGCACCGGCGCGGGCGGTGGCGTGGCGATGTACGTGGACACCGACGCGAAAGATTCGGCCCGCTACCTGGTGCACTTCAGCCAATCGGGTATCGGATTGCCCGACGAATCGTATTTTCGCGACGAGCAGCACGCCGCGGTGCTGGCTGCCTACCCCGGTCACATCGCGCGGATGTTCAGCCTGGTGTACGGCGGTGAGCCGGCCGATCACGCCGAGACCGCCGCCCGCATCGTCGCGCTCGAGACCAAACTCGCCGCCGCGCACTGGGACGTGGTCAAGCGCCGCGATGCCGACCTCACCTACAACCTGCGCACCTTCGCGGAGCTACAGAGCGAGGCGGTGGGCTTCGACTGGGCCGGCTGGGCCACTTCGCTGGGCAGCGCACCGGGTTCTCTGGCGGAAGTGGTTGTGCGCCAACCTGATTACCTCGCCGCGTTCGCCGCGCTGTGGGGCGGCGAAGATTTCGAGGACTGGAAGCGCTGGGCGAGTTGGCGTTTGATCCGCGCCCGCGCCCAGTGGCTGACCGACGACCTCGTTGCCGCCGACTTCGAGTTCTATGGCCGCCTGCTGACCGGCACCGAGCAGATCCGGGAACGCTGGAAGCGCTCGGTTTCCCTGGTGGAGAGCCTGATGGGCGATGCCGTCGGAAAGCTTTATGTGCAGCGGTATTTCCCGCCCGAAGCCAAGGCCCGGACCGAGGCCTTGGTCGACAACTTGCGGGCGGCGTACCGGCTCAGCATCAGCGAGCTGGACTGGATGACGCCGCAGACTCGCGAGCGTGCGCTGACCAAGCTGGAGAAGTTCACCGCCAAGGTCGGGTACCCGACGAAGTGGCGCGATTACTCCAAGCTGGTGATCGACAGAAACGACCTCTACGGCAACTATCAACGCGGCTACGCGGTCAACCACGACCGCGAGCTGGCCAAGCTCGGCGGCCCGGTGGACCGCGACGAATGGTTCATGACGCCCCAGACCGTCAATGCCTACTACAACCCGGGCATGAACGAAATCGTGTTCCCCGCAGCGATTTTACAGCCGCCGTTCTTCGACGCCGAGGCCGATGACGCCGCCAACTACGGCGGGATCGGTGCGGTGATCGGACACGAGATCGGGCACGGCTTCGACGACCAGGGTGCAAAGTACGACGGCGACGGCAATCTGGTCGACTGGTGGACCGACGATGACCGTACCGAGTTCGGTGCCCGCACGAAGGCGCTCATCGAGCAGTACGAGGAGTACACGCCGAGGGCACTCGACGGCCCAGACCATCGATACCACGTGAACGGCGCATTCACCGTCGGTGAGAACATCGGCGACCTGGGCGGGTTGTCCATCGCGTTGTTGGCGTATCAGCTGTCGCTGAACGGCCAACCCGCTCCGGTCGTCGACGGCCTCACCGGCGTGCAGCGGGTGTTCTACGGCTGGGCGCAGGTGTGGCGAACCAAATCACGTGAGGCCGAAGCGATCCGGCGGTTGGCGGTGGATCCGCATTCCCCGCCGGAGTTCCGGTGCAATGGCGTCATCCGCAACGTGGACGCCTTCTACGACGCCTTTGACGTTGCCGAGGACGACGCGCTGTACCTGGACCCGAAGAGCAGGGTCAGGATCTGGAACTGACCCCGCCGGCCACATTGCCGGCCAACAAAGCCTCGATCCGCGCGGGCACGTGCTTGTGCCAGGGCGTGCCGGCGTAACTGTCGCGCCACCCCGTAGACGTAAGCATGTTCGGGGCGACGCCGGGAACCCGGGTGTGCCCGTCGTCGTCGACGTAGTCGAGCCCGAAACCGTTGGGTAGAGCCGCATGTCCGGGCAGCATGGTCTCGGTGATTTCGATCGTCGCCTCGGCCGTGCCGGCCACCGTGCTGACGCGCGCCCGGCCGCCGTCGGCGAGTCCGAGGGCGTGCGCGTCTTCGACGCTGACGCGCAGCGCCCCGTCGGCGTCGCGTTTGCGCCAGGACGGGTCGCGGAAGATGTCGTTGGCGGTGTAGGCGCGCCGCTCGCCCACCGACAGCACGATCGGAAACTCCGGCGTGGTCAGTTGTGGTGGGGCAACGGTCAACGCCCTTAAGTCGTCCAGCATTTCGGGGATTTCGAGGGCGATCTTGTGATCGTTGTGGCTGATCAACGCGAAGTCGTCCTCGTAGTTGTGCACGGTGAACGTGACTCCGGAGGGACTGTCGAGGACGGCATCGAACAGTGCGTTGCCGTCTGCGTACCCGGCCCGCCGGACGGCGTCGGGATAGGTCATCGCGGTCTTCTGGGCCAGCCCCCAAAGGGCGGCAGCGCCGGACAATCCGTCGGGCAGCGTCGGTCCGAGGGTTTCGTAAAGCACGTAGGGGAGCAACTTCGCCACTGTCGGGTTGCCCGCCATCGCCCCGAGGAACGCCTCGGTGTACGCCTGGCGCCCCCGCTGCGCGGCCTCACGCAGCGGCCGCAGGTCTGCCTCGTCGACCTCGCCGAGCGCCCGCACCAACCGGGCCCAGATCTCGGGTTCGGGCAGAGTTCCGGGCAACGGTTCGAGCAGCGGCCGGCGCAACTGAAAGCCGTTGTGCGGGAACTCGAAATTGAAGAACGTGGCTTCCGGCTTCTCGAACTGTGAGGCGGCGGGGAGCACGTAGTGGGCGAGTCTGGCGGTCTCGGTCATCGCGACGTCGACGACCACCATCAGTTCCAATGTCCGGAATGCCTTTCGGCAGGCGGTCGAGTCGGCGAGGGAGTGGGCGGGGTTACCGCTTTCGACGATCATGGCCCGGAACCGGTCCGGATGGTCGGTCAGGATCTCCTCGGGCACGGCATTGGATGGCACCAGCCCGGCGATGATGGGGGCGCCGGTGACGGGCGTGCGGCCGGAGACCGTGCTGAATAACGGGGCAAAGGACGAATGCAGGTGCTGGCCACCCTTTTTCGCAAAGTTGCCGGTAAGGATCCACAGCATCTTGTTCAGATACGAGCACAGCGTGCTGTTGGGCGCCTGCTGGATGCCGAGGTCTTCGAACACCGCAACGCTGGCCGCGGTGCCGATGCGCCGCGCGGCGGCCCGCAGCAGCTCTTCGTCCACCCCGCAGCGCAGCGCGTAGTCACCGATCGGGACTTCGCGCAACGCCTCGCGCACGGTGTCGACCCCGTGCACGTGCTCCGCCAGAAATGCTTCGTCACAAAGGTTTTCCTGGACGAGTACCGCGGCCAGGGCGGCCAGACACCACGCGTCGGTGCCGGGGCGCACCCGCAGGTGGAAGTCGGACATCTTGGCCGTGTCGGTGAGCACGGGATCGATCACGATCATCGATCGGGTGGGGTCTTTGGCAATCTCGTTGAGCACCACCCGCGCCCGGGGGAAACTTTGCGACATCCACGGGTTCTTCCCGACGAACACCGACACCTCAGCGTGCTCGAACTCCCCCCGCGTGTGCCCGCCGTACAGATGCGCGTCGACCCACGCCTCGCCGGTTTTCTCCTGCGCCAGCGCATTCGACCGGTACCGCGATCCCAGCGCCTTGAGGAATGCGCCGCTGTAGGCGCCACCCAGATGGTTGCCCTGCCCACCGCCGCCGTAGTAGAAGATCTTGTCCCCGCCGTAGGTGTCGCGAATGCGCTTGAAACCCTCGGCGATCTCGACAATCGCGGTGTCCCAGTCGATCTCCTCGTAGCTGCCGTCGGGGCGGCGACGCATCGGAGATGTCAGGCGAGCGCGGTTGTTCTGGTAGTGGTCCAGCCGCAACGCCTTGTTGCAGGTGTAGCCCTGCGACCCCGGGTGGTCCTTGTCGCCCCGGATGCGGGCCAATTTGCGATCCTCCACCTGCACGACGATGCCGCAGTTGCATTCGCACAGGATGCACGCGGTGGGCTGCCATTCACTGGTCATCGCGGGAGTTCCTTTCAGGCACGGCGGCCAGCAGCGAGCTACGCAGCTGGCGGTGAACGAGATCCAGGGGCGTCAGGTCGCGGCGCACCCGGGCGAGCACGATGGCGCCCTCGATGGCGGAGGTCGCGAGCACCGCCAATTCAGCCGCTTGGTCGCGCGGTATGCCGTCGGCCACGAAGCGCTGCACGATCAGCTCGGTCCAGCGGTCGAATACCGCCGCCGCGCGCTCTATTACAGGGGTCATCCGCTCGCGGTCCTGCTGCTCGCCGGCTTCGACGGAGACCGCGACGATGGGGCAGCCCGCGCGGAAATCGCTGTCGAGCAACTGACGCCGGTACTTGTCGATCAGCGTGTCCAACATCTCGAGGCCGCCCTCGGCCTCGGCGATGACGACGCCGACATGATCGCCCGCGTAGTCGACCGCCTCGCAGAGCAGTTGCGTTCGCCCGCCCGGGAAGTAGTGGTAGGCCGAACCGCGCGGCGCGCCACTGTGCTCGAGCACGTCCGAGATCGCGGTGGCATGGGCTCCGCGCTCCCGGATCAACAGCGCGGCGGAGACCACCATCCGCTCGCGTGGACTACGCATTCACCGCTCCTCGGGTAGGGCTTATGTATGATGCTATACATAACCCGCGCCGCAGCCAACAGCGCCGGCACACGCAAAAGCGCCCCTTTCGCAAGCGAAAGGGGCGCTTTTGTGTTTGCTCGGCTGGAACGGGCTAGCTCATCCAGTCGGCGGAGCCGTCGTTCTTCTTGTAGTCGCCGCCGCTGGAGTTCTTCACGATGATCGGGTCACCGGCGCCGAAGTTGTCGAAGAA
>Ga0318568_10000923_pt1 | contig 12227 bp, 9 predicted proteins | sample GRESIP088b5f21_FD_203690 | JGI IMG/M metagenome (GOLD analysis project Ga0318568, IMG submission 203690) | Tropical soil microbial communities from Luquillo Experimental Forest, Puerto Rico - GRE.SIPMG.088b5f21 | ecosystem: Environmental > Terrestrial > Soil > Tropical forest > Bulk soil...
ATTGGCAACAATGCGCAGGAATGCCTTGACTCGCTGCAAAGCAGAGCGGATGGCGTTGCGAAAATGCAATACCTCCAATCGCTACACAAAGACGAATTGCCCGTTGCAGAAGTGAAAAAAAGCAACAAGGAACTGGCCGAACTGGCAGGAATGCAGGCATCTTTAACAAGAACAGCATTGCTCAGCGCCATTGCCGCAAAAGAAGCACTGGCCGATGCCGCGATAGAAAACATTACTGGTTGGAAAGTTGGTTTTATTAGCGCCAACACCGTTGGCGGCATGGATAAAACGGAAGATTTTTATAAAGACTTTCTGCAAGATCCGTCCAAAGGAAAATTGCGTGACGTGGTGAATCATGAATGTGGAAGCGCAACTGAAATTGTGGCCGAGCAATTAGGCGCCACAGATTATATCACTACCATCAGCACAGCTTGCTCTTCTTCCGCCAACAGTATTTTCTCTGGGGCAAGATTGATTAGAAATGGAATTGTGGATATTTCAATCTGCGGCGGTGCAGACGCGTTGACCAAATTCACACTCAATGGTTTCAATACACTGATGATCCTTGACAAGGAACCGTGCAAACCTTTCGATGAAAACAGAAAGGGTCTGAACCTCGGTGAAGGCGCAGCTTATGTGGTGCTGGTTTCTGAAAGAGTAATGAAAACATTAAGCAAACAGCCTTATTGCAAGCTAAGTGGTTACTGCAATGCAAACGATGCGTATCACCAAACAGCCTCATCTCCTGATGGCACGGGCTCTTACCTTGCCATGAAAGGTGCTTTGGAAAAAAGTGGTTTGCAATTGGCCGACATAGATTACATCAATCTTCACGGCACCGGTACGCAGAACAACGACAGCGCAGAAGGAACAGCCATCAAGAGATTGTTTGATCCGCATTACCCAAAACTAAGTTCCACAAAAGCATACACCGGCCACACACTTGGCGCAAGCGGCGGCGTGGAAGCAGTGTTCGCGTCGTTGTCCATTAAACACGGACTTATTTATCCAAATCTTCGTTTCGAAACTCAAATTGCTGACCAGCCATTTGCACCGGAAACCCAATTGACTCGCCAGGACGTGAAGAACGTGCTGTCAAATTCTTTTGGATTCGGAGGAAATTGCTCGTCGCTGATTTTTTCGAAAGTATAGCATATATTTTTACAGCGCTATGAACAAGTACAAGAGTATTTCTTTTTTTGAAGGGCTGAATCCTCTAAGATTTTTTGCAGCGCTTTTGGTATTGATGCATCACTCCGAAGCCATTAAATTGAAGAACGGACTGCCTAATCTTCAGTGGCTCGGGCTTTTTCAAAATGGCAATAATGCCGTTACATTCTTCTTCGTGCTTAGTGGTTTTTTGATCACTTACCTTTTGCTCAAAGAAAATTTCAAAACCGGAACCATCAGCATTAAAACTTTTTACATTAAAAGAATGCTACGGATCTGGCCCTTGTATTTTTTATTGGTGATAATCGGTGCCATACTGCTTCCCGTTGCATTTCATGTGTTGAAGATAGATTACACCATGCCTTACACGTTTGGACAAACATGGTATTACTTTCTGTTTTTTGTGCCGGGATTGGTAACATTTTTTTTCGGACACCATTTACTGGAACCGCTTTGGTCCATTGGCGTGGAGGAAGTTTTTTATCTCATTTGGGCGCCTCTTTTCAAGGGATTAAAACATAGAATACTCGCCGTTTTGCTTTCAGTAATTGCCATTAAGGTAATGCTGTTGTTGCTTTCCAATTATGCGATACACAATGAATTGTTTGGCTACCTTGTAAACAATTTTCAGTTTGAATCGATGGCCATCGGTGGATTGGGCGCATACTTTTTATTCCATCATGGAGAAAAATTACAACGACTGGCTTTGTTTAAGAAGCCTGTGCAGGTTGTAGTATATTTTACCCTGGCTGTCTACCTGATCTTCCACGCAAATATTGATAATGTGATCTGGAACGTAGTTTTTAAAACACCTGTTATTTCAGCGCTTTTTATCAACTTTTTGTTTTTGTATTTGATTCTCGATGTTTCATCTGTTGATAACGGCATCTTAAAAATTAAAAGTCGTTTACTATCCACCTTCGGTGAAATTTCATACGGCATTTACATGTACCATATGCTTGTGATCTTCACTATTATTTTGTTTGTGAAGAAATACCTGGCGCACATGAGTCCCATATTAAGCAACATCGTTTTCTATGTGGTAGCAATACCAGCCGTGCTTTTTGTCTCCTACCTTTCCAAGAAATATTTCGAAAATTATTTTTTGAATCTGAAGGGAAAACTGGAAAAGAGATCGGCGCAGAGCAAACTGGAAAAAGCGCCGTAACTATTGTTTTTTAATTACTTTTATTGATAATGTACATACAAGCTCTCGGCAACATATCATCACAAACAGATTTCAATCAGCTTCCACAAAAGGTTGAGTACACAAGCAATCATTTGAAAGCTGCAGATGCGGACATTACAGAATTTGTGAACCCGAACATTGCACGACGTATGGGACGTATCATTAAAATGGGCGTTGCTGCAGCTATGGCATGTATGAAAGAAGCCGGGCTTGATAAACCTGATGCCATTACAATGGGCACGGCTTATGGCTGTTTGGAAGATACTGGTGTGTTCTTAAAAAAACTGGTGGAGCAAAATGAATCAATGCTCACGCCAACGAACTTTATTCAATCCACTCACAATACTGTTTCCGGGCAAATTGCATTGCTGCTGAAAACGCATTGCTACAACAACACGTTTGTACATCGCGGTTTCTCTTTTGAAAGCGCCCTGCAAGATGCTATCATGCTGATGAATGAAAACGAGGCAGGGCATGTGCTGGTTGGCGCAGCAGATGAAATTACCGATGCGAGCCACAAAATTTTAAGCCGCTTCGATATGTATAAAAACAATGTGGCAAGTTCAGAGGAGTTGTTTTCTCAACATAAAAAAGGAACAATTGCCGGCGAAGGCGCAGTGTTTTTCATGATGAACAAACAAGCTTCCGACAACGACTACGCCAGGCTGACCGACGTTACGACTTTTTACAAGCCCATTAGTAGCAATGTGATTACCGATCGCATCAATAAATTTCTCTCATTAAATGGGTTGTCTATAAAAGATGTTGATGTAGTGATCAATGGAAAGAACGGCGATGCGCAGAATGATAAAGTATATAATCAATTAGAAGAAGACATTTTCGCCGATACACAGAACATTACCTACAAGCAATGGTGCGGCGAGTTTCCTACCTCAAGTGCTTATGCGTTGTGGCTTGCAGCGAATATTGCCAGGCAACAGCAATTGCCTGCGGATAATGCAAGCATGCCGATAAAGCACATTCTTATTTACAACCACTATCAAAACATTCATCATTCCCTACAACTCGTAACGGCGTGCTAAACTTTAGAAATACGAACATCTTTTTCATCCTCGTGTTGGCGGTATTGGTGTACTTGCATACGAAGTATGGAATGCCATGGTATGTTTACGTGCTGCTATTTATCGTTTATTCGTTGATATTGTTTTATGGATCTTACTACGTCGGTTCCAACTTTTATTTGAAAACGATTTGTAATGGCGACACCAGTGAAAAACAAGTCGCGTTAACTTTTGATGATGGTCCCGCAGTGGAACATACACCTGCTATATTGGATATCTTGAAATCGCATAACGTTCCCGGAGCATTTTTTTGCATAGGAAATAGAATTGCGGGAAATGAATTGCTGTTGCAGCGAATTCACGATGAAGGGCACATCATTGGCAATCACAGCTACTCACACGGCTTTTGGTTCGATATGCTGATGGCTCCGCAAATGCAGGCTGACATTGAACAAATGAACGCCGAAACACAAAGAGCTGTTGGACTTGCGCCCCGGTTGTTCCGTCCACCCTATGGCGTAACTACGCCGCCAATGAACAAAGCATTAAAGCGCGGCAATTTCAAAGCCATCGGCTGGAACATCCGCTCACTGGATACGGTAATAAAAGAAGAAGTTAAATTGCTGGAAAAACTGCAACAATTATTAAAACCCGGAGCCATTGTTTTACTTCACGACACAAGTAAAACTACCTTTGCGGTACTGCCTCAATTCATCGACTTTGCAAAAAAGCAGGGATATGAATTTGTAAGGCTCGATAAAATGATCAATGAAAAAGCATATGCATAAATATTTTTTTCTCATAGTAGGTTTTGTTGTTTCACTCGCTGCCTCGGCGCAATATCCAGGGTATAAAGCGGTGACCGATGTCGCTTCCTTTAAACAACAATTTGCGGCAACAGCACAAAAAACACAAAGCATAAAAAGCGATTTTTTACAGGAGAAAAACCTGAGTATGCTTTCGGAAAAAATCACTTCCAAAGGGAAATTTTATTTCAAAAAAGAGAACCTTGTGCGAATGGAATACACATCGCCGTTTCAATACCTGATGATCATGAACGGAAGCACTGTGTACATTAAAGATGGACAAAAGGAAAACAAGATCTCCACAAAATCCAACAAACTGTTTCAACAAATCAACAAGATAACCGTTGATTGTATACAGGGAACGGCTCTGGATAACAAAGACTTTACGATGAAAGTTTTTGAAAGCAACCAGAACTATTTGGTAGAACTTACGCCAACAAGCAAAAATCTTGCAGCGTTTTTCAAGAACATCAACATGACGATCGCAAAAAAAGATTTCTCCGTTTCCAAAATTGATATGCTTGAACCTTCCGGAGATAACACTGCGATAAGCTTTATAAACAAGGAAATGAACACCAACCTGCCTGATGCGTTATTTACTATTAAGTAGTTTTTTCTGCATACTGTTCGCATGCAAATCTTCTTACAAAAGTTTGCAAAGCAGCACCGACACTACAACCGGCTGTGTTCAAAAATTTACGCCACAGTTTACAAGAGTGCTGTACAAAACGCAGGTGGATGTTGTGGGCAAACACCTGGGCGGCATTCTGCTCATTAAACAAATGCCCGACAGCAGCACACGCATTTTGTTTTCCAACGAAATGGGATTTAAGTTTTTCGATTTCGAATGGAAAAAAGACGGCGCATTTACTGCACACTACGTCTTCGACAAAATGAATAAAAAAGCAGTGATCAAAACACTGCGAAAAGATTTTGAACTTGTGCTGATGAATACCGTTAACTGGCAAAGTGAAAAAATATTTACACGTGACAGTGCGGTTTATCATCGCTTTACCCTCGCGAAAGGTTATAACTACTACATTACCGATCCTTCCTGCAAAGAATTACTCCGCATAGAAAATGCCTCCAGCCGCAAAACTATTGTATCAGTTATTATGAAGGATTACGAAAACGGCGTGCCGGACACAATCGGCGTATCACACAAAATGTTCAGCTTCGAAATAGGATTGAAAAAACTAAAAGAGGAATAGCTGTCAACCCAAGCAATGTCTGTTTTGAAAAAGCAGGTATCATTTAACGTGTCGCCCCTCTGGGGCTGGCTACAATTTTTTGCATCGTTTTCTTTTCTACTAACATGTCGCCCCGCTGGGGCTTTAGAACCTATAAATTGAAATTGCCTTTCGACGGGCTACACGTTAAACATCGCGCAGCGAAAATACCCAGCACATTGTAAGTTGAACGCTGCGGTTTTTCTACAGGCCGTTTAACATAAACAAAAAAGCCTCCTTATTGGAGACCTTTCTGAAACTTGTACCAAAGACTTGTAAGAACCTATCCTGGCATTCTCGTAATATATTTTTCGATCTGTTTGATTTGATCTACTATTTGAGGAGTCGTTGGTTTTAGAGCTTTTGCCTTTCTAAAGAAATCTTTCGCTGCACGGAACTCTCTTTTTGTCATCATGATGCTACACATCTGAAGATAAGCCGCTGCTTCATTTTCTTTATCAGGAAGACCTTTGCGGATCGCAGAACGGATATAGTTTTCCGCTTGTTTAAGATCATTTTTCTGCATCGCCACCATACCCAATTGCAGCAAGCTCGCGCCCTCAGCTTCTTTCATCGGCATACCAAGATCCAAACCTTTCTTCATATGTTTTTCCGCACCCGCAAAATCCTGCTTCATCATGGCGATGTTACCTTTCAGCGTGTAGTAAACAGAACGGATGGGTTTGTAAAGAAGATTAGGAAATTTGATAGTATTCAACACTCTTTCAGCGCCTTCCATGTCACCCGCTTCCATAAACTCCTGGATAAGGCGAAGTGGCCCGAAAAAGAAATGACTGAAAATAAGGATAACTGCTATTAGATAAAGAACGAAAGACGGCCAGAAACCGAAGGCAACCGTACATGCAATGGCTAAAACAAGAAACACGATTCCCAGCGGAAGCCTGTATTTAATGACCCAATTGTAAAATTTCATTGTGAATGACTTTTTTTGAAAGAGTGCAAAGATAGAGAAGGAAGAGAGAAGGAACGCAGATTTTCAAGATTTTCACGATTGGTCAGGATTTTTTTCGTTTTTAGATGTAAAGCTTTGATTTTCACATGCTGGACGACCTGTGTTGGATTGAGTAGAATGCCTTTTCGGACCTCAAAGATGAAAACCCCGAAAAATCGTAAAAATCATGAAAATCATGAGAATCAGCGTTCCTGTTTTTCCCTATCTTGCCGCAATGGCCGGGATCGATATTTCATTATTATTTAACTCCTCTTCTGCGATACAGATCATTCGCATGCGCAACGCCGCGTGGGTATTGCCGTTTTTGTACGATGTATTTAAAGAAAACAATGTGTTCTTTATTTCAGAACAGAAACTGGCGGCTCAATTGGCCGAAACACTCGCCATGCATGTGGACGGAACGGAAGATCTGGAGGAAGCAAAAATTGAATTTGGTGAAGATGAAGAAAGCCGTGCCCGCAAATATTTAGCGAACTGGGTGCAAAAAAGAGTGCTGCAGGATTATCCCGATAGTAGCGGCAACACACAATACCAGCTAAGCGCCCACACTGAAAAAATCTTTCAGTGGTTCCAAACTTTAGGGCGCAGGGATTTTGTAGGAACCGAGAGCCGTTTCAAAATGTTGTTCTCTTCTCTGCGTGACATTGTTGAAAAAACAGAAGACGACCGCACCGCCCGCCTCGAAGATCTTAAAAACAAACGCGCTGCGCTTGATAAAGAAATTCAACGGCTCGAACATGGCGCCACCGTTGAAGTGTACAACAATGCGCAGGTACAGGAAAGGCTGGAACTCTTTACCAGATTGTGTTATGAACTGCTGAGCGATTTCCGTGAAGTGGAAGATAATTTTAAGCAAATACATCGATCTATCGTAGAACATCACACGAGAGCAGAACTGAACAAAGGCGCGATTGTGGGTTACGCATTTGAAGCATACGATGCGCTGCGCAACAGCGACCAGGGAAAAAGTTTCTATGCATTCTGGGACTTTCTTATTTCCCGTGCCGGCCAGGAAGAATGGCGCTTGCTCACGGAACAGTTGCTCGATCTGCTATACGACAGAAACATCGAAGCAAACAACGATTTTTTACAGAATATCAAAACGCTTCTTTTGCAGCAAGGCAAAAGCGTGTATGAGGCCAATGATAAAATGGCGGAAAAGCTTAGTCGCATTATTACGGAGAAGGAAATAGCACGACATAAAAGATTGCGTACGCAAATTAGCAACATCAAGGAGTTGGTGCTTGCGAATCAGCAGGAAGATGATATTTCTTGCGGCATCGCTGTGAGCGAACTGGGCACGGTTAAATTGATCATGGATCGCAAATTGAGTCTGCAACAGAAAGCCCAATCCGTTGTTATTACACAACCAAACAATGCCGAGGAACACATTGCAGACATGGAGCGCTTTAGCCGAATGATCAACACAAGCTTTATCGACAAGAAGCGCCTTTGGCAAAAAGTGGAAGATGTTTTGAAACAAAAACAAACAGCTACTTTAAAAGAAGTATTGGACATAAGTGGCATCGACAATGGCATTCCGGAAGTTGTTTCCTATTACAGTTTTGTAAAAGACAAAAGCTCCCGTGTGCAAATTTTGGAAAACATGACAGAACACATCAGCATAAACGAAACACAGACGAAATTTATCGAAGTGCCGTATTTGTTGTTTAGCAGAAAGGGAAATTAACTCAATAACCGAATAAGTGAATAACTGAAGTTGCTCGGTGAAATGCACTATAAGCTTCAGTTATTCAGTTAATCAGTTATTCAATCATTATCATTCATGGAATTAAAAACACAAACCAAAATCCTCCCTTACACGCAGGTTTTCATCAAGCTGCTGAAAGGGCCGGTTGAATATATAGAGAAGAACACGTGGGAAAAACTGTTGCAGTACAAATCTGAACTCGCAGTTTTTGTGCAGCAGCTTGGGCTCACGCTCGTGCTGGATGAAGAAGATGGCTATGCTTATGTAAAGCACACCATTAGCGAGGAAGATGATGATGCAGCCGTGAGCTGGATGCAGCGCCGGTCTTTCACGTACGATGAAAGCGTGCTGCTTGTGTTGCTGCGCGATATGATGGCAGAGTTCGAAGTGGGTGAAGCAACGAGTCGCGAGTTGATAAAAAAGAGAAGAGAAATAAAAGAATATGCCGAATTGTTTTTTAAGGAAAACGCCAGCCGTGTAAAATTCATTCGTGAACTGGATCGCCTGATTGATCGTGCCGAAGAAAATGGATTCATTGACAAAATGGAAAACAACGACATTTTGGATGAACAAAAATTTCGCATAAAAAAGATCATCAAGGCGCGTGTAGACGGAGAAATATTAGATCAATTTAAACAGCAACTGGAAGAACATGCAGTTAAACGTATTCAACACGGATAGTAACAAGTCGGGGTTTCGCTTGCAATACATGGAGGTTTTCAACTGGGGAACGTTTGACGAAGTGATTCATTCCATTCGCCCCGTTGGTGAAACGTCTTTGCTGACCGGCGCGAACGGTAGTGGTAAAACAACCTTTGTAGATGCGTTGCTTACGTTGATTGTACCGGAAAAAAAATACAGGTTCTACAACCAGTCATCCGGTAGCGAAAAGAAAGGCGACCGTACGGAAGACAGCTATGTAATGGGCGGTTACGGAACCATCAACAGTGAAAGCACGAACACTACTAAAACATTATATCTACGGGAAAATAAAGAAGAAGCCTATAGTATACTGCTCGCCAATTTTGCCAACGAAGCAGATCAATATGTAACGCTGTTCCAGGTGCGATATTTCTCCGGTGGCGAAATGCAAAAGATGTTTGCAGTCGCACACAAGCCACTGCACATTGAAGATGATTTCAGACCATTCGATCTTGGCGGCAATTGGAAAAAAAGAATAGACACACAATACAACAAAGGCAGCCGCAAACAGGTAGAGTGGTTCAGTGCTGCGAGCCGTTATGCGCAAAGACTTGTGGAAGTTTTGGGCATGCAGAGCATACAGGCCTTGGCGCTTTTTAACCAAACCGTTGGTATAAAAGTGCTGGGAAATCTTGATGAGTTCATCCGCATGCACATGCTGGAGCCGAGAAACATGGAAGATGTTTTTATAGAATTAAAAGAACACCTTGGCACTTTGCTCGATGCACAACGCAACATTGAAAAAGCGGAAACGCAAATTGGTTTGCTGAAGGCGCTTTCACAACATTATTATGAGTTTGACAAATGTCGCGAGCAGTTACAAACAAGCAGACAGGAATCTGAAACAGCAATCATATGGAACAGTTTCACAAAAAATAATTTGCTCACGCAAGCTATCAGCGAAAGCAAAGATCTACTAAAAGATCTGCAGGAACAACTGACAGGCTGCAAACGCTCGATTGATGACTTAAAAGAAAAAGAGCGTAATACCCGCAATGAACTGGAACAAAACAAGGCGGGACAAAGATTACACAATCTCGAAATTGAGCTGAAGGACCTGAACGATAAGTTGCGCCTTGCCGAAAAAAATCACACTTTATTTACAGAATGGGCAACAACACTACACATTGAAGAGGCTGATGCAACAGACGAAGCAAGCTACAAACGCATTGTTGCAGAAAGCAAACGAGCCAGGCTTCGCCTCGAACGTGAGCAGCGCCTGAACGACGATGATGATTTTGATGCGAAAAATGTTTTGAACAAATCCAAAACAGAAAAAGACAATATTGAGCAGGAACTAAATGTTTTGCTGCAATCAAGAAACAACATTCCCGGACATTTGATTGCACTGCGAAAAGATATTTGTGCCAACTTAAAAATGGATACCAACGATCTTCCATTTGCCGGCGAGTTAATGCAAGTGAAACATGAAGAACATAGCTGGGAGCCTGCTTTGGAAAAATTATTGTCAGGCTTTGCGTTGCGCTTGCTGGTGCCGGAAAAGCATTACAAAAAAGTAAACAAGTATGTAAACAATACCAACCTGCGTTCTCGACTGGTATATTATCATGTTGGCGAATCGGCGCTGGAATTGAATGCAGACGACAATACGGTTTTTCACAAACTCGACTTTCATCCGGAACACAAGCTCACGCCGTGGATTGAGCAGCAAGTCATTCGTCAGTTTGATTACGTTTGTTTACAGGATGAAAAAACACTCGACAGATACGACAAAGCGATCACAATAAACGGCCTCGTTATAAACCGCGACAGGCACGAGAAAGATGATCGCCCCGATCGCAATGATCCAAGCCGCTACGTAATGGGCTGGAACAACGAGAAGAAGAAAGAAGCCTACATAAAACGGAGAGAGGTTTTAGTAAAACAAGTAAACGACGCGGAGGAAACATTGCAGCGTTGTAAAAGAAAAGCAGAAAGACTGCAGGCGCAATCTTTTGCGGTAATGCGAATTGAATCGCATGACGGTTTTACCAGCATTAATTTGCAGGGCATTCAACGCAACATTCGCACCGTAGAAGAACAAATGGCGTCGCTGAAAGAAAGCAGCAACCAGCTGAAAACGCTGACAAAACAATTGGAAGAAATTCTTGCGCAACTATCCGCTAAGGATGATGAACGTTCACAAATAGAACGTGAGGTTGCCCGCAAAGAAATGGAAATGCAGGAAAGGGAATTTGCGCAGCAACAACTAATGCATTTGCTTAAAAATATTGAAGAGGCGGACAAAGATCACTTACTGCAGTTTCAACAACAACATGCCGATGCACTGGCAAATATCAGCCTGCAAAACATAGATGCGAAATACAATGGTCTTAAAGAAAGGATCAACAACCGCATTGCTGATTTGCAAAATACTTTACATAAAGAGGAAACCGCGCTGAACAAAAGCATTAATAGAATAAAAAATCCATCCGTTGATATTCAGCAACGTTTCCCCGATTGGAACGGAGACGTACAGCAGCTTTCCGACGATGCAGCTTATGCGCTGGAATATGTGGAGTGGCTCCAAAAACTAGAGCAGGATAATTTGCCCAAATACAAAAAGGATTTTGAAAACTTCATTACCACTACAATGACCTATAAGATTGGCGGTCTTAACGAAGAAATGGAGAAATGGGAAAGAGAAATTAAGAACAGCATTGTAAGACTTAACCAATCGCTGGCCGGCATTAACTTCAACAGGTTGCCAGATACGTTTATACAACTGGGCATCCGTTCGATAAACGATGCTACGGTAAAGGCCTTCCGCAATCAATTGCTGGAAGCGTTGCCTCAAGCATCCAACTGGCAGCAGAATAGCTTTGAAGATAAGGCGGCGCATTTCAGGGAGAAAATTCAGCCGCTCATCAGCAGCCTTGATGAAAGTGAAACTTATCGCAACCGTGTACTCGATGTGCGCAACTGGTTTGAGTTTTGGGCCGATGAAAAATTCCGCAATACCAACGAGTTGAAGAAAACCTACAGGCAAATGGGCCAGCTTTCGGGAGGAGAAAAAGCGCAGCTTACCTACACCATCTTATGTAGCGCCATTGCTTACCAGTTTGGCATTACACGTGAGGGAAAGAATACCAAAAGTCTTCGCTTCATTGCAGTGGACGAAAGCTTTAGTAACCAGGACGAGGAAAAAGCAACTTACCTGATGGAGCTTTGCAAACAATTGCATTTGCAATTACTGGTGGTAACGCCAAGCGATAAAATTCAAATCGTACAGGACTTTATTGCGCACGTGCATCTGGTGCAACGCAAGCCAAACGGACGCAGCGTTATGTACAATATGACGATCAAGGAACTGAAAGAGAAATTTGAAGAGGAGCAGGTGGCTGTGTAGTTTGTTAAAAAATTATTTTCTTAACAGACATTATACCACAAAATATTTTCTCTGTTTCATAAAGATTTTATTTTAG
>Ga0318568_10000924_pt1 | contig 12220 bp, 10 predicted proteins | sample GRESIP088b5f21_FD_203690 | JGI IMG/M metagenome (GOLD analysis project Ga0318568, IMG submission 203690) | Tropical soil microbial communities from Luquillo Experimental Forest, Puerto Rico - GRE.SIPMG.088b5f21 | ecosystem: Environmental > Terrestrial > Soil > Tropical forest > Bulk soil...
GCGCCTAGGTGAGAGCCGTCCGGGCCATAGCGGGTCGTGGTCGCGCCGCACCTGGCGCAGGGTCCGGTGTCGGGGAGCGGGGCCCGGGCGTTGGGGTAGGTGGCGATGACCGTCGCGCCGAGCGCGTCTCGCAGCAGTTCCAGGGCGTGGGTGTGCGTATCCGTGCAGGGTCTGTTCCCCGGCGGGGCCTGGCTCATGCCGGGCGGCCGGGGCGGCGGTGCTGATCGGCCGCATCTTGTTAGGCGGGCCGGCCGCCGCGCGGCGGCTGGCGGGCGGCCCGGGCCCGGCGCCGTCCTTCGGCGGCCCACTGCGGGATGAGGGCGTCGTCGGCTCCGGCGAGCCGGCACAAGGCGGCGGCCTGGCGGGCGAACGGCTCATCGTGCCGGCCGGCCGCTTCATACTGACTTGGTTCACTGTGTCAGGATCGAACGCGCGAGCGGTTATCTCAAGCAGGCTGGGGAACTATCACGGCAATCGTGCAGTGGGTTGCCGTGGGTAGTAACGCCCGGCGCCGGGGTGGCGGGTCTCCAGGCCGCCGATCTCATCGACGCCCTGGCGCGATCCTGCACCGGCGGGCGCACGGAATCCTTTAGCCACGAGACAACACTCAATCTGGCGCACGAGCTCCTGCGGGCCATGTCGTCACGCCTGGACCCCGGAGGGCAGCCTGGTAAGGCCTGCCCGGCGGAACGCCCGAGTCCGCCGATGGAGGCCGGGACTAGGGTGCTGGGGGAGTCTGGGAGCGGCGATGCCTGTCGTGCATCGGCGATTCTGGCTCGCGCCCAGCGGCGGGATGTGCGTCCGAACATCTGAGGGAGTCGGCGTTCCGAGACCGGGTTGCCGGCCTGCACGCTGAGCCGGTACGCGGCCACCGACGCGTCATTGCCAGCGCTGGCCCCAAAGCACCTCATCGTCACGCTGCCCGCTGGCAGGGATGGTCGACTGTCCGGCGGCCTGATCCGCGAGCCGCCACACGGGGTCTGACGTGTCGCGCTCGCTCTCTCCGGGACGATCGCCGTCAGCAGCTGGGGGGAGAGGACGCGTCGCAGCACTGCAGGCCGCGCCTTCGCAGAGGTGCTCTGCGGAGGGCCTGCGCTCTGCCGCCCCGGAGGTGCGGATGAGCCAGACCAGAAGTTCGTACGAACCGATCAGGCTGACCGCCGGGCAGGCCGCGACCACCGCCCCGAGGGGACCGTGGGACCAGCCCTGGGCTATGTTCGCCGTGAGGGTAGCCGCTATACCGAGCCCGAGCAGCCAGCGGGCCAGGGAGGGTACCGGCACCTTGTGCCGGGCTGCGTACAGCACCACCATCGATTCTCTTGGGGTACAAAGCGGACGATTCGGATATTTTCTTTCTTTATCCAGGTCAGCGGCAGCCCGATGCGGGGCAAGTCTGCTGCAGGTGCGGCGCGGGTGCGCGGGGCTGCCGCGCTGGCGGCGCCCGGAGGTGGCCGGGCTGGCAGGGTTGCCGGTCAGCGGCGGCGGCACCGCCACAGCAGGTATGCCGGAACCGGGGCGGGCGGCTCGACGAAGCGCTCGGCGTCCAGTCTGGCGTCAAGCAGGGCGTTCAGGAAGGTGGACAGCTTGCGGTGTGTCGCACCTACCCGGATCCGGACGCCGGCGGGATTGTGGTCTGGTGAAGTCCACCAGCCCTCGGACTCATAACCCTGTCCTGGCGGCCAGCTGCTGCGGCCACGCTCATTGCCGGGAAAGCACGGATGCACGATCGAGGCGGCGAACCAGCCACCCGGACGCAGCACCGCCGTCACCGTGGACAGGGTTCCCGCCAGGTCGTCGATGTCCATGAGCGCCAGCTCGCAGGTGCAGCCATCGAATGGCCGCCCGTCCCACCAGGCGGGGTGACGGGTAACGTCGGCGTGGATGTAGGTGATGTTGCCCGGTCCGGCGGCGCGTGCCTTGCCGAGCATCGCGGCCGAGATGTCGATGCCGGTCACGTCGGCCCCCAGGCTGGCCAGATAGCGGCTCATCCGGCCTTGCCCGCAGGCGATGTCCAGCACCCGGTCACCGGTCACGGCGGGCAGCAGGCCGGCATGCGCCGCGATCAGTGGCGGCGCGTCGCCGACCCACTGCTCGTACCACTCGGCGAACTGGTCATACCTCGCCTGGGTCTGCGCCACGCTCCCACGTTAATTGCCCCGCCCGGCGAGGACCGGCTGCGTTCGCGAGACGCTGACCGCAGCCGTTGACGAGTTAGGACCGCAGCTTCTTCCCGGCGAGATCGACGTGCGTGGTTGCGACGTCACCGGTGGTGTGCAGCGTTGAGCCGAGTCATGAGCTCGCGGTTGGCAGCGCGGGCGGCGGCGAGCTCGCTGTCGCGTTCTTCGAGCTGGATGCGCAGATCGGCGACCTGCTGTTCCAGGCGGGTGATCGTGTGATTGAGAGTATCGATGCCGGCGGGTGCGCCGAGCCCGGATTCCCGCCAGGCCTGCTCGCCGAGCGTCTCGGACAGGCGCTTTTCGAGCTGCTGGGTGCGGGCAGCGAGCCGGAGGGCGCGTTCGTGGGCGGCAAGCAGGTCCGCTTGCAGAGAGGCCCGGCTGACGGCCGGGCCGGCGCCGCTGCCGGCGGGCGGGCTGGCCTGCGTGGCGTGGATCTTGCCGAGCAGGTCGCGGTGCCGGTAGAGGAAAGTGCGGTCGACGGCGGCTTCTCTGAACTTGGGCGTTGTGCGCGGAATTGCCTTGTCCGTGCTTATTTGTGGCCGCCGGCGTCTCTGATGGCGTTGGTGACGAGGTAGAGGTTGGCCTGGTCGAGTCCGGTGATGGCGTGACGCAGGACGACAGGCGTGGCGGTGGCGAAGCTAGCGGCTAGGCCGAGGATGGCGGCTTCGCTGCTTGAGCACGGCAGGTCACCGGCGTGCAGGGCGGTGATGGCCTGTTCCCAGTCGATCGCCGCCGTGATGTCCCCGGCCTGGCTGGTGCCGATGAGGATATACCGCGCGGTGAAGTCGTCCCTGCGCAGCCAGGATCTGTGGCGGATGAGCAGTTCGGTGGCGGCCTGGTCGCAGTACATTCCCTTGCTGCCTGCGCGGAGCGCGGCGGTCAGCTGCCATCGGCCGGGCAGCGCGCCGGCGGGCTCGGCTGCCTGCACGGCAAGGTCGGTCAGCCGGGCGAGTTCCTGGCTGGTCTGTTCCGGGAGGCTCGCGGGGTCGGCCCAGCAGTGGGCGATGCGGGCGTGCCGGCAGATCTGGAGAGGGTCGGCGCAGCTGGCGGTGAAGACGAAGACGCGGATCACCTCTTCGCCGTGCACGCGCTCGTAGCTGCCGAGGTAGGCGCGGACCTGGGTGGTGTCCAGCCCGTAGTCGCAGGCCAGGATGCGGTCGAGGGCTCTGGTGAGGGTTTCGCCGGGCAGCGCCATCCCGCCTGGGAGGTCCCATTCGCGGTCGAAGTCACTGGTGTCGCGCCCGCAGAGCAGGATGCGGTCATCCAGGATGACGGCGGCCGCGACGGCGAACTGGTCTCTGCCTTCGGCGAGGGAGGACATGACGAGGTCGTGGAGCAGGGAATCGGTGACCGCGGCGGGTCTCATGAGGGCTCCTTGCGGGGGGCGGCAGCATCGGGGAGACCGGGCATGCCGAGGCTGACAGTGGCCTGGACCTGGGAGCGCCGGTCAATCTGGGCGAGCTTGCCGTCGGCGCCGGCGAGGCTGATCTTGAGTCCCTCGATCTCGCCGGGCCAGCCTTCGCGCTCGGCTTCGGCGATGCGGGCGTTGATGTTGTCGCGGATCTCGGCGATCCGGTGCCGCTGGGCGGGATCGGGCCAGTGCATGCTGCACCTCAAACACGCATGTTCGTGGATGCAGGGAGTGCTGAATGCGCGGCCGCATATCCCGGTGGCGACCTTCCGACGCTCGAAGTGGCCGAGGAACTCCTGCCATTCTTCTTCGCTGGGGACCCGGTATTCATCGGTAGGCCGCAACCCCCGCCTCCGGGCAAGGAATGCCAGGTGGGACTGGATTGCCTCTTCAGGGTAGACGGCCTTGTAGCCGATTGTCACATTAATGTCCCGGTGGCCGACGATGACCTGCGCTATATGCGGCGGGAGCCCGTTCATGACGGCATCCGTGATAAAGAGCCTCCGGAAATCATGGGGGGTATAGCGCAGGGGGCCGCCGTCGGCCGGGTCGGTGAGGCCGGTGTCGTGGAGCGCGTCGGCGAGCATGTCCCGGGCAACGTCAGGGCTGATCCGTCGGTTCTCGGCGGCGATCCGGCGCTGGAACAGCAGGGGCAGCGGCGGGTTCCAAATCTTCTCGTGATTATCGTATGCGGTAATAGACGGCACCTTCCCGGTCCTGTCAAGGACGCGCCTTATGATGACGGAAAGGACTTCCGACAGCTCCGGGGAAACGACGAGAAGTCTTTCCGCGTCAGTTTTCGATGGGGCTATCTGCAAGAGCGGGATTATTTCCCCGGTAGTCGGCAGCTTGTACTGCACAAGGCTGTGATGGCTGATTTCCAGGAGCTCCTCAATGCGCACGCCCGTGTTCCTGAGGACTTCCACGATCGCCCAGGTCCAGAATGCCTTCTCTTCTTCGAAGGTGAGGTCGCGGCGTTTCCCTGTCACGGGGTCGGCGCCCCATATCCTGCCCACGGCGGTGCCGCGCCGGGTGACGACGCGGGCCAGCGTCTGCCCGCCGGCGGTAAAGGGCTCCCCGTGCCCGGCCGGGCGGGCTGCCTCCAGCAGTTCCCGGGCTTCCTGCAGCCGCTGGGTGACGGTCTGGACCAGGACCGGCAGGACGGGCAGGCGCTCGCGGGTGCGCGCGTCCATGCGGGACTTGCGGTGCCGGCGTTCCTTGCGCCGGCTGGTCTCCTCGTCGCGGACGGGGCAGGGCGCGACCCACGGCCCCCACCGGGCAGGGTCACCGGCAGCCCACTGGGCGATGTCCAGGTAGAAGGCCCGCACCGGGATGAGGCATTCCCAGTAGTTCAGCCGGGGCACCTTGACCTGGGCCGTCGTGCCGTCCGGGCGGGTGACCGTCTCGGTCTTGGTGCGCAGGCGTTCCTTCCACGCGTCGGCGACCTCGCGGGACAGGTTCAGGCTGCTGATGCCGGGATTGTGGCGCTCCAGGTCCTGCCAGAAGCGCATGCCCAGGTTGCAGGCGAGGGAGGTCAGGCTCCCGTAGTCCAGCACCGGCTGGCGCTCGCGGAGGTAGTCCACGAGCAGGTCGCGGACGGGACGGCACTCCAGCCGGTAGCGGCCGATGAGTTCCTCGGGAGTGCGCTGGCCGGTGCTGCGGACCTCCCGCCATGTCGCCGGAGCGCCCGGCCCGAAGATGCCCATGGCGCGCAGCAGCCGGTAGAACACCGCGACATCGCCGGGAATCGCGGACAGTTCCCCGAGCTCGACATCCAGCAGTTCCAGCACGTCGCCGACGGTGATGTCCGCGATCCCGCCGCCCCTGGCCGCGGCGATCTCCGCGGCACGGTAGAGCGTGTGGCTGCCCGATACCGCGGACACATGCGGGTCCTCCGCGCAGAGCGCCCGGAGCGCGGCGAACCCCCCGGGATCGCGGGCGCGGGCCATGTGGCGCACCAGGCTGCCCGGGCCGGTCGGCTTCACCGCCAGCCAGCTCAGGGCGGGGCGCACGACATCACCGCTGATCAGGGTCAGGAGCGAGGAGCCGAGTGCGTGCAGCCGCCAGTCAGCCGTCATGCCCCTGTCCCGCAGCCACGCGGCCGGCGTGCCGCGCCATGCGGTCCCGGCCGCGTCGGACCCGCTGGCCAGCCAGCGTTCCTGCCACGTCGCGCCCGGCTGTTCCTCCAGCCAGTCCAGCAGGAACGCCAGCCCGCGCCGCCGGATCTTCTCGGTGTAATCGTTGCCGGCGGTGAACGGCGCCCGCACCAGCCGGTCCTCCAGCCGCCCGCGGGACACGGCGGTCGCCGGCCAGGAAGCGAGCGCCGGGCGTGCCGGGAACCGCGCCCGTCCCGTCTCCCGCGGTGTCGGCAGCGTCCTCATGTCCGGGCCGGGCCGGGCCTGCGTGGCGGTCACGACGCGCCGGTCCGGAACAGCACGTCCAGCGTCTCGGGCCGGTACCCTTGCGCCGGGGACGGACGGCTCCGCGCAGCCGCCTGCCGGGTCTGCTCGGCATGATGGGCCAGCACCCGCCGGATGACCTCCTCCTTGCGGGGAGTCAGGTAAATCTGCGTAGTGGTCAACTGGGCATGGCCAAGGACAAACTGGACATCGGTCAGCGGGAGCGAGGAATCCTCCGCCATCCTGTAAGCCGCAGTGTGCCTCAAGGAATGGAGCGTGGCAGAGGTCCCGGCCTGCTCGTTCACCCGCTCGAACATCCGGTGGACGGCGTGGTAGGACAGCGGCCGGACCGGCCGCCGCAGAGTCCACCACAAGGGCTGCCGCCGCCCCTTCGGGACCAGTCCGTCCATCTCAACCTGGTAGAGCCGCAGCCAGACGAACGCGTCGATGGAGGCGGGCAGCTCCTGCAGCTCGCGGGTGCCCTTGCGGACCACCGTGATCACCTGCCGGCCGGGATCGGTCCCGGCGACGGTCGCCGACAGCAGTTCCGAGGCCCGGGCGCCGGTAGACACGTAGAACGCGACGAGCGCCCGATCCCGGTGCGACGGCAGCCGGGCGAAGATCTCGTTGAACTCCCCGTCCGGGATGCTGCGGGGCACCCGGCTGGGCACTTTCGGCCGGTAGAGGCCGCTGCGCTCGTTCCGGTACGGCTCCATCGGATTGTGATGCGCATGCGCCCGCCCGTGCCGCCTCGACCTGTCCAGCGGGAACGGGTTGATGACCGGCCCGGTGCCCGCGTCGAGGTGGAAGCCGTAAAACGACCGCAGCACCGTCTCCGAATGCGCCCGGACAGACGGAGCGTACGCCTCGCCGCCGGCGGCGCCGGCCGACACTGCTGCCAGCGGCCCCGCCCGCCAGTGAGGACGGGACTGCTTCCCCGCGACCTGCAGCCACCGGCTGAAATCACGGGCCTCGGTCCGCGTCGCCCGGTCCCAGTCCACCCGGACCGCCCAGCAGAACCTGAACCACCGCAGCAAGTCGGTCCCGTACGAACGGACAGTGGACTCCGCCTTCCCCGCCGCCAGCAAGTCCCGGAAGAACTGGGCTGCACCGTCCATCACGACGCCGTCCGGGTCGACGACCTGATAGGGCTCGTACCGGTTCCCCGTGGCCACGAGACGGCCTGTTTGCGGCACCCTCAGCACCGCCAAGTCCCGGTCCGGATCTCCTTCTTCCATCACGACCGGAGAACGTATCGCCAGGAACAGCTATTTACCCGCTGAACTGCTGAAACTCCAGGCATAGTTCAGTCAACAGGGCGGCGCGGGCGATCGCGGAGACGCTGATCTCGGTGCCGTCAGTGACGGCACGGTTGATCGCGGCGATGACGCGCTGCCGACGGCGGGCGGAGCCGGCGCGGCGCCCCCCGGTCATAGCCGTCGCGGACGTACTAGTGCTGGTCATGCGGTGCGCCCGGAAATGGCGCTGGGGAGCGGCTGGCGGATGCGGGGCATGCCGAGACTGATCGCGCGGTGCCGCCGCACGGCTGCTGCTGCCTGGCCGATCTCGGCTCGCTCCTGTGGGGTCAGGTCGTCCAGGGTGGTCTTGATCCGGTTGATGAGCCGGCGGATGCGGGTGATCTCCTCCGCTGCGGGCATGGCGTCGGCGCGTGCCCACTCGTCCAGGCCGGCCGCGGCGGCCAGCCGTTCCCGGGTGCGGAGCAGGTCATCAAGGTAGGCGGTCAGGTCAGGCAGGTAGGAGGCGTCGGTCCGGAAGTGGTCGCAGCCGGCGCAGCGAAACCGGTAGGGGCAGGCGTGGCCGCCGGCCTTGACGTTGGACGGCTCGGCGCAGCCGCCGAACGGCACGGCGACCTCGCCGACGGCGCGGCGGGCATGCTCGGAGTCCAGTAGCGCCTTGGCCTGGTGCCAGATCCGGTTGCCGTGCCGGTCGAACTGAACGGCGGTGAGCCGGTCGACGGCCTCGCGGCGGCGTTTCTCGCCGACCCGGTAATACTGGCGTGTGGTGTCGAAATTGAGATGGTCCAGTAGTTCGCGCAGCACGTCAGGCGGGACGCCGGCATCGGCGTGCCGCTGGGCGTAGGTATGCCGGTAGGCATACAAGGTGACCTTGGCCCTGGGGAACTCGGTGCCATCGGCCAGCAGCAGCGGGGGCAGGCTATCGGCCCAGGCGCGGTGCCGGCCGACCAGGCCCGGCCCGGCGACCGGCTTGCGGCCGCCGGGGTTGCGCTGCAGGGCAGGGAACAGCCGCAGCTCGTCCAGCGGCGTGGCCGGGTAGCGGTCCCGGGTCCGCTGCTTCTGCCCGGTGATCAGCGTGGCGGTGGCCTCGGTGACCGGCAGCCGCCGCCCCATCCGGCCCGCTTTGTGGTTGTCGTAGGTGAGCACCGGGGAGCCGTCGCTGTCGCGGGTCAGGCAGTCCCAGGCCAGCGTGCAGATCTCGTCGGGGCGCCGCCCGGTGTCAATGACCAGTTCCACGATGGTGCGGATGTTGACGCCGTGCTGGCGTTCCAGCGCGGGGAGCTGGTCGCACAGCTGCCGCATGATCTCCGGCGGCAGGTCCCGGGACGGCTCGGCGTGGCCGGGCAGGTAGGGGATGTCGCTGGTAGGCACCGTGAAGTCATCGGGCAGCCCGGCGGCGGGGCCGCCGGGGCGGGTCAGGCCCATCGCGCGGATGCGGGACAAGATCAGCTTGAGGTGGCGGCAGGTCATCACCCGCGAGGGGTGGGTGAGCGTGCCCGCGTTCTGCTGGTAGGCGAGCCGGTTCAGCAGCGCCTCGATGTCGGCCCGGCCGAGCGCACCGGGGACCTGGCCGCCGTCCTCGCGCAGCCGCAGCGTCTCTGACAGCCGCGCCAGGCTGTGCACGCAGGTGCGGAGGCTGCCGCCGACGCCCCGGCCGCGGCGGCGGGGCAGTTCCTCGACCGCCCACCGTTTGGCGGCTTCCCGCAGCCAGGGCTGGGAGATGCTGGTGAAGGGCAAGGTGCCGCCGGGCCGGCCGAAGGCGACCAGATCCCACTCGTCCTTGACCTTCTCGGTTTCCGGGTCGAGCAGGGCGCGGCGGGCGTGCCGGGCCAGCGACGTCAGCAGGGTGCCAGCGTTGCGGTCCAGGCCGGGCACGGACACCTCACCGGATGCCGGGATGATCGTGGTGACCTGGTGCAGGCGAAGCTTCTCGCATACCGACCGCAGGGCCTTCTCATTAGTCCTGGCGCTGCTGCGGGTGCGCTGCTGCAGACCGACGAGTAGCTGGGCGGCCACCAGCGGTGCCAGCCCGTAAAGGCTGACCTGCCCGTACTGGGCGATGGCGGGCTGGGCGGCACGCCACGCCGCCTCGTCCAGCCCCGGGACCGCGCGCGTGGCCGTGCGGAACCGCTGCTGGTGCGCGTCACAGTAGGAGCCGCTGACTCCGATACGCTCCCGGTTGCACGCCGGCACCTGGCACGGCCCGCACGACGGCAGCGGCCGGGTCTGCGGGTGCGCGAGGAACACCTCCAGCGGCACCTTCAGCACCTCACGCTGCTGCCGCAGGTGGGTCAGGCACAACCGGTCCCTCGATGTCTTCCATGGCCGCGGGCAGCCCTCCACCGCGCACCGCGACGGCGGCTGACACGACGGTTCCGGCAGCGACAAGACTGCATCCGGGCCGAGCCCGGCCCGGGATAGCCGCCGCTGGCACCGCTGGCAGACCCGTGCCCGCCCGAACGCGGTCGCCTGGCACCCGGGAGCGCGGCAGACCGGGTGCCCCAGCAGCGGGTGCTCCGGCGGCGGCCACAGCACCCGGCTGCTCGCGTCCCAGCCGGCCTCAGCCAGGAACGTCGGATCGAGCAGCCGCTCGAACACGGAAACGGCCTCATCCCCGGCCGGCCAGGAAAACTGCGAGGCCGCAGATCCCGCCAGCGCGACCCGTGCGGTGGCGGTCACCGGCCCGGCCCGGCAAGCTCGCGGGGTGAACCGACTCGTTCCACCGCTGCCCGCAGCCGCTGCGGGTCGGGATGCACGTAGATCTGCGTGGAGGACACCGAGGAATGACCGATCAGCTCGGCGATCTCGTCGATGCTGGCACCTGAATCAGCCAGGTTGCTGGCCATCGCGTGGCGCAGCTGATGCGGGGTCACCCGGCGGGTCAGCCCGGCCCGCCGCGACGCGGCAGCAACCAGGGCGTTGACCGCGTCCGGTGGCATCGGCGCCCCAGCCGGCTCACGGAACAAGTTGACCAGCACGAAGTCGCTGCCTGCCGCCTGCGGCACGCCCATCCGCTCGAACTCATAGGCGTCGAACGCCTGGACGACCAGGAAATCCAGCGGTACCGGGCGCTGGCGCCGCGATTTCGCCAGCGCCCCGTTCGGGTTCTCCCGGCGGACCACGTGCAGGTGAGCGCGCGGCACCTCACATCCCAGCGCCGCCGAGTCCGCCAGCAGATGCACGTCATTGCGCCGCAGCCCGCACACCTCACCGCGGCGCAGCCCCGCTCGCGCCATCAGCAGCACGATCAGCTGGTCCCTCGCCGAGCAGCACGCCCGCAGCAACGCGATGATTTCCTCATCGCTGGCCCGGTCCACCGGCTTCTGCGGCTCCCGCAGCCGGTGCCGCGCCCGCAGCCGCCACGCCATCGGGCCGCCTTCCCCGCGCGCCTCGGCCGGCAGATCCCGCTGACCGGCGACCTCATATACCAGCGGCACTAGGCCCGCCGGAGCCGTCCCGGTCGCGACCGCGTGCGTCACAAACCCGCGCACCGCCGTCAGCACCAGGTTGACCCGCCGCGCCCCGCGAGCCGGCGCGGCACCCGGTCCCGCCAGCAACTCCCCACTCCAGCCCGGGACCGCCTCGGTGCTCGTCACCGCCGGGGCATGGCGCAGCCAGATGATGAACAACGCCAGATGCTCCACCCCCGCATGCCAGTGACGGCCCGTCCGGCCGCACCAGCGCAAGAACAACGCAATCGCGCCCGCATACGACCTCGTCGTCAGCTCCGAGCAATCACGCCCGAACCGCAGATGCCGCAAGAACGCATCCGCCTCGCCGACCACCGCCAGCTCGTCATCCAGCACCGTCCAGTACCGCGCCCCCGACGGCAGCCTCACCAGGAAAGCCCGCACCCCATCCCCCCGATCCCCGTGCCAGGCAACCTCCTTACGACTACCAGCAACACGCACCACAGTCACGGAGAAACGCTGCACGACCAGCAACGAGCCTCGTCAGCGCAACATCACACGACACCTTGCCGGCCCCCGGAGAGCATCGAGCTGGCGCAGAGCAGGCCGTCGATCGTGGCCGGCTCGAGCCGGGCGGTGATCCCGGTCTCGCCGTGGCCCGGACGACCGCGTAGGCGTGCCAGTAGCAGACATAGGCTGCGATGCCCGCAACGGCGAGCACGGCCACGGCGGCGGACAGGCGGATGACGCGGTCGATACCGCTCGTCAGGGGCACGGACGGGTCATCGTCGCCCAGTGGGTAGCCGTCGGCGCTGAACCCGCCGCAGACTGCTTCGGCAAGCTCTTCCTGCCCGTCGGCAGTACGTATCGAACTCAGATCGGACCAGGCATAACCGGGGCCGGGCATGGGCTCCTCCTCCGTGACCGGTTGGGAGGATTTTTGGGAGGTCGCATCCGGCGCGAACCGCCCTGAACCTGTCCCAACCGAGCTGAAGCAGAGCCTCTGATCTGGCCTTTCGCCGAAACTGATCTGGCCTTTCGCCGAAACGCCTGGCCGGAGCGCCGATCGGAACCCCATGGTGAGGACAAGGTCTACGTTCGATTCCGTAACGGGGCTCCAGGTCACGGAAGATTTTCGAACGACTCGGATGAGCCGCGTGGCACGAGTCGCGGGAGACACTCTTCAGCTCCCATTGCAGCGATAGCTCCTATTGCAGAGCGAGCCCGGGCGGCAGTTACTGAAGGTAGCCGTCGGTGGGCCGGGACAGCCTGGTCACGGTCCCGGGCGAGGTCACGCGGGGTAGGTCGTCCACCGGCCGACGGGTTCAGCTGCATCAAGATCCAGGATCCGCCTGGCGGCTGCTGGTGTCGTCCGGCTCGGCAGGCCGAGGTAACGAGTGCCTGGATGACGGCTGCGAGCCTAGGATGGGCGGGTGACGAGCGAGGCGAGGATGCCGACTTACCGGTTCATGCCGGCCGGGCCCGGGACGTGGAGGGGGCCGGGACGGTGTGCTAGCGGTCCGGGGTGGGCGTTCATGCCGCCGCTTTGTGGGGTGTGGTGTCGGTC
>Ga0318568_10000933_pt1 | contig 12178 bp, 9 predicted proteins | sample GRESIP088b5f21_FD_203690 | JGI IMG/M metagenome (GOLD analysis project Ga0318568, IMG submission 203690) | Tropical soil microbial communities from Luquillo Experimental Forest, Puerto Rico - GRE.SIPMG.088b5f21 | ecosystem: Environmental > Terrestrial > Soil > Tropical forest > Bulk soil...
CCCCCACCCCCGCCGTAAACAAACCTGTAACCTGCCAGGTCCGAAGCGTGAAAAAGAGAAAGGACGTATTCGCTGACGGAAGCAGGGTCGCAATGTCCGGTTTGTTCGAGGTTCTCGCGGCATCGCCCGACGAGGAGAAAATCGCCCAGCAGCAAGCCCAGGACAGACTGGCGGCAGCTGTCTACGACGTGCGCGAGGCGTACGGCGACTTTCTGTTCAAAGCGGCCTCCATCTACGAGTTCCGTACACGGGTGGCGCTGATCAAAGGTTCGGCCGACCAGGAGATCTACAAGATCGTCGACCGCCACCTGCGGCCGGTGACCGGCGTCATGCGTCACATCATCGGCCGTGACGGTGTCCTGGAAAAGGAGTTCCGCTCCCGACAGGGCGATGCGACCTACACCGAGCACGGCCCGAAGATTCACGAGGTTCGCACCGAGGATCCCCATGGCCGGGAGTGGAGTGGCTTCTTCGAGAGCCCCGAGCGGGCCCGGCAGTGGGCCGAGAGGCGCGAGGAGGGTGGGCCCTATGACCCGATCCCGCCGGGCGGCACCAAGAACATCGCCATGCTCAAAGGTGCTCCGTTCGCGGGCTACGACGACTTCGCCGACTGCACGAGCAAGAACAGCGACAAGAACCGGCCCGACGCATATTGCGGCGAGATTAAGCACCAGGTGGAGGGCAGCGCCCAGTATCTCGGCTGGCATGCGATCGAGGCCGATGGCACCGAGGGGGCGGTGGACACCGAGGAGACCTACCGGCCTTCCGGTGGTGCGTTGATTCCCGAAGGTGACTGGCCAGCCTTCCAGGACAGCGTCACCCAACCCGCCGAGTCCAAGATGGAGGACCACGTCTTCGTGCCCGGTGAGCACGACAAGAGCTACGGCGACACTTCCGGCGCAGACTTCGCCCCCAAGTCGGCAGCCGGTCTGGGTGGCCCCGGCAAGAGCTATGACCCCGACGAGCCGGTCAACGAAGGATGGCATTCGAGATACAAGCCATTCCCGCCGAATTACGTCGATCCCGACGCCGTCAAGGACTGGGGGACTTCCGGCCTCTTCGGGCGTGAGCCCGAGGAGCGTCTCGACGAGAGTGAGCCGCTCGACTGGTCGATCCAGCCGCCCGACTGGTCGATCCGGCCGCCGTCCCCCAAGAGGGGCTCCACCCTGGTGCTGCGCTACCTGGGCTTCTGCTACCGCAACAACCTGTCCCCCACACTGGCCAGGCTGGAACGTCACGGCAAGCAGCTGTCTCCGAGCGACTACCTTAGGATCGCGGACGCGCTCTCCAAGCTGGCCGCGCTTCCCCCCGAGTCCAAGAACCGGGTGGGCCAGATCGTCCGCTGGGCTGAGACGTACCAGGGCGAGGGCGAGGTTGAGGACAAGTCGGGCCCGTTCGCCGGGCCGCACGGCAGCTTTCCGGTCGGCACTCCGAAGGATCTTAACGACGCCAAGTCGGTCTGCAACTTCCCGTCGGTGAAGGCCAAGAATCCCGGGGCCTGCCGCAGCGTCGAGAAGCGCCAGAAGCCCGCCGCTCGCCATCAGGCTGGGGATGTGCCGCCTATGTACGACACGGGCGAGCCCATGTACGACGATGAGTATTTGCAGGAAGAACGTCGCTTAGATCAGGCCGCTGAAGAAGAACGGCTGGAACAAAAAAGGAAGCAGCGAGCCCAGGAGCAGGAGAGAAGGTATCCCTGGGCGGGCGGAAAAGAGGGCCCAGATTATTTCGGACCCTTACCCCACAACGCTCGCCGCCGCTATGCCGCCCCCGACTACCTGCAGAAGGCCAACGAGGCGTTGACCAATCTGCTCAACCAGCGCGCCGAAGACTTCCAGTCGACGATCGCCCCGCTGCAGCAGGCGCTGCAGGTGGTGCAGCAGTCCCAAGTGGTCGAGCAGGCGCAGAACCCGATGCAGGTGCAGCCACCGGCCGGGACCGTCAATGTGCTGCCCGATCAGCCCCAGATGCCCGGTGATGATGCGGGCGTCAACCCGGCGGCCGACCAATCGGCTCCCCCACCGGCGGCCGGTGACATGGGCATGGGAGGTCCCCCGCAGATGGCCGCCAGCCGGGCGGGTGGTCACCCAAAAGGCCGATCCACGAGGGGGCGGGGGTAGTCGAGCGGTTCAAAAACTATCTGACCAAGCGCCCGGGCCTCTCGCGCGGTGACGAGGGGGACATCGAAGATTTCGAGAGGCAGGATGCTCCCGAGTCGGGGCTGGGGCAGCGATCCAAGAGTCTGCTCAAGCAGGAGTTCGGACTCCAATCCGACCGGATCGCCGCCTACCGGCAGGCGTGCCAGGTGTTCGGATGGGATCTGGTCAACGCCAGTCGCCAGGCGCTGCGCAAAGAGGCCCCCAACTCCAATCCCGATTCTGACCGGCTGCATGGGCCCTTTGCTGGATTTTCTGACTGGGAAGACTGCACCTCCCAGCACTCTGACGCCAGCGATCCAGATGCCTATTGCGGGAAGATCTATCACCAAGTTGAACGGGGAAGGCGCCGTAAAGGCGAGCCGCTAAGCAATTTCCAGGATAAGGAGTCGGCCCGCAAAGAGCAGGGTTGGTATCCTGGGGGCCATGTCAGAAATGTGGGTTCCGATTCCCGACTTCGAGGAGACCCACGAGATTTCTACACAGGGTCGAGTCAGATCGTTGGATCGGCTGATTACGCAGATGTCACGCTGGGGGACGCCGGTGACCTGCCGATATCGGGGTCGACTAATCACTCCTTACGTCGAGTCCACGAAGGACGGGCATCCCAATTACCTGAAGGTGAAGCTCAAAGTCGCCGGGACAGTCACTCGCGCGAGAGTGCATTTGTTGATGGCGAAAGCATTTATGGGGCCAGCCAACGGGCGCCAGGTTCGTCACCTCAACGGAAATCATCACGACAATCGATGGCCAGAGAACCTGGCGTACGGGTCCAACCAGGACAACGTAGACGACATGATGCAGCACGGCACTCATTGGCAACTGCAGAAGACATCATGCCCGAGTGGTCACGAGCTGACAGGGCCCAATCTAATTCCCGGTCAGCTGAAACGCGGATGGCGTCAGTGTCTGGCCTGCGACAGGACGCGAAAGCGGATCAAGAATCGGCCAGAGCTGGACTTTCAGACCGAAAGCGATCGGGAGTTTCAAAAGCTAGTTGGCTAGGTTGGGGTCCGTCCCAGATCGATCATCACCCCAAGGTCGCTGGGTGGGACTGGAACAGCTATCTGCAAGCCTATGAGCGCAGGACGCCGGGCCGGTTTGCCTGCGAATGCGGCGAAGAGCACGACATGCCCGGCCACCACGAGTGCAAGTGCGGTCGGCTGTGGAACGGCTACGTGATCGGCACCGGCGGCTCCAATCACGAGGCGGCTGCCGAGAAATACCTGGTGCGCGAAATCATGGTGCGTCCCGACGTCATCGTGGCCAGCAGGCAGGCGGCCACCAGTGAGGAGCTAAATGCGGAGCGCCAGAAATGGCGTCAGCGTCGGCAAGAGGATTTTGCCCAACCGCACAACCAGATCGACATGGCTCCCATTTGGGAACAGATGGAGCGCCACAATGACCCCAACTGGGCTGTCAGGGATGCTGCCGGTGACCACGAGGCCACCGAGGACGACTGGCCCACCGAGCACCACCCGAAGACGCCCAACAAGGAGCACAAGGTCCCGGGTGACTGGGCCTACCGCAGTCCCAAAGGCCGCTACGGTCCGCACCCGATGCCCCGGCGGCCCAGCCCGCAAACCCAACCAGCGCAGCTATGATCTCGACGGTTTGCTGGGGATGTAAGCGGCTGGCCGAGATTGTTCACACCGACCATCTCGGGTTCGATTACTGCGCCGACTGTGCCCCGGTGCCCCGCGAGGTCGGCGCCATCCAGTTCTTGCTGGCCACCCCGCCTTTCGAGAAGGGGGATCGGGTGGAATGCCGTACCGGCGCCGAGATTTACGAGGGGATCGGCACTGTCGAGGACATGAGCTTTGACTTCGAGCACGGCGGCTCCATTGTTTACCCCGCCTTCCTGGTGAAGATCGATGAACCGGCCAATGAGTACAGCCCGGCCGAAGGCTGGTGGAACGAGGTCTGCTTGACCAAGGTGGCTGAGAAGTGACCGCGCCGGGCGGCGGGCGGTTCTGGGTCGGCAACGCCGATCAGGAGATTCGGCGGCTGCGCGCGATGGGCGCCACCCTGCCCAACTCGCCACCGCAGGCCCGGCTGGAAGCCCGGCGGATGAGCGACACCGTCACCCGAGGCTCACTGGTCGACAACACCAACCGGATGATGCAGGGCGACTTTCACCGGCGTCGGATGGCCAGCCTGCGCACCGGCGCCAACGTTCAGCTGGCGATGCCCAAGCTGCGCACCCCGTTGGGATCGCTGGAAGACAAGAACGTCCCGTTCAACATCGAGGACCGCAAGGAGCGCGCCGAATGCCGTCGCTGGGCTCGGGCGTTCTACATCACCCACGACCTAATCCCGCTGCTGGTCGACATCTACGCGCGGTTCCCTTTGGTGGGCTTGGAGTTCCGCAGCACCGACCCGCTGATCGAGAAGTTCTACACGCAGATGTTCATGGAGGAGCTGGACTACGAGAACTTCCTGCCCGACAGCCTGGGCCGCGAATACTACATCGCCGGTGAGGTCACCAGCCTGGCGCACTTCAACGAGTCGCTGGGGGTGTGGTCCTCCGAGGAGATCCTCAACCCCGACTTCGTGCGGGTGTCGAAGAGCCCCTTCGTCCAGGAGGAGCGCGTCCAGCTGATGGTCAAAGATCTCGTCGAGAGCCTGCGCGACGGGCCGATGGGCATGGGCGTGGACGAGGAGACGCGCTCGGAGCGCGAGGAGCGGCTCTACGAGTACCGCCAGCTGGTGCACTACTACCCCGAGATCATCCGCGCCGCCCAGCAGGAGGACGGGCTGGACATCAGCCCGGCCAAATGGAGCCGCATCGTCAACCGCAGCGCCCCGTGGCATGACTACGGCACACCACCGCTGCTGCGCAGCTTCCGCACCCTGATGATGGAGGAGTCCCTCAACGCCGCCCAGGACGCGGTGGCCGATCGTTTGTACTCCCCGATGATCGTGGCCACCTTGGGCCTGGAAAACATGGGCGACGGACTGCCCTGGATCCCCAGCCAGACCGACCTGGACGACCTGCGTGACGACATGCAGAACGCGTTGATGGCCGACTTCAAGCTGATCTGCCACCACATGGGTCTGAACATCGAGAACGTCTTCGGCCGCGAGAGCGTCCCACGCTTCGACCAGGACTACGAGCGTATCGACCTGAAGCTCATGCAGGCATGGGGAATTGGCTCCGCGTTAATTATGGGCGGCACGGCGGCCGCCGGGACCTACGCCAGCTCCGCGCTCAACCGCGAGGTGTGCGAGCTGCTGATGAAGTCCTTCCAGAAGAAAGTCGTCAAGCACATCAAGGGCCGCATGGAGATCATCGCGGAGGCCCAGCAGCACTACGCCTACGAGAAGAAGGGTGGCTACCGGCGCCCGCTGTATCGCGAGGTGGTGCAGTTCAACGAGGAGACCGGCGAGGAAGAGATCGTCCGCGTGCCCCAGCTACTGACCCCCGACGTCGAGTTCCGCACGCTGAACCTGCGCGACGAGGCCCAGGAGCGCCAGTTCATGATGATGCTCAAGCAGGCCGGGGTCCCGATCTCCGACAAGAGCCTCGCGATCAACATCCCGATCGATTTCGAGCAGGAGCTGCCGCGCGGTGCCGATGAGACGGTGGACAAGCTGGTGGCCGCCGCCGAGGCGATGGGCAAAGCCCAGGAGATCATCGACGACAAGGGACTGCCTTACCCCGCCGAGCTGGCCCAGTACCTGATGGCCACGCTGACCCTGCGCCAGGGACTGGCTCAGACCAAGCTGCTGGAAGGCCAGGAGAAGCAGCTGGAAACGGCGGCCGCTCAGCAGGGCGCGGCTGGCGCCATGGGTGCGCTGCCCGGCGTGCCGCCCGCTCCCCCGCCCCCGCCGGAGGAGGGCGGCGGCGAGGAGGGACCACCGATGCCCCCGCCGATGCCGCTGCCGGTGGGACCGCCACCGATGGGCCCCAACGGCGCCATGCCGCCGGTGGGCATGCCGCTGCCGCCGCAGATGGTGGCCGGGCTGCATCTGGTCGGTGCCAACGAAAACACCGAGATGCGTACGGAATACGACACTCGGCTGCCCAATCAGCCCAAGGCTCCCTTCCAGGTGAGCGCGCCGCACGCCAGCGGTCCCGGCATCCTGCCGCCGGGCATGGAGGTCGGCGGCGAAGAACGCCACAGCCAGGAGTTCAACGACATCAGCGAGCCGACACGCAACTTTGCCCGCCCGGCGATCAGCGACGATCTGCGCGGCAACAGCCCGCGCAAGGCCAAGCGCACCCGCACCGGCGGGATCCGCAAGCGCACCGAGTTCGAGATCGACCCCAGCTCCTACGGTAGCCGCAAGCGCATGACCGAGTCTCAGGTGGAGGCCGCGATCCGGCGCCGCGAGGCCCAGGCCAACCCGCCTCTGGTGATCGACCTGATCAACGATCCCGGTTTCTGGGACCGCTCCGGCCTGGGCGGCTGGATGAACCAGGTGCGCGCCGCCTTCGGTGACATCCAGCATGGCCGCGACGACGACGAGACTCGGGAGGCGATGGGCGTCCTGGAAGACGCGCTGCGCCAGTACGAGAACGACACGGGGGTGCGCCCGCTATGGTGAGACACCAGCTGCTCGGCTTCGGTCACGCCGTGCTCGATGTCACCGAGACGATCGGGGACATGATCTGGAAGCGCGAGCCAGTGATCTCGGCCGCGCTCAACGGTGAGGCGATGATGCCCGATCCGCCGCCGGTGCCCCCCGAGCCCCCGGCGGCACCGCCACGGTTCGAGCAGTTCGGTCTGAAGTTGCCCAACGGCAACATCGCCTGGACGACGTACGCGGGGCACCCGCTGAGCACCTCCCAAGAGCGCGGGCAGCTGGTGGAGGTCCTGCGCCGCACCGCCGTCGATCTGTGTTTCGATGCGGATGATTTCCTGAGCCACTACGGCTGGGCTAGGCGCCTCGGTGTCCCAGCCGTGCAGTGGGGGGATATCGAGTTGTATCCCCTGGTTGCTGAAGAGGAATCCAAAGAGGTTGCGCTGCCGGAGTTATCGGACAACTCCGCTCAGCCCAGCACCAACGGGTCCTCACCTGGGTAGATATCAGGTAAGGTGACCAACACCACATTCCAGAGCACACACCGAGGGGAAAGTGATTGTCCGACATGATGTCTGACTCCGAGAACACCACAGAGGTTTATTACTTGACATTGCCGGTGGAGAGTGCCGATCAGGCGATCAGCCTGACCAACTACTTGAATGCGCATGGTATCGAAGCAGTTTCAGAGGATACCGGCGTTACGTCACCCATCAGTGAAGCGGCAGTGGTCGAGGTGATCCGCCAGCTCCATACCTCATGGAAGCTGTTTTGGCAACACTCAGATGCCGAGGTTTTCGGGCTTTCGGTCTACGTCAAGCCCGCGCACTTCTGTCCCGAGGAGTTACGCACGACATGAGCTGGATACACCATGCCGACGCGGAGCAGGAGAAGCACTCGGGGGGCATGGTGGCACTTTATCCGCGAAGCGATTACGCACAGATGTTGGCAGTGCCGGGCGGGGAGCCGGTCGACGATCTCCATCTAACGCTGGTGTTTCTGGGTGACGATGTCGGCTACCAGGACCCCGGTCCGCTGGCAGCCGCCACCGCCAGGGTGGCCGATTCCTACGACGAGATCACGGGCCGGGTGTTCGGTCACGCGGTGTTCAACCCTGACGGGCACGAGGGCCACGACCCGTGTGCTGTTTACCTGGTGGGTCATTCATCCGATCTGGCGCATATCCACACCGACGCCGTGGAAGCCGCCGGAAACGCCTTCCCGATCCCCGATCAGCACGAGCCTTGGCTGCCGCACATCACCGCCGGGTACAGCGAAGAGTCCTCCATCCACCCCAATGAGGGCGGTTCTCCGCTGGCGATCGGAGAATATACCGGCGAGGTGATCTTCGATCGGCTGGGCTTGGCTTTCGCCGGGGATACCCAGTTCTTCCCCTTTCACAGTGCGGACATGACGGCCGCGCGTTTCGCTTACTCGTTGTTCCGCTACCTGTAACTCGTCCTCCCCTGAGCCCGAAAGGGTAGGAGGAGCGATGACTACGATCCACACTGCGCATGGGCCTGGTGAGCTGGTCGAGACCGAAACCGTGCACGGCCGTACGAGCTATCGCGTTCGGGGCACCGGCTTCGACGTCTGGGTGGACGCTAAGAATGCCCGCACCGCCAGCGAGGACGACGGGCCGGAAAACCTGTTCACGTACCAGTTCCCGACGGCGAAGCCTGATCCCGACGCATACATGCGCGGCGCCGCCACCTATGCGATCGGATCTCGGGGCTTCGCCCACGACCCCGCCCTGCATGTCAACACGCGCAACACCACGACACTGCCGTACAACCCCACCCCACAGGTAGACGCGCTCACCACGCCGGGCCCCAACCAGAGCTGGGGACCGGGCGAGTACGGCCAGATTGATCCCGACGAGCGCTTGCGTCCCAGTGACTCGCTGAGCTTGCGCAGCCGTGGCGAAGACAAGGGGCCGGGACCCAAACCCAACCTGTTCGCCACCGGCGCCCACAGCGCGATGCGCGAGCGCCCGCAGCTCGTGCTGGGCGGCTATCCCCCGCTGCAGGATCCGCACTACTCCGACTACGGGCCCGAGGAAAACGAGTACGAGCGTCAGTGGGCGGACGAGGAACCTTCTGATTTTGAGCTTGGACGTGGCACCTTTCCTCAGTATCACGACCAGCATCAGACTCGGCAGGGCGGCATCGAGGAGTTGACCCGGTCGCGCCACAAGCCGTTCCATGAGGACAAGCCCTCTCATGAGCCCCGTGAGCGCACCAGGGAGGCACCCGAGGGTCCCCAGCTGCGGCCGAGCGACAATCCGGTCTATCCCTTTGATCGCGTCTCCCCGTCTGGTGAGACGGGCACCGAGATGTTCCAAGGTGACGAGCCCGAGTGGTACAGCTGCCCCGACTGCGGTGCGTGGCACAACCCGTACCGGCATATGAAGAACCGCCGCAGTCCCAAGCCGCCGCGCTCCGACGACATCTTCCAGCCCGCCTGGCGTGGCTCCATGGTGTGCGCCAGCTGCCACGAGGCCGGGGGACGGCATCGCGATCCGTTTGAGCACGATGACTACTTCAGCGAGACACTGCCGCACGGTGCGGCGCCCGAGCTGGTCAGGGACCCCGGCAACGAAGAGAACGTCTTCATGAAGCGGGTGCCGGGTCCCGGCAAGAAGAAGACCGAACACCGCTACAAGGGCGGTCCATCGCTCATGGACCGGCTGCGGCCGGTGGCCAACGTCTTCGACATCGAGCCGCCCACCGACATGCCCGCCCACTTCGCCGACGTGCGTCCGCTGGCGTCCGACTTCACCGACCCCATCGCCACCGCGATGGATGTCATGCAGCGTCAGGCCGCGATCGACGACGCCAGCTACGGTCTAGATCCGCGTGTCGGCATGGAGATGGATCTGGTCCAGTCCGATCCGGTGATCCGCGAGGCGGCCTGGCGCGACGTCCAGCGCAAGGCCAAGCGGCTGCGCACCGAGGGGCGGGTGCACATCAAGCAGAACACTCCGGAGATCATCTCAGCGACCGTCCAGGGTGATCACGGCTTCTACGACTGCATGATCATTCGCGGGAACGTGTTCGATCTCGGTAACCAGTCCGTCACCGCGTGGCGCTGCGGCTGCCCGTGGGGGCGATGGGCCTTCAAACGCCGCCTGACGTACGTGGGGCGTTTCTGCAGTCATGCCTACGCCGCCTACCAGGAAATGCGCTCAGCGTTCGATCGACCGGGCAAAGGTACCCGTTTCAGGACGTCGGGTGTGGTCGAAGAGTTCAAGAAGTGGGCCGAGGACAACGGCCAGCCGACCGACATCGACGGGGTGGCCAACTTCGTCACCCGCTCCCGCGACGACGACGACGATCCCTACACCGAGGACGAAGTCGCCCAGCTCTACGACTACGCCGAGGACCACCTCCGCACCACGCCGGAGCGCCAGTTCGACGTGCCCTACACCTTCGATCCCGATCAGGTGTACAAGGAGGGTCGCGAGATGCTGCGGATGACCCCGCACAGTCTCACGCCCGACATCCAGTTCGTGCCCGAGGGCGAGCCCGAGCATTTGGTCGACGTCACCAAGGACGAGCGGACCACGACCGGCCCCGGTCAGATCATGACCGACAAGACGGCTGCGTCCGAGCACGACGACCGGGTCAAGAACAAGCAGCGCGAGCGCAACGACGAGAAGCACGCCGAGCCCGACATCGAGCACTTCACCGTTCACCCCGGCAGCATCCTGCCACCGGGCTGGCACCTGGCCGATGCCGACACCCAGAGCGTCACCGACCCGGTGCGCAACGCCCCCAGGCCGGATGCCGGGGAGGCCACCAGCGATCTGAACAAGCTGCGCAAGAAGAACCAGGAACCGCTCTCCGACAACTTCGGTCACATGGACGAGCACAACGACGAGATTCGCGACTTAATCGACGATCTGCACGACGCCGGGACCGACGCTAGCTACTTCTCGGCCTCCCTCCACGAGGCCGACGGCGGGTTCATGGACAAGGGTGACGGCGGCTGGTTGGACGGCGGCTTCGCCGGATCCGGCCGTGATCCCAAAGACTGGTATTCCAGCTCGGCCGACTACATCGACGAGCACGAGCGGCCCAACTTCCAGGACGTCACCAACCTGCCCGACGGCGACATCCTCAAGTACAACGACTCCGACTCCGACGTGAATGCGTCCAAGGAGCCCAGCACCCCGCCGGGCGGCGCCCATGAAGCCGGGGTACTGCCGCCGTTCCTGGCCGACTTGTTTTCTAGCGAGACCAGTTCGACGAGTCCGATGGGTCCCAACATCGGTCCGCAGGGCCCGATGGACGTCGCCGGTGGCGCACCGCTGATGAACGCGGGCGACGACATGAGCGAGTCGGGCCTGCCTTCGACGGCCAGTTTCCACTACGCCGACGATGACTTCACCAGTGCCGGTTCCGACACTGACTTCGGTGGTGATTCAGGGGTCAGTGACTTCACCAGTGGCGGCGGTGGCGGGGCAGCCACCATGCCGTTCACTCCCGGGGCCTCTACCAGGGATCCCTTGGGTGGTGGTGGCACCGGCGGTGCCGGGAATACCACACACATGCTTGATCAGCTGTCCAGTGGCGGCAGCCAGGGTGGTGGTTTCGCTCCCCCCATCGCTCCCGTCTTGCCCGCCAGCGCCGGTATTTCTGGCGCTGGATTCGGTGGTAACACCGGCTTCGCGCCGTTGTCCGGTGGTGCGCCCGGTGACATGGTCAACCCGACGTCGCCGGGCACCAGCTACGCCAGTCACCGGCCTTCGATCAGGGATGGTATCCGCGAGCGCAACGCCCGCTACGAGCGTCGTGTCGCTTTCGACCCGTCCACGATGCCGCCCGGCTGGGGCACCACCCCGCCTGACCCCGACGACGACGAGAGCCCGATCCCCAAGATTCCCGGTGTGGACGAGGTTCAGCAGATGCTGCCCAAGATCCCCGGCATGCCCGGCATGCCCGGCGGTAAAGGCGGCGGCGGCGGCGGCGAAGGTGGTGAGGCGGCCGAGGGTGGTGAGATGGCCGAAGCCGCACCCGAGCTGCTGGCACTGGCCTCCCTACACGACAACTCCGACGTGGTGCGGCAGTTCCAGGCCACGACAGCTGGTGGGCAATACGGCCGTGGTCGCGGTGCACCGCAGGGTGGTTCCCGGCGCCAGGCCATGATGGGCGTCTACGGCGCCGGTCCAGCTGTCAGCGGAGGCGGCCGACGCGGCACCTTCTCCGACTCCGATATCGCCGGTGCGGCAGCCGGATTCCTGAAGCAGGCCGGGCGTAACTACTCGGCCCAGGAGCAGGCCGACCTGATGAACGAGTATCACCCGCAGGGTGCGCGCAACCTGGACGGTTTAAACCTCCAAGGGACTCATTACGTCCAATGAGCGTCGACCTGCGTGACCGCGAGGTAGAACACCGCTTCCGGCGGGCGCTCAAGAGTGCCCAGCGCCAGTTCCACGCGACCTCCATCCTGGCCAACCGCCAGCACAAAGTCGTCGGTCGGGTGGCCAGCAT
>Ga0318568_10000946_pt1 | contig 12127 bp, 12 predicted proteins | sample GRESIP088b5f21_FD_203690 | JGI IMG/M metagenome (GOLD analysis project Ga0318568, IMG submission 203690) | Tropical soil microbial communities from Luquillo Experimental Forest, Puerto Rico - GRE.SIPMG.088b5f21 | ecosystem: Environmental > Terrestrial > Soil > Tropical forest > Bulk soil...
TACTACGCAAAGAGATCCATAACATGGTGATAAGCAATGCCGTTGGGATTCCACTCATTGCCCTGTTGCAAGGCTCGATAGCGCTAATCGGTTATTTGATTTTAGGGGTGAAGGAGCCGTTTTTATGGTTCGGAATCACCTGTTTTACGGCTATGGTCCCAGTTTTGGGCGCGGCGCTGGCTTATGTTCCGCTGGGTGTTATTTTCTTCGCAAATGGAGAAACCTGGCGCGGAGTGGCTCTGTTGATCTTTGGTTTTGGATTTATCGGCACGGTAGACAATGTTTTCCGCTTCTGGTTGCAACGCAAAATTGGGGACGTTCACCCTCTAATTACCGTGTTTGGCGTGTTGATCGGGGTGCCATTATTCGGGTTTATCGGGTTAATTTTTGGTCCATTGCTTATTTCGATGTTCATTTTACTCATCAAAATTTATGGCGTGGAATTTAATTTGGTTGATTCTCAAGAAGTTAGAAATTAGTCATTTAAAGTACGGATCGGTTTTTTATGATTATATAAACACTTTCTTAATATAATAATTGGGAATTTTGCGCGTTATAAAAATCCATTAGTGGAAAACCGATCAATATGCGTAAAAGTAAAAGAAAATTGACTGTGTGTGCCGGGCTAATATTGATGCTCACCGTTCCTGCTTTGATTTCGTCAGGTAAAACACGCAAAATCCGTAGATACGCCAAACCAGCTGTAGCCGCAGCGCCTGTGACTTATGCTACTATTTCCAGCAGCACTATGGCGATGGCGGGTCAAATATATGATTCTCTGGAACTTGCAACTTCCGGCCTGAGCGAACAGGCGTTCAAATTTGCCTGGAAAGGGTACCAGAAACTTCGAGCAAAGGGAATGCTGGCTAAAGAAGGCATACTTTCTATTTGCGATTTCAGCCAATCGTCACGTAACAAAAGATTATATATAATTGATTTGGTAAGCATGAAGCTGCTTATCAATACATATGTCGCTCATGGTAGAAACACGGGTGGCGAATTTGCAAAGTCATTCTCTAACAGTCCGGAAAGCCATAAAAGCAGTCTTGGATTTTATGTGACAAGATCTACTTACTCTGGCTCCCATGGCTTATCTTTGAAAATAGACGGCGTAGAAAGAGGTTTTAACGACAGAGCTTTGAAAAGAAACATCGTTGTTCACGGCTCAGAATATGTGGGACCTAATTTCATTGAACAAAATCCGTTTACCGGAAGAAGTTATGGCTGTCCTGCTGTACCGGATAGTGAATCTGCAGAAGTTATAAATTCTATTAAAGACGGAAGCTGTCTTTTTATCTATTACCCCAATAAAACCTACATTTCAAAGTCTCAGCTTTTAAAAGGCTAACGCAATTTAAAATTTGAACCATTCTTCCCAATAGCTGTTTGTAAGAAGGATTGTGATTTGGAATAGTACATTTGTAAGAGCGTTTGACATAAGAACGGAATCGACACTAAAAAGAATTGTTTTGAATTTCAACGAATTAAACCTTCATCCTGATTTACTGGAAGGCATCCAAGCCTCTGGTTACGAAAATGCGACACCTGTTCAGGCACAGGTGATCCCGCTTATTTTATCAGGTAAAGATATCATTGCATCTGCCCAAACGGGAACCGGTAAAACCGCAGCATTTCTTTTGCCGGTAATCAACCAGTTGTTACAACATAGAAATGACAACCAGGTAAGTGCCATTGTGCTAGTACCCACGAGGGAACTTGCCATTCAGATAGGCCAACACCTGGAAGGACTTTCTTATTTCACCAATATTAGCTCCATAGCGATTTATGGTGGTAATGACGGAAATAACTTCATTATAGAGAAGCAGGCTCTTCGCATGGGCGTGGACATTGTGGTGTGTACACCCGGTCGTATGATTGCCCACCTGAACATGGGTTATGTGCCGCTGAAAGGCTTACAGTTTCTTGTTCTTGATGAAGCTGACCGTATGCTCGATATGGGCTTCCAGGAAGATATCAGAAAGATCATTTCGTTTCTTCCTCCGAAAAGACAAACCTTACTCTTCTCGGCAACTATGCCTGAGAAAATAAGAACGCTTGCAAAGCAAATTTTACAGGATCCTTCAGAGGTAAATATTTCCATTTCCAAGCCCCCTGAAAAAATTCAGCAACAAGCTTATGCAGTTTTTGAACCTCAGAAATTGCCGCTGGTGAAAAGCATTTTACAAAGCGCCACCTTCAAAAGCGCACTGGTATTTTGCAGCAGCAAACAGAGCGTAAAAAAACTCGTTGTTGAATTAAAGCAAGCTGGTCTTAGCATTGGAGAAATGCACAGCGACCTGGAACAGGCAAAACGCGAGGACGTACTGCTGAAATTCAACAGCGGACGAATTCCCGTGCTGGTGGCCACAGATATACTTTCAAGAGGTATAGACATCGATACAATAGATCTCGTGATCAATTACGATGTGCCGGGAGATGGCGAAGACTATGTCCATCGCATTGGAAGAACAGCGAGAGCTGAAGCGGAAGGCATTGCCATCACTTTAATCAGTGAAAAAGAGCAGGGCCGTTTTGCACGCATTGAAAAATTGATTGGTAAAACCGTAGATAAATTACCTGTTCCTGAGGCTTTGGGCGAAGCGCCGGTTTACAGCCCCAATGTTAGGCATGGTGGCGGTGGCGGAGGTAAAAGAAAATTTTACAAGCACAAATCAAGCGGCAACCGCAATAAGAAATTTGTATAAGGTATTCGGGTCGTAGGGGCGAATTGAATTCGCCTTTCCCATCCCGCAATCTGCAACATCCGATTTTTGCATTCTGATTTTGTCCCATTTCCGTAAATTGCCTGTTTCAAAAATCTACAATTGAAATCTAGCAAAGATCAATTATCACCCGATGAAAAAAAGCTGGTTGACTTCCTCAATAGAAAAGTTGAAGAATATAACGTTCCCGCGTTTATAGCAGATGATCCCATCAGCATTCCACATAAATTTTCCAAAAAGCAAGACATAGAAATAGCAGGTTTTTTCGCTGCTATATTGGCGTGGGGAAATAGAAAAACGATCATCAACTCATGCACAAAGTTGTTCAACCTTATGGACAACGCACCGCATCAGTTTGTAACATCATTTGAAGAAACTGATCTGATTCCTTTCGTAGATTTTGTGCATCGAACATTCAACGCAACAGATCTTTTTCATTCGCTTAAATTGCTGCAACATCACTATAAGGAAAATGCGTCGCTTGAAACAGCATTTTCAAAATGGATGCAACCCGAGGATGAGAATATAGAAAACGCACTCAACGGATTTCATCATTATTTTTTTGCTTTCGATGAATTTCCGGAACGCACAAAAAAACATATTGCTGCGCCCTTCAAAAAATCTGCGTGCAAACGACTTAATATGTATTTGCGCTGGATGGTGCGAAACGACAACACGAAAGTCGATTTTGGGATTTGGAAAAAAATAAAACCTTCGCAATTGATTTGTCCGATGGATGTGCATGTTGCCCGTGTGGCAAAACGTTTTAATTTGCTGGAAAGAAAACAAGTGGATTGGCAAGCCGCTGTTGAACTGACGGCTTATCTTTCCAAGCTTGATAAAAACGATCCGGTGAAATATGATTTCGCATTATTCGGATTGGGAGTAATTGAAAAATACTAATAGTGGAAGCCAACAAACAACTTATACAAAATTTACAAAACGAATTTGCAGTAGCAATTCCACCAACCATTTCGTTCGATCAAATGATTGCTGTTATTGCTGTGCCGGTAAATGAGTTGATAAAAAATGATTTTCAAAAGTTGGTAAGCATTCTCTACAGATTGGATGTAAGCGAACCAAAACTTCGATACATGCTGAAAATGCACAACGAAGAAGATGCAGGGAAAATCATAGCCACATTGATTGTCGAACGTGAATTACAAAAAATAAAAACTAGACAGGAGTTCAGAAAAAATGATGATGAGATTGATGAAGCTGAGAGATGGTAAGGGCATGAGTTGAATAACTTAGTAACTGAATAACTGAACGTCAATGCGAACCGTTTTATAAACTCAGTTTGCCGATGCAATTTACTATCCATTATCTTTGTTCTAATCAGTGTAAGTCGGATTAATCTGTGTCCCAACCTTAGTTCCTTTTCCAAATACTGCGCAAATCAAACTTCATGCAGTATACAATTCATCTTTGGAAACAAGCGCCCTTTCTTCGGTTACTCATTCCGTTTATAACCGGACTTCTTTTACAATACCATTTTGCATTTGCTTTAAACATTTGGTTGGCAATTACTGTGGTTGCAGTTTTGTTATTTGTGGTTTTTCTTTTGCTTTCGTTGAAGAGAAAATTCAGTCATTCATGGATAAGCGGTGTCGCGATAAACACTACAATGATTTGCCTGGGTGCAATTTTATTTTATACAAACACCGGGACCAATGATTCTTATTGCATCAAGAATAATTATACATCACAAAAGCTGTTAGTAACGCTTCAGGAGCCCTTATCAGAAAAGGAAAAATCTTATAAAGCGAAGGCTTCTGTGGAAGTAATTGGTGATGATAGCACTTGCAAATCCGTTACAGGCAACATCATCGTGTATCTGCAAAAAGACAGTGTAAAACCATCGCTCACATACGGCTCGCAAATAGTAATTGGCAAACCGTTACAATCCATCCGCAACTCTGGCAATCCCGCTTGTTTCGATTATGAACAATACAGTGCATTTCAACATATTTATTACCAGGTTTATTTAAAAGAAGGTGAGTATGTTGTTTTGAACAAAAAGAAAACTTATTTCGCGAAACAATTTCTTTTCAATGCTAATGACGCGATCACAAGCATTTTGCAAAAAAATATCACCCGAAAAAAAGAACTCGGGCTGGCCGAAGCATTGCTCATTGGCTACAAAGACGATCTTGACAAAACTTTGGTGCAATCATATTCCAACACCGGCGTGGTGCATATTATTGCTATCTCCGGTTTGCATTTGGGAGTAATTTATTTTCTGTTACTGCTTTTGTTGAGGCCCTTAAGTGATAAAAGAAAAGTCAACAGAATTTTGAAACCCGTTATAGTAATTGTATTTCTTTGGCTGTTTAGTATCATGTCTGGCGCATCACCTTCTGTATTGCGATCTGCAGTGATGTTTACCTGTATTGTGATAGGAAATAGTATATCCAAACAATCTTCTGTTTACAATACTTTAAGTGTATCGGCATTTTTGCTATTGTGTTATGATCCTTTCTGGCTGTGGGATGTGGGCTTTCAACTGTCATATGCTGCACTTTTAAGTATTGTCATTTTTATGAAACCCGTGTACAATTGTTTCTACATCAAAAACAAATTGCTGGATAAAATATGGCAAGCTGCGGCGGTAACAATAGCGGCACAAATATTAACCACGCCAATAAGTATTTATTATTTCCATCAATTTCCTGTTTTCTTTTTAATGACCAATTTATTGGCTGTGCCTGTTTCAACTATAATATTGATTGGAGAAATCATATTGTGTGCTGTTTCTTTTATAGCGCCGGTTGCAAGTGCTATAGGCAAAATACTCACATGGCTTTTGTGGTTGATGAATTCAATAGTTGAGCGCATAGAAGCCATTCCATTTAACATGTGGGGCGGTTTGCAGATAAGTATAGTGCAAAATATTGTGCTGTATATTTTTATTGCATCAATTGCGCTGTGGCTATTGAAGAATCGTAAGCGGTACGTGCATGTGAGTTTGTTGTCGCTCTTGTTGTTTGTAAGTCTGCGAACTTACTCATTTTACAAAGCTTTCAAACAGCAAAGACTAATCGTATATAACGTTCCTCAAAGACAAGCGATCGATATAATTAATGGGAGAGACTATCAATTCATTGGAGACCACGAATTATTGCAAGATGCATTTCTACAGAATTTTCACCTAAAGCCTTCACGTATTTTGCAAAGAATAAAATCTGACACCGCAAAGGCAGAAAATATTATTGAATGGAAAGGCAATCGAATTATCATTTTAACTGAAACGAATGGATATGAAGAAGCAAGGGAAAAACTGAATGTGGATGTGATCGTCATTTCTCACAATCCTAAACTAAACATCAGCGACATTGCAAGCGCATTCAACTGCAAGACAATAGTATTTGACGGCTCAAACGCAGACTGGAAAATTGCGAAGTGGAAAGGAGAATGCAAACAACTAAATCAATCTTATTTCTCCGTAAAAGATAGTGGCGCTTTCATTTTGGATCTTTAATTCATCAGAGAAAAATCAGTGTAAATCAGTTCAATCAGTGTCATCGGTGTGTGTTCTCTTAAAACAAAAATCCCCGTATTGCTACGGGGAATTGAATAGGCAATTAGTCGGACAAAGAGTTATTAACCAAGAGGCAGAACGGTTCTGCCATAAACTTCATTTAAAACCTGGGCAACGCCAGCGTAAAATGCGCTGAGGCCGCAGAAAATACCTTCATAACCCGCAAAGGTTCTCATAGCAGTATTTCCTGTAAAATCACTTATCGCAAGCAAAAAGAACAAAACAGTTAACGTCGCAAAAATAACCTGCAACGCACGGCTCAGTCTTAAAGTGCCGATGAACATAAATAAGGTAAACAATCCCCACATCAGCAGATAGTACCCAACGCCTGTTGCGCTGGATTTATAAGCCGCTCCGAAGGACGTATTTGGGATCAACCAAAGACTTACAAGCGTGAGCCAGAAAACACCATAAGAAGTAAATGCTGTAGCGCCGAAAGTGTTGTTCTTTTTCCATTCCTGGATACCGGCAACAATTTGTGCGCAGCCGCCCATGAATATGCCCATGCCAATGATCATGGAGTTCAGTTCGAAAAAACCGGCGTTATGAATATTGAGTAAAACAGTAGTCATTCCAAAACCGAGAAGACCTAGCGGAGCAGGGTTTGCCGTGTTGTCTTTCACGGCAACAATCGTTTCTGTGGACATAAAATTTTTACATATGGGTTAAAAGTGAACAATGCAATCGGTTAAATTTACTATTCTTTCAAATTAAACGATCAATCGTTAGATGTTTTTTAGAGAATGTGGAGAAAGTTTTTTAACCGCAAAGAGCACAAAGTGAGGCGCAAAGGAAACGAAGAATTGAGGATAAGTTTCGCATGGGCGGAATAGTTAGAATGAATAGAAAACGTGTCAACCTGTCTTTCTTTGCTTCTTTGAGAGTTGCCATTCATTTCGAAGTTACTTTTTTGCGTCCTTGCGTTTTAATGCATAATGTATTAGTAATTAGATATTTAGGCAGGGAAAATCAATAATCGCCTGTCATATTAAATTCTTGTGCTAAATTTGCGCCTCTTATTGGAAATTTCCATATCCGATTACTTTCTTTTCAACCGTCAATTAGTACTATTAATATGAACAAAAAAATTCAATCTGCATTGATCTCCGTTTTTTATAAAGACGGACTGGAACCAATTGTTAAAACACTTTCCGATCTTGGTGTTACTATTTACAGCACCGGCGGAACACAACAGTTTATTGAAAAATTGGGCATCAAATGCGTACCGGTTGAAGATGTAACTTCTTACCCTTCCATTTTGGGCGGTCGCGTTAAAACGCTTCACCCAAAAGTATTTGGTGGAATCCTGGGAAGAAGGGGTAACGAACAGGATGTACAGGAAATGAAGCAGTATGAAATTCCTGAATTGGATCTGGTGATCGTTGACTTGTATCCATTCGAGGAAACAGTTGCTTCTACGAGCGAAGAGAAACTGATCATCGAAAAAATTGATATTGGCGGTCCATCTATGATTCGCGGTGCAGCTAAAAACTTCAGTGACGTTGTTGTAGTTGCTTCTAAACAAGACTACGCTCTGCTGAATCAAATTATTACAGATCAAAAAGGTGAAACTACCATCGACCAGCGTAAAGCATTTGCCGCAAAAGCATTTGAAGTGTGCGCTCATTACGATGTAGCTATCTCTAAATATTTTACTCCTGCTAACGGCAACTATTTCTTTGAATCTGTGCCTGACGCAAAAATTATGCGTTACGGTGAAAACCCGCATCAGCAAGGTGTTTTCTATGGTAAACTGGATGAGCTTTTCAACCAATTGAATGGTAAAGAACTTTCTTACAACAACCTTGTTGACGTTGACGCTGCGGCTCAGTTGATCAAAGAATTTACTGATACTACTTTCGCTATCATCAAGCATACAAATGTTTGCGGCATTGCGCAAAGACCTTCGGTAAAAGATGCATGGGACGCGGCTTTGGCGGGCGACCCTGAAAGTGCTTTCGGTGGTGTGCTGGTTTGCAACGGCACTATCGACAAAGCAACTGCAGATGCGATCAGCGAAATTTTCTTTGAAGTACTGATTGCACCTTCTTTCAATGAAGATGCACTGGAAGTATTGAAATCTAAAAAGAACAGAATTCTTTTGCAAAGCAAAGCGCCTTTGAATGTGAAGACGCAATACAAATCTTTACTGAACGGTGTGTTGGTTCAGCAAACTGACGAAGGCAACTTCGAAAAATGGGAAGAAGTAGGCGGCAGATCATCTTCTGAAGCTGAAAAGAGTGATTTGACTTTTGCTAATCTTGTTTGTAAACACCTTAAGAGCAATGCGATTGCTTTGGTAAAAAATAAACAACTGATTGGTAAAGGTTGCGGACAAACCAGCCGTGTAGATGCTTTGCGTCATGCGATTGAAAAAGCAAAACAATTTAAATTCGATTTGAAAGGTGCTGTATTGGCGAGCGATGCATTTTTCCCATTCAATGATTGTGTGCAAATGAGCCACGAAGAAGGAATGGAAGCATTCATCCAGCCCGGCGGTTCCATTCGTGATAAAGACTCTATTGAATATTGCAAGCAACATAACCTTGCAATGGTGATGACTGGAATGAGACACTTTAGACACTAGTCGAATAACTGAATAATTGAATGACTGAATAACTGAGTGTTGATATTGGAAAAGTCTTTTCGACTTTCAACCACTCAGTTATTCAGTCACTCAATCATTACCTCCCAGTACACCACATCCCGCATAAATACTTCATGCACTTCTTTCCAGCCTTTGAAAAAAGGATCTGTGCCGAAAGCTGTGTTGTGCCAGATCGTGATCATTAAACCATTCACTTCTTTTACCGAACGGTAATATTGCATTAAATCCTCAAAAGCTTGTGTGGGTGAAAGTTTTTGCTCGTACAGGCAATTCGCTTCCATGTAGCAGAAAGGGAATAGCAACAAGTTTGTTGTCTGCTCATTTTCCAGGTCGTACCAAAAAAAAGAAGAGGCTACAGAGGCTCGGAAACCATTGATGCTGCCGTAGCCCATAGAAAAATCTTTGTCAATGCCCGCAGCAATTAATCTTCTGAAAGTGCCCGGCAGTGTAAATCTTATATAATGTTGGCGACTGTATTTCACAGCGTCATCCGTGATGAATTCCAACCAGCCAATTTCCTGTTTTAATAATTTATGATGATCGCCACTTTGCCAGGATGGATGTATACCTACCGTTCCCTTTTTTGATTGATATTGGATAAGGCTTTGCAATGCCTTCTTTGAAGGATTAATGTTTTTGTCAACTCCAACCTGCTTGTCGGCTAAAAGGAAGAAATAATAAGGTCTTATTTTGCAATAAAGATGCAGTGCATCGAGCCATTCGTAAGAATCGTAAGGATCTGCCTCCTTGTGCTGAAGTACAGCCACTCTTTCGCGAAACTGGCTCCAGTTACCATGAAGAATTGATTTGAGTAACGCACCGGTTGTTCGAACGAAACCTTTGTGTCTGTACTTCCATGCAATATCAATATCGTAAGTGGGAATGTATTTGAACTTTTGCGATTTCCACGAAACGTCCGGGAATTTTTCCTGCAACGCTTTTTTCAAATCAATCAGCCAATAGTTAACCAAAGGTTGATTCAAAAAACCTTCTTTAAAAGCAAGTGAATTAGTATGGGCAAATCTTCCGTACTCATCAAGTGTATGTGGTAAATATTCTTCGTAGCGACTCAACAAATAAAAAGAAGCAGCCAGCACATCAAAAGGATGATCGCTATCTGCCTGCCAGAAAAAAGCTTTGTGATGATTGTTTTGTACCACAATAATCTCCTGCGCAGAGATATCATTTTCAAACAAAAGACCAACCGGGCGAATGTAATATTCATCAGTGCTTATGCGGCTTTGGGAATAGTTGATTTTTGGAATTTTTTGCGAAGCGAAAAAATTGTTGTCGTTTGTAATTTGTATCGGTTGTTGTAATAACTCGCTGCTGATAAAGCTTACAATATATTCAAGGCGCGGGGTGGTATTGGAGGAGTACAACAACATGGGTCGAAAATAGAAAAGAGAAAGCAGATTATTGATTTTTTTAAAAACCAATTTTTCAACATAAATAATTGAAAGCCAGAATGCCCGTAGAGGCGCATGATAATGCGTCTCTGGTGTTGCACCTGAATGTAACAATCATGATTATCATGGAATACCCCGAAAATAAAGGAGACGCATTATCATGCGTCTCTACAGAAAAATCATATCAAATCATCACAATCATGAAAATCTGCGTTCTATTCTTTGCCTTTCTCATTGTACTTCTTTTCCGCATCCTTCGCTTTTTCAAAATCCAGCACCACTCCGTTTATACAATAGCGTAAGCCTGTTGGAGGAGGGCCATCTTCGAACACGTGACCAAGGTGCGACTTACATCTTCCGCACTGCACTTCCGTTCTTTCCATTCCATGAGAATGGTCAGGAGTATAAATGATAGAAGTTTTGCTGATGGGTTCGTAAAAGCTTGGCCAACCGCAGCCGCTTTCAAATTTAGTATCGCTTTTAAAAAGTGGGTTGCCGCAAACGGCGCAGTAGTAAGTGCCTATTTCTTTGGACTCTTCGTATTTGCTTGTCCACGGCCTTTCTGTGCCTTTTTCACGGGCGATGTAATACACGTCCGAAGGCAGGATTTTCTTCCATTCTGAATCGCTCAGGTTCACCTTTTCTTTACTCTCTCTTGAGTAAACTTCATTTTTCTTGTGTGTTGTATCCATAGTTGAGTTTTTATTATTTGCCGTTTGGGAAAAACTGCATTGCTGCATTAATACCGCCACTAAAATTATGCTAAGCAATTTCATAGTATTCTTCGTTTGTTTAACAAATTTACGTAATACAAGTTGTGGCAGATTTGCTCCAAATTGCTTGTAATCGCGTTTTAACATATTCGATAAAATGTCATATAGTAATAAATGTAGTTATGTCTAAAAAAACGCGAGTATTGGTAATAAATCATCTAAAGACATGACTTTTGATAGAAATTATCTAAGCCCAGCCATTCAACTTTGCACATTCATCATTTTTGCATAGGTTTGCTCACTCATCAAGGATATCAATACATGTTCAATTTAATTTTATTCGGACCTCCCGGAAGCGGAAAAGGTACCCAATCTGAAAGGCTTATAGAGAAATTCGGACTGAAACATCTTTCTACCGGTGATCTACTTCGTGGCGAAATTGCCGCAAAAACTGCTCTCGGTTTGGAAGCAAAAAAATTAATGGATCAGGGTCAACTGGTTCCTGATGAAGTAGTTGTAGGCATGATCAGATCGGCTTTGGAAAATAATCCACAGGCGAAAGGATTTTTGTTTGACGGCTTCCCTCGTACAAAAGAACAATCTGTAGCACTAGATAAGTTATTAACAGAAAAAAGTGCTGCTATCAACGTTGTGCTTGCTCTTGATGTAACAGAAGATGAATTGATCAAACGTCTTTTGAACCGCGGTTTAACAAGCGGCAGGACAGATGATGTGAATGAAGAGATAATTAAAAACCGTATTGCAGAATATCACAAGAAAACTTCTGCTGTTGCAGATCACTACAAACAATTTGACAAAGTGGTTCATGTAAAAGGCGAAGGAACAGTAGATGATATTTTCGGTGCATTGAGCGGCGAAATAGAAAAACGAAATAAATAATCGTGTAGAGACGCATGAAAATGCGTCTGCCTATAAACAAAAACGTCTCGCAATTTGCGGGACGTTTTTTATTTATCGCAATGCGCATATTCACGCAACAATTTTTGAAATCAAAACAAGTATAACTACGTAACCTGTATAAAAAGCAAAGCCCCGGTGTAGACACACAGGGACTTTTGGTTAAGGCTCTGATTAGTAGCTATTTTATAGTCAGTTTATATTTTAAATTTGAG
>Ga0318568_10000954_pt1 | contig 12102 bp, 8 predicted proteins | sample GRESIP088b5f21_FD_203690 | JGI IMG/M metagenome (GOLD analysis project Ga0318568, IMG submission 203690) | Tropical soil microbial communities from Luquillo Experimental Forest, Puerto Rico - GRE.SIPMG.088b5f21 | ecosystem: Environmental > Terrestrial > Soil > Tropical forest > Bulk soil...
AAAAGTAGGCGCGGCCGCAAATGAGCCGCTCACATGCGAAGTGGGTCTTGTAGAAGTTCAATACGACAACAATCAAAAACGAACAATTGCACGCGGCTATATTCCTTTAAAGCTAAACAGTGGTAATACATTCGAAACAGTTTCTCCGTTGAAAAGAGCAGGCACGCGTTTTAAAATGGAAGTAAAGAACAGCACTGAATGTTACGTATATGTTTTCGGTAAAGAAACAGATGGCACTTCTTACACTTTGTTTCCTTATCCAAGAAAAGATAATCCTGCTAAAACAAAATATTCTCCGTTCTGTGGTATCGCAGGATATCGCTTATTTCCAAAAGATAAAAGCATGCAGCCAGATAGCATCGGCACAAAAGATATAATGGCTGTTGTAGTAAGTAAAAAAGAATTGAACTGGAACCAATTGAATGCGAGCATTGCTCAAAACCCTTCACAGGATTATGGTGCAAGATTGTCAAAAGCATTGGGTTCTGCTTTGGTGCAAAATATAAGGTTCCAGCCTTCATCAAAAGGTAATATCGCGTTTTCAGTACCGGCAACAGACAACCAGGTGGTTGCTTGTGTGGTGGAGATTGACAAGCAGTAGGGAAAGAACGCAGATTTTCATGATTGTGATGATTTGTTATGATTTCATATTTGAGATTTGAGATCAATGGGACGCAGATTTTTTAGGATCATCATGATTTGTTATGGATTTGAAAAAGAATCATAATAAATCATGAAAATCTTGATAATCTGCGTTCCTTCTTTAACTTAGGACATGAAACAGATCGTACTCATTTTTACTATTTGCTTATTAAACTTTGGTCTCGCGTTTGCACAAGATTCAACTTTCAATATTTACAAGCCATCGGAAAATGCATTGATTGAATTAAACAAGGCAGTGAAGCTGGCGAAAGAACAAAAGAAGCACGTGTTCGTGCAGATTGGTGGTAACTGGTGCGTTTGGTGCGCGAGGTTTTACAAATTCACTACAGCATATGCGCAGATAGATTCGCTCATCAAAGCAGATTATATTGTTTATCATCTGAACTATAGCAAGGAAAATAAAAACGCTCAAATGCTACAAAAACTGGGGTTTCCGCAACGATTCGGCTTTCCGGTGTTTGTCATTTTGGATGAAAACGGCGAAAGATTGAATACGCAAAATTCTGAGTATCTTGAACAGGGACATTCCTACAACAAAACAAAAGTGATGGAATTCCTTCAAAACTGGAACGTAAAAGCGCTCGATCCTAATCAATACAAATATTAGCAAGAGCTCCTTTGCTCAACACTCATAACTCATAACTCACAACTCGCTACATGCCAAATGAAAATAAATTTCTCCAACTTGTAAACAATTCGTTTAAGTCCAGGCTTTTTCTTTTGTCGAATTTACCCGCAGCATATTTCAGTGGTGTTCGTGTAAAGCATGCAGATGAAGCATCCTGCACTGTTATTGTTCCATTCAAATGGTTTTCGAAAAATCCATTCAGGTCAACCTATTTTGCGTGCCTGGGAATGGCGGGCGAATTGAGCACAGGCATTTTGGCAATGGCACATTGTTATCAATCTGATCCTGCAGTTTCGATGTTGGTAAGAAATATGGAAGCAAGCTTTACAAAGAAAGCAACAGGAATTACAACGTTTACTTGTAACGATGGTGAAGCCATTAAAAATATCGTTGCCAAAGCAAAACAATCCGGAGAGGGAGAAACCTTGCGAGTGAAATCGACAGGCGTAAATGATGCAGGAGAAGTAGTTGCAGAGTTTTATATTACATGGGGGTTTAAAGTCAAAAGTTTGAAAGATAAAGGCTGAAGGACAGCTCCAGGGGGTGATTGAAGGATGTAACAAATGTGATTTGTCATCCCGACGAAGGAGGGATCTGGGTGCTTATTTATGCAGCGTGTTTGCCTATGCCAGCGGTCTTTCTCTACTATTGCAAGCATTCCGTTATTTGAGTGAATCAAGTATAAATTCACTTTTGATTCACATAAAAAGTTTCACATTTGATTTTCTTTTTGACTTCAAATAAAATTCCTTTTTTATGAAAATAGCATTCCACGGCGCGGCCAGAACAGTTACAGGTTCGAAACATTTATTGACACTTAAGAATGGAAAAAAATATTTACTGGATTGCGGTATGTTTCAGGGTATGGGCAATCAAACAGATGTCCTTAATCGCACATGGGGATTTGATCCTGCGGAGGTAAATTTTTTGATTCTTTCTCATGCACACATCGATCACAGTGGCTTGATTCCGAAACTTGTTAAAGACGGTTTTCGCGGGAAAATTTTCTGTACACCGGCCACCAAAGAATTGTCGCAGATTTTGCTACTTGATTCAGGAGAAATTCAGGAGGATGATGTAAAGTATGCAAACAAAGTGCGTGCATCGCAGGGTGCGCCTTATATACAGCCGCTCTATACTATAGAAGATGCGAAGAAAAGCTTTCCTTATTTTAACGAAGTGGATTACGATCAGTGGTTCCGTATTGATGAAGATGTTGAAGTGATGTACACAGATGCCGGCCACATCATAGGCAGCGCTGCCGTGCATTTGCGTATTCAGGAAAATGGCAAGAGCCATCGCCTTTCGTTTAGCGGCGATGTAGGAAGATATCGAGATGCAATTTTGCGCTCGCCGGAAGAATTTCCACAAACAGATTACATGATCATAGAATCCACGTACGGCAATAGTTTGCACGACATGGAAATTACAACGCCAGATCAATTGTTACATTGGATCGAAAGAACATGTTTGCAGAAAAAAGGCAAGTTGATCATGCCTGCATTCAGTGTCGGCCGCACACAGGAAATTCTGTATTATCTTAATCAGCTTGAAATAGAAAGACGTCTTCCTGATCTTGACTACTACGTTGATAGTCCACTAAGCATAGAAGCAACAGAAGTGGTAAAACACTACTCACGCTATTTCAATAAAACGATACAGGACCTGTTGAAGATGGACAACGATCCGTTTGGTTTTAAAGGGTTGAAATATATCAAATCAGTGGAAGAATCAAAACAACTTAACTTCCGTAAAGACCCTTGCGTTATCATTTCAGCAAGTGGCATGGCAGACGCCGGAAGAGTGAAGCACCACATTAGTAACAACATTGAGAACAGCCGCAACACAATTTTAATGACGGGTTATTGCGAACCAAATTCACTCGGTGGGCGACTACTGGCCGGTAAAAAAGAAGTTTCCATTTTTGGTGTAGAGCATGAAGTGCATGCTGAGATTGGTTCTGTGAAAAGCATGAGCGCCCACGGCGATTATGAGGATCTTTCACAATTCCTCGCCTGCCAGGATCCCAAGCAGGTAAAAAAATTATTTATCGTTCACGGTGAGTATGATGTGCAACAGCATTTCAAACAAAGACTAATAAAAAAGGGATTTTTGGATGTAGAGATTCCGGAAATGCATTATGAAGTGGGACTTGGATAATAACTGAATAACTGAGTAACTGAATAACTGAGGGGTTGAATTCGAAAAGCGCTTCGAATTTCAACCCCTCAATATTTTGTTATTGGGCGAATGCGATTCCCCCTACATTTTCAATTTTCAATTACATAATAATAGCCACATACCCGCTTATAGGCTGTCTTCCATTATGCGGTTTAATGACCCAGTAATATGTTCCTACAGGCAACTTGCTGCCATTAAATGTTCCGTCCCATGGAGTACCATAACCAACGGAGCGATACACTAGTTGACCATAACGATTAAAAACTTCTACTTCACAGCCCGGATAGTCAGATAACGAAGTAATGATCCACGTATCGTGAATGCCATCACCATTGGGAGAAAAAACATTCGGCACTTTTACATACTTAAGCACTTTCACATTTATTGCTGCGCTTGCTGTGCAGCCATCAGAAGAAGTTGCAACAAGTGTATATACAATATCGTCAGATGGTGAAATAGTTGGCGTGAGTATATGACTATTGTCCATCGCAGTAGGAGGAGTCCAGCTATAGGACAAATTATTTCCTGATGCAGTTGCCGGCAAAAGAGTGGTACCACCTTCAAGCGAAGTAATATTTGATTGTACGTTTAAAACCGGCATCGGATTAACTGTTATAAAACGCGTTGAATCTGCACTACATCCGTTAGCCGCAGCAAACGTGAATGTTATTGGAAATTTGCCTGCGCCTGCCATGCGGGGATTGAACGTTTGTCCCGATACTACTCCCGGTCCTGCATAGGTTCCTGTACCGCTAAAGCCGTCCGTGTTGGATGCTGCATTCAGCACAATTGGCGATGCCTCCTGGCACATTGGCGATAATGAATCATAAGCCAGCAGCGGAGTTTGTTTCAAGGTGATGGTTGTATCAAACTCATCGAAGCAAGTTACGCCCGAGTAAGCTTTATAATGCACAGCAAATGGTTTGCTACCGCTTGGCGAAGTAAAGCTTTTGTACATATGCGTATATTGCTTACCGTAAGAAGGATTATCGTCAACTGTTTTATCTGTTTGATCATTGTTATAATCCCACCAAATTTCAAGCTTCACTATATTACCGAAAGAAATCTGCGAAGTATTACTGATATTAAGGGCAGTGTTGCTACAAAGACTTGTATTGTTTACAGAAAAATCTGCCCGCTTCACTGCGCCGTTTATCGTAAAACTTTTAATAGTGTCAGATGTACAACCTTGAGCGGAAGTAACCGTAAGCTTCGCCTGATAGTTGCCCACCGCCGCATAGTGCCATTGTGGGTTTGCCGTTGTAGGATACGTTCCCGCAGGAGACATGCCATAGTTCAAATCCCATTTGTAGGTCAGAGTAGAATTATCACCAACGGAAGATGAATCGGTGAAGTTTGCATAGCCATCGCTCAGACAGGATTTTGGAGTGCCGAAATTTGCCAGAGGCTGATAGTTGACTGTTACAGGAGTCGTTTGAACGCTGCTCCTGCAACCACTGTCAGATTCGACAAGCAATGAAACATTGTAAGTTCCTTGTTTCGCGTAAATATGTGTAGGCGTTTGTACAAACAAGCTGTCCGTACCGTCACCAAGGCTCCAATGCCATTTTGCAATATTTCCTTTCGCTACAGATGATTGATTCGTAAATGTCACCACCTTGGTTTCGCACAAAGGTTGCGATGGGCTAAACTGTGCAACCGGCAAAGGATTGACAGAAATCGTTTGTACTGCTGTATCAGACAAACATCCGACATCGGTGATGTAAGAATATTTAACTACAGAATCTCCAATGGCTTTGAAGGTATACGTTGGGCCGGCAGTATCAATAATTTTTCCATGACCCATATCCCACTGCAGCAATATTGATTGCCGCGAGTTACCCGTGTCTGCAATTTCCTTAAAGCTTATCATGTCTTTAAAGCAACCGGTGAAGTTATAGGAAAAATTGGCTTTGGGTTTGTCGAAAACTTCTAAATCATAATCAATTTGCTGCTCACCTGTACAACCATTTGTAATAGTGGGATTGTTTACTAAAACGGAAATTGGATAGGTGCCCGGCGTATGCACAGTGTAATATCTGTCAATCTTATATCGATACAGCGTTTTTGTTCCAACCGTCCATGTGGAATCATACACAGGATTGTAGATAGCGGTATCAGTGAACAAGCCATTGAACTGATACTTTAAACTCAACGGCTGATATGGGAAAACATTGTAAAACTGAAAAGGCGCGTCCTTACAGGCTGCGGGGAAATTGACCGTTGCATACGTGTTCTTGATCGTTAGGTATTGGTACAGATCAACGAGATTGGTACCAGCAGAATAGCCATAAGTTTCATGGTCGCCCATGCCATAGGCAATGGCATTATAGCCCGAATCACAATCAAGGTTATGTGTGCCCTGCCCTACAGATATTTGCGCATAAGAATACGTCGGATCCTGTGGTAGCGGATTGAAATAACCACTTATGGGACTTCCATCCAGACGCATACTACTGAGCGCAGTTCCGGCATTTTTAACGGCAATATTGATGTATTGTTCCTTGATCAGGTAATGACTTGTAGAGTTTAAAGTCACCTGTTTAATAGTTTGCTCAACAGGATTTATAAAAATCATCTCGGGATCGTTGTACGTTCCAACAGTTCCGGTATTACTTCCACCACTGCTGGGACAAGTCTGCGTAGCGAAATATTGTGCCACCATTATGGGCATGTCTGACTCGATAACGTTGGTTGTACTATTGTAAAACTCGTAATATAAATTATTGACAAAACTGCTTGGCGATATTAGTGCTCCGTTCACATACACGTTAGCAGCCGGGTCAGACTTTATAACGCGGTAAATATTGAGCGGTCTCCCACTCTCGGGCACTGTAATATATTTTTTACCCCATGTGTTAGTAGGATACACTTGTTGATACAAATTGTCCGCTGTATTACATCCCTGGTTAAGCGGTGTGTTGATATAAACCTTTCCACTTCCGCTGTATACGGCTATGCGCTTACAGTTGCCGGTTCCACTGGCAATGGACTTGATCGTAGAGCCTGTAAGATCCTTATCCGCAAGAACCTGGTAAACCTGTCCCGTATTCAATGTTACAGTATTTACAGAACCTGCGGCCCAACCGCCTTTGGTGGTCTGCGACGGTGTAATTTGAACGGACGTATTGTCTTCCGTTGCAATTACAAAAAAATATGAATAAGCGGGCTGTTCGTTGCTGTTTTGCGTGTAGTTGATAGAGTAATATTCTTTCCCCAAAGTGTTAGTGGGTAAACAAACAGTAGCGCCCGATACTGCCGACGCATAAATGTGAGCATACACTACCACTCCTTTCGCTGCAGTAACGTGAATACCATAATTCGAGAGGCCATCGTTCAATAATCGCGCAGTCTGCGGAATAGCTATCTCAGTTATCTGATTAGCAGTTACGGTAAAGTTCTGGTTAAAAATGCCGGCGATAGAAACATTGCCTGTTGTGTTTACATCAGAGGTGATATAGAGGGCCATCTGCTCCTGGCCACTACCGGTGGTGTACATTTTAACGTGGTGGCCATATCCAATCCAAAAATCCTTTCCTTTATTTGAAAAGTCCTGCGCCTTTGCTGCCCAAAAGCACAATATCCACAGAGTAAACAGACATAATTTTTTCGTCATTGTCACGGTATTCGGGTATTCAGGCAATTTATCCAATAATCCAGACAGGTTCTAATTGACTGAAGCGCTTAACAAATTATTTTTTGCAATAAGATTCGGCTTTAAAGAGGAAAAGACTCAAAAATGGCGTGCCTGTTAAAAATAAACAGGTTTCATAAAATTAGGTTCCGGTGGTATGCAAAATGCAAAGTATCGGTAAAATAAGGAATTATGTGGATGGACGAATAACTATTCTTTAAAAAAATGACTCAAAACTAGAGAGCCCCCTTCCCTTCTTTGTTTTAGACAAAAAGGAAAAATTCAAAAGCATCAGCAGATCGCATTGAAGCTTTTTGAACTTTTCCTTTGACCTATTCCCTTCTAGCTTTTATCTATTGCCTGCAGGATATCATTCAAAATATCGCTAACATTCTCCAACCCAACCGAAATACGGATGAGCCCCGGAGTAATACCAACTTTTTCGCGCTCTTCATGTGTAAGTTTAGCGTGCGTTGTACTTGCAGGATGCGAAGCAATGCTTCGTGTATCTCCAAGATTCGCCGTGAGTGTCAGCATTTTTAAAGCATCCAGGAAATTACGGCCAGCTTCCAATCCGCCCTTTAATTCAAAACAAACAATTCCACCGCCGTTAGTCATTTGCCTCATCGCAATTTCGTGTTGCGGATGCGACTGCAAAAACGGATAGCGAACGGAACTTATTTTGTCGTGGCCTTCCAATGCTTTTGCAATTTTCAGCGCGTTGGAGGCATGACGTTCCATGCGTACTTCCAGCGTTTCCAGGCTGCGGCTCAATATCCATGCATTGAATGGCGAAAGAGACGGACCGGTACTTCTGCAAAACAGGTACACTTCGTGAATCAATTCTTTCCTCCCCAATACAACACCACCCAGCACACGACCTTGTCCGTCGAGCCATTTGGTTGCGGAATGCACAATGATATCTGCACCAAAGTCAATAGGACGCTGCGCTATAGGCGTAGCGAAACAATTATCTACATTCAATAAAAGTTTATGCTTTCTGGCAAATCTTCCCGCTGCGTCCAGGTCAATCACATCAAGAGCTGGATTGGTGGGCGTTTCCAGGAAAATCATTTTCGTATTGGGCTTAACTGCCGCTTCCCAGCTTGCCACATCGTTTCCGTCTACGTAGGTGTATTCAATGCCGTATTTGGACAAATACTTCGTAATAACGGTGTGTGTGCTTCCGAAAATAGCACGGCAGGATATCAAATGATCGCCGTGCTTCAGAAAGGTCATGAACGATGCAAAGATCGCACTCATGCCGCTGGCTGTGGCAAAGCCAGCTTCCGTACCTTCCAGCGCTACCATTCTGTCGGTAAACTCCTGAACATTCGGATTGCTGAAACGCGTATAGATATTATTGTCATTTTCGTCCGCAAATGTTGCACGCATTTCCTCGGCATCATCGTAGCAAAAGCTACTGGTAAGAAACAAGGGAGAGGAATGCTCCATCTCATCTGTGCGTGGCACTTGTGTACGAATGACTTTAGTTATAGGATGATGTGACATTGTAATTAATAATTAATAGGGCGGCTTCACAATACATTGTAAGAAATGAATGAATTAATCATCGTCCTATTAGCAGTTGTTTTTTAAAAAAATTGACAGCCGAATCAATAATTAATAACGAGTAACTAATTGGGAAGCATTCAAAGTAAATGTAGAAGTTGCCAAATCGTGACGCTCATATTGAGTCTCGCACGCAGCCCTATTAATTCTTAATTATTAATTATTAATTCCTAACTCATTTCCACCATTCTCACTTCCCAGGTAATCTCACAACCCGCCCTGCGCAGTGTTTCAGACACAGAGCAATATTTTTCCATGGATAGTTGAGCGGCACGTTTTGCTTTGTCCTCATCTACAGAATCGCCCATTTCAAACACTATTTTGGCACTTTTCCAAAGTGCGGGCTCTTTTCCGGTTTCTCTCTCTGCTTCAATAAACATTTTGAAGTGGGTAATTTCCTGGCGCTGTTTCTTTAAAATACTTACCACGTCGATGCCGCTACAGCCGCCAAGACCCATTAAAATCACTTGCATTGGTCTGGCTCCGTAGTTATGGCCGCCTGTTTCGGGACTGGTGTCCATTTTTACCACATGTCCCATGCTGTCTGTTGCTTCAAAGCCGTATCCGGGCTCAGAAAGGTTTATCTCAATATTTACCATGGCGAAGAAATTTTAAAAGAAAAAAAATTTTAGCAAAGGTAACATCACACACCGTTACTTTGCACCCTAATTATTTTGATTTTAGATGTTGCAAACGCTACATATTAAAAAAAGCTTTGAACTTGAAAACGGTGATAACCTGCCGGAAGTAACCATCGGATACCATACGTATGGCACCCTGAATGCCAGCAAAACGAATGTGGTATGGGTTTGCCATGCGCTCACCGCCAACAGCGATGCTGCCGACTGGTGGCAGGGCGTGGTGGGTGAAAATTCAGCCATCGACCCCAATAACTATTTTATTGTTTGCGCCAATATCCTCGGTTCATGTTATGGAAGCACAGGCCCGCAATCCATAAATCCACTTACGGGACAGTCTTATTTCGCCGATTTTCCGCTTATTACCATCCGCGATATGGTAAAAGCGCATATCCTTTTGAGGGAACATCTGGGTATTTCTTCCGTTCACTTGCTCATGGGTGGCAGCATGGGCGGCTACCAGGTGCTGGAATGGAGCGTTATGGAGCCTGAAGTGATCAAAAATATTTTCCTTATAACCACTTCTCCGGCCGAAAGCGCCTGGGGAATTGCTATTCATACAGCTCAACGCCTGGCTATCGAGGCTGACGATAGCTGGAAAGAAAAACGCATAGGTGCAGGCGAAAAGGGGCTGAAGGCAGCAAGAGCCATTGGCATGCTTACCTATCGCAACTACGATATGATGGTGCATCAGCAGGCCGATCACGATCATGAAAAGCTGGATAATTTTAAAGCATCTTCTTACATCAATTACCAGGGCGATAAACTGGTGAAAAGATTTTCTGCGCAAAGCTATTGGGCACTTACCAAAAGCATGGATTCGCACAATATTTCCCGTGGCCGCGGCGGCAATCTTGCTGCGGTTTTGAGGCACGTTCTACAAAGGGCTTTGGTAATGGCAATAGCCAGCGACATTCTCTGCCCACCAAAAGAACAGCAGTTTATAGCGGAACATTTGCCCAACGCTACATACATAGAAATTGATTCGTCGTATGGACATGATGGCTTCCTTGTAGAGTTTCAAATCATTTCTGATGCTTTGAGGAACTGGCTGGGATATGGGGCTGAATAACTATGAAGTATTGACTATGAAATATGAACTGTTGAAAGTGCAGAATGCTTTAATTTTCCGATGCAGTCTCATGTTTAACAGTTCAAAGTTCATACGTCATAGTTCATACTTATTTCCTACCCTTCTTCATCTCATAATTCGCTGACTTGCTCGATTTCTGGAACAGCTTCACATCATCCGGTTTCATGTTTTTTAAACTATCAATGTGTTTGGCATAATCTTGAAGTTGAGCCTCTTGCTTTCGCAGTTTTTCAGATTTGTATCTATTCTTTGATTCGCTTATCGCCTTTAGTGCGCTGTCTAATTTCTTTTTGGCAGACTCATAGTCACCTTGATCAACATCGGCAAGTATTTCATCAAATTTTTCGGCGTAGGTCAATACTGCGATCATTTCCTGTACCAGAGCGTCCTTGTATTTCTCCACCTTCATTTTATCTTTTGTCAAACCAATGGTGGTACTGGCTGCGACGTTTTTTTCACTGGCTGTTTCAGCATCGGTAAAAAAAAGGTTACAATTGAAAGAGAAAGACTCCTTCTGACGATTCACCGGTTTTAATTTTATCAAAACCGCTTTTTCATCGCTGGCATAAATATCATTGAGTTTTATTTCAATCTTTCTATTCTTTAATTCATACGGATAACCGTACACTTTTTCGCACTCCATGCCATCTGGTAAGCCGACGGATATCATAGCATTTTGTGCAACTACACTGAGCAAGCTTTTCAATTCGCTGGCGAAAATGTTGGGGATCTGGTCAGCTTGTTTAATAAAATAATAGTTCGCCCGCCCTGTCTCGGCCAGCGACGTCAACAGGTCCTCATTATAATCGGCGCCAAGTCCGAATGTCGACAGCGCAATCCCTTTTTCATTGTATCTATCGCTCACCAGCTTATTCAATTCTATAGGATCTGTGAAGCCCACATTTGCAAGACCGTCCGTCAACAACAGCACGCGGTTCACATATCCCGCTTTCTTTGCTTTTTCCACTTGCCAGTACCCTTGCAACATGCCGCCCGACAAATTCGTCGATCCACCCTCACATATCTGATCTATGGCGGCTTTCAGCATTTCCTTATTCTTCACCTGTTGAGACGCACTTGTTACCTGCACTTTATCGTCGTAATTCACGATAGATAAAATGTCATTGCTGTTTAATTGATCCACTACAAACATCGCAGCCTGCTTGGCATAATCAATCTTATCACCTGCCATAGAGCCACTGCGATCCAGTACCAGCGATATGTTTAGCGGCAAACGTTTTCTATCGTTTTTGTACTCTCGGCTTTTAATGTTTACATACAAGTAGGGATTTTCATTACCGTCGTAAAGCAAATACGCTCCTGATGTTTTAACCTGTAAATGAATCAGATTAGAAGAATCTTCAATAGCCTTTTTCGGTTGCGGAGAATAGTTCTGTTGCCCGCTGGAAAAGCAACAGAATATAGTGATGCATGCAGCTGCAATGGCAAAACGCAAGCCAGGCAATTTCATGTTGAAGGGGTTTAAGCTATTTGGTAAATGGCCCTGAGACAACGAAGATGCGGAAAAATTCCGGCCAACAGAATTAACCTTTCAGTTATTCGGTTAATCAATTATTCAGTTATTTTTATACAATGAAGAACCACATGAAAAAAATACTCATTATTTCTGGCGCATTGCTCGCCATAACAACCTTCGCCAAAGCGCAGGACCTTGACTACCCTGATTTTCGTC
>Ga0318568_10000955_pt1 | contig 12102 bp, 16 predicted proteins | sample GRESIP088b5f21_FD_203690 | JGI IMG/M metagenome (GOLD analysis project Ga0318568, IMG submission 203690) | Tropical soil microbial communities from Luquillo Experimental Forest, Puerto Rico - GRE.SIPMG.088b5f21 | ecosystem: Environmental > Terrestrial > Soil > Tropical forest > Bulk soil...
ATTTGAGGCAATCCAATGTATAACGACGCACAGCGTGAAGAGGCGGGCTATGTGTATCTGGCTGCTCTGTTTGACGGTGAAGGGACCATCGGTTTGCGTCCCCAAGGCACCGGGTACTACTTCAGGCTTCGGATCGAAATGACGGACTACCAGACGCTTTCTAGAGTTGCTTGCATTTTTGGTGGGAGCGTCAGACCCGGTCCAAAAAGAAATGGGCGGCAGCCAACTTGGGTTTGGCAAACGGCTCGACGAGAATCCGTGAGGAGAATCCTGGTCAAGATTCAGCCCTTTGCCCGTGTTAAGCGCCCGCAAGTCGATCTAGTTCTGGACTGCATGTGCAGGCGTCGCGATCTCATCGAGATGGATCGCTATTTCATCGAGCTCTGGAAACTTAAACTCAAAAAGCCCCGAAATTCAAGCAATCAACATGGTAGATGCATGCTGCACATCAACAAGCTGCGCAAGAAATATCCAAATTTGTTTTGACTGATTGCAGGTTCTACCGAATCCTGCCACCTATTCCAGCGCTGTACTGCCACTGGTTACAGACTTATGCAGCCAGCCCCTCTAGCGGAAGATTCAGATTCGGTGTCCGCGTTAGATTCAGGATAATAAAGCCGTAACACACCGTTCGCCATGGCTTGAAATACTCCCCGGGAGAGGTGCACATCTCGAATGCTTGGCGGTATGTAGCCCGTTATGTGGTGTTCGCGACCGTCCGGGCCGAAGACTATCAGATCGTACCTAGCATCAGCTTGTACCGCCAGCGATGCGTTATCTAGCGTTATCGTCGTCAAAGTCATTCTCCTTTGATATCAAAAAGGTCTGAATCAAAGATTCACGAAAACCTCATCGAGCGAAATCCCCTGTGCTTTGCAGAACCCAGTTATGTCTTCGGGGGAGGACTGTCGGTTGATCTGAGCAAAGCGCATGGATGCCAGCTATTTCATCAATTGCCGAGTCGAGTTCGCCCACTTGTCATGATGCTTGACCACCGGTGAGGCCAAGCTCCGCCATTGCTACGGATCGTAACGTCTCGATCGCGTCCCAGTCTTCGTCGCTATGATCCAGCAGCTCCTCGATGATGGAGCCGATATAGCGCGCGAGGCGCTTGAAGACAGCGATCCGTTCGGTTTTGTCCGCGAGGTCCTCCAGGCGTTTGCCGCAATGAACGATGTTATGTCGAAGCCCACACTTGGGTCCCTTAGACGACCCGCCCTCGCTTGAGAGATAGAGAAAATCCTGCATAATCTCGTCATAGTCGGCCCGGTCCCTCGCAATCTGGCGAGCGATCATTTGCTTGGCTTTTTTCATTTGTACATACTCGTCGGGAGCAGCCAAGAATTCGATCAGGGACATCAATTGGACAAATCGGCTTGTCTCGTTTGCCGCTTCGAGAGCTTCGGAATACATCCGCAATGCGTGGGCAGCAATCGAACCAATCTCGCCATTTCCCGGTGGGGTGACTTTGAGCGGGCCGGTCACATCGAGCCCGATACCGGCAATGACCTGGTGCGTTAGAATCTCTCCGGCGATGATGTAGCTCTCATGATCTTCCGGTGCGTAGAAGAGCCCAGCGCAGAAGCCACTTTCCTGCAACAAGCCAGCTCTACCCGGTAGAGTCTGTGGCGTCCACGGGTTGCAGAGCTCGAATCGAACCAAGTCCATGATAGTTTCAGCACTGGCCATGGCGCTCGCCAGCATCTCCAAGTGCATCTCATGGCTCGCAGGAGTGAGAAAGGCGTTCCAATCCAGCCGCAAAGGTAGCGCGAGGAGCGCGCTGGCAAAGAATTCAGGAAGGTCGATCCTGGTCGCGCCACTTTTGCTCCAGTGCAAATCATCGCCCTGCAAAGCGGTACCATTAGAATTCGAACCTAGTGTCCGCTGATAGTCGCGCTCAGGCCATCCGACCACGCGCAGCCACTCGGGCGACAGACTAGCCGGTGGAAAGATCACCATCGACCTGGAGAGCCAAGCGGGGTCATCGATTTGCACACGAGCTATCGGTAATAGGCACAAGCGGTCGCCCGGTACCACGCTCCGTATCAATTCATTGAGAAACTCTTTCGCCATTTGACCGAACACCTCTGCCCAATTCACACCAGTGCGCAAACCACATTCTGCCGACTAGCGCCACCCTTCAGAGTCCAATTCCACTGCAACACTAGCTTGCCTGGAAACAGCGCATTAGCCTGGTCGTCCGGCCAGGCTAGTGCGGTCACGTGGTGAACCCGCTGAGTATTGGTTTCCCATGCTTCAAGTGGGCAGTCCTGGATCACCGGAGCAAAATACTTGATGAAATTGCGCCAGTACTCGTCGGAAGCGAGTCTCTCCGTCGGGATCGCGTGTGCTGCTAGTGCATCTCGCAATTCGGACCGGAAGCCTTTTAGGGTCATGATTTCGGAGAGCGAGGGATCATTGTGTTCATCAACGGTCTTTCCCGATAGCTCCCGTTCGACTTCATATGAATCGAGTCGTAGGATCACATTTTGCGCACCAGGGCCTCGAAGCTTCGGGTGAACCACCCAATCACAGCAAAGCCTCAGAGCCGGGAAGTTCTCTAGTGTCCCTTGCGACTCTAGTAGTTTTCGAGTCTCAACGAGAATGTACACCACTTGTCGTTCACTCGATAGATCTTGATCGAGCTCAGCAGCTATTTTTGTGCAGAGGTCTGGTTTCATGCGCACCCCGATCGTCCGCGATGTCGGATCCGAAACCGTTCTTGGCTGGACAGACGATTGTAGTCGAACCGCATAACATCGCACCAGGTCACAGTGAGAATGCGAGCAACATGTGTAGCTTGCGATTACCGCAATGCATCTGTCTGACCGCTTCGCCAACGACCAAGCTTTGGAAACGTCCCGTCGGCCATATAGAGCCCAACAGAAGGAGTCGGATTACCGGGATATGTAGTTGGCTTCTAGCGCGCATGATCGCTTATTCCTGCAACCCGTCCATCGAACCTCAATTGTCGCCAACAGGGCACTCGCGCTCATTCACCGATCTCAGGTGGCAGCATAATTCGGAACATATAGCGGATTTCTCCATTACCGGCAACTGATATGTGTTCAATTGGTCGCGTCAAGGCACACTTTCAACGCCAACAATTTCGCGTAAAACTACAAAGGCCTAACTCCGGATGTTTTTGAATTGAGCAAGACTGGCCACACATTCAATGCGCGGGCTCTGAACGCAAACAGAACGCAATGCCCTGAACCGTTGATTTTAGATATTCGGCTAGCTGAATAGTTGCGTACGCGGAAACCCGTCTACTCGCCAACTCAGATGTTCATTCCTTGCATCCAACTCGAAAGCAGCTCTTCAACCAACTCGCTGAACTGACGTCGTTGGCCTTCTTTGAGCAAGGCCATTTTCACAGCGTCGTGCGTGCGTTTACGGATATAGGCCGTGACTTGCTCGTACGAAGGATCGCTGCGTTTCCCATAGGAGCGGCCGCGCGCATTGAGCTTGGAGCCCGTAGTGCCATTGCCATCGACCGCACTTGGTTCTACCGCTGTAGTTCTGGCGGCTAGGAACGACTGAAATTTGCTCTCAGGTGCCTTACTCATGGAAGATTTGCTCCGCGATACCACAGTAGTCTTCCCAGCCCGTCCCGGCGCGTGCATCGTCCACTTCGCTTACGGGTACACCGGCCAGTGCAGCCTTCTGGAAAGCGATGAGTCGTCGGATGCCGCCGGTGAACGTTGGAATGCCAAGTTCTGTTAGCGTTTTGTGCGCGTCGTTGCCGTCATGGTTTGGAGGAGGCGGAATGATGGTCAGCAAAACGCGAAAATTGGGGGCCCCTAAGTTCTTCAATGCGCCGACAGTCAGCATCAGGGCATCGAGCGAAAGGGCATCCGGGGTCGTGGGTATGACGAGGAGGTCGCAACCATCAACCAATACTCGCAGGTCCTCCGGCATCGGCCTGGCTTGCGTGTCAATCACGGTATGTACGTAATCGCGTGCAAAGCGGGCAGCCTGACGTTCGTCTGCAATCTTGAATGGAAGTCCTCCGCGTTGGCCCCAGCTCGTTGCGCTGCGGTTCTGGTCGCCATCCAGCAAAAGCGTCGGCGCCTTGCCCGCCAAGTAGGTTGCCAGATGCACTGACGTGGTGGTTTTGCCCACGCCCCCTTTGAAACTCGCCACGGTAATGATCATGGCGACATTTCAGCATGCTGCAACTTCAAATACGCGAAAGTTTGGCAATTTAAATTTTTGCCATTTTGCGTACTCGGCAACTCGATAAATTTGGCGCATAGTACCTGGGGAGGAGCGGAAATTTGGCAGGAGTTTTCCTCAGAAAGTCTGTGGATTGATTCTCGTGAGTGCGCAGTTCCGGGAACAGAAGTGCGCAGTTCCGAGTACAAATCTGCGCAGTTCCGGGAACAGAAGTGCGCAGTTCCGGGTACAGCTATATAAGGAAGCAGAAATACAGGAATACAAAGACAGCAGAAATAGGTGCTGTGAAAATCGAAGAGCTGTGGAAAAACGTCGGAACGGCGGTGAATGCGGTCCCGGCCCTTCTCTCCATGCGGTCCCACTTCGACGGTAAATGCCATGGAAGAGATGAGAACCGGGAACCACGATTCTGTCAGCGAGCGGGAAGCCGACTAGCAACTGAAAACACCAATTGCTTTGATAGGCGGTGTCGCCGGAGTGCATCGTGAAGACCAATGAGTGATTTGGCGATGAGCGCTCATTGACGACCGCTAAGAGGTCCCAAAACTGGAGTACGTTTGCCGGGAGTATTTTACCTAAGATCTCTTCTCGGGTTCTCAAGCGGGCGCTAAAATAAGCTATCCTCAAACGCTCGGACACGTGACGCTGTGGCGGACTACCATGGGGTCACAAACTCGGGGAAGGCGCACGTGCAATCTCTTGGCGACCTCTGGTTCGGAATCAACAAGCACAAATGGAAGACGATCACCTATACCTTCACGTGCTTCAGCGTCCTCTTTACAATCGTCAATGTCGTCACGCAATTCTTCCCGACAGTTAGGATTTCAGGACCCGCACCGCTCGTAGCAGGTGTTCTTTTTAGTTGCGGATGGGGGCTTTGGAAGGTCTGGAAACCGTCGAAGATCACAATTAAGATTGCCAATTCGAACACCTGCCTGGAAATCGTATTTGGAGATATTTTTGACCAGGAAGGCATTCGCGCAATTGGAGTGAGCGAGTTCTTTGAAACAGAGCTGGGGCAGCCCGTTTCCGAGAAAAGCCTTCACGGTGCTTTCTTAAAGCGGCACTTTTCAGGCTATCAGGACTCGATCGACAAGCAGATAGAGGATCAGCTCATTGCTGAACCTGTAACTGAAGTGATGGACAAAGCGGAAGGCAAAGCGCGCTGCTATCCCGTCGGCACTACCGCTCTCATTCGGGCGAATGAGAACCGATATATTCTTTTCGCGCTGGCTAAGACCAACCACGCGAACTGCAAGGTTTACTCGGACGTGGAGCTAATGTGGCGTGCACTGCACAAGCTATGGCAGAGAGCGCGTGTTGAGTGCAACGGCTATCCTTTGAACCTGCCTCTGGTCGGCGGCGGACTCTCTGGCCTAAACCTTCCGACACGCGATTTGCTCAATCTGGTTATCCTCTCTGCGATCACAGAATCAAAAGCGCATGAGATTACGCAGACGGTTCGAGTTGTGCTTCGACGCGACAGATTCGAAGACATCGATCTCAGAGAAGTGAAGCAGCATTGGGAGGGATGAAGGAATGGCGTATCGGAACGGCACGTACATCGCTTTTCACGCTGACGGCAACAATATCCCTGGGGGCAAGTCGGACATCGATTACTACAATATGCTGTGCGCGTGGGATGCAAACAAAAACCACGATTTCAAGCTAGTAAATAGTCACGAGAAGACCTCATCCGTTCGTGACAACAGCAAGAAAGAAACATTGCGCAAATCTCTCCTGGAGCGCCTTCGCAACTCTAAAAACATGGTTTTGATTATCGGGGAGACAACGCGCCTTGATTCGGACTGGGTGCCATTCGAGATTGAAAAGGCAATAGATGAGTACGGCTTGCCAATCATCGTTGCGTACACGACTTATAGTGGCGCGATTCGCAAACCCGACGCATTTTCAGAACTCTGGCCGTCCGCTCTCAAGAAACGTATACAGAACGGATCCGCCAGCGCCATACATATTCCCTTCAAGCAGGCTCCATTATTTGACGCGATAGACCAGTTCTCGCATGACAAATTGCCCATAGGTGGAGGTATGGGGATTTACAGCAACGAGGCTTATCGACAATGGAACATCGCCTAGGCCGGGCGGTAGCTCGTCCGAAATTTGGTGTGTGCGGGCCAGAGCCTGGCTTGGGCGGGAATGCACGATCTCAGACCGGGAGAAGTTACTGCTGTTCTTTCCCAGCCATTGACCTGCAGCTGAACCAGATCCTCAAAATCGGCTTAGCGTCTGACATTCGGCGAGATACTTGTAGTATGAGTGTTTCTATTATTCGCACTTCTATTCAAAGGCTAGCGTTTCCACATTGGGCTAGATCACGTCGGCTTTCCATCGAGTTGTTCCCAATTCGATAGGCAACGCTCTAAGAAGCGAATGGAATCCTTCGAGGTCGTTGGCAACATCCTTGTAGATATACGGTGTAAGCAAACCAGGAACCGGTGACGCATCAGTGTAGCGGAGCGTGATTATAGCGAACTTATTGCCCTTTTCACGCTTCTGCATTATTGCGTAGTCGACTTCGGTCGCCAGATACTTCTGGTCTACGAAATTTGCGGTGATAAAGAATACGGCTGCGCAGGATTCCTGAAAACCCCGAAGTAGTTCTCTCTCTAGATTCGAGCCGACGGGCATGTTTGATTCATCAAGCCAGGGATCAAATCCTAAGACCTTCAAGGTTTGGTAGTAGCGATAAACAAGGGGCTTGTCCACGGACTTGTGGCTAAGGAAGATTTTCCCCTCAGAATGGCCCAAGAGCCTGTTCAGTGGAACTGCTTGAAGATCCCGCGCTTCCGGTGTGGCCAAGTCGGCTGCTGCGCCAAGCCGCTGAGACAATTCCTCGACAAATGGGCGAAGAATTAAGGTGCGAAACAGTTCCACTGAGCTGTCGTGCTTGCCCTGGCCGTGAGCGATTCCTAGATGGAAGATTTGCGCAGGCTGTTCCTGAACAGATTTGATAATGTGATAGCGAAGCGCGAGCTCCTCATCTGCTTCAGTGGGAAACGACAGTTTCGGAGGTCGATTCGTTGCAGAACTCCACCACTCGCCGACGTCGGCGGACGATTTTGCTTCGATAGAGCCTAAGACTTTTCTCGCAAGTGCGTCGGCGCCGCAGTATTCCAGAAACCGCTCAAAGTTGTGATCGAAGGTGGAGACATCTTCATGCAGGAGGTCATCCCTCCGGTTCTTGAATTTTCTAAGCGAATTCAGGACTTCTTCCTTGCCTAATCGCGTGTCGGTTTCGTTCACGATTTACCCTCAGGCGAGAACTACCCGAGTGCCGCAATAGGAGCATAAAGGCACATCGAACCAGTGCTCGGATATCTTGATCTGCTTCTTGCAGCACAGAAACGTAACAATTTTCATATCAGCCGGCTCCGGACCATGAATTGGCCGCGCCGGCAGAAGGGGGCGGGAATGATTGAATTCAATGGACACGGACAAAAATCCTCCGGAGTGCTTTCCTCCGCCGAACGAGTCCGCAAGACCAGCAAACATGTGGTTCAACTTAGGAAGCATGTATTCCCGATAAACGATCCGCTTTAGGTACGTCATTGTTTCCTCAGTCAGCATTTGGCGGCTTTCCGCCTGCTGACCACAGTAAGGGCACCAAAAGCAATGAGGTGCTCCCGACTCAGTCTTAATAGCGCCGATCTCCTGGCCAGCGCGCTGGCAGTACGAGGTTAGCAACCATCGCAGATCTGCAGGATCGATCTGAGTTTTGAAATCGCGGCCACAGGCAGGGCATGTATATCGCATGAAACCATCCCGATCTGTGCTGATCGAGACGGCAAACTGAATCTGGCCATTTGGATCTTCCGTTGCCAGCTGTGTTTCTCCAAGCGTTCGAACGAGAGAAGTCTACCATCTCGGGCCCCTTGGCCGTTGGTTGCGCGCCGCGAGCCAAACGAAATGCTTCAACTGTTGCGTACAGGGCAACGCGCTCATTGACGCGACGATGCTTCTTCACAGGCTCTTTCTTTTCTCTTGATCGACGGGGATCAGACGAGACTTCGCCTTGCCGAATATGACGCCGTCTGCCTCACATCGAACATTTGCCCCAGGCCACATCAGGGACAGAAGGCCGACCGCATCCCTTACTTGGCCCGGAAGCTTGCGAGGATTCAACTCGTCGTACCAGAGCTGCTCACGAAGAATCTCCCACTTGACTTTACTTTCAGTTTCCGCGGCCCACGCGCGGACATAGAGCCACAGCAAAATTGCTGCCTTCCTCGGCTTTCCTTTCAGAAGACGCCACATCTGCTGCGGAATTCGTACGCAGTATCTGCGGCCATGCTCATAGAGTTCCCTACTGAGCACAAATCCGAAGCGATCATTGGATAGTGGCTGTAACGATTGGGCATGATGATCGATTGATTTCGGCAGGTGCCAACTGTCGAGAAGTGGAATGATCGCTCCAGCCTCCTCTCCATTGGCCTCAATCTCAACTGTGATGGCGAGGCCGGTCAGTCGCCGAAAGCCGGCACTAACCGTGCGATAGTTCTCGCTGCTGCGGCACATGCCGCAGTCGGTCAGGTACTCGTTGGTTGAGCGATAGGGGATGACGCGATTTTCGGCCGCGCCAGGTCTATCGGCCTCTCGTGCGAGCCGAAGGCCCCGGTCGAACAGCCATTGCATCAACTTGGCGTCGGCCCCGTAAGGCATCGCGACATTTGGCCGGCAGGCCGTGTAGGTGATGGAAATCCACCTTCCATCAAAACGCGTACGACGGGTTATCTGCCTTTTGGGAGTTGGCCGATATGGAAGCGGGCACGCGAGCAGCGCCTTAATTAGGTACATCCATTTGTCACCAGTGATGCTTCCGCTCTCTGCCTGATCCCGAACCGAAGCGATATCGTTGATGAACGCAAGGGCGGCTGCGCGCTTCTCATGCGCGTAATCGCGAGCACTGGAACCCTGCTTCTCCTCAGAGAACGAAGACTCGCACTCGGGATCGCATAGTTCCAGGGCGCAAATGGACGACACCTGATTCACGCCGTCGTTGCGTCCCGAAACCCGCGGCGCTCAAGCTGCCGAGCAATCCATTCGTCGACTTCAGATTCGATCCAGCCGATCGCTCTACCGCCGAGTGAAATAGATTGAGGGAAGTCTCCGTCTGACTGGCGCTGATAAATGGTTGATCTGGACAGGCCCGTACGATCAAGAACTGTCGGAAGTCTAAGGATTCTTTCGTGCATTCTCGTTGCTCCCAGAAAGTGATGAGACGAGCATGGCACTCTACAACCTCAAAAACTCCGAATACATCAGAAAAGGTTTTTTTCGATTTCGCCCCAATTGAATTTCCAGTGTGCCTTTGCACCGCAGCGGGAGTGAGATTGTCATTCTGGACGTCAGAAGAGGCGGGGCGCTGAAGGCCTCTTTTGATGTCTATGTGCATAGCGCGGCTGGGTCGCGTTCTATTACAAGACTTCGACGAGTGCTGTGTCGTTCTCACCCATTAAGCGATCAATGTGGCTCGGATCTGCAGTTGCCGCCGCTTCTGATTTGAGAATTCTCCAATTCCATGCCTACACGGATCTGAAGCTCGCTAAACCCACCGTCATCGCGCAGAAATACATCCTGATAATGTGCCAAAGTCCGAGTTGGGACAGAGCCTGAGAGCAATTCATACGGCTTGAATATAAGTCGCTGCGGTACATGTTCCGGCAAAGGCCCAGCGAATTCAGCAGGTGCAATCAATGAATGTATTAAGTGACATATCTGGAGATCTGCATAGGGAATCAAGCCTGATGCTGCCCATGCCTCTAGGCTGAATTTTCCACATGGGATTGTTCTCGCATTCTTCCGCAAGAGAGGCAGTAATTGTTCTACTCTGCGTAAGATTGCAGCATCGGGGGCGTCGAGATCGATGGTGACCATCGCTTTGCTCAGGAGGTCTCCATATCTGGCATGATCTCCAAAACGGGACTCGAATCTCGCGATGTTCGAACGATCCTCTTCACTACTACTCTCAGCTTGTAGCTCTTGCGCATCGCAGAAATCTCCAAGGAGCCACTCTAGCGAACGACCATAAGCAGTATGTGGCCATGCTGGCTCATAACCTTTTCGGACTTGGCTCGCGAAGCTCCCATAGAATCGATTTGCCGATTCCAGCATTGAACGATCCGCGAATGCCTGCCAAAGGAAAATGTCTTGCACAGTGGTTGGCTGTGCCGGCAACAGCCGGGCACGTAGTGCGTGGTCCGGAGTCGAAGAACCGCAAAACTCTTCTGGGATCGGATAATCCTTAATCGCGGGATCTTTGCGGATGAGGTCAATGAAGTTCGTAAAGAGATTTAGTCCGCCGTTCTCGTTATATTCTCGGGTAGCGAAATTGGCGTTCACCTTTGCTTGAGTAAGAACAAATTTTCTGATTGCAATCTGCTCGAGCCAGGCCTGCAAAGAAAGCTGATTTGTTCTAAATGTCTCATATCGATCAATTCGAAACCATTTCAATTTCTTCTTGAAGTGATCTACGTCTAGCTTCCGCGGGCGCCCCATCATCCCTCCAAGGACAATCTCACAAGCATCTGATCTGAGCTGGATCTTTAACGACAAACGCTGAATACCCGCGGTCGCTACTCAGGCGACGAGGATTGCACACGGGCTGTACGTGCGTCCGCAATCGGCAGGCAGTCTTGCGTGGCAAACGACAACAGCTTGCCGCCGCGCCTTACTTTGTCTAGGAAGTCGGCCCAATCCTGCATCATTCTGGCACGCGGTTCCAGGTAGAGAGCGTGATTGTAGGCGGCTGAGACCTCGTTGCGTGGAGCATGGGCAAGCTGCAGTTCAATGTGCTCGTGGTTGTAGCCCTGTTCGTGCAGAATCGTAGACGCAAGGCCGCGGAACCCGTGACCGGTCATGCGGCCCTTATAACCCATGCGTTCGAGCGCCTTCAGGATCGTCATGTTCGACATCGGCTTCTTGGAGTTCTGCTCACCAGGAAAGACGAGCGGCTCGTAGCCAGAGAGCGTTTGCAGCAGCTGGAGGATCTCGACCGCCTGCGAGGACAATGGCACGATGTGCGGCGACTGCATTTTCATGCGAGACGCGGGGATCGACCAACGCCGTCCTTCGATGTCGAACTCTTCCCACCGTGCCTCGATCAATTCGCTTGTTCTGACAAATGTGAGGGCCATCAGTTTCATCGCAAGGCGAGTTAATTGCCGGCCCTCGTAGACTTCGATCGCACGCAGTAGTGCCGGTAGTTCCTTCGCGTCGATGCGGGCCATGTTGGTCTTCCGGGTGGGCTTCAGAATGTCTGAGGGCTTGATTTCGACGGCGGGGTTCCGCCTGCTGTAACCATGCGCCACGGCGTAGCGAAAGATCATGCCCAGAATCTGCAGAATCCGTCTCGCCATGTCTGACGCGCCACGGCTTTCAATCTCCTTGGCGAGCTGAACCAGTTCCATGGGCTCGATCTCTGCAATTGGGCGGCCCCCCAAGACAGGGTAGACGTTCCCTTTCAGGCGGTTTTGCGTGGTTGTGGCATGGCGAGCACTCTTGTTGCCGCGCCAGTGCTCCAGCCAGAGTTCACCGATTTTCTCGAAGGTGTGTTCCGTCGCCGCAATCGCGGCGGTCTTCTTGGCCATTCTCTCGGCCATCGGATCGGCACCGTGAGCGAGCTGCTTCCTGGCTGCGTCGCGGCGCTCCCTGGCATCAGCAAGGGATATTTCTGGATAGCGGCCCAAGGCCATCAACTTTTCGGCACCGCCAAAGCGGTACTTCCAGCGCCAGAGCTTACCGCCTGCTGGCGTGATGAGCAGGTGCATACCCCCGCTGTCGGAGAGTTTGTATGGCTTTTCGCCTGGTTTAGAGCGGCGTATCTCGGTATCCGTCAGAGCCATCGTGCTTTCCCGGGAATTTCGTGTGGGCCGCAAAATACCCCCACTCCCGAAAAATCTACCC
>Ga0318568_10000956_pt1 | contig 12099 bp, 10 predicted proteins | sample GRESIP088b5f21_FD_203690 | JGI IMG/M metagenome (GOLD analysis project Ga0318568, IMG submission 203690) | Tropical soil microbial communities from Luquillo Experimental Forest, Puerto Rico - GRE.SIPMG.088b5f21 | ecosystem: Environmental > Terrestrial > Soil > Tropical forest > Bulk soil...
CTTCATGACGCGGCCCGGGGGGATCCCGGCGGGCTCGCGCCGCCCCTAGTGCAGGTAGGCGAGATGGGGACCGTGCCGTTCGCGGTACTCACTCATCATCTCCCTCGCGACGGTGACACCCGGCACCAGCGGGTGCAGGGCAAGAGCCAGGGCGGCCAGGCCCGCGTCGCCGCTCACCGCGGCGTCGACCAGCTCGCGCTCGTACTGCTTGGTCTGGGTGATGAGGCCCCGGGCCGAGCGGGGGAGCGGCCCGACGGCCAGCGGGGACACGCCGCCCCCGTGCACCAGCGCGGGCACCTCGACGACGTCGTCCTCGTCGAGGAAGCCGAGGCTGGCGCCGTTGCGGGTGTTGACGATGACCTCGCCCGGGCTGCGTCCGGTCAGCCCGTCGATCACCTGCAGGGCCACGCCCGCGTAGCCGCCCGGGCGGCCGCCGCCGAGCTCCTCCGGGCCACCGGCCTCGCGCCGCGCCCGCGCCTGGGCCTGCTGGTTCTCGCCTTCGGTGTCGGTGCGCATGTAAGTGTCGCGGCGGACGCCCATCAGCGTCGAGTAGGCGGACCAGGCATCCTCCACGCCGCCCGTGTCGAACGCCTTCATGATCGCGTCCAGGAGCTCGGAGTTCAGCCGCAGCACGTCCGCGCCCCGGCTCGCCCCGGCGTGCGCGACGGCCGCGACGTAGCGGGTGGGCTCGTAGAAGTAATACACATACTCGGTGGGTATCGCGCCGAGCCTGCGGACCAGCGCGGGATCGAAGGCGGCGAAGACGTGGTCGAACCGCTGCAGTTCCTCGTAGCGGTCCAGCAAGCTGCCGATGAGTTCCTGGCCGTCAACGGCGAAGGACGTGATCCAGCCCAGGTGGTTCAGGCCGCCGTAGGAAAATGAGATCTTGTCACGGCCGGCCCCGAGGAACCCGGCAAGACGGTCGAGGATGCTGCTCGGTGTGTCGCAGACGCCGACCACCCGCACGCTGGAGTGCAGCGAGACCGCCTGCGTGATCAGCCCGGCCGGGTTCGTGAAGTTGATGAGGACCGCCCCGGGGGCGCATCTGGAGAGGATCTCGCAGTACGAGAGCAGGACCGGGATCGTCCTGAGCGCCATCGCGCATCCCCCCGGGCCGGTCGTCTCCTGGCCGACGATGCCGCGCCGCAGCGCCACCTCCTCGTCGATAACCCGGGCGCGGTCGCCGCCGACCCGGATCGCGGAGAAGACGAAGTCCGCGCCCGAGAAGGCCTCCTCGGCGTCGGAGGTCAGCCGGACGGCACCCGGCTCGCCCAGCGCGCCGGCCAGCTCGACCGCCAGCCGGCCGGTCGTCTGCCGGCGCAGCTCGTCCGGCTCGAACAGCCAGATCTTGTCGAAGGCCGCCGCGCCGGAGGACAGGACCCCGCGGACGAACGCGGGTATCCGCACCCCGCCGCCGCCGAGTATCGCCAGCTTCATCGCTAGGGCTCCTGCCCGTCGGCCCGTTCGGCTTGGCCGCCCAGCTCGTTCCTGGCCGGTCGCCGCGCCCCCAGCAGGGCCGCCGCCAGCGGGGCCGCGGCCGGGCTCAGCCCCTCCAGGTCGACCTCGCCCACGGCGCCGAGGATGCTCACCGTCCAGGAGCCGGCCGCGTTGCCCGCGGCGGCGGCCTCGGTCATCGTGGCGCCCTGGTGCAGGGCGGCGATCAGCGCGCCGGCGAACGCGTCGCCCGCCCCGGTCCGGTCCCGCACGCTGACCGGGCCGATTCCGTCGGTCACCGCGGTCCGGCCCGCCTGGTCGGCGACGATGGCGCCGTCGGCGCCCCGCTTCACGACCAGGCACCGGCACCACGCGAGGGCCACGTCGATGGCGGCGGGCAGCGAACGGGCCCCGGTCAGCCGCAGCAGTTCTTCGGTGTTGGGCAGGAAGACGTCGGCCCGGCGCGCGCAGCTCCTCACCGCCCGGGGGTCGCTGGCGATCGCGTTGAGTCCGACGTCCAGGGCGACACGGGTGCCGAGCGACCGCGCCTCCGCGATCAGGTCCTCCGCGCCGGGCCAGGGGTGCAGGTAGCACCAGGCCGGGCGGTGGTCCCGCAGGACCTGCAGGAAGTGCCCGGTATCGGGGCCCGTGACCGGCTGGGCCGGGGGAAGGTAGGAGACGAACCCGCGGTCACCGGAGAAGTTCAGCACCACGGTGATCCCGGCGGTGCGCTCGGCCGCGTAGCGCGATGGTGAGAGGTCGACACCCGCGCGCCGGCAGTGCTCGGCGACGACGCGGGAGCCGAGATCCTCGGACAGCAGGGTCGACAGGCCTGCCTGGGCGCCGTAATGGCTGGCGGCGCTGGCCACGGTGACCGCCCCTCCGCAGGAGATGGCGAACTCGTCGGCGAAGATCTCTTCGCCCGGTCCCGGCAGCGACGCCACCTGGCCGAAGACGATCTCGAGGAACACCCGGCCGAAGGCGATCACGTCCATGCGGCCCCCGTCACCGGAAGGCCTCGGTGGCGGCGTCGGCCCGGGCGACGTGGCAGGCGGCGCTGTGCCCGGGAAGCAGCTCCCGCAGCGGCGGCGTGACCGTCTGGCATTCGTCGATGGCCAGCGGGCACCGCCAGCGGAAGCGGCAGCCGGGCGCGGGGTCGATCACCTTCGGCGGCTCACCCCGGTCGGTTGCCGCCCCCACCGCGAGCGGGGCGCGCGGGTCAGGCACCGCCGACAGCAGGAGCTGGGTATACGGGTGCCGGGGCCGGGTCAGCACCTCCTCGGTGGGCCCGGTTTCGGCGATGTGACCCGCGTACATAACGATCAGCCGGTCGGCCACATAGCGGGCGCTGGCGATGTCGTGGGTGATGTAAAGGATCGAGACGCCCTGGGAGTCGCGCAGATCGGCCATGAGGTTGAGCAGCCCGATCCGGATCGAGACGTCCAGCATCGAAACCGGCTCGTCGGCCAGGATCAGCTTCGGCCGCAGCGCGAGGGCCTGGGCGAAGCCGACCCGCTGCCGCTGGCCCCCGCTCAGCTCGTGCGGGAACCGCTGCAGCACCTCCGCGGGCGGCGTCAGGCCGACCGCGGCGAAGACCCGCTCCGCCTCCTGCTGCCGCTGCTCGGCGGACAGCTCGGGCCGGTGCAGCTTCAGGCAGCGCATGACCGGGTGCGACACGCGGAACACCGGGTTGATGGAGGCGAATGGGTCCTGGAAGACCATGGGCACATCGCCGCGGTACCGCAGCAGGTCGCGGCGCCCGCGGATGGCCGACACCGGCTTGCCCTGGAAGTAGATCTCGCCGCTGGTCGGCCGGTAGAGCCGGGCCAGCAGCCGGGCCACGGTGGACTTGCCGCTGCCGCTTTCACCGACGAGCGCGATGATCTCGTGCTCGCCGATGGCCAGCCCGACGTCGTCGACCGCGTACAGGTTCTGACGCGAGAACACGCCGCCGATCTTGAAATGTTTGGTCAGCCCTTCAGTCCGCAGCAGCGGCCCGGCGCTGGCCCCCGGCTCCGCGGCGGGGCTCGGCTGGCCCTCGTGCTGGGTGGCCGGCTCACCCATGACCGGCACCTGCCCCGTCGTGCAGGAAGCACCGGACCAGCGTGCCCTCGACCGGGTACAGCTCGGGTGGCGCCTCGGTGCAGCGGCTCATGACCTTGGGGCAGCGCGGCGCGAACCTGCAGCCCGGCGGGATCCGGGCCAGGTCCGGCGGGCTGCCCGGGATCCCGGTCAGCGGGACGCGCGGCCCCCTGATCGACGGGAACGCCTCCAGCAGGCCGATGCTGTAGGGGTGCTGCGGTGAGTCGAAGACCCGCCTGGTGGCCCCGGACTCGGCCACCTCGCCGGCGTACATGACGATCAGCCGGTCGGAGAAGTGGCTGACCAGCGACATGTCGTGGGTGACGAAGATGATCGCGAAACCCAGCTGCTCCTGCAGCTCCTTGATCTGCACCATCAGCGACCGCTGCGCCACGACGTCGAGCGCGGACGTCGGCTCGTCCATGATCACCAGGTCGGGGGTGAACAGCATCGCCATCGCGATCATGGAGCGCTGCCGCATCCCGCCGGACAGCTGGTGCGGGTAGCTTTTCAGGTGCACGGGGTCGATGCCGACCATCTTGAGCACCTCGGCCGACCGGTCGGCGATCTCCACCTTGGAAGCCACGCCGTGCGCCCGCATGGCGTCGGCGAACTGGGCCTGGATCGATTTGACCGGGTTGAGCGCGTTCATCGCGCTCTGCATGACCACCGACAGGTCCTTCCACCGGACCGCGGTCAGCTCCTTGTCGGTGAGCCCGACCATGTTGCGGCCCTTGAAGGTCACGCTGCCGCCGGTGACCCCGGCCGGCGGGGCCAGCAGCTGAGCGACGGCGAACAGCAGTGTGGATTTGCCGCACCCGGACTCGCCGACGATGCCGAGGAACTCCCCGGCGGCCAGGTCGAAGCTGACCCGGTCCACGGCCAGGACCGTGCCGCGCTCCATGACGTACTCGACCGACAGCTCGCGGACCTCGAGGACGGTGCCCGACAGCCTGGTGGCGGGCCCGTCCCGGAGGCCGTCACCTGGCCCGCTGGACACGTGCCCTCCGCATGCTCCGGACCGGCCGTAGGGCCGGGTTGCCGATTTCGTCGAAGGCGTAGTTGAGCAGCGCGAACCCCGCACCGAGCGCGACGATGCACAGGCCCGGGACGATGATCCACAAGGGCAGGCCGGTCTGGAACGCCTCGTTGTTCTCGGCCCAGTACAGCATCGTGCCCCAGCTGGTCACGCTCGGGTTGCCGAGCCCGATGAACTGCAGGCTGGACGAGAACAGCACCGCGTACAGCGCGTTGGTCAGGAAGGCCGCCACGAGCAGCGAGGTCATCGTGGGGATGATCTCCACGCAGATGATGTACAGCGGGCGCTCGCCGCGGACCTTCGCCGCGTTGAGGAAGTCCCGGTTGCGCAGCGACAGCGCCTGGGACCTGAGCTGCCGCGCCGTGTAGGACCAGCTGGTCGCGGCGATGACCGCGATCATCACCGCGGTGCCGGCGCCGTGCAGGTAGCTGCCGATGATGATGAGCAGCGGGAACAGCGGGATGACCAGCAGCACGTCGGTGATCACGTTGAGCACGCCGTCCCAGGTGCCGCCGAGATAGGCGGCGGCCACGCCGATCAGCATCGCGACGACCGTGGCCAGGATGCCCACCCCGAACGCGATCAGGAGCACCGGCCGGGTGCCCCACACCACCTGGGCGAACATGTCCTGCCCGAAGGACGTCGTGCCCAGCCAGTGCTGCGCGGACGGGCTGAGGCTGCGCGGGTAGATCTCGGCCTGCGGGTTGTCGTGCGCGATGACCCCGGGGAACAGCCCCACCAGGATGAACAGCACCAGCAGGGCGGTGCCGACGGTGGCTTTGCGGTTGGAGGTGATGGCGCGGCCCATCCGCCGCAGGGACCGGGCGCCCGCTATCCCGCCCCCGCCCGCGCCCGCGAGCGGCAGCCCCTGCAGCTGGCCGGCCGGGATCGCAGCGGTGGGCTCGCTGGGCTCGGTGCCGGTGCCGGTGTCGATGGCCATGGCTAGGTCGCCCCCCTGGTGCGCGGGTCGAGCACGGCCGTCACCAGGTCCGAGATCAGGATCGCCAGCAGCACGGCCACGGTAATCAGCAGGAACAGCGCCTGCATCAGGGGGTAATCGTCGTTGCCCACGGCCTGCAGCAGCAGGTAGCCGACGCCCTGGTAGTTGAAGACCTCCTCGATGAGGATCGCGCCGCCGACCACGAACCCCAGCGACATGGCAAAGCCGGTGAGGTTGGGCAGGATCGCGTTCCGGGCCGCGTAGTCGAGCATGATCCGGTGGTTCGGCAGGCCCTTGGCCCGGGCCATCCGCACGTAGTCCTCCGCCAGCGTGGTGATCATGGTGTTGCGCATGGTGAGGATCCAGATGCCGATCGTGGTGATCAGCAGGGTGAACGCGGGCAGGATGGCGTGCTCGGCCACGTTGCCGATGAAGGCCGGGTTGAACCCCGGCGTCATCGAGAAGTTGTAGGTGAAGAAGTACGGCAGCAGCTTCAGCTTCACCCCGAACACCAGGATCAGCACGAGGCCGATCCAGAAGTACGGGATCACCGTCATGATCACGAATATCGGCGGCATCAGGCCGTCCAGCCGGCCGCCGCGCCGCCACGCGGCCACGATGCCTATCCCCGTGCCCAGGATGAAGGCCAGCACCGTGGTGACACCCACCAGGCCGAGGGTCCACGGGATCGCGTCCAGGACGATCCGCCCGACCGATGCCCCGGGCTGCGTGGTCAGCGAGGTGCCGAACCTGAGGGTCGCGACGTTGCCCAGGTAGCTGAAGTACTGGGCCACGATGTTCTGGTGCGTCTCGATGCCGAACTGCGCCTCGAGCACCTTGACCGCCTGCGGGCTGATCCCGCTCTTGAACTTGCCGATGATGGCCAGGGCCGGATTGCCCGGCATCATCCGCGGCAGCGCGAAGTTCAGGGTGAGCGCCACCCACAGGGTCAGGAGGAAGAACGCCACGCGGCGCAGCACAAACCTCATGCACTCCTCCTGGCGCTCATCGTCTGCCCTCCCACGCTCGCTCACCCGCAGCGGCCCCGCAAGGGCCGGCGCACCGGCGGACATCGGCCAGGGAGCCACCGGTGTCCGCCGGTGCGTCCGGAGCTACTTCTTGGGCACCAGGTGCACCATCACCTGTCCCCAGTCCGGGTACGTGTAGATGGCTGGCTGCGCGTACGGGTTGCCCTGGGTGGGCCAGCCGCTGAAGCTGCCGGTGTCGTACTGGAACCAGTCGACCGACTCGGTGACCGGGATCACCGGGACGTCCTGCAGCATGACCTTCTGGAGCTGGCCCACGATCGAGTGCTGCTCGGAGGTGCTGGTGGTGGTGGCGTACTCGTTGATCAGCTTGTCGACGGCCGGGTTGCTGTAGCGCTCGAAGTTGGACCCGGCGGCGGTGCCGATCGGCGCGGAGTTGGGCCCGTAGAGCCACTGCCTCAGCTCGTAGTACGGTGACGGTCCGCCGGTCTCCGCGTAGTAACCAAGCTGGAACTTGCCGGTGTAGATGTCCGACTGCCAGGTGTTGTAGGCCACGTTGTCCGGCGTCAGCTGGATCCCCACCGCCTTGAAGTCGGCGGTGATGACCTGCATCGCGGCCACCCAGTCGGAGAACCCGCCGTTGTTGACGACGGTGAACGACAGCTTCTGGCTGCCCTTGGCCATGATCCCGTCCGAGCCCTTCTTGAACCCGGCCGCCTCCAGGATGGAGATCGCCTTCTGCGGGTCGTAGGCGTAGTTGTTGCCGAAGGACGCGGCCTGCGGCGCGTCGAGCCAGCTGGCGAACGTCGGGGTGACGATCCCGGCCTGGTTAGAGGCCGGCTCGTAACCGTACTCGCCGATCAGCGAGGCCTTGTGGCGGTCGATCGCGTAGGCCATGGCCTGGCGCACCGCGACGTTCTTCAGGATCGGGTTGGTCTGGTTGATGAACAGGCTCACGTTGGCGACCGGCGGGAACCACCACTTCATCGCCGGTTGCGGGGACAGGAACTTGCCGATGCTCGGGATGAACTGGCTGCCCCACTGCGCCTGGCCGTTGGCCAGGTAGGTGTTGGCGGTGTCGTTGGTGAGGAACGCCGGGTAGTTGACCGTTTCGACCTTGGGCAGGCCCGGCTGCCAGTAGTGCTTGTTGGCGGTGTAGGTGATGTTCTGCGGGGTGCACTTGCTCATCGTGTACGCGCCGGTGCCGACCGGGTTCTTCACCAGGTCTGTCACCGGGTTCGCGATCTTCGACCAGACCTTCTGGTCCACGATCCCGATCTGGTCGGCGATGTAGTAGAAGTACGGCACCGCGGCCGCCTTGAACTGCATGACCACCTGGTCGGACCCGCTCTGCGCGACGCTGGACAGCACCGACCAGACGGAGTTGATGTCGAGCGTCTTGTGCGTCTTCAGCTGGTCGAACGTGTACACCACGTCGGCTGGCGTCAGCGGGTCCCCGTTGGAGAACTTGACGCCCTTGCGGATGGTGAAGGTCAGCGTCTTGTTGCCGTTGCTCCACGCGTAGCTGGTGGCCAGCCAGGGGGTCGTCTTGTCGCCTTGCAGCGTGTTCACGAAGACGAGCGGCTCATAGATGTTGCCGAGCGAGAAGCCGATGTAGGACAGGTTGAACGGGTTGAAGCCGCAGGCCCAGGTCCCGCCGCTCTCGTTGTCGAGGGTCAGAGTCCCGGTGGGGCCCGACGCGCTCGACGGCGAGCTGGATGAGCTGGACGAACAGGCAGCGGCCAGCAGCGCCGCGGCGAGCAAAGCTCCGATGATCTTGAAGCGTCGTCTCATGACGGTAGCCCTTCGCTGATTGTGATGGGAGGAAAGGTGACCGGATCGCCGCCGTCGCTTCCTGGCTGGGCAGCGGCCCCGGTATGGGCAGCGTCCACAGCCAGCGCGACCGCGCCGATGAGCGGGGCGTCGGAGGGGAACTTGGCGGCCACGAGCTCGGGCGGGAATGGGACGCCCGCGCTCAGGGCGTGCTCCAGGCCCGGCTGCAGGCGATCCCACGACCGGACCAGACCGCCGCCGACCGCGATCCGCACCGGGTTCACGCAGATCGCGAGGTTCACCACGTGGAAAGCGAGCTCGTTGACGAAGTCGGTCACGAGGCGGTCGAGATCCACGTCGTCGCGGCTCGCCTCGAAGACCTCGCCAGCCGGGACCGGCTGGCCATGGGCATGGTGGCTGGCCGCACGCCGCGCCAGCGCCTGCCCGCTGATCATGTCCTCCAGCGGCACCCGGGCCGCCAGCGGGACGCCCACATCCTGCACTTCGCGCAAGTTGTAGCCGATCTCGCCGGCCGCGCCGTTCCTCCCGTTCAGTACCTGCCCGCCGGCCATGATGGCCGCGGAAAGCCCGGTGCCAAGATTCAGGTAGACGGCCGGGTCGCAGCCGGCCAGGGCACCCCAGCGCACCTCGGCCAGGGCGGCCGCCTTGGCGTCCGTGGCCATAATGACCTGCGTCCCCGGGAAGGCGGCCCGCAGCTCGCGCCCGAAGGCGAGCTGGTCCCATCCGCTGATCGCCGGGGCGAGCTCGACCCGGTCCTCGAACGGGATCCCGAAGGTGGAGACGCCGACCGCGGCGAGGCCGCGGCCGCCCGCGGCGTCAGCGAGGAGGGCACGGGCGGCCTCGATGCCACGGTCGAAACTGGCCCGGGCCCCGAGCTCGCCCACGGCGGCAACCGTGGACGAGGCGAGCCGGTCTCCGTTAGGCTCGCACACCATCATGGCGATCTTGGTGCCACCGAAGTCGAGCCCGAGCACGACCGGGGACTGGGACACGATGACCTGCCTGTATACGCCATCTTCCGTCAAGATAGTTAGGACAGTATCCTAACTATCTGGGGGGTCACAATATCCCGTGACGGAATTGAAACCAGTGCACCGGCCGGGGCACTCGGGCAGGATGGTGGCGGAGGTGGGAGTGGCGGTCACGTCGGAGGGCGTGCCTGGCAGTGCCGTGAGCGCGAGCGCCCCGCCGGGGACTTCAGGGCCGCGCGCGAGTGCCCAGGAACCGTTCGCCGCGGTCGGGGGACCGCTCGGCGGTGAGCTGGCTGCCGCCCGTCCCCAGCTCATCCGCGCGCTGAACGGGCGGCTGCTGCTCGGGCACATCCGGGACCTCGGGCCGTGCTCCCGCGCGGAGCTCGCCCGCATCTCCGGGCTGTCCAAGCCGACTGTCTCGGTCGCACTGGCCGACGCGGAGCGGGCGGGCCTGGTGCGCACCGCCGGGCAGCGCACCGGCCGCCCCGGCCGTTCGGCATTGCTGTATGAGGTCCGGCCCGAGGCTGGGTTCATCCTCGGCCTCGACGTCGGGGCCCAGTACGTGCGCGGTGCGCTAGCCGACCTGGCCGGCGGCATACGGGCGCGCGCCTCAGTCAGGTCGCGGGCCTCGAGCGTGCGGGGGCGGGTTGCCGAGCTGGTCGGGCTCGCGGACGGGCTGTGCACGGAGGCCGGGCTGACCCGGGACGGCATTACCCAGACGGTCATCGGCAGCCCCGGCGTCTACGACCCCCGCCGCAACGCCATGGCGCTGACCGGCGGCCTGCCCGGCTGGGACCGCCCGGCGGTGGTGGAGCGCCTGCGCGAGGCGTTCGGGCCCTCGCTGGCGGTGGAGAACGACGTGGACGCGGCGGCGCTGGCCGAGCGCGCCCTCGGCCACGGGCGTGAGGTGGACAGCTTCGCCTTCATCTCGGTGGGCACCGGCATCGGCATGGGCCTGGTGCTCAGCGGCCAGCTGGTCCGCGGGGCGCACGGCGTGGCCGGTGAGATCGCCTACATGCCGATGTCGGGCGGGGAGGGCACCGACCCGGCGGATGCCCGTCGGCGGGGGGCGCTGGAGGCGTCCGCGTCCGCGCCGGCCGTGGTCCGGGCCGCCCGCCGGGCGGGCATGCGGGGCCAGGTCTCGGCCCGGCGCGTGTTCACCGCGGCGGCCAAGGGTGACGAGCGCGCGGCCGCGGTGGTGGCCGAGGAGGCCCGGCTGGTGGCCAGGGTGCTGTGTGCGGTGGTCACCGTCATCGACCCCCCGCTGATCGTGCTCGGCGGCGGCATCGGCCAGGCCCCCGGGTTCGCGGCGGAGGTGACAAAGGAGCTCCGGCAGCTGGCGCCGGTGATGCCGGAGGTGAGCGTGAGCGCGCTGGGAACCGAGGCCGTGGTCGACGGCTGCCTGGCCGCGGGCACCGGCCTGGCCTGGGCCCAGCTGACGGCGGCGGTCCCGGCTGGCGGCCGGGACGGCCTGCCACCGGGCGGCCCTGAAATCCCGGCCCCCGCCCCTGGCGCCCTCCCGTGACCGGCAGGCTGATGGCCGCCGAGATGGCCGAGCAGCCGGAGGTGCTGGCCCGGCTGGCGGCCCGGGCGGCGGCGGACGCGGCGGCGGTCAGGACCGTGGTGCCCCACCCGCTGGCCGGGACCGTGTTTCTCGCCCGCGGGTCCTCGGACAACGCCGCGGTGTTCGGCAGATACCTGGCCGAGCTCTGGGCGGGCCGGCCGGCCGGCCTGGCCGCGCCCAGCCTCTACACCCGCTACCACGCCGACGTCGACTGGTACGGCTACCTGATGATCGCGCTCAGCCAGTCCGGCGCCACGCCGGAGATCATCAGCACCTGCCAGGCGGTGCGGGGCGCGGGCGCCACGGTGATCGGCATCACCAACGAGCCCGGCAGCGCGCTCGCGGGCGCGGTCGACCTGCTGCTCACCACCGACGCCGGCGCGGAACGGGCGGTCCCCGCGACCAAGACGGTGACCGCCCAGCTCGCGGTGCTCGTCACGATGGCCGCGGCCCTCGGCACCGGCCCGGCCCCCGGGGACACGCTGGCCGGCCTGCCCGCCGCGGTCGCCGCCACCCTGGATGATCCCGGGCCCGCCCGGGAACTGGCGCGGCGCTGGCACGGCATCGACCGGCTGGTGGTCGCCGGGCGCGGGCTGGGCTACGCGGCCGCGCTGGAAACCGCGCTGAAGGTGGCGGAGACGACGGGCATCCTGGCCGAGGGGATGTCCGCCGCCGACCTGTATCACGGCCCGATCGCGGCCGTCTACGCCGGGGCGCCGGTGCTGCTGGTGAACGGGGGCGGGCCGGCCGACGCCGACCTCGCCGGCCTGCGGCTGCTGCTCGACAGCAGGCACGCCGAGACGGCGGCCCTGCCGGTCCCGGCCGGCCTGGCCGAGCCGGCCCAGGTGATCACCGCGGTCGTGCGCGGCCAGCAGCTGGCCTCCGCGCTGGCGCTGGCCCGGGGCGCCGATCCCGACGCCCCCGCCCACCTGACCAAGGTGACCGAGACGACCTGAGCCGGGATGGGCGGGTGGCGCCGCGGGCCGGGCCGGCTACCGTCCGCCTACGGCGGGCACGGGACGGCCGTCCTCGAGATAGCACGTCCGCCGCCCCCGGGTCGCCGCCCGCACCCGCCGCCGGATCGGCTTCCTGAGCAGGGTCAGGGCTGTGCCCAGCTCGGCCAGCTGGTACTCGGAGATCTCCTCGGGCTGGACCACGATCCCGGCCAGGCTGGCGTCGCTGAACGTGCCGCAGTCGAACAGGTACCGGATGCCGCCCGGTTTCCCCGGGCGGGGGCGGCGGAAGTCCATGCAGGCCAGCCGGCCGGCGGCGATGATGAGGGCGCACTC
>Ga0318568_10000957_pt1 | contig 12094 bp, 7 predicted proteins | sample GRESIP088b5f21_FD_203690 | JGI IMG/M metagenome (GOLD analysis project Ga0318568, IMG submission 203690) | Tropical soil microbial communities from Luquillo Experimental Forest, Puerto Rico - GRE.SIPMG.088b5f21 | ecosystem: Environmental > Terrestrial > Soil > Tropical forest > Bulk soil...
GAGCTGGCCGGCCGGCTGCGCGGCGCCCGCCGTAGCCTGCTGGAGGCCAGGATCGCGCTCGCCGACGGCGATCACGAGGCCGCGGCCCGGCACCTGCAGGCCCCGTCGCTGGATGACCTGACCCCGCGGCGCGCGCTGGAGCGCCAGGTACTGCTGGCCGCGGTCGCGGTCGAGCGCGGCGACCCGATGGCCGCCGGCATCGTCGGCGGCGTCCTGCACGCCGCCCGCCACGGGAGCTTCGTCAACACGGTCGTCACGACCGCCCCTCAGGTGACCGGCTACCTGATCGAGCACTGGGCGCAGGTGCGCCCGGACCCGCTCATGGAGCAGCTGATCGCCGCGGCGATGCAGGTGCGCGCCACGCAGCCGAACGGGTCCCGGCCCGGCCGGACGCTCGCCGAGCCGCTGACCGCGGCCGAACTGCGCATCCTGAAGCTCCTGCCGACCAGCACCTACCTGCAGATGGCCGCCACGCTCTACATTTCGCGCAACACGGTGAAGACCCATCTCCGGTCCGTCTACCAGAAGCTGGGGGTGGCATCACGCTCGGAGGCCATCGAGCGGGCCGTTGACCTGCGCCTGATCTGAGACCGGCCGGGAACCACCGGCCCGCCCCGGGCCGGCCCGTCTGGCTCACCTGTGCCGGATGTGCTGATAGATATCCAGGTACTCCTGGCCGGGAGCGGCCCATGAGTAGTCGGCCCGCATGCCGTTGACGGCCAGCCTGCGGAACTCGCGCGGGCGCACGGACCGTAGCCGCAGGGCACGGCCGAGCGCGGACTCGATGGCCCGGTTGTCGGTGTGGTGGAAGACGAACCCGTTGCGCTCGGCGGGCGGGTGCCCGGAGTTGTCGCGGTCGAACACGGTGTCGATCATGCCGCCGGTGGCCCGCACCACGGGCACGGTCCCGTACCGCATCCCGATCAGCGGCGCCAGCCCGCAGGGCTCGAACATGCTAGGCACCACCAGCAGGTCCGCGCCCGCGTAGATGAGGTGCGCCAGCTCGTCGCGGTAACCGATTTCGAGATGGCAGTCGGGGTTGTCGTTGAGGTGGTCCTTGAGCTGCCAGAAATGGCTGTTGATGCCGTCCTGGTGGTGAGCGTCACCGATGAGCACGAACTGGCCGCCGCGGGCCAGGGTGTAGAAGAGGGCATGGTGCACCAGGTGCATGCCCTTCTGCTCGTCCAGCCGGCCCACGTACGCGACCACCGGGCCCCGCGTCTCACGCAGCCAGAATCGCTCCCTGACCGCGGCCCGGTTCTGGTACTTGCGCTCGATGCTGCCCGTCGAATAGCGGGTCGGCAGCACCGGGTCGGTCTCCGGGTTCCATACGTCGTAGTCGACGCCGTTGAGCACGCCGCGGAACTTTTCCTGATGCTCCTTGAGGGTGCGGCCGAGCCCGGACGCGCCGTCGCCGTACAGCGCCTCGTCGGCGTGGCTCGCCGACACCGTGGTCACGAAGTTCGAGTAGACCACCCCGCCCTTCATCGGGTTCAGGCCCCGGTAGCGGAAGTCATCGCCTAGCCGGTCGGCGTCCAGGAAATGGTCGGGCCGGCCGAGGTGGGTGGCCCAGAGCACCTGCTCGTCGCTGGTGCCCTGATGACGGAAGTTGTGGATGGTGTAGCAGACCCTCTGGTCCGGCATGGCCTCGCCGTACTGCTCGTGCAGCAGGACCGGGACCAGCCCGGTCTGCCAGTCGTGGCAGTGGACGATGTCGGGGCGCTTGCCGGTGGCGACCATGAACTCGAGCGCGGCCTTGGAGAAGAACGCGAACCGCTCCGCGTCGTCCCAGTACCCGTACAGGCGGTCCCGGCCGAAGAAGTCGGCCACCGAGTGCGGCTCGATGAAGAAGCACTTCCGCCCGCCGGCGTGGCCGAACCACACCGTGCAGCGGACAGCCTGCCCGTACCACGGCACCCACAGGTCGCGGTAGCTGGGCTCCAGGCCCCAGATATCGGAGTACCGCAGCCGCGCGTACTTCGGCAGGATGATCTCGACCGCGTTGCCCCTGATCTCCAGCTCCCGGCTGAGGCCGGACACCATGTCGCCCAGCCCGCCGGCCTTGGCCGCCGGCGCGCATTCGGGCGTCACCATCACGACATACACCACGCCACCCTGCATCGCCACCGCGCTGCCCAGGCTCAGCCTCGCGTGCCCCGGCGTCAGCGGCTTCCCCCGTATCGGGTGAAACGGGCCCGCCCGGTGAATCTCGCGGTCATCCGCGCGTTCCGCACCGAGTTCCGGAGCTAGTTCCGACCCGTACGGCATCTGTTCATCCCGGCCACGGCCGCCGTTTTGTTGGTGTTTCCGCTGCGGGGAATCCTTCACCCGCGCACTCACCAGCTGACGGACCTGCTGCCCTTCGCCGCGCTGGGATGGTGAGCCATGACGGACTCGGTTGGCCTCTCCGGAGGCCCGCCCGCGCCGGCCAGCGAGCCAGCGGTCGGAGAGAAGCCGCATCAGTTCGGCCTGCCCGCGGCGATGGCGCTGATCGTGGGCACCATCATCGGGGTCGGCATCTTCAACCTCCCGACTTCGCTGGCGTACTACGGCCCGATCACCCTGGTCTCGGTGGTGCTCACTACCGTGGGCGCGCTGGTGCTCGCGCTGTTGTTCGCCGCCTTGTCGCGGCGGCGGCCGGCGGACGGCGGGCCGTACGCCTACGCCCGGACGGCCTTCGGCAACCGGCTCGGGTTCGCGAACGCGTGGTCGTACTGGATCACCGCGTGGGCGGGCAACGCGGCCATCGCGGTGGGCTGGGTGCTGTACGTCGAGCACTTCATCAACACCGGCCACAACAGGCTGTTCTCGGTGCTGCTGGTGCTGGTCGGGCTGTGGATCCCGGCGGTGATCAACCTGTCCGGGGTCAAGAACATGGGGTCGGTCCAGGCGGTCACGTCCGTGGTGAAGTTCGCAGCGCTGGCGTTCATGTCGACCGTGGGCCTGTTCTACATCAACACCGCTAACTACCACCCCTGGAACGCGAGCAAGGAAAGCACGATCGCCGCGATCGGCGGCGGGATGGCCATCGCCCTGTTCAGCTATATCGGCGTCGAGTGCGTCGCGGTGGCCGCCGCCAAGGTGCGTGACCCCGACCGCAACATCCCCCGGGCCACGATCCTGGGCACGCTCGCGGTCTCCGTGGTCTACCTGCTCTCGCTCATCGCGGTGTTCGGCATCGTGCCCAGCTCCAAGCTGGCCTCGGGGAGCGCCCCGTACTCCGAGGCGGTCAACACGATGTTCGGCGGCACCTGGGCCGGCAACGTGATGGCCGTCGCGGTCATCATCTCTGGCTTCGGCGCGCTCAACGGCTGGGTCATGATCAGCGCTGAGATGCCGCTCGCGGCGGCCAAGGACGGCCTGTTCCCGGAGCGGTTCCAGCGGCTGTCCAAGACCGGGGTGCCCGCGTTCGGCGTCGTCATCTCCGCCACCTTGTCGTCGGTCGCGGTGATCGTCAACTACCTCGGTGCGAGCGGCGCGACCGTGTTCACCACCCTGATCCTGATGACCGGCATCACCGCCGCGATCCCGTACGGGTTCTCCGCGCTGGCCCAGCTGAAGTGGCGCTGGATCGACCACCGGGCCATGCACACCCCGCGCTTTGCCCGCGACATGATCGTCGCCGTGCTGGCGCTAGCGTTCTCGATCCTGTTCATCTACTACTCCCGCAACACCGGCCACAGCTTCTGGGTCTACTGGGCGCCGTACTACCTGGCCGCCGCCGCGCTGCTGCTGGGTATTCCGGTCTACCTCATGCAGCGCCGCCGTATGAGCCGTCCCGAGCCGGTGCCGCCCTACCGGTGAGGCTGGCCGAAAGGTGACCCTCTCGGTCACGCGCCTGGCGGGAGGGGCCGGAACGAGGCCAGCTGCCGCAGGGTCGGCCAGTCGATGGCGGGCTTGAACGGGCGGGTCCCGGGGCGGTCCCTGGGCACCCGGACCCGCAGCGCCCGGGGCTCGATGGTGCAGCGCACGGGGGTAGCCATCATGACCGTCTCGCCGTCGATACCGACCGGGATCTCCGGCACGTCGGCGTCCACCGCCACCTCCTCGGCGGTGAGCGTGGTCAGGCCCTGGCCGCGCCCGCCGCGCAGCAGCATGGCGGCCTCCAGCGCGTTGTTCACCGTGACCGCGACGACGCCGAGCGTCCCGGTGTCCAGCCGCGCCCGGCGGGACAGCCCGGCGATGTCGCCCCCCTGGTAAGGGTTGTTGCTGACCAGCACAGCCTGCGGGCCGGTGACCGTGCTGTTCCCGGCGCGGGCGGTCAGATTTGCGCCGCGGTGGCCGCTCAGGATGTCGGGCAGCATCTGCAGCGTGGTGCCTCGCTTGTCGTCCCGGTAGGCCGGGCTCTCCACCACCTCGGCGTAGGCGCCGAACGAGGCGTTGTTCACGAACGTGCGCCCGCCGATGATCCCCAGGTCGATCCGCTGCTCCACGCCGTCGTCGGTGAGCGCGTCCAGGCAGGCCGCCGGATTGTCCCGGTCCAGCCCCAGGTCCATCGCGAAGTGGTTGCGGGTGCCGGCGCTGATCACCAGGAACGGCAGGTCGTGCTCGGCGGCGATCCCGGCCACCAGCGCCTGCGTCCCGTCGCCGCCGGCCACCCCGAGCAGGTCCGCTCCGTCGGCGACCGCCTTGCGGGCCAGGGCCGCCACGTCCACCTGGCCGGGGCCTTCGAGTAGCGCTACCTCGGCTCCCAGCGCCTCGGCCTTCTGTTTGAGCCCGAACTTCGCGACCTTCCCGCCCCCTGACCTCGGGTTCATGATCAGGAACGCGCGCGTGGGCGGCGGGACCTCGCGGGTCGGCATGCCCGGATCTGCGGCCACCGGGGTCAGCGCCAGCCGGGCGGCGGCGATGGCCAGCGCCACAAGCACGAGGGAGACGACGCCCACCCACACGACATGGTTCAGGGCGAAAATGACCAGTACGGCGATCGGGACGAGGATCACCACACCGAACGCCAGCCACCGCACCAGTCCGCGGCGGGCCAGGAACCAGTACCCGTTGGCCAGGATCAGGCCCGCGCCGACGGCCCCGATGCCGACCATGGCCAGGCTGCCCAGCCCGGCGAAACCGATCATGACCGCCGCCGCCGCCAGGATGAGCACGAACGCCGCGCGGGCGAGCCAGCGCCGCTGCGTCATGGCCTCTCCTCGTTACCGATACCTGAAGTTCATCCTAAGTTTCCCGGCCCGACTCCTGGGCCAGGATCATCCACCATAAGCGAAACGACAGGGGCCCGAATCACCCTCGGATGGGTGACGACGCTGTGGCGGCGCCGCGATCAGGATCGACAGTACGGACCTCGCCGGACGATAGCGAGGCCGACCAGGGTCACGCGTCACCACCAGCCGGCTAGGGGTGAGTGAGCCATGACGGGCAAGGCTGACGTCACCGGAGCCCGCGAGGCAACCACGGGCGGGAAACCACGCCAGTTCGGCGTGGTCACGCGAGCGGGGGCCGCGTGACCAGGCCAGCCGAGGCACCCGCCTCCGGCCTGGCCGGGCCGCAGGCCGACGGATCCGCGTGGCACACGCTCAGCGCCGACCGGGTCCTGCAGGCAGAGAACGTAGACGGGCGGCGCGGCCTTAGCGCCGCCGAGGTGACGTCACGGGCCCAGCGGTTCGGCCCGAACAAGTTCGCCGCCGCCCAGGTGGAATCGCGGTGGCACGCGTTCCTGCGCCAGTACGCCGACCCTATGCAGATCGTCCTGCTGGTGGCCGGCGTGGTGAGCCTCTACCCGCTCAAGGAGCTCGAGACCGGCATCGTGCTGGTCTTCCTGACGCTGTTCAACGCGGTCCTCGGCCTGCAGCAGGAGGGCAAGGCCGCCGCGGCCGTGGCCGCCCTGCAGAAGATGATGATCGTCAAGGCCAGAGTCACGCGCGACGGCGAGCTGGTGCAGATCCCGGCCGAGGAGCTCGTCCCCGGCGATGTCGTCTCGATCGAGGCCGGCGATATCGTCCCGGCCGACGGGAGGCTGCTGCGCGCCGCGACCCTGGAGGTCGCGGAGTCCGCGCTCACCGGGGAGAGCCTGCCGGTCTCGAAGGGCACCGACCCGGTGGACGGGGCCGACACGCCCCTCGGGGACCGGACCGACATGGTCTACATGAACACCAACGTGACCCGCGGTGCCGGCGAGTTCGTCGTCACCGCGACCGGGATGGCCACCGAGGTCGGCCACATCTCGGGCCTGCTCCAGGCCGAGCAGGCCGGCAAGACGCCGCTCACCCGCCAGCTCGACAAGCTCACCCACCAGATCCTGTGGATCGCCGGCGTCGCGCTGGTCGTGTCGATGGCGCTGAACCTGGCCCGCGGCGACACGTTCACGACGGTCTTCACCGCCGCGGTCGCCTTCGCCATCGGCGCCCTCCCGGAAAACCTGCCCGCAGTGGTCACCACGATCCTGGCCTACGGGACGCAGGCCCTGGCCAAGGCCGGCGCGATCATGAAGCGGATGCAGTCGACGGAGACACTCGGCTCGACGTCGGCGATCAACTCCGACAAGACCGGGACGCTCACGCTGAACCAGATGACCGCGGTCCAGATGGCCGTCGTGGGCCGGCGGTACGCGATCGAGGGCCGCGGCTACGCGACGGAAGGCCAGATCACCCGGGTGGCCGGGCAGGCCGAGATCCCGCTGGACCAGTTCCTGCTGCCGATGGTGCTGGCGTCGGACGCGGTGCTGTCCGACGGTGAGCTGATCGGTGACCCGACCGAGGGCGCGCTGGTCGCGCTGGCGGCCAAGGGCGGCGTGGACGCCGCCTCGACCCGGCAGGCCTACCCGCGCCTCGCCGAGCTGCCCTTCGACGCCGCCTACAAACTGATGGCCACGTTCCACAAGATGACCGACGAATCGGGCGCCGAGGTGGTCCGCTGCTACGTCAAGGGCGCGCCCGACCAGCTGCTCGCCCGCGCCGCGACGGTCTTCGACGCCGACGCCGGGGCGGTGCCGGCCGACGGGGAGTTCCGGGAGCTCTACCTGGCCGAGAACCAGCGGCTCGGCGAGCAGGGTCTGCGGGTGCTGGCCACCGCGCGCAAGGACTTCGACCCGGCCGCCTTCGACCCCGGCGCCGACCTGCTGCCGCTGGTGAGCGGCCTGGAGATGCTAGCCCTGGTCGGGATCGTGGATCCGCCGCGCCCCACGGCCAAGGCGTCGATCGCCACCGCCAGGGCCGCGGGCATCAGGGTCCGGATGATCACCGGCGATCACGCGGTCACCGCGGCCGCGATCGGCGGCCAGCTCGGCATCGACGGGAAGGTGATCACCGGGGCCGAGTTCGGGTCCATGAGCGACGACGAGGCGCTAGCCGAGATCGACGACATCGGGGTGATCGCCCGGGTCACGCCCGAGCACAAGGTCCGCCTGGTCAACCTGCTCAAGCGGCGGGGCCAGATCGTGGCCATGACCGGCGACGGCGTGAACGACGCGCCCGCGCTCAAGAAGGCCGACATCGGCATCGCGATGGGCATCACCGGGACCGAGGTGACCAAGGAAGCCGCGGTGATGATCCTCACCGACGACAACTTCTCCACGATCGTCAAGGCGGTCGAACTCGGCCGGGGACTCTACGACAACCTCGTCAAGTACATCCGGTTCCAGATGGGATGCCTGTTCGGGTTCATCGTCTCCTTCCTGGGCGCCAGCATCTTCAACATCACCGGCGGCGTGCCGTTCCTGCCGCTGCAGACGCTGTGGATCAACTTCACCACCTTGCTGTTCCAGGCCATCGGGCTTGGTTACGGCCAGCCCGCCGCCGGCCTGATGGACCGCAAGCCCCGTCAGCCCGACCAGCCGATCCTGACCCGGGGGCTGTTCGCCTGGCTCGTCACGGCCGGGCTGATCGTGGGGGCCGGCACGCTCGGCGTCCTGTCCTGGGCCGAGCAGGTGCACACCGAGGCGATCGCCCACACCATGGGCGTGGTCACGTTCTCGCTGTACGCCCTGTTCTTCTCGATCGCCACCAAGGACGAGCGCAAGACCGTGTTCAGCCTCGACACCTTCTCCGACAAGACCTTCAACATCGCCACCGGCGTATCGATCGCGACGCTCTTCCTGGCCACGGTGTTCGGGCCGTTCGAGGCCTTCCTCAAGACCACCCATCTCGACGTCCGGCAGTGGCTCATCTGCACGGCCGTCGCATTGTCGATCATCGTGGCCTCCGAGATCCGGAAGGCCATCGGGCGGCGGACCGCACACCAGAGCGTCCCGGCTGACAGTTCCTGAGCAGGGCGGTGAGCAGCTATGGACCTGCGTGAGCGCGTCACGAGCCTGATGGGGCGGGCGCAGACCGAGCTCGCCGAGCTGGTGTCCATCCGCTCGGTGGCTGACCCACGTCAGTACCCGCCGGAGGAATGCGTTCGGGCGGCCGAGTGGGTGCGGGACGCTTTCGCCGGGGTCGGCTTCTCCGACGCCTGGCTGGCGGAGATGGCGGACGGCAGCCGGGCCGTGATCGGGAACCGGCGATGCCCCGACCCGGACGCGGCCACCGTGCTGCTCTACGCCCACTACGACGTCCAGCCGCCCCTGGGCGAAGCCGCCTGGCGGACCCCGCCGTTCGCGCTGACCGAGGTGGATGGCCGCTGGTACGGTCGCGGCGCCGCGGACTGCAAGGGAAACATCCTTATGCACCTGACCGCGCTGCGTGCCCTAGGTGATGGGCTGCCGGTCAACCTGAGGCTGGTCGTGGAGGGGTCGGAAGAGACCACGGGGGCCCTGGAGGAGTTCGTGCCCGGGCATGCCGACCTGCTGCGTGCGGACGCGATCCTGGTCTGTGATGCCGGGAACGCGGCCGTGGGCCACCCGGCCGTCACGGTGAGCCTGCGCGGCGTGGTCGACGTCATCGTTCACGTGGAAGCGCTCAGGTCCGAGCTGCACTCGGGAGCGTTCGGCGGGGCGGCTCCCGATGCTCTGGCCGCGCTGGTCGCGATGCTGGCCACGCTCCGGGACGCTCACGGCAACACCACGGTCCCCGGACTGGACAACACCCAGACCTGGCCTGGTGCCGACTACCTACCCGAGACGTTCCGGGCGGACGCCGGCGTCCTCGACGGCGTGTCGCTGGTCGGGGACGGAACGGTGGCCGACATGGTCTGGGCGCGGCCGACGGTCACGATCCTCGGCATCGACTGCCCGCCGGTGGTCGGGTCGGCGGCCGCGATAACGCCGAGGGCGAGCGCTCGCCTGAACCTGCGGGTCCCGCCCGGGACACAGACTTCCGACGCGGCCGAGGCGCTCGTCGCCCACCTCCGAGCCGTGGCCCCGTGGGGGGTCCACGTGCAGGCGGAAATAGACGCGCCTGGGTCCCCGTTCCTGGCCAGAACCGGCGGACCCGCCTATCAGGCCATCGCGGCGGCCATGCACGAGGCTTACGGCCGGCCGATGGTGACGCTGGGGGACGGTGGCTCGATCCCGTTGTGCAACGTGTTCGCCGATACCTACCCCGGCGCTGAGCTCATCCTGATGGGCGTGGAGGAGCCGCGGGCGCTCATTCACGCCCCCAACGAAAGCGTGGATCCCGCCGAGATAGCGGCGATGGCCCTGACCGAGGCCCTATTCTTGCAGCGCTACGCGGCCCGGCACAGCTGATCATCAAGGTGCCGCGGCCGAGGAGGTGGTCGCGCCCGGGGCGTTCGCTCTAGAGTCCTTCCGTGAACGGCGTGGTGATAGTGGCGGATGAGATCGCGCCGATGCCGCCCATGGGCGCGGTGTGCGCATGACGGCGCCGGCCCAGCCCGGGACTTGGCCCGTCCGGTTGCTCGCCACCCCGGCGCCGCGCCGGCGCCGGTTGCCGAGCGACGTGGTGGCGGCACTACTCGGCGCGGCCATCGCCGCCGCGGGATGGCTGGCCGTGGCGGCGGGCGAGGGCACGCCGGTTGCGCCGCGTCTGTGGCCTGCTGTGTCCGGGCTGGTCACGGTCGTGGCCGTGGGCGGAACGAGCGGGTTCCTCTTGGTGTCGGCCTTCGTGTGCGCGCTGGCACGACGCTGGGTCCTGATCGCCCGCCTGATCATGGCCGCTGGTCTGGCGGCCGCCGGGTGCGCCGCTGTGGCCCGCGGGCTTGGTGCTGGCCAGGAGTTTGCGCCGCCGCTGGTGGCGGCCACGTTCGCGGGCGCCATGCTGATCATCCGCACGCTGGCCGTCCCCGTGCGGGCCTGGTTGTGGGCGGCCGTCGTGGCCGGGTCGGGAGCCGAGGTGGTGGTGGCTGGCCTGGTTCCGGTCGGAGCGCTCGCCGCCGCCGGGCTGGGCACCCTCACCGGGGCTCTCGTGCAGCTTGCCTTCGGCACGCCCTACGGCGGCATCGCGCCGGCCAGCGTGGCGGGCCTGGCCAGCCAGCTTGGGGTGGGGGCCCGCGATATCTGCCCGGCACGGTACGCGCCGACCTGGGGCGTGGCGCGGTTCACCGCGGTGGACGGCGAGGGTTATCCGCTGAACATCGACATCTACGGCCGCGATGCCCCCGAAGGCCAGCTGCTGTCCCGCCTGTGGCGTTTCGTGTGGATCCGGGGTTCCCATTTCGACCTGCGCCTTCGCCGGGCCGACCAGGCCCAGCATGCGGCCGGCCTCATGCTCTGGTCGCGAGCGCTGGGTGTCGGGGCACCGGCCGTGGTCGCCGCGAACCGTACCGAGCCGGCCGACGATGTGGTGCTGGTGACGCGCCCTCCCGCCGGACAGCCGCTTTCTGACCTGGCCGCGGACACCGTCGGCGATGCTGACATCGGTGCCGTGTGGCGGTCGCTGCAGCGCCTGGACGCCGCGGGCATCGCGGTTAACGCCGTGCGCGCCGACACCGTTGTCATCGGAGCCGGTCATCAGGTGGCGTTCACCGATTTTGCCCGCGGCGAGGCGATGGCCGGGCCCGAGGCCCGTCGCGGTGATGCCGCGTCGCTGCTCATCGCCACGGCCGAAGCGGTCGGCCCGCGGCGGGCCGTTGCCATCGCCACCGGCGCCGCTGGCCGCGACCGGGTCATCGACCTCCTGCCCCTCATCCAGCCCCGGGCCATGCCAGCGCGCCCCGGCGGCCGGGAACCGCCCCACCTGAAGAAAGACCTGGCCGCGTTGCGCCAGGAAGCGGCGGCGTACCTCGGCATCGACCCGGTAGAGCCGGCGCCGCTGGCCCGGGTCCGGCCTGCCCAGCTGGTGATGCTGGCCGCCACGTTCTTCGGGCTATGGCTGCTCGTCCAGCAATTCGTCGGGTTCGGCGAGATCGTTCCCGTGCTCGCCGGCGCGTCGTGGTGGTGGGTGGTCGCGACCCTCGCGATCACGCAGACCACCGCGGCCAGCGAGGCGGTGGCCATGTCCGGGGCGGTGCCAGCCCCCCTCCCCCTCGGGCCGCTGGTGCTCCTGCGCGCGGCCATGTGGTTCACCGGGCTGATCGGCGGGACCGCCGCCCGAACCGCCACGGTGGTGCGCTTCTACCAGCGGCGCGGCCTGGCCCCCATCGTGGCCGTCAGCTCGGGCCTGATCTACAGCGTGGGCGGCTTCTGCGTCCAGGTCGTCCTCAGCGTCACCGCCCTGGTCTTCGCCCGCGATGAGTTCCACCGGACGCCAGCCGGCCCGGCCGGGTCCGGGGCGGAGGTGCTCCAGCTTGTCCTGTTCGCGATCGTGGCGGCCGGGCTCATCGGCGGGATCGCCTTCCTCGTACCCAAGGTCAGGCGGCTGGCCGCCGCCCGCGTGCAACCCCGGCTCGCACCCGCCTGGGGCAACCTGCGCAACATGGTCAACAACCCGGGCCAGCTCGGCCGCCTGTTTGCCGGAGCCGCCATGACCCAGCTCCTGCTGGCCATAGGCCTGGGGCTCGCCCTGCACGCCGTGGGAGCGTCGGCCTCGCTCGGGGCGCTGATCATCGTGTGCACGTTCACGTCCCTGCTCGGGGGCATCGCCCCGGTGCCCGGGGGCATGGGGGTCATGGAGGCCAGCTACATCTCGCTGCTGACCCTTCTGGGCATCCCCGAGGACCTGGCTATCGCCGCGACCCTGCTCTACCGCCTCTGCACCACGTACCTGCCTCCCATCTGGGGCTGGGCAGCCCTCGTGTGGCTGCGGCGCCACGATGAACTGTGACCCGCGCCCCCTCCGCACTTACGGCGTGGAATCACCCTCGA
>Ga0318568_10000963_pt1 | contig 12076 bp, 6 predicted proteins | sample GRESIP088b5f21_FD_203690 | JGI IMG/M metagenome (GOLD analysis project Ga0318568, IMG submission 203690) | Tropical soil microbial communities from Luquillo Experimental Forest, Puerto Rico - GRE.SIPMG.088b5f21 | ecosystem: Environmental > Terrestrial > Soil > Tropical forest > Bulk soil...
ACAAAATAGGTGTTGTGAACGTTGAAAGCGCTCAAATCAAGTGGATGGACATTCCAACTGATACTGTTTTACAAACTTATGTTCCAAGAATGGAGTGGGCTGCGAATAGCAATGAGTTGATCATTCAACACCTGAACAGAAAACAGAATGACAGCAAGCTATTCATCTGTAATGCTGCAACGGGAAAATCAAACATGATATACGAGGAAACAGATAAAGCGTGGATCGATATTCTACCGCTGTGGGATGAAGACTATGCTTACGGTGGATGGGATTGGATAAACGGAGGAAAAGAATTTGTGTGGGCCACTGAAAAAGACGGCTGGCGCCACTTATATCGTATCACTCGCGATGGCAAAAAAGAAACACTTATCACTAATGGCAACTACGATGTAATGGATATTGTGCGCATTGATGAAAAGGGAGGCTACGTTTATTTCATGGCTTCGCCTGACAATGCAACGCAAAAGTATTTATACAGAATTAAGTTGGATGGTAAAGGTAAAGCTGAGAAAGTGTCGCCTGCAAATCAACAAGGTACTCATGAGTACAACCTGTCTCCCGATGCGAAATTTGCAATGCATAATTTCTCTAACTATTACACAAGACCTACCTCGGAGTGGATCACATTGCCGGCACATGCAGGTGTGAATGGTAGTAGTGATGTAAACAATGCCGTTACTGCGGCAGATAAAAGTCGTTTCCCGTTGGAGTTTTTTAAAATAAAAACAGCGGATAATATTGAAATGGACGGATGGATGTTGAAGCCTGAAAACTTTGACAGCACAAAAAAATATCCCGTTGTGTTTCAGGTGTACACTGAGCCGTGGGGGCAACTTGTGAAGGATGAATACGGAATGGGATACAACTTTTTGTATCGCGGCAACATGGCAAAAGATGGATACATCTATATCACAATAGACAACAGAGGAACGCCTTGTCCAAAAGGAAGAGAATGGAGAAAATGCGTGTACAGAAAAATTGGACAGATCAATATTAATGATCAGGCGATGGCGGCAAAAGAAATTTTGAAATGGCCGTTTGTCGATAAAGATCGCATCGCAGTTTGGGGATGGAGCGGTGGTGGCTCTGCAACATTGAACCTAATGTTCCAGCACCCTGAGATTTACAAGACAGGAATTGCCATAGCAGCAGTTGGTAATCAGCTTACATACGATAACATTTACCAGGAACGCTACATGGGCTTGCCGGAAGAAAACCGAGAAGATTTTGTGAAGGGTTCGCCAATTACATACGCTAAAAACCTAAAAGGAAATTTGCTGTATATACATGGAACAGGTGATGATAATGTGCATTATGATAATGCGGAAATGTTGTTAAATGAATTGATCAAATACAACAAACAATTTCAGTTTATGCCTTATCCAAATCGCACGCACAGCATATCTGAAGGTGAAGGAACGAATTTGCATTTGACTACGTTATTCACAAATTATTTAAGAACTAATTGCCCTCCGGGAGGCAGATAGATGATCGATATTTTTTAATCCCCGCAGGTTTGCGGGGATTTTTTTTGCGAATAATTGAATCATTGAGTTATTGAATTATTGGTGGTCATAACTTATAGAAGTCCACTGCTCAACGTCTAACAACTATCAATTACCAACCAACAACTATTCCTCTATCTTTGCGACTCATTAATTCTGTTTTATGGAAAAGATTTTTTCCTATACTCATTTGTTGAATTTTACTGAAGCAATATTCAGGCAGATTGGTTGCAGTCCTGACGATGCAACTATTGCAGCAAAAACTTTACTAAGCGCGGATCTTCGTGGAGTTGATTCACACGGCGTGGCACGATTGACGGGCTATGTTCGCTTGTGGGAGGCCAAACGAGTGAATGCGACGCCGGCAATGAAAATAATTCACGAAACTCCCTCTACAGCAGTTGTTGATGGCGACAGCGGCCTGGGACTTGTTGTAGCTCAGTATGCGATGAAGGTGGCAATTGAAAAAGCGAAGAACGTAGGAACGGGTTGGGTGAGCGTGCAAAATTCCAATCACTTTGGTATTGCCGGATTTCATGCAATGATGGCGCTGGAAAATGATATGATAGGGATTGCGATGACAAATGCGAGTGCTTTGGTGGCACCGACTTTCTCGACTGAACGTATGCTGGGCACGAACCCAATTTGCGTAGCGATTCCTGCGGGGAAAGAACCTGCTTTTGTAGCTGATCTGGCAACTACGACTGCAGCTAACGGTAAGCTGGAGATCTTACAAAGGAAAAATCTGGATGCGCCAACCGGATGGATACAGGATAAAGAGGGCAATATTTCTACTGACGCACATGCTCTGAAAAATGGCGGTGCACTGTTGCCACTTGGCGGCGATCGTGAGCATGGAAGTCACAAAGGTTATGCGCTGGGTGCGGTGGTGGATATTTTCTCTGCTATTCTAAGCGGCGCAAACTACGGTCCATGGGTGCCGCCGTTCCCTGCTTATGTTCCAATGCCGGAGAATATGCCGGGTAAGGGAATCGGGCATTTTTTAGGTGCGATGCGTATTGATGCTTTCCGCAAGGCAGACGAGTTTAAAGAGCATATGGACAACTGGATCCAGCGCTTCAGAAGTGCCAAAACGGTGGCTGGCGAACAAAGAGTTTTGATTCCCGGCGATCCCGAAAGAGAGATGGAAAAAGAGCGTTTGGAAACAGGAATTCCTTTGTTGCAAGTTGTTGTGGAGGATTTACAAAATTTGGGTAAAAAATTGGGCGTGGAGCTTTAACTTCGCAAACCCGGAGGAAAGTAAAAATTAAAAAGTAAAAAATCAAAAATGGTCCCCGAAAAAGCGGCTATTTTTTTCACTTTTGAATTTTTCCTTTTTGACTTCGCAACTGAGAAAAAGCAACAATTTATTGAACAATATTTTTCACTAAAAAATGAAAGGCTAAACTAGCTTTTAGCTTGTTACTAAGAAAATGAAAGTAATGAAATTCGGGGGCACCAGTGTTGGAAAGCCCGAGCGTATGTACCAGGTTGCGGATCTGATCACCCGTGACAATGAATCTAAAATTGTTGTATTGAGCGCTTTGAGCGGAACTACCAACGCGTTGGTTGGCATTGGTGATGCTCTTGCCAAGAACAATAAGGAAGATGCGAAGACGCAGATCGATAAGCTGGAAGCTCATTATCATTCTTTCATTACTGAACTGGTGAAAACTCCTGCTGCGCTTGCAAAAGCAAAAGCAATTGTTGACGAGCATTTCGAGTTTTTGAACATCATCACGAAAATTTCATTCAACGAAGCGTTGAATAAAGATATCCTTGCTCAGGGTGAATTGTTGAGCACAAAATTGTTCAGCACTTATCTTGAAGAAAAAGGAATTGATCATTACCTGTTACCAGCGCTTGATTTCATGAGCATCGACGCGAATGATGAGCCGCAACTTTCTGCAATTAAAACAAAGTTGAGTCAGTTGTTGAAAAATCACAGCGATAAAAAAATGTTCATCACGCAAGGTTATATCTGCCGCAACTCCAAAGGAGAGGTAGATAACCTGAAAAGAGGTGGAAGTGATTACACTGCATCTTTGATTGCTGCTGCTATTAAAGCAACTGTGTGTGAGATATGGACAGATATCGATGGTATGCACAATAACGACCCTCGTATCGTTAAAAAGACTGTTGCTATTGAGCAATTGAGCTTTGATGAAGCCGCTGAGTTGGCATACTTTGGTGCGAAAATTTTGCACCCAACTTGTATCTGGCCTGCACAACACGAAAATGTTCCAGTAAAATTATTGAACACGATGCAGCCTGATGCTGCAGGTACTGTGATCCGTGATGAAGCGGGTAGCGAGGGTGTAAAAGCTATCGCTGCGAAAGACGGTATCATTGCGATCAAAATTAAGAGTAGCCGCATGTTGTTGGCATATGGTTTCCTGAGAAAGATATTTGAAGTGTTCGAGAAATACCGCACGCCAATTGACATGATCACAACTTCTGAAGTGGCGGTTTCTGTTACGATTGATACAGACGTTAATCTTGCTGCGATCGTAAAGGAATTGGAACCATTTGGTACAATTGAAGTTGATAAAAATCAAACCATCGTTTCTATCGTTGGTAACAAAATAGGAAGCTCTGCTGATGTGTTGAGCAAATTGTTTGATACATTAAAACCAGTGCCTGTTACCATGGTTAGCTACGGCGGTAGCCCTCACAACATTTCTTTACTTGTTGCAGACAAATACAAGACACAGACTTTACAGTTGCTGAATAGCGGATTGTTTGGTTTGGAATAATATTGCGAGCAACCTGTCAACTATATCGAAGAGCCTGTACAAATTTTGTATAGGCTCTTTTGTTTAATATATAATCTACCGATGAATGGAGCGTCGCAACGACTGTTCAATCAGGGTTATACTGGCGATGTCCAAAGTAAACTATTAATTACTTACCCTTTGCAATTTCAATAGGGCGTGGGTAATATATACATGGCATTCAAAAAAATATCTGAAGTCTGTATGCAAACATCAAAAACGTAGCATCTTAAAAGTGGGAATCTGTTTTCTAATTCAAACCTTTTAATATGATACGCTATTTGTTTTGTCTTATCTGTGCATTTGCAATAGGTGCGCCCAATTGCCCAACTCCCGCGAGAAGTATTAAAGAGAATCCTTCTGAAGAAGTGTACTTACAGAAATTGGATGTAAAAATAGATGTAGTGGGCAATGTAGCGACGACTTCAATGACCATGACCTTTAAGAACCCTACTAATAAAACGCTCGAAAAAGAGCTTACCATTCCTCTTCCCGATGGCGCTACGGTTAGTCGATATGCTTTAGATATCAATGGCAAGATGAGAGAAGCCGTGCCTGTCGATAAAACCAAGGGCACACAAGTATTTGAAGCAGTTGAGCGCCGCAGGGTTGATCCCGGCTTACTGGAAAAAGTAGAGGGTAATAATTTTAGAACCCGCATATATCCCATTGCTCCAAACGGTAGCAGATGCATAACCGTCGCGTACGAGCAGGAGCTTGCAATGGCAGATAACACGCTGCATTATAAATTGCCAATGGGCTATAAAGAAAAAATAGAGCAGTTTTCTATAAATGCCACTGTATGGAAAAGTGCAACTACTCCAAAGATTGAAGGCGGTTTTTCCGATGAAATAAAGTTTGATAATGAAGGAGCCAATTATGTGGCCAAATTTTCGAGAGAGGATTACATGCCGCAAAGCATTCTTTCTATTGCGTTGCCTAAGCAGACTGATGTTGCAGAAGTGCTGATGCAGCCTGCGGGTGAGAGCTATTACTTTTTAGTAAACAATTTTGTGAAGAGCATTAATGTTGCTAAAAAATGGAACGATAATATTGGCATAATATGGGATGCTTCACTAAGTGGTTTACAACGTAACACAAAGAAAGAACTAGACGTGTTGGGCTCAATTATCGATCAAAAGAAAGATGTTACTATCCGTGTAGGTTTACTGAACAACACGTTTGCAAATGGAGGAACCTTTAATGTTGTAAATGGGAACTGGAGCGAATTGCGTAAAATGTTGGAGTCGGTTGTGTATGATGGAGGAACCAACTTCAGTGCCATTGATCTTTCGATGATTAGTTCCGGTGAGTATATTTTGTTTTCCGATGGTGTTTCTTCATTTGGGGGTGAAAATTTTGCCATGAAAAATCCGGTTCATTGTATTGTATCGTCACCGCAGAGTAATTATAGCTTGTTAAAATGGATTGCACTTTCATCTGGTGGCAAGTTTGTTAATTTAAATGCACTTTCGGAAAATGAACTAAAGAACATAATATCGCAGGATGGGCTACAGTTCATGGGAATTAAGAATGCTTCGGGTGTGCGTGAAGTTTATCCTTCGGTAAAAACTGATGTTCGCAATGGAAATATTTCCATAGCAGGTATAGCAGATGCCGCTAACACTTCTGTTACGCTTTTATATGGGATGAATGGAAAAGTGATCCGGGAGCAAACGGTTGAACTTGATGCAGCGAAATATAGCGGGGATAACTCAATTGTGAGCCGAGTGTGGGCTCAGAAAAAGATAGCTGAAATGGATGTGCAGTATGAAAAAAATAAAGAAGACATTATTGCGCTTGGTCAGCAGTTTGGAATTGTAACACGGGGAACATCGTTAATTGTGTTGGAAACTTTGCAGGACTATATTACATACCAAATCGCTCCACCGGAAGAATTGCAGGCAGAATATGCAAAGTATATGCAGCTGGAGAAAAGAAGAGAGGTAGCTTCTGCGGAAGAATTTACGCTCCTGGAAAACGCAAAAGCTGCGGCTCAGAATTTGAAAAAGTGGTGGAACACCTCATTCAAAATTCAGGCACCAAAATATCCAACTCCCGATAAAAAAGCTTCAACGCGTTTTACCATGTCAATGACACAGAGAAATGAACGTAGCAATGATGAAACGGTAATGGAAGAAGTCAGATCAGTACCATTAGCAAATGCGGTCATAATTGCACCATCGGTAGATAAGAGCGAAGAAAAAGACATGGTGGTAGTTGGTTACGCCACACGGAAGCGTAGCGCAAATACAATTGAAACTACATTGAAAAAAAGTAGCTCTTTTGATACGGCGGATTCTGAGCCAACGATATCTCTCGCAGACATTAAGGAAGACCAGGACTATTTAAAAAAACTGACTGGTGATTCAAAGAAGGACTATTCTCTTTACATTGATCGCCGGAAAAATTATTTGTCAACAGCGGCTTTTTATTTCGACATGGCAAAGTGGTTTTGTAAATTAAAAGATACCACCACGGCTATTAAGATATTGAGTTCTATCGCGGATCTTGATCTGGAAAATGCAGGATTGTTTAAAACACTTGCTTACCGCCTCAAAGAATACGATGATTTTAAGGACGAGTTATTTGTTACAAAAAAGGTCGTGCAATGGCGGCCGATGGAACCGCAGAGCTATCGCGATTATGCATTGGCGCTAACGGATAATGGTTTGTACCAGCAAGCATTGGATACATTATACGGGGTGCTTACCCGTCCTAATCCTCAAAACATAAGCAACATAAATACCGGAATTGTAGAAGTGTTTGTCTCAGAAATTAATCAGTTGATTGCATTACATGGAAAAAAACTGAACTACAAGGAAATTGATACTGCACTTATAAAAGCGATGCCCGTAGATATAAGAGTAGTAATTGACTGGAATATGAACGACACTGATATTGACTTGCATGTTACAGATCCTTTCAACGAAGAATGTTTTTACAGCAACCCTAAAACTGCAATCGGTGGACGCATCAGTGCCGACATTACCACCGGCTACGGCCCAGAGCAATTTATGCTGAAGAAAGCGGTGAAAGGCAAATACAAAATAAAAGTGAACTACTTTGGCGACAGACAAATTAAAAATGAAGGACCTTCTACGGTGATGGCCGAAATTTATACTGATTATTCCAATGGAAGCCAGCAACGAAAAGTGGTGTGTCTGCAAATGTCAAACGACCTAAAGGCTTCTGGTGATGGAAAAATACTGGTAGGTGAGTTTACTTTTTAAACCTGATCTTTATTGAAATGTGCGGTGTACGAAATTCATTGAAAAGATATTTTTGAAATGAATTTCGTACACCATACATCTTACATCGCATATTTTCTTAGCTACGTTTTAGAAGTCTTAAATAAATCTTCTCAATTTCCCTAGTCATTTTATCTGCACTAAAACGTTCGCTGATCGTAGCTCTTGCCGCATCGCCCAGTATTTTTCTTTTCGCAGCGTCGTTTGCCAAATCAACAATTGCTGCGGCTAAATTTTCTTCCACATTTTCCATTGGTAATAAGATGCCGTTACTGTTGTGTTGTATAACTTCACGGGTACCATCAGCAGCGGTGGCGATGATGGCTTTCCCCATTGCCATCGCTTCAAGTAATGCAATAGGCAAGCCTTCCCAAAGCGATGGTAAAACGTAAATGTCGCCAGCGGCTAACACGTCTGGTACATCCTGGCGGAATTGCTGGAACACGACTTGTTGTTCGATGCCTAATGTTTTTACGAGCTGCAGAGCTTCTTCTTTTTGATCACCATCACCAACCAATAAAAGTTTTAATGAAGTCAACTGCTGCGCAGCTTTTGCAAATGCTTTGATCAATACAAGCGGCTGCTTCTGGTGAATGAAACGGGCAACAAAAACAACCAAGGGGTCTGCTGCAGGAATATGCAATTCTTCACGAACATTTTTCAATACTTTTTCCGGATTGAATTTTTGCTGATTGATTCCGTTGTTAATCACAACAGATTCAAAGTCTTTAAAGTATTGCTTTCCGGTTGCCTGGTTGGACGCTGCAACAGATATGTTGATGTCTGATTTTCTGGTCAGCACTTTTTCTCCCATCACTCTTATCTTTTTTACAATCGGATTTTGGTCATCGTGGAAACTCCATCCATGAATTGTATATACGAGAGGAAGATTTAATTTTTTTGCGGCCCAGTAAACATTGGAATTCGCTCTTGTGCCGTGCGCATGTACGAGCTGAATATTTTCATTTTCCACAAATGTCTTCACCTGTTTCCATTTGCTCATATCAAACGGCTTTTCGGTATAGATGACGTGCGTTTGAATGCCCATCTCTTTTAACCTGTCAATCATTGGGCCGGGAGTGAATGAGAGAACAACTGGTTCAAATATAGATTTGTCAAGGTTTTCAACGAGGCTCAATAAATGGCTCTCACCGCCGCCAATCTGTCCCTGGCGAATGGTTTCGAGAATGCGATATTTTTTGCTCACAGTGTTGTAATTGAAAGTTGAAAATTGAAAATGGTGTGTTCTTCAATGTTTCAATTTTGAACTAAAATAGTTGTTCCACGAGGCAAAAGCAAATAGGTGCAAAAAAAATCACTACATGATAACATGCAGTGATTTTTAGTTTTTTATGATGACGGCGAATGCAGGATTCGCCTTTCACGATTACAGAACCAACATCGCATCTCCGTAGCTGAAGAAACGGTATTTGTCCTTGATAGCTTTTTTATAAGCTTCAGTTGCCAACTCATAACCGGCGAATGCGCAAGTCATGATCAACAAACTTGTTTTTGGCAAATGGAAGTTGGTGATCAAAGAGTCTGCAATGGAGAACTCATAAGGAGGGTGGATGAAATGGTTTGTCCAACCTTCAGATGGTTTCAGCAATTTTTCCGCAGTGAAAGAAGATTCGATTGCTCTCATGGTAGTTGTACCAACAGAGCAGATTCTTTTACCGTCAGTTTTTGCTTTGTTTACAATTTTGCAGGCTGTTTCATCGATCTGGTAGTACTCAGCATCCATTTTGTGTTTGCTAAGATCTTCAACTTCGATGGGGCGGAAAGTACCCAAACCTGTGTGCAAAGTAACTTCTGCGAAACGAATCCCTTTAATTTCAAGACGTTTGATCAGTTCTTTACTGAAGTGCAAACCAGCTGTTGGAGCTGCTACAGCGCCTTCGTGTTTTGCATAAACTGTTTGGAAACGTTCTTTGTCTTCTTCTTCCGGTTTGCGCTTGATGTATTTTGGAAGTGGAGTTTCGCCGAGGTGCTCAAGCATTTGGCGGAACTCGTCATCTGTACCATCCCACAAGAAGCGGATTGTACGGCCACGGGAAGTGGTGTTATCAATAACTTCGGCTACCAGTTCGTCTGACTCTCCGAAATATAATTTGTTGCCCACACGGATCTTACGTGCAGGGTCAACGATTACATCCCAAAGGCGATTTGGTTTGTTCAATTCGCGTAGAAGAAAAACCTCAATTTTAGCTCCGGTCTTTTCTTTACGGCCATACATACGAGCTGGGAAAACCTTTGTATTATTTACGATGAAAACGTCTTTGTCGTCAAAATAATCCAGAACATCACGGAAGTGTTTGTTTTCCATTTGTCCGGTTTTGCGATGCACCACCATCATGCGACTGTCTTCTCTCTTTTTCGAAGGGTGCTGTGCGATAAGGTTCAGAGGCAGATCAAACTTAAACTGAGATAACTTCATGGGCAATAAATATTTTTTAATTGCAATTGCCACATGATATAAACCGGTTGCGAAAGGGAGGAGCGTTGAATCTTTCGTATCAAACCCGATCTTACGGTACCAGGTTGTATCATGTTACGGCATGATTTTAAAGTGGGCAAAGGTAGTGAATTAATGTAAATTTTGTGAAATAGGCAAGAAAAATTTGGTTTTTTTGTAAAAACTTATTAATCATCGTTTTAATTTGAGTTTGGAAATGGTTTTGGACAACTCGACCAATAAAAAATCATACCTCCGGTAATCGCTGGTTTGAGCTCTACAACAGGCCGTGATAAATATTTGTTCGAATGTTTTCCGTGTAATCTTATAGCGAACAGGTGACAGTGCATTTGCATTTTGTCAAAACTAATTGAATAGCTTTGCCCACCTTAAATTTTGGTTAAGTTTATGTTACGTGCCCCGAATCGCTACTCTATTCTACTAGGCTTTTGGAAGCTGTTTATTGCACTGTCTTTTTTTGTGCGAACGGTACTTCTTATTACGTGCTGGAAAAGCGCCGTTATCTCCATAGGTTCATTGTTGTCTATCTATTTTAAAGGGTTTGTATTTGACCTCGGCGTGGCTTCGTTTTGCACAATCCTATATGCTATTTATTTATTGCTGATTCCTCAAAGGTGGAACCAATCGAGGTTTAATAAAACAGTGACTTATGTTGGATTCTTTTTGACGGTACTGATTGTAATGTTCTCATTTTTCGCGGAGTTCACTTTTTGGGGAGAGTTTGAAAGTCGTTTCAATTTTATTGCGGTAGATTATCTCGTGTACACTTTTGAAGTGGTGAGTAACATCAACCAATCTTATCCACTGCCTTTCCTGATTGGAGGAATGGTGCTGGTTGCTTCTTTAATCACCTGGTGGTTTTATAAGCGTGGAATTTTTGCTGCAAGTTTCAATTCTGAAATACCGTTCAGGAGGCGTTTGATTACAACGGGTATTTTGCTGTTGATTCCCGTATTCTACATATTCAACGTAAAAAATAACTGGGCGGAAAAAACTGATAACCGCTACAGAAGTGAGTTGTCAAAAGCCGGCATTTACTCTTTCTTTTCCGCGTTTAGGAACAATGAGCTTAGCTACAATGAGTTTTATAAAATGGACCCGGATGCAGAAGTTTTTACACGTATGCGCAATTTGCTGGCTGATTCCAGCACAAGATTTCTTGGAAGCAGTAATGAAATTTACCGACAAATAAACAGCAACGATACGGCTATTGCCCAACCGAACGTAATCATGATCACGATCGAAAGTTTCAGTGCAGACTTTATGAACTGTTTTGGTGATTCCTTAGGTATTACTCCGGTGCTTGATTCTCTTGCAAAGCAAAGTGTTTTATTCACTAACATGTACGCTACGGGAACACGAACGGTGCGCGGCATGGAAGCGCTCACGCTAGCAGTTCCGCCTACGCCGGGAAGCAGCATCGTTCGAAGGAGTGATAATGCGAACCTATTTACCGTTGGTTCTATTTTTAAAGAAGCGGGTTATAAACGAACCTTCTTTTATGGTGGTGACGGATATTTTGACAACATGAACAGATTCTTTAGTACAAGTGGTTTTGATATTGTCGATCATCCAAATACTACCGTTGTAGATGATCATCTGGTTACTAAAAGAACTGCTATCCAAAAAGAGAATATACAATTTGAAAACGCATGGGGTATCTGCGATGAGGATATTTACAAAGCTGTTATACGCGATGCAGATGCTGATTATAAGGATGGAAAGAAATTCTTCAATTTTGTAATGACGACTTCAAACCACCGACCGTTTACTTATCCTGCCAACAAAATAAGTATTCCTCAAGGTAGCAGGGAAGGAGCGGTTCGTTATACTGATTTTGCGATTGGAAAATTGTTGGAGGAAGCAAAAACAAAACCTTGGTTCTCGAACACCGTTTTCATATTTGTTGCTGACCATTGTGCAAGCAGTGCAGGCAAAAATGAGATCAATGTTTCCAAATATCACATCCCTTGTATTGTTTATAATTTGCCAAATGCCAAGCCGGTGGAGCTTTCTCCGGTTTGTTCGCAAATTGATTTGTATCCGACATTGTTCAATTATTTGAAC
>Ga0318568_10000967_pt1 | contig 12072 bp, 14 predicted proteins | sample GRESIP088b5f21_FD_203690 | JGI IMG/M metagenome (GOLD analysis project Ga0318568, IMG submission 203690) | Tropical soil microbial communities from Luquillo Experimental Forest, Puerto Rico - GRE.SIPMG.088b5f21 | ecosystem: Environmental > Terrestrial > Soil > Tropical forest > Bulk soil...
TGAAGTAAAATTGCCGCGAGGCGCATTAGTTAAAACGGGTTAAAAAAGTAATAAAATGAAACGTACATTTCAACCACACAAACGTCGTCGTAAAACCGTTCACGGTTTCCGTAAACGCATGCAAACGGCTAACGGACGTAAAGTATTGGCTTCCCGCCGCAAAAAGGGCCGTAAGAAACTAACTGTTTCTGACGAGAAAAAAGCGAAATAAAACTTAGCTTTATTCCAAATAATTTATAGCTCCGCTGTTGTGGAGCTATTTTTGTTTAAATCATATTCCTTGAGCAAAGTACATACATTAGGAAAAATAGAACGGCTTAAAAGTAGAAAGCTTATCGACTCGCTCTTTCAAAAAGGCAAGTCGATGAATGTGTTTCCTTTCCGTGTGTACTATATGTTCACTGAGTTATCCGCTGATACACCAGTGCAAGCGGGTGTGAGTGCCAGCAAGAAATATTTCAAACGAGCTGTAGACAGGAATAGAATAAAACGCCTTACCCGTGAGGCCTATCGCCTGCGGAAAATTCCTTTAAAAGAAGTTCTGCAAGCAAAGAATCTTCAGCTTGGCGTGTTTTTTATTTACACAGGAAAAGTAATTCCAACCTATACAGAGGTATGCGAGAAAATGGATATTATTATTAATAAACTTTCGGAGCAAATTGTGCAGCTATCATAACCATATTGAAGATGCGGAGAAAGTAGGCATGATCAAACGAATATTGATCTCCCCTTTTGTCTTATTGATCAAACTATATCAGTGGATCATTTCGCCCATCCTGGGCCCTAAATGCCGCTTTACTCCTACCTGCTCCACTTACGCATTGCAAGCTTTCAAAAAGTACGGCCCTTTAAAAGGTTTCTGGCTCGCATTCAAAAGAATAATCCGTTGTCATCCGTGGGGAGGACATGGGTATGATCCATTGCCATAGGACAGGAATTAGGAATTAGGAAACAGAAATTAGAAAATCTACATGGACCCATAAATTAGAAGGGGCGGCATTCAATAAAGAATGTCGCCCCTTCTAATTTCTATTTCCTAATTCCTGATTTCTAATTACTGCTTCAGCATTTTCACTGTTCTATCCAACACTTCTCTTGCATCAGGAGCTGTGTAGAATTTATATACTTCAATCGGTTTGCCATTGTCAGAGCTGAAAGAACCAGGCAGTTGATTAAATGGTCCGAACACTTGCGCATCTGTGTTAGCGCTAATTTTCTGCAATTTACCAGGCAGGATGAAGAAGTTCTTTTTAGCTTCTGTTACACCCTGGCCATTTAACAGCTGCTGCAAGCTGTCAACTTTATCCTGCAATTGAGCCTGCGTGATTTTTGTTTCACCAGGACCACTGCCGAAATTTTTATAACCACCTACCAATGTATCTGTCTTCAGATTCAATACATACAAGCCTGGTGCATCAACAGAAAAGCTTTGTTTGCCGGAAGGCGTTTCTACATTCAATACCACTTTATCGCCTGTATTAAAAGTAACATATTGTTCGTTGTGCTGAGTACCCGGCTCTTGTTTGATGTTTGCCATGTTTTGCGCATCTACAGTAAGTTTACCGCTCGACATGACCAATACTTTTTTTGTGTTGCTGCTACCTGAGCAGGATACAAGAGCTACAGATGCAGCGATAGTTACCAGAGAAAATAATTTTTTCATTCCTTTTGTTTTAAATGGTTGCTAGGTTGATCTTTTAGTGTTAAAAAGAATCCCGGAGCTTAAGTTCCGGGATCGCAAATAACAACTTTTTTTTATTAAGGCTGGTTATTTTGTAGCAGCGGCAAAACGCTCAGCTACTTTGTTCCAGTTAACTACGTTCCAGAAAGCTGCAAGATATTCAGGACGGCGGTTCTGATATTTCAGGTAGTAAGCGTGTTCCCATACGTCAACACCTAAAATTGGAGCACCTTTTACTTCAGCAACATCCATCAAAGGATTGTCCTGGTTCGGAGTAGAAGAAACCTCCAGTTTGCCATCTTTTACCAACAACCAAGCCCAGCCGCTACCGAAACGTGTAGCACCTGCGGTGTTGAATTTTTCTTTAAATGCATCGAAAGAACCGAAAGCAGCATTGATAGCATCAGCTAACACGCCGCTTGGTTGGCCACCTGCATTTGGCGCCAATGACTCCCAGAAAAAGCTGTGGTTCCAGTGACCACCGCCATTGTTGCGTACAGCAGGAGAAATTGTACCTGCAGCAGCCACTAATTCTTCAAGGCTTTTATTTTCGTTTGGAGTTCCTGCAATTGCTTTATTCAGATTATCTACATAAGCCTGGTGGTGTTTACCATGGTGAATCTTCATAGTAAGCTCATCGATATGAGGCTCCAGCGCATTGTGCGCATAAGGCAGCGCAGGTAATGTAAATGCCATAATTATAAGTTTTTAAGATTTAAATGAATTGTTCTAAAATTCGTTGACCAGATAACAAATGTAATGGTTTTTTGGGGAGTTGAAAGTTCAAAATTGAAAGTTCAAAATTGCCAAGCCCTAAGCGCAAACCACTGAAAGCCGGCTGCTGCGGGCTGTTTTGTTTGCAAATTTGTGTATTAAATTATCATAAAGAAATCACCCTATTAGCGCCGATAATTTTCAACTTTCAATTCCCTCCTACCTTCTCGCCTTAAAAAAACTCTTCATTAACTCCGAGCATTCCTGTTTCATCGTGCCGGTCGTTATTACCGTTTTTGGATGAAAGGGAAAATTGACACCGGTGATACGTTTGTGTCCATTTTTTTCATCATCTGCTCCCCACACAATTCGTCCTACTTTGGCCCAGTACAAAGCGCCGGCGCACATCAGGCAAGGCTCAACCGTTACGTATAGCGTAGCCTCCGGCAAATATTTTGCCCCGATATAATTGAATGCAGAAGTGAGCGCAATTATTTCTGCATGAGCGGTGGGATCGTTCAATTTTTCTACCTGGTTATATCCTCTTGCTATGATCTTGTCATTCATCACTACAATGGCTCCCACGGGCACTTCGCCTTCGTCAAAGGCCTTCTGAGCTTCGCGGTATGCCATCTGCATGTAATATTCGTCTGTCATTGAACGAAATTATTTATTTGCTTTGAATTGATGTAAATTGAATTTGAAAATTTGATGATTTGAAAATTTGAAAATTGTGGGGCCCAGGAGTGGCACAAATTTCAAAAGAATTCACATTAACTTCCAGCTATGCTTGCGAACGTTCCGGACATAATACCAGCTTCAGAAATGCCTTACACTACGTTAACAGGCAATGCAGAAAGGTTGCGCACTTATTATGAATCAGGTGCAACGAGAAGTTACGAATTTAGAAAGCAACAATTACAACGCTTTAAGCAAGCGATCATTGAGTATGAAGAAGAGATTTTGCAAGCCCTTTTTACTGATTTGAAAAAGAATGCCGCAGAAGCATATGCAACTGAAGTCGGAATAACGCTTGCTGAAATAAATAATGCGCTAAAGAAGCTTCACAAGTGGATGCGTCCTAAAAGAGTAAGTACCGATCTTTTAAATCTTCCATCCACAAGCTATTTGATTCCCGAACCATTGGGCGTGGTGTTTATCATCGCTCCATGGAACTATCCTTTTCAACTTGCGTTGCTGCCCATCGCCGGAGCAATTGCCGGTGGAAATTGTGTGGTGGTAAAGCCTTCGGAACTCGCGCCTGCAAGTGCTGCAGTGATTGAGAAGATCATTGCAAAAACATTCCCCAGTGAATACATCTTCGTTGCACAAGGTGACGGTTCTGTTGTTGTTCCAGAGTTGATGAACACCTTCCGCTTTGATCACGTTTTTTATACCGGCAGTATTCCTGTTGGAAAAAGCATTTATGAACTTGCCGCTAAAAAGCTCATACCTGTTACGCTTGAACTGGGTGGCAAAAGTCCTTGCATTGTCGAAAGTGATGCGGCTTTGAAAACGGCGGTTAAAAGAATTGCTTTGGGGAAATTTTCCAACGCGGGCCAAACCTGCGTAGCACCAGATTATGTATTGGTACATGCGTCTATAAAAGATCAATTCGTTCAATCATTCATGGATGCGTTAAGGAAAATGTATGGCGACGACCCGTCTAACAGTAATGACTATGGTAAAATTATTACAAGAAGAAGATTTGATAATCTTGTAAAATACTTATCGCAGGGAAAAATAATTTACGGCGGAAAAACCGATGCGGACAAGCTTTACATTTCACCTACGTTAATAATTGATGTAAAGCTTGACAGTCCATTGATGAATGAAGAAATTTTCGGGCCAATTTTGCCGATCATTTCTTATTCAACTTTTGAAGAAGCAAAAAAAATAGTCGATCAAAATCCTGATCCACTGGCATTTTATGTTTTTACCAATTCAAAAGAAAAGGAACAGCAATGGCTGCAAAGCGTTAGTTTCGGCGGTGGTTGTGTGAACAATACGGCGCTGCATTTTACAAACGACAATTTGCCTTTTGGCGGCATTCGCAACAGCGGTATTGGTCGTTATCATGGCAAATATTCATTTGACGCATTTACACATACAAAGGCAGTTTTAAAAACGCCCAACTGGATCGACCCTTCATTAAAATATCCGCCGTATGAAGGCAAGCTAAAGTGGTTGAAAAAAATAATGAAATAGAATCATGACCGGGAGACAAAAAATACTGAAAGCTGTTTATCCAATATTAATGAAGATTACAAACTTGTTTGGCGCACGAAACAAAGCATTGCAAAACACCGAAAAATTATCATCTGCTACTTCTATATACGATTTGTTTTTGCGGTTAAACAATGGTCAACATTTTTCCCTGAACAAATTCAAAGGCAAGAAAATGCTTTTGGTTAATACTGCGAGCAACTGCGGATATACCGGCCAATACCGCGAACTGCAAAAATTGCAAGAGGAGTACAATAGGGATCTCGTTGTTATCGGATTTCCCGCCAATGATTTTAAAGAACAAGAAAAAGGCAGTGACGAAGAAATAGCAAGATTTTGCATAGATAATTATGGTGTCACTTTTCCATTGGCAACAAAAAGCAGCGTAGTAAAAGGAGATCATCAAAATGCCATATTCACTTGGTTGAGCAGCAAGGAAAAAAATGGATGGAACGATCAGCAGCCTACATGGAACTTTTCCAAATATCTTGTTGATGAAAATGGAAATCTGGCAAACTACTTTGATCCGTCAGTTTCTCCACTCAGTGAAGAGGTCATTAGTGCCGTAAAGGCCGCAAAATAAATTAGTGTACAAAGTAAGATGCAGGTTGCAGGTATTCATCAGAATGTTGCCTCCGAACCAATTTCGTACACCGTACTCCGTACTTCGCACATTGCACTTCGTACCTCCCAAAGTCTTAACTTTGTCCTTCAATATTATCGTGCATGAAAAAGAGAATTGTGCCAGTTGTGTTGGTTATTTTGTTGAGTTTCAGTCTTTCTGTGGCGAAAGCACAATGTTCCATTTGTACAAAAACGGCGCAGCAATTGGGTGAGAAACCTGCCAAAGCGCTGAACGTCGGCATTATTTATCTCGGATTCATGCCGTTGGCTATTCTTGGCTTCATCGGTTATCAGTGGTGGAAAAATAACAGCCAGGCCGAGTAAGCCTACCATTTTTCTACAAACGCATATAAGTTAAAGTTCTTGGTTTCAAGGGCTTTTTTTATTCCCTCTTTTAAAGACGCTTTATCAATGTCCTTCATTCTTTTGTGCTGAATTAAATGGAACGCTTTTTCGGTCAGCAGCCATTCCCTTTTAGTGTTCGCGGCTTGAGTCTTTAATCTTTCATTGATCGTTTGAAAAAGCCTCTCCACTCCTTCTCCCTGCGAAGCAATTGTTTTTACGATCGCCGGCGGTTCGTTTTTATGATTCATTGAAAGCAGCAATTGCAGATTTTTCATAAACAGATCCGCTGCTGGCCGGTCGCTTTTATTTACCACAAAAATGTCAGCGATCTCCATAAGACCGGACTTCATTGCCTGCACTTCATCGCCGGATTCCGGCACGAGTACAACTGCCGTGATATCGGCAAGACCAGCAATTTCAATTTCGCTTTGTCCCACACCAACGGTTTCAATAATGATATAATCGAAAGATGCAGTTTTTACAAGGTCCGTGAGCTCAATGATTTTGGGATGCAAACCCCCCAAAGCGCCACGGCTCGCCAGGGACCTGATGAATACATTTGGATTATTGTACCATTCACTCATGCGTATGCGATCACCCAATAGGGCACCCAGGTTGAAAGGCGAAGACGGATCCACACACAGTACAGCAACCTGTTTTCCCTGCTTTACCATTTCTTTGATCAGCTCATTCGTGAGGGTGCTTTTGCCGGCTCCGGGAGGGCCGGTGATGCCGATAACAGGCGTGGCATTATGTGGGATTGATTTTAAAATATCTTCATATCCCGGAACTTCGTTTTCTACTAACGAAATGCTTCGGGCCAAAGATTTTATATCGCGATCTGGCATAGCAAGTTGTGCGTTATGAGTTGTGAGTTTTAAGTTAGCCTTATCCCAAGCTTACTGCTTAGACGAAAAGGCACTTAGAAAAACTATGTAATGGATTCGTGAATTTTGACTTATTATCAGTTTGTGACCAATGCACAAATCTATTATTTACACATCAGATATCCGACAACTATTGTTTATTTTGCGGCCCTGATATTTAAGTTTTAAAAAGATTAAACCTGACTCCTGCTACGAGATTAACCCTTTGCTGAGATTTTTTATATGAATATTATTAAAAGCGTAAAAAGTGGCGAGATCCTCGGGAACCACAAGTTTGCAACCTTTTTGTGGTTCACCTTATCGCTTGTTGGCGTGTTGCCGGAAGTGCTGAAGGGCGACGCCCGCATTCACAATTACTTTGTGTTCAAAAGTGTGTATGAGAATCTTCTCACGCAGCATAATCTTTACATCCCCTTCAATGATAATCTTTACGGCCCGATCTTTGGAATTATCATAGCGCCGTTTACTTATTTGCCTGACGCAATTGGCGCAACTTTATGGGCGCTTGTAAATGCATGGTTTCTCTACTATGCCATCAATAAGTTGCCGGTGTCAAAAAACAAAAAGGCTTTCATTCTTATAGTGTCTTCTTTGGAAATGATGAACGTGGCTTCTTATGTGCAAACTAACGCAGCGGTTGCGGCCTGCATTATTTTGGGCTATTGTTTTATTCAGGAAGGCAAAGAATGGAAAGCTGCATTCTTTATTTTGCTGGCAACGTTTGTAAAGGTCTATGGCATTGTAGGCCTGGCGTTTTTCTTCTTCTCAAAAAAACCTTTCAAATTTATTTTATGGATGGCAGTGTGGTCCGTTGTGTTTTTCGTTGCACCGATGCTGCTTTCTAATCCGTCGTTTATTTTGCAGTCATATGTTGACTGGAAGAATACGCTTGCAAGGAAAAATGCAAACAATCACGAAAGTCTGTTTCAAAATATTTCCCTGCCGGGTTTTCTGAAAAAAACTTTACGACTTAATATAGACAATGGCATTGTTATTCTCGCAGGTATGATTTTGTTTCTCACTCAATACATACGATTTAAATATTTCAGCGACAAGCGTCTGCAGTTATATATCCTTTGTTCGACACTTATTTTTGTGGTGATCTTCAGCAGCAGTTCCGAAACGCCCACTTACATCATTTCTTTTGTTGGTGTTTGTCTTTGGTATGTTTTACAAAACAAATCAAAAGCCACAAACATTGTGATGATCGCGGCTTTTATTCTTACGAGCCTTTCGCAAACAGATCTTTTCACGCCACATTTCAGAGATGTTTTTATGCGGCCATATTGTATCAAAGCTGTTGGTAGCATTGCCGTGTGGTTCATCATTCTTTACCAAATATGGCAGAAACAATTTTTGAAAATACCGCCTGTCGCTGAAGCAAACGCTGCAAGTGTAGCATAGATGGATTCAGTTATTTCAATCAAACAACCATACGAAATCGTATAAAAAGAAATTCGCGAAACAAATCTTATCTGGTGTTTAGAAAAAGATTCGTTTCGCGAAAATTATAATAAGCTTTCTGACTGATCTATCGCGCAGATCAAAAACAAGAATTTACTTTTTTGGGATCGCGCAAATGTTGATTGTTTTCTTCCATTTGGTGATATCAGTTCTGCTGTTCAACTTCTGAACATCCGCATTGATATCAAAATCTTCAAAATAAGAAATGTCATAGCCGAGTTTCGCGATCACATCATACAATTCCATTTTGGCTTCATCTGACGCATCACCAAAGCTTTCAGCGACAATAACGGGTTTATAAACAGACAACAGATCGGAGATTGATTTGATAATTTCCTTATCATATCCTTCTGTATCAATCTTAATAAATGAAAACTTGCTGAGCCTGTCGCTATACTTCGCCTCAAGGAACTTTTTCAGATTAACACCTTTAATTTTATCGGGATAAACATACTTACCGTGAGAGCTTTCTTTTGTGGGTGATATGCCACCGTTGGTAAACGCAGCTTCTGATGAAACAAAATAAAACTCTTCTTCATCTTTCGAAATCGCAAGATTTACGGGCACTATATTTTGTTTGCCGGGATTAAGCGCTGCATTCTGCTCCAATATTCTGTACACAAAGGGATTGGGATCAAAGCCCAAAGCCATGCCAGACGGGCCCGCACAAAGCGCCATAGGCACTGTGGTATCGCCGATATGGGAACCAATGTCAATAACAAGGTCGCCTTCGTTGATATACTTCTTAAAAAATGCGATCATCCCAGAAGTTAGTGTTACCGGAGTTGCCAGTGGGTTTAACCAGTTCGCAAACTCGATGGTACCAAGACCGTCCAGGTTAAACTGATCGATTTTAACCGGGTATTCCTGGGTAACACGTCTTGCTTTTTTTCTCGCAAAGGAGGCCTTTAAATATTTGAACATTCTAAAAGTTTATTAAATAGAGGTCGACAAATATATATGACTTTTATGAATTAATGATTCTGGGCCGGTTCCGTATTCCTGGAAAGCAGGTTATAGTTTTTGCTGTTGGCGATTTGATTTCCGCCTAAAAAATTTTGTTCGATGAAACTGAGCACTCTATATTTAAACCGGTCATGTTTGTGCTTCTGATACGTCATCAGGTGAGGATAAAGCTGAAATTCCCAATCAAACTTTTTAATAAACTCTTTCATCACTGCGGGGTGATGTCCTTTAAAGATTTTTAGTTTGTTGAGGTTGCCATAATCGAACGCATTGGCTGCACGCTCATGTCTTCTTTTTGCCTCATCCGAACCATGATAATCTGAATCCATCAACACTCTTTTTTTCTGCATCAATCTCGGCGGTCTAACCCAGCCATAGTGATAAATAGAAGCGTTTATTTTTACAACGTTGAGCTTGAATGTATTTTCTTTTTGAGCAAAATTTTTTCCGTCAAAATCGGGAATGCGGCGAAATGATTGGGCGTCGCGCCAGGAGTGAATATCCGGGTCGTTTCTGACAATTCTTATTTCTTTGTCGTACCAGGCATGTGAAACTACATAGTGAGAATAATCTCCCCAAAAATGCATGTAATCAAACACAAATCCTTCCACCTCCTTGTCATTCTCAAACTTTTCACACGCACGTTTGATAACAGGCAAACATTTTTCGTGTACCACTTCATCAATTTGGATATAGAAAAGCCATTTGCCTTTACATTCATTTTTGGCAATATCTGTCTGGTGTGCATATTCGGTTCCATTTGGATATTCTTCCAAATTCCAAACGGTGTGAATGATCCTTATTTTATCTGATTTGATCTTTTGTATTTCTTCCAATGTGTGGTCATCCGCATCACAATTACCAAGCGCCACTACAAATTCATCTACAATGGGCAATATAGATTCAATAGAGGCTCTTACAGGATAATAGAGTTTGGTTGCATTCCTCACCATACAAAAGCCACTAATTAATATGTTGTCTTGCTCGGATCTCATACAATGAAAATCTGATTATTTTTTTGTCGGGTTAAGGCTGTAAAATAAGCGCCAAAATATTAACGTTCAGGTTATTCATTAAAACTTTCAGGTTCTTTCCAGCCTGCCTGTAATTCTTTCAGCTTTAAATATTTATAAAAAGTATAGTACAAATCATAAAATGCAATGGCAAAACCTGCACGTCCATCCAATATTCCTCCCCTGAAAAAATAGGTCTGTAAAAAGGACCATACGCCGTGTGTCAATGCTGATCTAAGACTGCCTTTTTTCTTGTAAAGGTATTTTTGGGCACCCAGTGTTGAGTACCTGTTGGCCTTGTGCATCATTTGAGCGAGGTTCTCAAAAGGATACTGCCAGATGTGGTTATTTATTTTACCTGTTTCTCCATGCACCTCATATTCTTCGTGAACCGGTGATAACGAGTAGGTCATTTTTCCTTTGCGGAACAACTGCGGCTGTCTATAGTCTGGGTACCAGCCGGAGAATCTTATTTTTTGACCCATGAAATAATTTCTCCTTGGAACCAAATAAGCAACCGCGCCATTTTGGTCATCCGCCCTTACAATCTTTAAAATTTCGTCCGCCGCCTCAGGCGTGCATCTTTCATCTGCATCCAAACTAAATATCCACGGATGGCTGCAAAAATTCATTGCATCATTGCGCAACTTTCCAAAACCTTCAAAGTTCACCTGCACAACTTTTGCGCCAAGATTGGTCGCTATTTCCTCAGTTTTGTCAGTGCTATAAGAATCGATTACAACAACTTCATCTGCCCAGTTAATCACGCTGCTTATGGCAGCTCCAATCTTTTTTTCTTCGTTGTAACCTATGATATAAACGGAGACTTTACTCATCGTTCTTTTTTTATATGCGGTAAATTTTTGGGTCCCGCGGAATGCAAATTGCTCTAATTTTATGCTATGACCAACTTTATTCCCATATTTCCTTTAGGCGTAGTGGTGTATCCGGGGGAAAATTTGAACCTGCATATATTCGAGCCTCGCTATAAGCAGCTGATCAATGAGTGTAAGGATAACAATAAACCGTTTGGCATTCCTACAGTGATCAATAATCGTGTGAGTGAATTGGGGACTTTGGTCTCGATAAGAGAGATATCCAAAACATACGATAGTGGTGAAATGGATATTAAAACCACGGGGCTCGAAATTTTCCGGGTACTGGAAACAATCAACACCATTCCCGAAAAATTGTACAGTGGCGCCATTGTTAATTATCCTGAAAACGTTGAGGACAAAGGAAACCGCGAGCTAATGCAAAAGGTGGTGCAGGCGGTAAAAAATCTTCATGAACTACTTAAAATAAGGAAAGACTTCAGCAAGCCCGATGAAGCGCTTATCAGTTACGATATCGCCCATCATGCGGGCTTGTCGCTGGAAGAAGAATACGAACTACTTGGTCTTCTGCAAGAAGTGCAACGACAGGAATATCTTAAGCGCCACCTCAACAAAGTGATTCCGGTAATCGCCGAAATGGAGCAATTGAAAGAACGTGTGAAGCTGAATGGACATTTTAAGAACTTGTCGGGACTGGATCTGGAAATTTGATGGGACCGCAAGCGGCGCTTGAGAGAAGCACACAGATGACACTGATTAGACGGATTTTCACAGATCTCTTTAATACAAAAATGAACTCGCACAGATTACTGAGTAAAGAATTTGTCGATTTTATACAAACAAAAAAAAATCAGTGTAAATCAGTCCAATCAGCGTCATCTGCGTTCCGTTTTCTTACTTTTGGCGCACAAAAAACCTGACTGTGGTAACTACTATTTGTTTTGATTTTGGAAATACACGATTGAAATATGCTGTTTTCGAAAATGACCAACTGAAGGCGGTGGAGAATCTTGAAAGAGCAGACGGTGAAGAAATAGCGATGTTGCTGGAAAAACTGCAACCTCAAAAAACAATTCTTTCATCTGTAATCAATCACGAGGAAGCGATAGAAAAAATTCTGGCAGAAAAAACTTCTTTTCATAAACTCTCCCATCTTACAAAACTAAACTTTACAACTCCTGTTGCAAAGCCTGAAACCATTGGCGCAGACAGGCTCGCACTGGTTGCTGCAGCGGTTAATCTTTTTCCGGGAAAACACAATCTTGTGATAGCGCTTGGCACGTGCATTACATACAACTACGTGAACAAGTATCATG
>Ga0318568_10000969_pt1 | contig 12065 bp, 9 predicted proteins | sample GRESIP088b5f21_FD_203690 | JGI IMG/M metagenome (GOLD analysis project Ga0318568, IMG submission 203690) | Tropical soil microbial communities from Luquillo Experimental Forest, Puerto Rico - GRE.SIPMG.088b5f21 | ecosystem: Environmental > Terrestrial > Soil > Tropical forest > Bulk soil...
ATTTATCAGCTGGCTCCAGCTACTCCCATGCCGGATATTGAAACCATTTTAAAACTTCCCGAACCAATCGTTAAAGCCAATTCGCTTCCTTCACCGATGTTTCCTTTATCTGCGCAAATTCCCGGCGGCAAAGCCATGGTCTACCTAATTATGATTGCTTATCGTTATGACCAATTGCCTTCCGTGATACCTGTTACCGGGCAGCCGACGGTCAAAGGGAACACCATCAAGGCTTTTGATAGTTTCACGAGTGGTTTACAAAAAGCAAACACAACTTCGCTTAATAATGAGCAAAAAATATTGCAAGAAAAATGTCTACGACTTTACAAGCTTACCGAGAAAATAGGCGGGGAATTATTAACGGACAAGCTATTTAGCAAACATTTGGATGAACTTTCGGCAATATTCCAGGAATGGGCTGAACTATATTTAATGCTTCAGGCGCAGCCTTTTGTTTTCACTCACATGCTCTTCAACAAAAAACAACTTCGCCAAAAACCTAAAAGGAATTACTGGCTACAAGTAATGCTCTCTGCAAGTGTGCCTGTTCTTTCTTTTGTGGTAACAGACAAAGGCGATCACTACCGCTTTACAATGCAAGCGCACATAGATGGAGTGTTGCTTGAAAATTTCGAGACCAATACGCCGCTTTTTATCACCCAGTGTAGTGAACTTATTTTTCGATTAGGCTGTCTGCGCGATGCTTGTTTAGTGGAATGGATCAACCGTTCAGGAGACCGGATTACCATTTTTAAAGAACATTTTGAGGCGTTTCAAAAAGAAGTGCTGGAACCATTGCAGAGGCATTATACAATATCTTTTGCCTAAACATCAACGCCTAAAACAAACCACAATGAAACCTTTTGCATTATATCATACATTCAAGGATCACTTTGTAAATGGCGAACAAAAACTCCGACAATTGCTTTTGGAAATTGTGCATCCCGATGCGATTTTCCTCCTTGGTGCCACATTAGACAGGCGACGCACGGAAAGCATTTTTTCAACGTCATCGCCTACTGCACAGCATATTTCGGGTTACTTTTTACTAGTGTTGATTCCGGAAACAATGAATAAAGAGTTGTACGAATGGCAGGATCAAATTGAGCAACACCTCAAAACTTTTACGACTGTCACCGTTATTGTGATCGAAACAATAACCTTCCAGCAATGGCTCAATAACTGCCATCTTTTTGCTGTAACAGTCGCAGAAACATCCGCACCTCTTTTTAAAAATGACAACATCCAGCTCTCGCTGCCTTGTAAGGTAGATGTAGACCAAGTTAAAATGCAACGATGCTTTACGGAGGGTATCACCAAAGCCAAATCTTTTTTAGCGGGGGCGGAACTTTACCTTGTCAGGAAAGAATATAAATTGGCAGCCTTTATGTTGCACCAAACGACGGAGCAGGCTCTCACCGCACTTATAAAAATTGGTATGGGGTATCATACACATACTCATAATATAGACAGATTATTACGCTATGCTAGTATGGTTTCTTATCAAATACAGGAAATTTTTCCTCGTACTACAGACCACGAAAAGCAGCTTTTTAAAGTACTACAGAACGCTTATTCGGATGCACGTTATTCCGAGCTGTATGCAGTTGGCTATAGAGAACTTTCTTTAATTATTGAAAGAGTAAAAGAGATTGTTGCTATTGCCGAAAGTTGGGCTGTGCCGTGAAGTGAACGATGACAAATTTCTTCAGGTAGGACGTTCTTTACACTTTCAGAAGCTTTGTATTTTTTGTGAGTTTGTCCAATAAAAAAGAGTGATCAGGTAACGTGGACATTAAATAAAATTGGACAAACATCGGAAAAATCTCGGAAATGTTCACTAAATTTGAATGTTCACGTAACGTGAATATTAGTTATGAAAGACGAAATTATAGCGGAAGTATTTGAAAATCTGGAACTTAACACCGGGATAACGGGAACCTGGACCTTGCCACGCAAGCAAGCGGATGGAAAAACTACCTTGCAGCTTAAAGGAAAAAACATCAAATTTTATTTTGACGTTAAGAAAGAGGTGCGCCAATACCAATTGCCGGAAATAATTAAACACGCGCACGATAAAAAGCCATTCATACTAATAGCGGAAAATATTTTTCCTACGATCAAAGAGCAGCTCAGAAAAGAAAATATCGGCTATATTGACGGTGCAGGTAATATTTACATCAATAATGATACTGCCTATATCTGGATTGACGGAAATAAGATAGTTAAAAAAAACAAGAGAATTACAAACAGGGCCTTTACGAAGACAGGCTTAAGAGTTGTGTTCCATTTATTACTTCGACCTCATGATATTAATTTACCGCACCGTCAATTGGCCGAAAGGACTGGGGTTGCCGTAGGTAATATTCAAAATGTGTTGGAAGGACTAAATGAGACAGGTTTTATTTTACAGAAAAACAAACAGGAAAAAATATTAAATAACAAAAAGGCACTCCTTGCTCGATGGCTACAGGGAGACATTAAAGCCATTACTACATATAGGAAACTACAACTTTGCAAATAGAACTGATTTTCAAAATTGGGGAAAACTCCAAATGCCTGCTGATGCGAAAGCTCAATGGGGTGGTGAAGGAGCTGCGGAGCAGATGACAGAATATTTACAGGCACAGGACCTAACATTGTACATCGAAGGGAACAAAACACCATTTCTACTTGCATGGAAATTAATACCTGGCACGAATGGCAAACTACAGTTATACAAAAAATTTTGGTACACTGACAACGCAGACGATATAGTTACTCCAGCCTTGTTAGTGTATGCGGACCTTTTGATAACCGATGATCCGCGATGTATCGAAACCGCAGAAATTCTCTATGATCAGAAACTAAAACAACACTATGACGCCAATTGACAGAGACGAGTTAAAACCTGTATTCGAAGATTTGAATGACGCATTTACTGCTACCAATATTGATTACTACCTGATAGGTGCGATGGCTAGAGATACCTGGTACGCAAAAGGAGACCTAAGGTTCAGGGCTACAAAGGATGTCGACTTTGCCGTTTTTGTAGGTAGCAAAGCTGAATACGAAGCTGTTCGAAATTATTTGCAGGAGCAAAAAAATTATAGGCAATCAACAACAAACGCTTTCGTCATTATTTCACCGGAAGGTTTGGCGGTAGACTTGCTTCCTTTTGGTGCAATAGAGATTGATGAAAGTGTGTCAGTGGAGGGAATGGGACTGGTAAACATAAAAGTGAACGGCTTTTTAGAAGTCTACAATGGAGGTGTAGAAGATATGGAGGTATTGGAGGGCCATCATTTTAAAGTAGCAACACTTCCAGCCATCGTGCTATTGAAATTTATTGCCTTCGATGATCGTCCCGAAAAGCGTCTAAAAGATGCTCGGGATATTGCTAACATAATAACGAACTATTTCGAACTGCAGTCAGATCTTATTTTTGAAAATCATCATGACCTCTACAAAGAAGATATGCCTGAAAGGCAACCTACTGAGATAGCGGCTATTGTTATTGGTAGGGAAATAAGAAAAATGCTCAATGATAATCCCGCACTTCATAATCGAATAATCAAAATCATTGAAGAACAAGTTCACAAATTTGAAGAAAGTATATTCATCAAAAATATGAGCCACGAGACAGGCGAGTCTCTTGAAGAGATGAAGCACCTATTGCTTGCCGTTATATTTGGGCTGCAAGGGGAGTAGTAGCAAATAAAAAATTGTCATTTTTAGCTGTTCGGTTAGTAATTCCTGTAGCATGTTAAGTTGTTGCGAGATTTGCAAGTCTAAATTCAGGTAATTTCGGCATTCATAAGGTTCATATTTTTCGAGATTGTCAGGTCTTAGCTTTGGAGTTCAATGGAGAAGGTAGTGTGTTAGGTAAGCACTTCCGAGGGCATTTATTGGTTAAGTATGCGTTGATAGTCTGATTCGGCCAAGTCTTTATTTATTTACCAATTACTGCGACATTTCAAAAGGTAAAAACAATGGAGTCCTTACCTGTTGTCTGCGCTGTTACGTATGTTGCGCATCAAAGAATTTGCCTTAGGAATCATCATACCGAAAGTTCGTCTTGTTTCAATTTCTCCTGTCGTTAAATCTGTAACTTTCGCAACTGAATAGAGGTCAGGCCAGGAATGAATGTGATTTTTTGATTACATGGCGTTACAAAATATGGTATCTTCTTCCAACCTATTGCTTCTTTATGCACATAAATGCCGGCTGTCTTTGACCTTATACCAATACCTATATTTTTCAACTAAAATCCTTTCTGCTCTTATGTTTAGCTACTTATTTCTTCTAGTGTAAAAGCTTTAGTTGTCAGATTCGTTTTGTTTAAATGGAATGATTCCCCATTCCATCAACTGCTTATGGGGCAACTGATCTTCCCTGTTTCTAATGATTATCGGGTTGCTGCAACGATATCAATTGTTATCTGGTCATCATGAATTAGTTCGGGAAAGAATTCTTCGATGGAATCAGGATTGTAGTAAAAGAAATATCGTAGGACATTTTAGATTATTGATAAATTTATTTTAAATAATTTTCAATGACCCTTTTGACCCAAACTGAAATAGATCAAAAAATTCAAGACGCAATTAACATTAATAAAAAGCGTCTAAATCTATCCCAAGCGGAGATCGTTGGAGAGATAAAACTGGTATTGAGTGGGAAATGGGCAATTAATATGTCCAACTCAGTAGTGAAGGGAAGGTGTCAGGTTTGGATAGTTGACGGGCAATCTGATCAGGACGTTTTAAATTTTGATGCATCTGAGTCAACTTTTAATGATGAATTGATTATTAAGAGTGAACTAAAATTAGATTTAAATCTTACCACGTCGCGATTAAACAAAGGTATTGTAGCCTCGAATTCGAAAATTGGCTTTCTGAATTGTAATCTACTACAATATCGCGGGCAGCTAAATTTTTTCCAAAGTGAAATTGATGTTTGTATGTTCCAATCAGCAAAGGAGATTGACGATAATTCAAGAATATATTTTGACTGGAGCAAGTTTCATCAACGTTGTGAACTTCAAGACTCCAGCTTGATAAATCCGAGCTTTATCCTTTGTGAATTTGGTGGTGTCGTAAATATGACAAAAACAAAATTCAAGAATGCCTCTAATGCCGAGGTTTTCGTTTATTGCAAGTTTAAAGACAAGTTATATTTAAGGCCTGAATCAGTTGTGGGGCCAATGACTTTCATTGGAGCGGTTTTTAATGATGATGTTTTCGTTACCCATATAACCTCAGATCAGAATGAAGCTAATCATAGTTTCGATTTTTCAGAATGTATCTTTGAAAAGCAGTTGCGTATTTACAAAATTTCGTTTTTGGAATTAAATCTCGAAAATGCAATTATTAACGGGTTTGTAAAATTGCAGGACGTGTATGTAAAAAGAGTATCTTTTAAAGGTGTGATCTTTACTCGAACTGAATTTGAAAATTTTACATATGACCCCGATGATGTAAACTTGCAGACATTGCTGATTTTAGTCAGGGAGTATTCAAAAAGCGGGAATTCTTTTGAAGCGACAAAACAAACTGCGAAGCTACTTAGCGTTTATGAGGAATCCTTGAACTGGAAAGAAAGCTCAGAAGATAAACTTGCATTGCGGTTAAACAAGCTATCAAATAGATTTGGAGCAAGCTGGATACAAGGCGTTGCGTTTACTTTCTTTTTCTCTTTTGTGCTTTATTTCCTTTATGTGCTGTCTCTAAAGTGTTATGATTTTAGTTGCGGTACCTATTTTAAGAATTATTTCGAATTTTTTGTCCTCACCCATCGTCTTGATTTTATGGAAAATAATGGACCATCTGGTTTAAGTTATTTTATAGATTCATTGACAAGGGTTGTTGTTGGATATGGAATTGTTCAAACGGTTCAAGCATTTAGAAAACATTCCAAGACTAGTTAAGCTTTTTCAATATCATCAAGCCTAACGGTGAAGCTTTGAGTGCCGTACACTATCGAAATAAAAAACTCGCCGAACCTTAATTCGAGTGGGGCCTTAACGGAGTTCCAGTTCTTGTTTTACGAATGTCTTTTACAAATCTCTCTGTAGAAGGCTTACATGATATTGTTTCCATTTTATGTATTTTAATAAAGGAACAATTAGAAAACACTTTCTGAAGACGCTATTTTAGAGGTACACTTTACGTTGAAGATTTACATTCAGCAAACATTTCCCTAAATTAGCAATACCCCAAAAAATAAGCCCATGCCTATCAATAAGGATTTCGCTTTGCGACTAGAATTGTTAGATGAATGTCTGAGAAACTCCATGCGCAAATGGACACTTCAAGATCTTATTGACAAGGTTAATATTAAGCTTGTTAATGATTTTGGAAAGGAAATTTCCAGGAGAACGATACAGGGTGATTTGAAGCATTTGAAAGATGAGAAGAATGCGCCTATAGTAACCTGGAAAGAAGGCTCTCAAACCTATTATAAATACAAGGACCGGAATTTTTCCATTAAAAATTTGCCAATTCAGGAGGAGGAAGTTGTTCTCCTGAGAGATGCTATCAGTATTTTAAATCAAGTTAGCAATTTCAAAATACTCGACGATGTAGGGGTTATTATAAACAAGCTGCAAAATACCGTCAACACTAACGTGGCAAATCGCCAGTGTTTCATCCAGTTTGAAAAACATACGACTGCAAAGGGGACTGAATATATTGACAGCATTTTCAGCGCTATAAAAGAACGGCTAACTTTACGCATAACCTATCAATCTTTTAAGGCGGATAAGGCGACCGAATACACCTTTCATCCTTACTTGCTAAAGGAATACCGCAACCGGTGGTTTGCCATTGGCAGAAAGGAAAAATCAAAGGAAACAACTAACCTTGCTTTGGACCGAATCAAGCAAATAAAAAATTCGAAAGAAGATTACATCGCTAATGACCTTTTTGATCCCGAAACTTATTTCAATGATCTAGTCGGTGTTACCTTTCCAGAAAATGGGAGTGTGCAAATGGTCGTACTCAAGGTAAGCTCATCCCAGTCAAAATACGTTCTTACGAAACCGATCCATCATTCACAAACGGTAATCAAAGAATATAAGAATGGTGATATCCAGGTCGAACTTAGGTTGATAGAAAACTACGAGCTACACTCAGTACTATTAAGTTATGGGCCACAAATCGAAGTAATTAAGCCAGTTTCGCTTCGAAACAAAATGAAAAGTTTGTTTGAGGAAGGCGCTGAATTGTATATTTAGCAGAGTGCAAATAGGCTGCATTCTGCCGGTTCATTTTTGTATCCTAAATAAATTTTTATGGACAGTAATATAATTCTGTGGACGATCATTATAGTTTGCGCTGGCGCAGTTCTGACTTTTGTGTTTGCGAAACTATACTTTGGTAGTAGGTATGTCTCGAAACAATTGGTTGGTCAATTACAAAACGACTATCAGCAATTGAGGACAGAATATGCAGTACTAGACAGTAAGTTCCGCGATGCAACAAACGAGCTTAAAGAAAGTGAGGAAGAAGCTGGCACACTAAGAGCCGAAACCGGCTCGTTAAAACAGATGCACGGAGAAATTGCTGCTGAAAAAAAAATGGTCGAGGCTTCGCTTTTCGAAACCAAAAAAGAATTACAGGAAACCAAAAACCAGCTCAATCAACAAGCAGCAGAATTGCTTTCAGTGGGAAAAGAAAAGCAAGGGCTTGCTACAGAGTTGCGTTTTGCAAATGAAAAGCTAAACACACAGGAGAAAGGAATAGAAGATATTGGCAAGAAATTCGAAACGCAATTTAAAGTGCTGGCAAATGAAATACTGGAAGAAAAGAAAACTGCCTTTAATAAAGAGCAGGAAACTTCGCTCAAAACTATATTGGACCCTCTGAAAGATAACATCAAAACCTTTAAGGAAGAGTTCGAAACAAAATATAAAATAGAGTCTGATGATCGCATATCTCTGAGGGAACAAGTGGCAAACATGATGACATTGAATAAGACGCTTTCCGAGCAAGCAAATAACCTTACTCAGGCTTTGCGCGGACAGGTAAAGCAACAGGGCAACTGGGGGGAAATGATTCTTGAAAGCATTTTAGAATTCACCGGCCTGCAAAAGAACATACAATATTTTGTGCAGGAACGGAGCCAAAATGACGATGGCGTCGCCATTCAACCAGATGTACTGGTAAAATATCCTGGAGATCGCAACATTATCATTGATGCTAAGGTGACCCTATTGCATTATGAAAGGTTTACTACAGCTACTGAACACGATGAACAAGGAATACAGCTCAACCTGATGGTTCGTTCATTTAAAAATCACATTGATGGTTTGAGTGCTAAGAAATATGAAGAAGTTGCAGGCTCCCTTGATTTTGTGATGATGTTTGTACCGGTTGAGGCAGCTTACATTACTGCTATGCAACACGACCCGGAACTATGGCAATTCGCCTACAAGAAAAGAGTTTTGCTAATTAGTCCGACCAACCTGGTGGCAGCCATGAAACTTGTAAATGATATGTGGCAAAGAGATGCTATTGATCAAAATGCAAAAGCAATTGCCGACAAAGCAGCCAAAATATATGACAAGCTTGCCCTGTTTGTTAGCGAGATGGATAAGGTAGGTGGCCATTTGGAAAAAGCGGTTAACGCTCATGCTGAGGCAAAGAAAAGGTTACACACAGGGAGAGGTAATCTGATAAGCCAGGCGGAACAAATGAAGCAATTACGGATCGCTCCCAAAAATCAATTGCCTGCGGTATTAGTAGAATCGGCATTGCTTGAGGACGGCATTGATATTATTGAAGAAACGGATGTTTCCGACACTGCGGAAATTAATTAACTTGCGCATTTTGCAAAATAACGGGTTGTTTATTTAAATCATTTACTCATGCTCACATCAGAACTTCGTGCGGATATAGATAAAATTTGGAATACTTTCTGGACGGGTGGCCTTTCGAATCCATTAACGGTGATCGAACAGATCACTTACCTCTTGTTCATAAAACGACTGGACGAAATACAAACGTTGCAGGAGAACAAAGCAACATTGTTAGGCGTTCAGATGGATAAACCTGTTTACATGCCTGAACAAAAGGATTTGCGTTGGAGCACATTTAAGGATATGGAGCCGGAAACAATGCACAAGCTCTTTACAAAAGAGAATGGAGTTTTCGATTTCATGAAAAATTACGGCAACATAGACAGCTCTTTTGGAAAGTTTATGAAAGGTGCCGTGTTCATGATTCCAACGCCGCGTTTGTTGGCGAACGTAGTGGATATGATCAGTGGAATTGATATGAAGGATCGTGATACGAAGGGTGATGTTTATGAATACTTGCTTAGCAAAATTGCTACAGCGGGACAAAACGGTCAATTCCGCACCCCTCGCCATATTATCAAAATGATGGTGCAGCTTATGCAGCCAAGTGAAGATGACATTATTTGCGATCCTTCTTCCGGTAGCTGTGGATTTTTGGTGGGCAGTGCAGAGTACTTACGTGAATACTTACCGAATGCATTTCTGGATCGTTCCTTTAACGAGCATTTCAATAAACACATGTTCATGGGTATGGAGTTCGATCCTACCATGATCCGTATAGGCGCTATGAACATGATTCTGCATGGTATTGAGGCGCCAATGTTGCGTGATGCAGATGCCCTTAGTGAGGCAAATGGCAGTTTCGCAGAGCAGGCAACACTTATTCTCGCCAATCCGCCATTTACGGGAAGCCTGGATAGAGATGCAGTTGATAGCAGCATTCTTAAAGTGGTGGACAGTAAAAAAACGGAGTTGCTTTTTCTGGCACTGATACTGCGCGGACTTAAAAAAGGTGGACGTGCTGCTGTTATCATTCCTGATGGCGTCTTGTTCGGCAGCAGTAAAGCGCATAAGCAAATAAGACAGGAACTGATTGAAAAACATAAACTGGAAGCAGTTATTTCTATGCCTTCCGGTGTTTTCAAACCTTATGCGGGAGTTAGTACAGGTGTATTGATCTTTACTAAAACAACCAGCGGCGGCACTGATCATGTTTGGTTTTATGATATGAAAGCTGATGGTTTTAGCTTGGATGATAAGCGGCAACCAATCTCACAAAATGATATACCTGATGTAATAGAAAAGTGGAAGGAGAGACATAACGCATCAAAAGATAATGGTCGAGAAACCCAATCTTTCTTTGTGCCTTTTGCGGAAATAAGACAAAACGGCTACGACCTGAGTATTAACCGTTATAAGGAAGTAGTTCATGAAGAGAAGGAATATGAAGCTCCCGGAAAAATTATTGGAAGCATCGAACAATTGGATAAGGAAAGAGTCCGCACTTTAAATGAGCTGAAACAACTACTCAGTGGCATATAAACTAAAATAAGCCTGAACTATGGAAAATGAATACGACCATTTCGTCGAAACGATCAGACTGTATGAGTCTGCAACATGGTTGAATAACTACTTCAACATTTTGCAAAAGATGTTGTTGCAACTAAACTTATTAGGGGATAATCCGCAACTTGCAATGAATGTTACCCAAGATGGCTGGATGAACACCAATATTGGACAACGTTGGGTAAGCAGACCTTTCGAAGAAAATATTGTTGGATTTATATTACCGCTAAATGTAGATGAAGAAAAATTGAATTGCTCTTTTCACTCTTTTTTTACGAATAACCATGTGAATGAAGCAAAGTTTGTATTGTTTGAGCTAGGGGAGGAGCAAGAAATGCCTGCAGAGCTTTTTAACGAATGGATAAAAGCTTGTGAAACGGAGTTGAAGACAACTGAAAAATCAGGGTTTAGAAGATTTCATTCTTCAGTGTTTTATGATGCTGTAACGCATAATGATTTTAGAAATGAGGTGTTTGACGATGCGTTTGGAAGTAGCAGGAATAGAATTAAGCAAGAGGCATAAGGTTTAGATATTTAATTATTGGTAAAAAGAAAAATAAACTGGGTTGGAATATGAGCTGGAAGACTTCAAAAATCATGGATGTCATTTATTCTCCAATTTCAGGGGAGTGGGGTGACGAGGGTAACGCTGTGAATGTTATTCGGACGACTAATTTTAATAATGATGGGTCCTTAAATTTAGTAGAAGTCGTTACAAGAAATATTCCTATATCGAAAATTGAAAAGAAACAGCTATTCAATGGGGATACAATTTTGGAGAAATCGGGAGGAAGCCCGAATCAACCCGTTGGAAGAGTTGTGTTTTTTAAAATAAATGACACTAGTAAAAAATATTTGTGCAATAACTTTACGGCAATTTTACGACCTCACAAAACGGTTGATCAAAAATATTTTTTTTGGTTTTTATTCTACAATCATGTTTCAAAAAAGACTTTAAAGTATCAGAACAAAACCACTGGAATACTAAATTTAAAAACTGAAAGGTATTTGAACGAACTTCAAATCCCTCTTCCCCCTCTTCCCACTCAACAAAAAATAGCAGCCATTTTAGACAAAGCAGATGAACTACGCCGCAAAGACAAAGCGCTGCTTGCTCATTACGATGAACTGCTGCAAAGTATTTTCTACAAAATGTTCGGAGATCCGGTAAAGAATGAGAAGGCGTGGGAGATCGTTCAACTCGAGAGTGTTTGTTCTGATATTGTAGACTGCCCACATTCAACTCCTGAAAAATCAAATGAGAAAACACTTTTTGCTTGTATTCGTACTAGTGAGCTAGATAATGGTGCAATATATTGGAACTCTATGCAATATGTTAATCAAAATGAGTATGACAAACGCATAGGTCGGCTTAGACCCGACCAAGGTGATATTGTATACGGCAGGGAAGGATCTTTCGGTGATGCTGTAATTATACCCGATTATCCAAACTTTTGTCTTGGTCAAAGAACCATGTTGTTCAGGCCAAACTACACAAAGTGTAACAGCATTTTCCTTTGGGCGATGGTGCGATCTGATTTTGTGTATCGACAGGCGCTGAGAAAAAATAGCGGCTCTACAGTTGGGCATGTTAATGTTAAAGACATTAAGCAATTTAAAATTGTTCTTCCGCCACTCGAATTGCAAAATGAGTTTTCGCTAATTGTGAATAACATTAATTCACAAAAACAATTGCAATCGCAACATGTTGAGTATTCCGAAA
>Ga0318568_10000971_pt1 | contig 12056 bp, 13 predicted proteins | sample GRESIP088b5f21_FD_203690 | JGI IMG/M metagenome (GOLD analysis project Ga0318568, IMG submission 203690) | Tropical soil microbial communities from Luquillo Experimental Forest, Puerto Rico - GRE.SIPMG.088b5f21 | ecosystem: Environmental > Terrestrial > Soil > Tropical forest > Bulk soil...
TTTGAGAAGGAATCCTGCTGCCGTCCGTGACGACCAATGCATGTACGGGGCGGCGGGCCCGTATCGAAGCAGTTGGAACTTGTACGCCAGGCAGAATCAGTGGATAGTTGTCATCGTAACCTGCGATGACGTCTGTGTGCGGTTTAGGGGAGACCTCGCGCGACAATGTCCCCTCGCAATGGGCACGAACGAAGGGTGTGGGCATGAGTTCGAGAAAGATCATTATTTTCTACTCGTCCATCGGAAATGGGCATATCAGCGCCGCGAAGGCGGTCCAGCGCGAGATAGCCCGGCGCTCTCCAAGCGCTGAGATTCTTCTGCAGGACATCCGCGACTTCATGGCTCCGATTTGGAACAGGCTCGATGAGCGGCTTTTCTGGTTCGTGGTGAAATATCTGCCTGAGACATTCGAAGCCCTTTTTCTATCCATGCAGCAGCAAGGCAACGCGGTTCCCTCGCTGGCGCTTTTGCCTAGCGACTATCCGGAGTGGAAAGTCCTCCGTTTTATCGAAGCCCGCAAACCGGATGCGATTCTCGCTACGCACTACGGCTCCGCGCAGGTTCTTGGGACGCTCAGAGAGAGCGGATTCCTTTCCGATGTTCGAATAGGGTGGCTACATACAGATTTCTTTGAAGGGTATTTTCCCAGAATCTCCAGGCGCATCGATCGCACATTTCTCGCGCATGACCAACTAGGCGTCCGTTGGCAGAAGGCGGGCGTTCCCGCGGCAAAGATTACCGTGACGGGCATGCCGGTAGATATTCAACCGCTCGATTCCAATGCACGAGGGAAGCTTCGTGAACGGCTCGGCTTTTCACCAGGCACTCCGGTGGTCTTGATTACGGGCGGCAAGGAAGGATTAGTCGATTTCGAAGCGGTCCTGAAAAGCCTTTTCGAGGACCTGCCCTCACCATTGCAAGTCATCATTGTGTGCGGCCAGAATCGACGGCAATATTCAATCGTCTCGCAGCTATGCTCACACCCTCCTGGCACTGCGACAGCACATGTTTACGGCGGTGTGCCACATGAGCAAATGATGGAGTTTATGAACATCGCAGATGTTGTCATCACCAAGGCAGGTGGAGTCACTCCATCGGAGGCTTTTGCGCTGGGCAAGGTGACAATACTGCTGGACGTGGTCACTGGCCATGAGCATCAAAATGCCGCAATGATGGAAGAGCTTGGCCTTGCAAAGGTTGTTTCCAGGATGGAGGACACAGGCAACGCCATAGCTCAACTTTTGTCCGATTCAGTTGCCGCAACCAGGATGCGGGATGCGCAAGCCTCCTTCCGGGACGATATCTCCATTCGCAAGATCGCAGACTTCGCACTGGAAGACGCACTCCCATCTGACGCACTCCCATTCAACTTCGGCATGGAGCATGGACTTCCTGTGCTGAACGCGGAAGCAACCCTGTCTCATGTGAGTGGCACAGAGGACTCCGAGGTCGAGGTGCTTCTTTCGTATGCGGCGTCGAAGACCAAACAGCGAATCGTCACAGAAAACCCATTTGGACATATTGCCGTTCGCATTGGGAGTGAAGTTCTCAGCGCCAATCATCTCGCAGAATTCGATACAGATCCAAATCTGCTTCAGCACCTCAGCCTCGCTGACTACCTCTACGGTGTCGATAGACCGTCCGCGTCACAGGAACATAGCAGTACCTACGGCATTGCCTACGGAAGGGACACGATTGGGCTGCGCGCACTGGTGGATGGCCCACACCGCATCCAGAACATGTTGGCGGAGGCAGAAAGAATCGAGAGTGAATTCCAGCGCGGATCGTTACAGTGGGACCGGGCTCATTTCAACTGCGCCGACGTTGTTGCGCAAATACTGCGAGCCGGCGGTTATAGCGTCACGACAACTCTTGAACGCCTGGGACTCCCAACCATGCCACTCGATGTCTTCGAGCAGGCCAGAACAGCATTTGAGCGCGCAGGAGCGGAGATTGACTTGATAGCGTACCGCCAGATTCCCGGAGCGCATTCCGCCTATCACTTTTCTCAATTTCCGCTGTCGCTCGGTCAGCCTTTGCGATCGACAGTTCACGTTCTCAACGGCCAGACAATTGATCCAGTCGAGGCTGCAGTTCAGAAACAGATTATCGCCTATCTTGGAGAACGGTCGCTGTGGCTGGAGGATCTCGAGCACCGTGAACGCGTTCTCGCGCTGGATGGAATAGATGATCCGAGCCGGCGGCACCGTCTTGGGTTAGCTCTCATTGCCGACTTGCGAAGTCTCTCGAGACTAGAACTGAGCATTCCCTGGAGTGATCTGGAGCGGCTAAACACAGCTCCAAAAGCGGCTGCCAAAGAAATCCGGCAGTTGATGAAGCACAGCGCAGAGGTGGTCCGCGTAACGTCGGAAGTCATCGACAGTCAACATCTTGCCGAACTCCGGCTTCTTCTCTCGAACGAATACGAAATGCAGATGCTTTCTGACCTGCGAGTTTCCGCCATCTTGGACTACTTCGAGCGCGTAAGGCAGTTCCAGTCTGCCGCGTTCCATGGCCTGATAAGTCTACGCAGGCTGAAGGCACGAGTAAGGCAGCTCAGGCGCCATCCTTCATGGTTGTCCCAGTGGTGAAAACCACCTGTTAATTCGTTTATGAGTACTACGGGCCGACTAGGGTTTCATCAGGTATTGCTGCCTGTTCGCTTCTCCGCTGCCTGTGGGCGATGAGGAGTCCTGTTGCACGGCGGTCGTGTTGCTAGAACGATCCTGCTTGGATGCCTCCACATCGATTAGGGACGCAATCTGGTCCCACACGTGCGCGTCGTTCTCGATTTCATGGTGGGGCTTATTAAACGTGCGAACAAACCAGTTATAGTTATCACAGTCAATTGACGAGCGATCGTACTCCATGCGAATGTTCCCGAGAATCACCGTCATCCTTGGGTTTGCGGCGATGACTTTCGGTCGTCCGTGAAGAGGGCCTCCTGATTGGTAGAAATTGATCGCGTGCGCCACGTTCTGAGGGATCACTCCTGGGTTTTGGCCCGGTTTCGCGATAATATCCAACTGAATCGTAAGCGATACAGGAATCTCGCGTCTGCCTAATTCTCTTGCAAAGGCGGCTGTCTCGGAAGCTCCCCAGCTATGTCCATAGACGATGATTCTTGCTTCATTCCTCTCTTCATTAGAGAGTGCGACGTCGTGATTAGAATCGAGATGTTGCAGCACATAGGACAGCGCATCTTTGGCGTCATGATTTGAAAACACTTTTGCTTCAACCCCGTTGCCATAGTGCTCACGGAGATAGGACGCGAAGAGAACCTCGGGGTGATGCAGATCATCGGACCTGGCAAATCCGCCGACAAAACCGATGACAATGATTCGAGTCGATGTGGCAGACGATGAAACGTGAGCGATCGGCGCCCGTTGGCAGACGAGTCGCAACGTTTTCCTTGCGGCCAAGTTGATAGTCGTTTTTTCGCAAAGGGAGTTCCCCCGAATCTGCGGCTCTGAAGCCAACTGTGCAGTGCTCGGGAACGGCTGAGAATGGGCGGCCCAACCCGCAAAGCAGATCACCGCGGCCACGAACATCTTCAACCAAATTCTCATACTGCATCTGATCAGCGATCTCACACTTTGAAGTCGTTCTTCTGCCATGTTTCAGTCACCTGTTAACGATTCGATTCGAACTCTCAGGTTCCGCAAAACTTCAAATTGGGGCCCAACTCGTTGTGAGTTCGTTGATTCAGAAGATTTCACGGCCTCTGGGATGTCGGCTCCCCTGGTCCCATGAGAGGCTCCAGCTGTCGGTACTCGAAGCGCACAGCTATTTTTCGAAGACACTTGTCGCAAATCTATGGCCGTAGACACGCGAGTTGCTCGCACCTGACTATCAGAACAGAAGGTGCGGCTCACGACACCCGCCATGCTCCGGCTTGAACGTGTGCCGGTCTTCGACTCGCAGGAGTCCGGAGCATTGCTCAAACGCAGGGTTTTAGCCGAACTTAAAGTGGAACTCATCGATTCTCCAGATCGTCTTTCATGTCGTCGCTGTTTCAGGGTTGTTGATGCTGCCGTTTCACACTTGGCGTCAACCATGGCAAGATAAACTCCTGCGCGAATCCGCTGGCCATTCGCTCGCCGGTTCCGATCGCAAAGCTGCTGAACACCAACCCGGCCCCGCGATTTGACTGTGGATAGTAGGCATTGGAAATGGCGCTAGACGCCAGATCGCCGCCCAGGCTCGAATAATTTGGCTGCCAGCGGCCATTGTCCCCTTTGCAAATGAATGGACTTAGCACTGCATGCCGCATGCGAGAGTTTGTCGTGCCGGTACCCTGGTAGAAATACCGCGGGTCCTGGTGCAGAAGAGACGGCAGAATCGCGCCACCAATCATGATGTCGCTTATGCCATCCGCTGCAATCGCGCCAAATCTCTGGCCGTATCCCTTCGCGCCTTGAACATAGTCGGGACGATTCGCAGCCTGGTAGATACCAGATACAAAAGCTACGCCGCCAACCGTGACGGGATCAACCGAGACTCTAAGTGCGAGCTGGAACTTTAGCTTCGTTGTGAGCGGCGCCGCGTCTTTGGAATCGTAAACGACATAGAAGTTCGGGATAAAGCCAAGAACGCGTTGCTGTTCCTCGATCCTGACCTGTTCCGTCGCGATCTCGTCGGTGGAAGCATAGACCGTGACCGAAGTTTGCTTTGGTTCAACACGGATTGTAATGTCGGTCAGCAACTTGAACTGCCCTGGGGTGAGGACGATGTCCGGAGAGTCCCAGCCCAAGAAGCCGGCCGCAATCACCTTGAGGTGATATGCGATTCCAGGCGTGAGTCCGTCAAAGGAGAATTGCCCGTTGTCATTGGTTACTAGTTCATGATGATCGGCTGGAACGGAACCATCCAGAACCACGGTCGCGCCTTGAACGAGTTCACCATTGCTATCGAGTACGGTCCCAGAGATTCCACTGGTGTCGGCTCTCACACTAGGGTTCGCCGATTGTAGGGTGCCCGGCTCTTGAAGAGCAGTTGGAACTTGAGCAGATAGACTGTTGGATGGTGCGACCAGAGCCAGAGCAGCGACGAGGGCTGCAAAAAGTGGGTTGTAAACCAATTGCATCTATTCACCTGTTTTGCATTAGTGGTAAATCGGCTTGGCCCTGTACCTTCTCACTGCGAAAGTGCCCATGGTCGCAAAGAGCGGCACAATAACAGATTCTGCGACGAAGAACAGCAACTTCGCCGGACTGTGGCCACTTGCATCGAACGGAGAGAGCCAGTTAAAGAGATGTTGAACTGCCGCAAGAAGTTCGAGGCAGAGAACCCCCATGAGGCTCAACGCAAATACAAGCCCCCAGCTTCGATTGAGGTGAAATCTCCGCCATGCGAGGACACCTACGCCTGCTACGTAGACCGAGAGCATTGTCGGCAAATGCGATGGATGAGCCCGGTGGATGTCAAGGAGCAGTCCAGTGATGCTAACCGCGAGAGCAGACTTTAGAAAGATAATGCTCCAGTGCTCAAAAGGCCGACCGGCGAAGATCCTAAATAGGGCCACAATCCCGACGGAGAGGCTAATCACACCGAAAGCCAAATAAGTGAATTCAAAAATGCGCAGGATCATGGGCACCTCCAGCTTCCATTTGTATTTAGGACGTCGCTCTTCATTGGTGCTAGTCTGTTGTCCTTGTTCCATCGCTGCCAGAACACGAAGTGTTCTTCATGCGGAACCGCAAGAGCGTTAATCCGCTCTCTGATCTGCCCCGTATGGTCGTTGGCCTTGACCGGTCGATCCAATATCGACGCCTTTGAATGATCCCTGCATCATTGTTCCCCCTTGGATTTTCACCGTCCCCGTCAGAAGGGCGGCTTTCTGTTGCGCTTCGCAAAATACGGGTCCGGCGCAATCAGCAGCAGAATCGCGCAGAGAACATCGTCCTCAATCGACCACCTGACCATCCCGCATATAGATTTTGCGGCTACTATAGGACGCCGCATCCGGGTTATGGGTGATTAGGAGAACTGTTTGTCCAAGACGCTCATTGAGATCCTTAAGCAGATCCAAAACCGCAATTGCGTTTTGACTGTCGAGGTTGCCAGTAGGCTCGTCAGCCAACAGGATGGCGGGGCTGTCTACGATGGCACGAGCGATTGCGATGCGCTGTTGCTGACCACCGTAGAGGGCTCGCGGTTTGTGCTTCAGGCGGCTTGAAACGCCGAGACTATCCAGGACCTGAGCGAATTCTTTGGTGAACTTCGTCGGCCGTCCTGCAACATACTGCACGAGGTGGATGTTATCTTCGGCGGTTAGCGTAGGAAGGAGGTTGTACTTCTGAAAAACAAACCCGACCGTCTCTTTGCGGAAACGCGTGCGTTCAGCATTCGTCAGGTTGGCTAAATTCTGCCCGTTGATACTAACCAAGCCGGACGTGGGCGATGTCAGACCGCCGAGAATATGGAAGAGCGTCGACTTTCCCGAGCCGGATGGTCCCACCACCGCGACGAATTCACCCTTTTCAACTGATAGATTCACGCCTCTTAGTGCGTGAACGCTGACGTCGCCGGCGCGAAACGTCTTCCACAAATCGTGCACTTCAATGATCGGTGCGTCATTCATAGGACAGCGCCTCGATCGCGTCCTGACGAATCGCGCGGACAGCGGGAACGATCACTCCCAGGAGTGAGCCGGCAATGGCAATACCTCCGGCGATTGGCCACCAGGAATAGACCGTCTCCTGCGCGAGGCTGGATGGGGCCGCATAGCGCATAACCCATTGAGCCGCATATGTGAGCAGGATGCCGCAAATGGTTCCCAAGACCGAGAGCAGAAGCGTTTCTCGAACCAGTAGCTGAAGGATGAAACCCGTCGAGGCTCCGACTGCTTTAAGAATTCCGATTTCGCGCGTGCGCTCGAGGACAGCGGTATACATCGCCATAAACACAACAATGAATCCAACGACGACGGCGATACCGATGACTACCCCAATGAAATTGCGAAGGAGGCCGACACTGTTGATTGACAGTAATGATGTGTACTCTTCCATCGAGTAGATCGGATAGTTTGGCATTCGATTTCGAAGATTTGAGAGCACCACCTGCAGATGGGCGGGACTGTCGACTTTCACGTAGATCAGGGATAGCCGACGAGGGTTGGCCATCAGATTCTGAAGCACGGTGAGGCGCACGCAGATACGGGCGAGCTTCCCAGATTCGAATACGCCGGCAACGCGCCACTCCCGGCCTAACAGCTCGAGCCTGTCACCCAAATGAAGGTTGTTCTCGCGTGCATAGTACTCGTCGACGAGAATATCCTGATCGCTTTGAAATGGGCCTCCAGAGGTGAAGTGAAAGCCCCCGCTCATTTTGGAAAACTGATCAAGGTCGAGACCGGTAACGGAATCGAAACCCTTGAGAGGTTGAATCGCAGTTCCCGTTGCCATAGACACGTGCGGCTGGCTGGCGATGAAATCGATCAATTTGTCCGTCATTGGGGCGGTGGTGAGACTGAGGACCGAAGAGCCAGGTGGACGGATCATAATGTCTGCCCCAACCCCGCGGGCGCGTCGTGCGGTTCCATCGAGCGTGCCGTAACTGACTCCAACAAGTGTAAGAATCATGCTCACTTCGACGGCAATTGCGAGGATGCTCAGGAATGTCCGGACGGGTCGGTGGCAGAGATTGGAGACTATCAACTTGTTAATCAATCGTCAGATCCTAATTGTGCAAGCAACCTCGCCGTGATCGCGTTCACGAGTAGATGGTGAAAGACGATAACCGATTCGCGATTCATCTGAAACCATGATGCGAATTCCAGGGCCGCTGCTCTCCGGAAATCACATGTGGCTATAGCTCTTTCCCTCATAGCCGGAGCACCCCAGCGTTCCAATCGAGGCAAGCTCATTGCATGCCACACGCGGGTCTGAAAGTGTCCGTTTTCTCAGCCGCTCCTATTGCGACCTGGATCGCGTCGATCCGGCCAGATCTGCGGCGCGTCGAGATTAGTTTGGTCGCCGTCACAAACAGAGTCTGGCCTCCGTCGCCACCCAAGACACAGGCAGTCGGATTAGCTGCAACAGAAATGCGGTCAAGGATCTCACCTCCTTCTCTGATACGCAGAACCTCGCCAGACATCGGAGACGCCACCCACACCGCACCTTCACGATCGATGCAGAGGCCGTTGGGCATCAGTCCAGAGAGTGTCGCCCAGACTCGGTGAGAATTCAGAGTTCCATCGGCTGCGATGTTGAACGCTGAGATGCGCTCGGCGAAAGTCTCCGCAACAATCAGAGTTTGCCCATCCGGCGCTATCGCCATTCCATTCGCATAGAAGAGATCGATGCCCACGGCGTGCGCGAAGCCATTCTTTTCCACTAGGATGAGCCGGGTAGGGCGCGGCGCCGTTGTCTGCTGATCGTCAAATCCGCTGCAGCTAATGTAGGCCCGACCTGTCGGATCGACCAACAGGTCATTGAGATGGTGGTCAGTAATCCCGGACAGATCCGCAAACTCGACAAGCCTGCGACCGTTGAAACGCAACAGCCTCCCATTTGTGGTTGCCACGATCAGGTGTCCATGCGGCGACCAGCCCAGGCCGCAAGCTTGATCGCCGATGTCGATGAGTGCGACATTCTGTCCGGCGTCGTCCATCACATGGATGTGTCCGGCCAACAAATCCGAGAACCAAAGCCTCCCGTCGCGCCAGCGCGGGCTTTGTGGAAAGCCGAATCCCTCCGCCACAATTCGCACCGGGTTCGTTTGTTTGCTATCCACCGTAAACCTCGTAGTTCATTCGAGTGAACTATATTATATGATCACACAAGGGCGAGATTGGATGCAAGAAGAAGGCATGATCAAATTCAATCGGATGAACTATAATGCGCCTGTGCCATCATCGAACATACGTGTCGACAAGACGCCATCACGCCACGCTCTCCGCAGCAGCGAAACCCGGACAAGGATGGTCGAAACGGCGATCGAGGTCTTCGGGACGCTCGGATACGAGGGCGCAAGCACTCGCGTTCTGGCCGACCGCGCTGGAGTCAATCTGTCGGCCATTCCCTATCACTTCGGTGGAAAGCGTGAACTTTATATGGCTGCGGCTCAATCGATCGCAGACTACGCCCGGAAGAAGGTCGAGCCGATTGTCGCTGACCTTGAGGATACGAAGAAAGTCGATCCCGCCAAGCGAATAGACGTTGCGCTCAGCCGATTCTTCCACTTCATCGTCGGGGGGCCGGAACCCAAAGCGTGGGCGTCGTTTTTTGTGCGCTGCGAATACGATGCCGACGATGCCTTTCGGCTGGTTCACAAGGAACTCGTTGCACGTTTCGAACGAGCTTTGATCAGAACTGTGGCGGAAGCTACAGGGTGCAGCACCAGCAACAAGGACTTGCAGATGCGAGTGGCCGTAGTGTCGGCTACCATCATCAACTTCCGTGCGCTCCACAATATGACGCTGAGCAGCCTTGGCTGGGATAAATTCACTCCAGCCCGACTCTCACAACTCGACCGGACGATTCGGGAATTTGCGACTAGCCAATTACTCCCGAATCGGTTGGAGACGGCGAACATCGCCAATTGACGGCGGTGTATCGTGCAAGCCTCTCTTCCGGTTCAAGGTCGGGCAGGGCTCGCGTGGTCACGGAGAGCACCTCGGCACCTACGCCGCTCTCGTCCATCAGCGCTAACCGACGCGCGCCCAAGTCGTCGAGGCCGCCTGCACCTTCCTGTCCCATCGTGAATGTTTTTCAGACAGCCCGGATGTCAGCAGTGACAAGATATTCTTCGATACCAATCAGCTTTGGTCGTTCCTCTATCTCTCTGCTTCTCTTTTCTTCCGGGTTTCCAATTCGGTGCATGGTCAAACACGCTCCCAGATTGTTCATTACCAGGGAACAACCGCCCCGGCGTAGTCGAGAGGATGAAGGCCGCCCTTGCCCGCTTGCGCCTCCATGGTCGCTGCCAGACTCGGGATGCGGCTACAACAACCGATGGCATCACAATGTACAGGTTTACGTCGATTAAGAGCGATTATTACAGTAGCTAGGGAATTGTCAGCGCGGCTCCATAGACAGTCCCCAACGGAACCGAAGGCTCGTCTCTGTCGCTGCGTCAGTCGCTCGCGGGCCACGGATGAGCTAGTCCACTGTGAACTACGCAGGATTCACTTCAGCGACAACCCCGAGGCCCTCCCTCAATGTATCAGCTCTTCATTTTCATTGTGCCGTTCGCATATGCCTGCAGGAATGTCTCTACTGCGTCTTTAAGGTGGTCTTGCAGTCGCTTTTTGCGGCCGCCTAAAAGGAGTCTTCCTTAGGATGGTTGGACCAAAGCAGACGTCACTCCTCGGATAGAACTGGCACGCTAGCGACTTGAAGGACACCAATGAATTCTTCCAGGTGTTTCTTAAGAGTCAGCACCTTCTGAGCCGGATACATGATCGACTCAAACAGTTGCTGAGGTATACAGGCACATTGCTGCTTCAAGGCAAGTCCAGCCTTGGTCAAGTTGATTTCCATCACTCGTTCATCGTCGTGCCTGCGTGTCCGAGTTACATATTTCAGGTGTGCTAGCCGTTTGAGAAGAGGCGTCAGCGTGTTGGTATTTAGCAACGCTCGGTTGCATAGGTGCGAGACCGAACAGGGCGCGTCTTGCCACAGGATCATCAGGACGACATACTGCGGGTAGGTCAGCCCTAGAGGTTCGAGCAGCGGCTGATACAGGCGCGTCACCAAACGAGAGGCCGCGTAGAGTGGAAAACACAATTGGTGCTCCAGCAGCATGTCAGATGCGGCGTTTGCGGATTTCGTAGTCATCTCAATCCTTCAGTGCTCGACGAATCAGCGGCTCGAGCTTCTCAGGTTTCGTCATGGGCGCAAACCTTCGGAGCGGCGTTCCGTCACGGCCAACCAGGAATTTGGTGAAGTTCCATTTTACGGCGCGCCCGAAGATGCCCGGGAGCCTTGCGGTCAGCCAGGCAAAAAGCGGATGGGCATTTGCCCCCTTCACGTCAATTTTTCCAAACATCGGGAAGCTCACCCCATAATTCAGAAGGCATCCGCTCTCGATAGAAGTGGCATCTCCCGGTTCCTGGTGAAGAAACTGATCGCAGGGGAACCCGAGAATGACCAGCCCAGATTCCGAGTATCTGAGATACAGATCTTCGAGGCCGGCATACTGTGGCGTGAGTCCGCACTTGCTGGCAGTATTAACAACCAGTGCCACCTTGCCAGCAAACCGCTCTAGCGGAATTTCCTGGCCTCCTAAGGAACGCGCGCAAAACTGGTGAAATTCAGACATATGCGTCTTAGCTTTCCTGGCATTCACGCCAGCGTGATCGTTACGGGAATATTGCCGCGAACCGCGCTTGAGTAAGGGCAAGCTGCATCCGCTGCTTCAAGCAAAGCCTGGGCTTGCTCACTATCGAGGCCCAGGATCTCTACATCCAGACGGACGGTCAGGCCAAAGCCCCCACCTTCGCGCGGTCCAATTCCGACAGTCGCGTCCACCTTCGTCCTCTCTGGCTTTACGTGTCGAAGCCCCGCAGCGTAGGCCAGAGCACTATCGAAGCACGCCGCGTAACCCGCGGCGAAAAGCTGTTCCGGATTTGGAAGCGCCCCTCCCGGACCTCCGAGGCCTTTCGGAATCGCCAGCTTAAGGTCCAGTGTTTCATCGCTTGTTCTCACGTGCCCATTTCGTCCGCCTGTTGCCGACGCTTTCGCTTCATAAAGAATTTTCATTCGATCCATTTGTGTATCGCGTGCGATATAATCGCTAGAGATACGCTAGGGACAGCAAGAGGTATTTGTCAAATGCACCAGCCAGAATCGCCCCGTGCAGCGTGCTCTACGCCGACAAGCGGAATGTGTCTGTCTGGGAGCACCTCAACGGGCGGTTTCTCCATAAGCGATGGATTCAATTTGCCAGCGGTGATGGGGAAGCTACCGGACAATTTCACGCAGTCAACAGCCGTCATGCCGGCGGCCAAAGAATCTCACAGGAGCGAAGATGAAAATGATGGAATCATCCCCAAAGACTTCGAAGTGGCAAACATTCGGGCGCAGCCTGCTTGGCTTCCTGCTTGCCAATGC
>Ga0318568_10000974_pt1 | contig 12039 bp, 10 predicted proteins | sample GRESIP088b5f21_FD_203690 | JGI IMG/M metagenome (GOLD analysis project Ga0318568, IMG submission 203690) | Tropical soil microbial communities from Luquillo Experimental Forest, Puerto Rico - GRE.SIPMG.088b5f21 | ecosystem: Environmental > Terrestrial > Soil > Tropical forest > Bulk soil...
GTACATATGAAAAGAGCAAAACCAGTTGCACCATGTTATCCTTGGACGGTCCGGGGCTTTTTTCCGCAATGATTTCAATCGGAATCATTGCCAAAAAACTCAGTAGAAAAGACAATATGAACACGCCAACAATGTCCAGAATAAAATTTGCAAAGCGCTGACCGGGACTAGCATTAACAAATTGATTTTCGAATTCAATCTCGGCAAGTAAATTTTCTTGTGTTTCCATACGGCTCCTGTTTCTTTTTGTTTCAGGGAAGAGTTTTAAAAAAAAGAAAATCAATTCTGATTCGACAAGTAATTGTAATCCTTCAATATCGTTTCCAAAAATGTCACATCATCTTCATATTCCTGGATGTTAAGCACTTCGCGGATCTTCGCCGTTGTTCTGTACAAAAGAGCTGTATTGTTTTGCTTAACGACTGCGTCCAGCACACCTTTTACAAGGTTCATATCCCTGTCGCTCAGGCGCAGTACATTGGTGTATTTTGGTTTGTAATCATTTTCAAGTTCAAAGAAAACCGTTTCATTTAAATCTGAGGAAAGTTTCGTATCGATCACCATTGTGCCTGCTGCTAAATCGCCAAGGCGCTGATTTCTTTTAGTGGACATATAACTGATCAAACCCGGCAAAACCATCGCAATATCCACAGATCGTAGCAGCCAACGCAGCACCAGTTGGTGAAATGCCGCCCTGCCCCCGTTATCACTGATCACCCTGATCTGGCAGATTTTTTTCCCGGGGCTTTGGCCATTCATTAAAGTCTCACATACAAGGTGATACAATAAAGCCGGAAGATAAAAAAGCATCTGCAGGGCAGATAAATTATACAAAAAAGGCAGGCTCTCACCCGTGGACTCCGAGTTGATAGAATCGATTATTTGTGATGTAATGTAAGCGTAGGCAGTTATAATGATACTGTCAATTATCAGTGCGAAAAACCGCTTGTGAAAAGGGGCCGACTCAAATTCCAGTTCTATATTCAAACTAGTCTGAACTGTAATTTTTTCCATATAGATTTAAAACATTTGTTAGATTGTAAAGTAATTCTATTTTCGAAGATAAAACAACCCTAATTGAGAGAAGCGCAATTCATAAAGAAAAATAGAGACCGCTGGCTCCAAATGCAACATTTACCCGGAGATCAGCCAGATGAAATGGCTAACGAATTCATTCAGTTAGTTGAAGATCTGGGCTACAGCAAAACATTTTACCCCACCAGTCGCGTTACAAAATATCTTAATACAGAAGCCGGTAAAAGATATCTTGGTATCTATCAAAATCAGAAACAATCCAGGTCCCGCATAGTTAATTTTTTCAAGTACACACTTCCTCTTACTATAGGGAAACACTTAGGCTTATTGTTAATTAGTTTTGGCCTGTTTGTAATATTCGTTGCCATCGGTTTTTTCTCTTCTAAAACAGATGAAAGTTTTGTGCGCATGGTAATGGGCGATCATTACGTGAACATGACTGAAAAAAACATCCAGGAAGGACATCCCTTTGGAGTATATGGATACGGAAATGAATTTTTAAGCTTCGCTTCCATTTTCATCAACAACGTAATGGTTTCGCTGAAGGAATTTGCCGGAGGCATTTTATTGGGCATACCAACTGTGTTGGGTTTGATGTACAACTCCGTAATGGTTGGTGCCTTCGAATACATGTTCTACAGCAAAGGCTTGATAAACGATAGTTTGCTTACCATTTTAATCCACGGCACCATTGAGCTTTCAACTTTTGTAATAGCGGCAGCATCCGGATTGGTGCTAGCCAAGAGCTGGATATTTCCCGGCACCAAAAGCAGATTGGCAGCACTCAAACAAGGCGCAAAGGAAGGTGTGATCATTGCCATGTCAAATGTGCCCATGCTTTTTATCGCAGCAATATTTGAGGGCTTCATCACCCGCCATTCGGATATGCCGATTGCGCTGAAATTGTTTATCATAACCATCTCCCTGTGTTTGGTAGTTGGTTATTTCGTTATTTATCCGCTTAAACTTATGAAACAAGTCAAGCAGGAAAGCATTGCAAAATCATGAAGAAAAGATTCTATCATCCACCTTATCCTTTAATTGTTTTACTCGCACTGCTTTTTGTTTGCGGTAGCAGCAGCTATGCGCAGAATATAAATTTGGATTCGCTGAAGAAAGTAGCAACCAAAGAGCTTAAAGACGAGCAAAAGGAACAAAAGGAACAAACCGAGGAAACCGAACAAAAACATATTTACGATTCTTCCGAAAGATTTTTCAATGCGAAATTTTATCCGGAACAACCTTTTGCCGCTGAAAAATTTTCGGGAAAACCAATATCGCCTGCATTGATCGATTCTTTGAAAAAAGAAAAAGATTTCTGGTATGCAAGCGCTGTAGAAAAATTCAAAGCAAAACAAAAAGCCTACCTGCGCTTTGCAGATTCTCTTAAAAAAGTAAATGCAAATGAAGCAGCGCCGGCATCCAGGCCAGATGAAAACTTTGATGATGATTCAAGAATAAACCTGGGCCCCTGGTTTCAATACGTTTTGCTGGGCGCAGCAATTCTGATTTTCCTGGGAGCACTCTTCTACTTTTTATTTTCTAACAAGGTGGGATTTTTTGCCCCCGCCAATAAAAATATTGACGAGCAACAAGAGGAAACCGATCTGGGAGAAAATATATTCATCCTCCCCTACCAGGATCTATTGAACAAAGCCATCAAAGATAAAAACTACAGATTGGCAACACGCATCTTGTATTTGCAAACGCTGAAATTGCTTTCTGAAAGTAACATCATTAAGTTCAAACCGGATTCCACAAACATTCACTACCTGATGCAGTTGAATAACACTTCTTACTACAACGACTTTTTTAAAGTTACAAGGCACTATGAATATGTTTGGTATGGAAAATTTGACGTAACGCCTGAGATGTATGAAAAGATAAGCCAGGATTTTTCCACAATGCAAAAGAAAATAATTCCATCCTATGAATAAGATATTGCCATTTGTAATTGTGGGCGTGGTAATTATTTTGGCGCTGCTGTTAATCCCAACCAAAAGAGGTAACCATTTCGACTCGAGGTTCACACTCAACCCAAAAGATAAAATTCCCTACGGAACCAACGTTTCGTATTCAATGCTATCGAAACTGTTTCCATCTGCAAAAGTTTCTGTGAACAGGAATGAACCGGGATCATGGAAAAACCTGAACATTGATACAGGCAAACAAGTTTTGATAATTGTCGCTTTCGACTTCGATCCTACCGAAGAAGAGATGGATCAAATTCTCAGTTTTGCCCAAAAAGGGAACTATGTTTTCATCAGTGCCATTATGTACAACTCAATGGCCACAGATGTTTTCAAAGTAAGGCAGGCTTACAACAGCGGCTATGATCTTAAGAATAAAATAAATGACATCATCAAGCCGGACTCATTCAGGGTAATGCTTGACACAGGAGCATTTCATACGCCGGTTGCCTATACTTGTCCGGGCTCATCGTACGACAATAGTTTTTTGGATTACGATTCCACTATTACTTATCCTTTAGGGTATTCCGATAATGGCAATCCTAACCTGCTTGCCATGAATAGTTTAAAAGGCACGCTGTTCCTGCATTCAGCGCCGCTCACGCTAACGAACTTTTTTCTGTTGTACAACAACAACCACAAATACCTCGAGCAACTGGCTGCAATGGTTCCGGTAAAACCAACGCATGTTGTTTGGGATGAATACTATTTATTTTCTGCCGACAGACCAAAGAAAGAAAACGGAAGCAAAGGCATTTTATCTGTCATTCTTAATTACCCTAACTTTCAATGGGCATTTTGGTTAACACTTGCCGTGCTTGTGATTTACCTGTTTACAGAAAGCAGTCGCAAACAAAGGCAGATAGCGGATTACAGCAAACCGAAAAATGAGCACATGGAGTTCATTTCCACCGTAGGAAAGTTGTATTTTGAAAAGGGGGATCATTTGAATCTTGCATCGAAAATGAGCCAGTTTTTCCTGGAACATGTCCGTACAAAATATAAACTAAACACGAGCCACATCAATGAAGACTTTGCGAAAGCATTGTCAACAAAAACCGGCGTGCCGCAGGAAGAAGCCAATGTGATCACCGGATATATCCAGCAAACGCAAATTGGCTCCATTACCGTTGACGACCTTAAACACTTTTATAACCATTTAGAAAATTTCTACAAAAAAGCCTGATATGGAAGAAACCTTATTTGAACAAAGAATAAATGTAAGCGAACTGAATGTTGCCGTTGCCAACCTGCAGGCAGAGATCAGAAAGATCATTGTTGGCCAGGATGAAATGGTGCAACTGATCATTACCGCGATCCTTGCAGACGGACATGTGTTGATCGAAGGTGTGCCCGGCGTGGCAAAAACGCTGGCTGCAAAACTGGTTGCCAAAAGCCTGCAAACAGGTTTTAGCCGCATTCAGTTTACACCGGATCTTATGCCGAGCGATGTATTGGGAACAAACATTTACAACCCCGGCAACACCAGCTTTGAATTTAAACGCGGTCCTATTTTCAGCAACATCATTTTGATTGATGAAATCAACCGCGCCCCGGCAAAAACACAGGCCGCATTGTTTGAAGTGATGGAAGAAAAACAAGTCACCATCGACGGCATCACACACAAAATGGAATTGCCGTTCATGGTACTCGCTACGCAAAACCCAATCGAACAGGAAGGCACATACAGATTACCTGAAGCACAGCTTGACCGTTTTCTCTTCAAAATAGTTGTTCCTTATCCAACAGAGGCGGAAGAGTTAACTATTCTTCAACGCTTCGGCTCCATGGATAATGATGCAAAAACAGATGCGGTAAATGCAGTAATCTCAACCACTGAAATATTGCATTTGCGTCAGCTTGTAAGAAATGTAGTGGCAGAAGAAAAGCTGTTGAACTTCATTGCAAAAATCATTGTTGCCACAAGAAACGATAAAGCAATCTACTTAGGCGCTTCGCCACGTGCTTCATTGGCGCTGTTGCAGGCAGCCAAAGCAACCGCGGCAATTTCTGGCAGGGATTTCATCACACCAGATGATATTATTTATGCTGCGGCTCCTGTACTCCGTCATAGAATCATTTTAACGCCAGAAAAAGAAATGGAAGGCGTGAGTGAGGATGATGTGATTTTGAAGATTGTGCATTCGATCGAGGTTCCGAGATAGCTATGAAATATGAGCTGTGAACGATGAAGCATTTGCTATGAAATATGAACGATTGTTCAGCGTTTCATTTGTTCACGCACCCAGTTCATACTTCATAGTTCATACCTCATTCAACAAACTAATCAATGAAGAAACAATACTCAGGCTCGCCGTTCTACTTCAGCAGGCTTTTCTACATCATCATGGGATGTATCATTGCCGCTTTTGCGTTGGCCTTTTTCTTTCCGCAATTGATGCTGATTGCGAAGATGGCAACGCTGTTCCTTTGCATTGCGGCATTGTTTGACTTGCTTTTGGTATTTGGGAAAAAAATGCCCGTATCAGGCGAACGTATTTGCGCAGACAGATTCAGTAATGGAGATGACAACACTGTAACATTAAAAGTGCGCAATCATCTTGGCTATGCAATCAACGTGCAGTTGTTGGATGAGGTACCAGTACAGTTTCAGTTAAGCAATGTGGGAACGAATTGTAAAGTGCCGGCAAATGGAACGTCGTCATATTCCTATGTTCTCAAACCAACTGAACGTGGTGTTTATAATTTCGGCATCATCAATATTTTGTTCACAGGTCCTTTGAATATGATCGTGCGACATATCAGAAGCGGCGAAGAAAAAGATGTGGCCACTTACCCTTCCTACATGCAAATGCGGCGTTTCCAATTGATGGCGGCAACCAACCAGTTGATGGAAGTTGGTTCAAGGCAACTCCGTAAAATAGGCAACAGCCTTGAGTTTGAGCAGATCAAAGAATATGTGTCAGGCGACGACTACAGAACGGTAAACTGGAAAGCATCGGCACGCAGAAACACTTTGATGATCAACAACTATATGGATGAACGCAGCCAGCAGGTTATTTGCATCATTGATAAAGGACGTACGATGAAGATGCCGTTTGAAGGCATGACATTGCTGGATTATGCCATCAACGCTTCACTGGTTTTGAGCAATATGGTGTTGACGAAACAGGATAAAGCGGGCCTTATCACCTTCGGTAAAAAAATGGGACAAACTGTTATGCCGGATAAAAAAGGCTCACAGCTTGGGCTTATTTTGGAGAGCCTTTATCGCCAGCAAACAGATTTCCAGGACAGTGATTTTGAAAGCTTATACAGCAACATCAGGTATAAAATAAAACAACGCAGCCTGCTCATTCTTTTCACCAATTTTGAAAACATGTACAGCCTCGAAAGGCAATTACCCTATTTGAAAAAACTGGCGAACCACCACCCTTTGCTGGTTATATTTTTCGAAAACTCAGAGCTGTCATCTTTCCTTAATGAAAAGGCGCACACCATTGAGGACATTTATACACATACTATCGCAAGCAAATTTGCTTTCGAGAAAAAGCAGATTGTGAAAGAGTTACAAAAGCACGGCATCATGTCGCTGCTTACAGAGCCAAATAAACTTACGGTAAACGTTTTGAATAAATACCTGGAACTGAAAGCGAGACAGATTGTGTAGAGACGCATGATAATGCGTCTCCCTGCACCTAATGTCCGCCTGCCCAGATAACGAAAAGACGACAGGTTGTATCACGCTGAATGTTTGAACGGAGACGCGTTCAACGCGTCTCTACAGCTGCGTTCGGTGTTTCAATCCCCTCAGCATCCCTCCATTCCTCCGTAGTAGAAAAAACTCATATTGCGGTACAATGCCCATATTTCCTTACCGGTTTATTGCTTAATATTGCCTCCAATTCAGTTATTCAGTTATTCAACCACTCGACAATGCAAACTACAGATAACATCCTTATGATACGCCCGGTGCAATTTGGCTATAATGCACAAACTGCGGTGAACAATGCTTTCCAAATCGCAGGTGATGACGGCAATGTTCAAAGCAAAGCGCTGGAAGAGTTTGACACTTTTGTAAAAGTGCTTCGCTCAAACGGCGTAACAGTAAGGGTTGTAGAAGACACCCCAAAACCCCACACACCCGATTCTATTTTTCCGAACAACTGGATATCATTCCATTCAAATGGATCTGTTGTTTTGTATCCCATGTATGCCGAAAATCGCAGACTGGAACGTAAACAACATGTACTGGAAACCATCAGCGAAGACTTCGACATCGAACGTATCATAGACCTGACACATTACGAGGACGAAAACATTTTTCTGGAAGGCACCGGAAGCATGGTACTGGACCGGGATAAGAGAATTGCCTATGCCTGCATTTCTGCAAGGACGGACAAAAAAGTGCTGGAAGATTTCTGCGATCAGGCATTGTATCAACCCGAAGTGTTTGCAGCGGTAGATAAAAATGGAAGTGCCATTTATCATACCAATGTAATGATGTGCGTTGGTGACAAGTATGTTGTCATTTGTCTTGACAGCATCCACATTGCATCAGAACGCGATCATGTGATGGCAACCATTAAACACACAGGAAAAGAAATTGTAGACATTACACTTGATCAAATGAATCACTTTGCCGGCAATATGTTGCAAGTGTCAAACGATCAGGGAGAGAAATTATTGGTGATGTCCACACAAGCCTACGAATCATTAACTGAAGAGCAGATAAAAAAACTCACTGGCTTCAATCGCATCGTACATTCTTCTCTCAACACCATCGAGAAAAACGGCGGCGGCAGCGCCAGATGCATGATGGCGGAAATTCATTTACCAACTATCGATTAGAGAATGGAACGCAGATTTTCATGATTGTCATGATTATTGATGATTTGATCTTTTGATTTGAAATTGAAATTTTCATCGATCGAAAATCAAAAGATCTTAACAAATCATGACAATCATGAAGATCTGCTTTCTACTGTATTTTCAATTTGCCAAGAGCATCGTTAAAAGCAATCGGCTCAAAACCCAACTCTGTTCTCGCTTTCGTAATATCCAAGCCCGTTTTCGGCGGCCGCTTTGCGGGTTGAGTGAAAACAGAAGCATCTACTTTTTCAATCAATTCTTTATTCAGGCCAAAATGTTCTGCAGTGGCAATGGCCATTTCGTATGGAGTCAGTACATCTTTTCCGGCGATATGATAAAAACCCTCAGCAGTTTTATCGATGATTAATTCAATGCCGCGTGCAAGATCTTCTACAAATGTTGGCGTGCGAACCTGGTCACTAACCACCTTTATTTTTTTGCCTTCAGTGAGGCTGTTTTTTACCCAGCTTACAATATTGCTTCGTGTACCTCCAACAACGTTGCCATACACAAGACATGTGCGTACAATCGTCCACGGCATTTCGCTCATCTCTACCATGCTTTCAGATTGTAGCTTGGTGAACCCATAAAAACTCACAGGATTACAATCATCTGTTTCGTTGTAATTTCCTTTCACTCCATCAAAAACAAAATCTGTAGAAAGGTAAATGAAGTGCTTGCAAAAAGCTTCCGCATCCAGCAGCACCTGCGCCGTCCCTTGCACATTCACGCGTTCACATTGCTCCGGCTGCAATTCGCAATCGTCAATCTGTGTCATCGCAGCAGCATGCACCACAACGTCAGGCGTTTCATGCTTCAGTACTTCATGCAATGAAAAGCCTTCGATCACATCAATGTCGTAATACGTAAAAAGCGGACTTTCATTTTGCGCCAATCGCTGTTCACCTTTGCCGGTCGCAATCACGACATAATTTTTCTCGAGCAATAATGTTACAAGATGTTGCCCAAGCAAACCGTTTGCACCGGTTATCAGAACTTTTTTCATCTGAATATTTTTCATTTTATTTTGGTCACGTGCCCGCCTGCCCCAGTTTCATTTTGCAATGATAAATAAAAAGCAGAACGCCCGCCTGCCTGACTTTAGTTGAGTAGGCAGATTATCATGATTTTTAAGATCAAAGGAGATGATATGCAGCAGTCCAAAGTAATATTTCGCCTTATGAAAAACAGTGAATCTTCCACGTCCGGCAACGATTTTTAAACTGCTTTGTAATCGTTTGGACGGGCCCATCATCTTTGTGGCGAGGGTTTGCGCCAGGCTTGCATTTGAGCAGGGTGGAAAAACATTAAAAACTGATACATATCAAAAAAAAGTTCGAAAAATGAACCAAAACACTAACAATGCTCAGCATTGCTAAATTTAATTCAATAAAAACTGTTTGTGTTTACTTTTCATGCACAGCTATTCATTGCAAATCCTTATTTTTGGAACTTCTAAAATCAAACAAACGAACCGCTGCTATTTTGCTTAACCCAAACATTATATTTATATGACCGACAAAAAAGTTACCCGGATCGGAGTTTTGACTTCGGGCGGTGACGCTCCCGGGATGAATGCTGCCGTCAGAGCAGTTGTTCGCACGGGAATTTATCACGGGCTGGAGGTATTCGCCGTCATGCGCGGTTACCAGGGAATGATCGAAAATGATATTGTAAAAATGGAATCCCGTTCCGTTGCCAATATCATTCAAAGAGGCGGTACTATTTTGAAAACGGCCAGAAGCAAAGAATTCTTCACGCCTGAGGGCAGGAAGAAGGCTTACGACAATCTGAAAAGCCACGGTATCGATGGTTTGATCGTTATCGGCGGTGATGGATCTTTCAATGGTGCGTTGAAATTCAGCGAAGAATTTGACATCCCTTGCATCGGTTTACCCGGAACAATTGATAAAGACATTGCAGGAAGCGATTTTACCATCGGTTTCGATACAGCGGTAAATACCGCCATCAACGCGATCGACAAAATCCGTGACACGGCGGATGCTCACGATCGTTTGTTCATTATTGAAGTAATGGGCCGCGATGCAGGTTATATCGCGTTACACAGCGGTGTGGCTACAGGCGCTGAGCACGTATTGATCCCTGAACACAAAACAGATATTGACGAGGTTATCAATTCATTGCAGGAAAAAGAAAAACGTAAAAAATTGATGAACCTGATCGTTGTTGCCGAAGGAGACGAATTTGGCGGCGGCGAACAAGTTACCAAATACATTAAGGAAAAGTTACCAAATGCCGACATCAAGATCACGGTACTGGGACATATCCAACGAGGTGGGTCCCCTACCTGTGCCGACAGGATCCTGGCGAGCCGCATGGGTTACCACGCTGTGCTTTGCCTGATGGAAGGTAGAAACAACGTAATGGTGGGTATTGTTAACGATCAAATGCATTATACCCCCCTTTCAAGAGCGGTAAAAGCAAAACAACAGATCGACGAAGACTGGTTTGATATGATAAAAATATTGGCTTCCTAGTAAGCCATTTTTTTATGCGTCAACTACGTATTGTACATTTGCACCGAATTAAAAACGCATACTAAACATTAACGAATAAACGACCGAAACTCAACGAAAAATTCATTATCATGTCAAAAAACATTTCAAAATATCTCCATAAGGAAATGGACGCCACAACAGCCATCAATCACTCATTCCACAGAACAAAGATTGTTGCGACTGTAGGACCGGCTTGTGATACTTACGAAAAATTGCTGGAACTGGTAAAAGCTGGTGTAAACGTTTTCCGTCTTAACTTCTCTCACGGTAAACACGAAGACAAAGCGAAGATCATTGAACATATCAGAAGAATAAACGCAACCGAACCTGTTAACATCTCCATCCTTGGTGACCTTCAGGGACCAAAACTGAGAGTGGGTGAAATTGCCAACAACGCATTGCCGGTAGTGCCGGGCGACATCCTCACTTTTACCAACGAAAAATGTGTTGGAACAATGGAGAAGATCTATGTTTCTTACCCTAACCTCGCAGGTGATGTGGTACTTGGCAATAAGATCATGATCGACGATGGTAAACTGGAAGTAAAAGTTATTGAAATCACTCCTACAAACGATGTAAAAGTTGAAGTGATTTTGGGTGGCGTGATCTCGTCTAAAAAAGGTATCAACCTACCGGATACAAAAATCTCTCTGCCTGCATTGACCGATAAAGATCTTGAAGATCTTGAATTCATCATCGACCAGGAACTTGACTGGGTAGCGCTTTCATTCGTACGTAACGTAAACGACCTTACTTTGCTGCGCGAAAAATTAAAAGCAAGAAACAGCAAGTCAAAGATCATTGCTAAGATCGAAAAACCTGAAGCTTTGGTTAACATCCGCGACATCATCATCGAATCTGATGCCATCATGATCGCACGTGGTGATTTGGGTGTTGAGCTTCCTGTTGAGCAAGTACCTTTGATCCAGCGCCAGTTGATTCGCAAATGCCGTCACAGAGCTAAGCCTGTAATCGTGGCTACGCAGATGATGGAAAGCATGATCGACCGCAGCAAACCTAACCGTAGCGAAATCACCGACGTAGCAAACGCTGTGTTGGAAGGTACAGATGCGGTAATGTTGAGCGGTGAAACTGCAACCGGTATGCACCCTGCATTGGTTGTAGAAACTATGCGCAAAATCATTTTGGAAGTAGAAAATACAGAATACCGCTATAACCGTGAAGACGATTTGATTCCTCAGCCGCACTCTCCTTCGTTCCTGAGTGATGCTATTTGCTACAACGCATGTAAAATTGCGAAAGATGCAAATGCACAGGCTTTGATCGGTATGACGCAAAGTGGTTACACAGCTTTCATGCTGAGCAGCTACAGACCAAAATCCGGATTGTATGTATTTACAAAAGAAAAATCTTTGGTGAATCAATTGAGCCTGAGCTGGGGTGTTCGCGCTTTCTACTACGATGAAGAAGAAAGCCTTGATGATATCATCAACGATGAGATCACTGTATTAAAAGAAAGAGGTTTCATTAAATCCGGCGACATCGTTGTAAACACAGGTAGCACGCCTGTTCATTTACACTTACCAACAAACTTGTTGAAGATTACAAGAGTTGAATAACATTGCCCGGAAAACTATACGACAAAGCGGTTCCTGTGCAAGCAGGACCGCTTTTTTAATGGAAAATTGAAAGTTGAAAATGCTTTGGGAAGTAGTCAGACA
>Ga0318568_10000975_pt1 | contig 12039 bp, 11 predicted proteins | sample GRESIP088b5f21_FD_203690 | JGI IMG/M metagenome (GOLD analysis project Ga0318568, IMG submission 203690) | Tropical soil microbial communities from Luquillo Experimental Forest, Puerto Rico - GRE.SIPMG.088b5f21 | ecosystem: Environmental > Terrestrial > Soil > Tropical forest > Bulk soil...
ATGAGTGGTGCGGGACGGTCAGCGCCGTCGGCGACGACGTCGACCCGGGCTGGCTGGGCCGGCGCACCACCGGCGACACCATGCTGGGCTGCGGCGCGTGCCAGCGCTGCCGCGCCGGCCGGCACCATGTCTGCGAGCACCGCTGCGAGGTGGGCATCCGCGGCGGGTTCCCCGGCGCGCTGGCCGAGCAGCTGGCCGTGCCGGTGACCGCGCTGCACCCGCTGCCCGATGACGTCGACGAGGTCATGGGGGCGCTGGTCGAGCCGGGCGGCAGCGCCCTGCGCTCGGTCTGGGGCGCGGCGCTGCGGCCCGGCGAGCGGGTCCTGATCTTCGGCCCCGGCACCATCGGCCTGCTGGCCGCGATGTTCGCGCTGGCGCGCGGCGCGCAGGTGCACGTCCTGGGCCTGGACCGGCGCGCGCTCGACTTCTCCGCCGAGCTCGGCGTGCACGGCGCGTGGACGGCTGACGACCTGCCGCGGCTGCCCTGGGACGCGGTCATCGACGCGTCGAACTCGCCCGGGCTCCCGGCGGAGGCCCTCGACCTGGTCGAGCCGGGCAAGCGGGTGGTATTCATCGGCGTCGCCGGTCGCCCGAGCACCGTCGACACCCGGTCGATGGTGCTGAAGGACCTCACCGCCGTGGGCATCCTCGGCGCGTCCGCCGGGCTGGCCGAGACCATCGCGCAGTACGCGGCCGGATCCGTGGACCCGCGCCCCCTGGTGGCCGCCACCGTCGGCCTCGGCGAGGTCGGCGACGTGCTGGCCGGCTGGCGCCCGGCGGGCTCCGGGCCGGGACCCAAGGTTCACGTGGATCCCCGCGCCTGAACGGGGCCACGGTCACGCCGGGACCTGGGCCTGTTTGGGCCGTGAGAGCACGGGCAGAGTCAACACCTTCGAGGGATGCCCACACGAGAGAGGTGCTGACTTGCTTACGCTAACCGACCGGGCCGCGGAGACGATCCGCACCCTGATGACCCAGCCAGGTGTTCCCGCTGAGAGCGGGTTGCGGATGTCACTGCGGGATGGCGAGTCGGGCACGCTGGCGCTGTCGCTCGAGCCCCCGCAGCCGGACGACGCCGTGATCGAGGACGCCGGCGCCCGCGTGTTCGTGGAGCGCGACGCCGCCCCGATGGTCGAGGACCGGGAACTGGACGCGCAGCTCGACGAGCAGGGCCGGGCGTCCTTCCGGCTCGGGGTCCAGGCCGGGTAAGCCCCCCGGCGGACATCTGGCCGCGCAGCGAGGACCAATGTCCCTACCTGGATCAGCGCCCGATCGGTTGACTGGCGGTGTGTTCGTCGGCGATGAAGTCCTGCTGGACGTCAGCTTCGTGGCCGCCCGGGCCAGACTGGCGAACCTGACCCGCGGCGGCTTGCTGCGGAGCGCCTCGGAGGGTGCCTACGGCGAGGGCGTCGCCGGGCTGGCCCGGGTCGGCCCGATGGGCTCCGCGCCCGGGATCTCCCGGCTGGTCGAGGTGCACGTCCGGGATCTGGCGGAAACCGGTGACTCGGCCAGGCTGGCGCTGCGGTGGGCGGCGACCGGGCCCGGAGGCCGGCTGTTCCCGGCCCTGGACGCCGACCTCACGCTGCGGCCGGCCGGTGAGCAAGCCACCGTGCTCGCGCTGGTCGGGGCGTACCGGCCGCCGCTGGGCGGCCTGGGAGCAGGGCTCGACCGGGCGATCTTGCACCGGGCGGCCACCGCGACGATCAGGACTTTCCTGGGCCGGGTGGCCGACGCCATCGTCCGACCGGAGTCGGCCGCCGTCCCGGCCGGCGAGATCGCGAGCCAGCAGCCGTCCGTCGGGCTGTCCCCGTCGGGCGGGTGACGCGGTCCGGCGGCAGGCACGGCGGTCAGACCTGCTCGATGAGCACGAGCCGGTTGGCGTCCTGGTCGCGGAACGAGAACATGGGCGGCACTCCCGGCCAGCGCAGGATCTCCGGATCGGCGTCCACGCCACGGGCGAGCAGGGCGGCGTGGTCGGCGCCGGCGTCGCCGGTGGTCAGCCGGATGCCGGTATCCACGCCCGCCGGAGCGCCCTCGCGCGCGGGGACCAGCGCGATCGTCGTCGCCGCCCCCGGCGGCGCTACCTCGATCCAGCGCCCGCCGTCGCCGGACGGGAAGTCCGCGCGCTTGGCGAAGCCGAGCTTGCCGGTGTAGAACTCGAGCGCGCGGTCCTGGTCGGTGACCGGCACGCCCACCGTCCGCAGGCCCGTGATCTGGGTCTTGGCCTCGTCCTTCATTTCCTGCCTCCGCATGGTGAGCTGGATCCGGGTCAGCTGTTGTACATCAGCGATCCCGGAGTGGTGAGCAGCTCGCCGGTCTCCAGCCAGGTCTTCAGCCCGGACAGGATCATCGGCCAGCCGCCGTAGACCTCGGGGCTCGCGCCCTCACGCAGCTGATCGTGGGTCAGGGTCAGCCGGCACGAGTCACCGACCGGCTCGATCTCCCAGGTAACCCTCGAGGTTCCCTCGCGCCTCGCGTCGTCACTCCAGAGCACGGTCATGGTGTGGACCAGCCTGCGGGGCGGGTCGGCCTCGAGGATCTCGCCTTCCGTCAGCAGGCCGGGGGCGCCCGGGTGGCTCATCTCGACCCGGGAGCCGGGCGTCCATGCCGATGTGACCAGGCAGCCGAACTGGTACTTGCTCCTGATCTCGCTGTCGGTGATCGCCTCCCAGAGGCGCTCGGGCGTGGTGCGGATGTAGATCTCGAAAATCTTCTCCATGGGGCTCTCCAGCGCGTGCTTGAGGTCGCTGAGCGAAGCCGCCCAGGGCTCGGCGTACTTGCTGACCCACCGGTCGTGGATCAGCCGGATCGGGACCGGGTTCAGGAAGTGGAGCTTCTCGCGGCCGCGCCGCCTCGTCACCACCAGGCCCGCATCCTCGAGTTGCCTCAGGTGCTTCATCACGCCGAAGCGCGTCATCGGGAAGCGCTCCTCGAGCGCGCTGAGCGTCTGCCCATCCGCCACGAACAGCTCGTCGAGCAGGCTCCGCCGGGTCGGATCGGCGAGGGCCTTGAACACCTCGTCCACGCTGCCCAAGTTACGTGACCAATTGGTCACATGTCAATCCGGGAGGCTGGGCGGGGTGCCACCGGTCAGCTATCGTGTGGGCCATGATCACTTGGCCCCGCGACGAGGTCGGCCGGTGAGGTACGGAGGCATCGAGGCAGGGGGGACCAAGTGGGTCTGCGCGGTCGCCGACCGACCCGCGGAACTGCTCAAGACCGAGACCTTCCCGACGACCGGCCCCGGCGAGACCGTGCGCCGGGCCGTCCGGTTCTTCACCGAGAACGGCCCGGTCGGAGCGCTCGGGGTGGGCGCGTTCGGCCCGGTGGACATCCGCCCCGCCTCGCCCACATGGGGAACGATCACCACGACGCCCAAGCCGGGCTGGGCGGATACGGACCTGGTGGCCTCGCTCCGGGCCGGGCTCGGGGTCCCGATCGCGCTGGACACCGACGTGAACGCGGCCGCGCTCGGCGAGTGGCGGCAGGGCGCGGCGGCCGGGCTGGACACGTTCTGCTACATCACGGTCGGCACCGGGATCGGCGGGGGCGCCGTCGCGGGCGGCCGCATCGTGCACGGCCTGCTGCACCCGGAGTTCGGGCACATGCGCATCCCGCACGACCGGGCGCGTGACCCCTTCGACGGAATCTGCCCCTACCACGGCGACTGTCTCGAGGGCCTCGCCTCCGGCGAGGCGATCCGGCAGCGCTGGGGCCGGGCCGGCCAGGAGCTGTCGGGCAGCGCAGCCTGGGAACTCGAGGCCGAGTACCTCGCTCTGGCCCTGGTCAACGTGATCTGCGTGCTCTCGCCGCAGCGCATCATCATCGGGGGAGGCGTGGCCAAGCAGCCGAGGCTGCTGCCGCTGGCGCGGCAGCGGGTGCGCGCGCTGCTGGCCGGCTATCTGCGGGCCCCCGAGCTGACCGAGCCGGACGCGATCGAGCGTTACATCGTCCCGCCGGGCCTCGGCGACAGCTCGGGCGTCATCGGCGCGATCGAGCTGGCCCTGGACGCGCCCTGACCGGGGACCGGGATCAGGCCGCCGCGGCGTCGGCCCAGTCGGCCACGAGCTGGTCGAGCACCCCGAGCGGGACGGCGCCGTTGCCGAGCACGGTCCCGTGGAAGCCCCGGATGTCGAACCTCGCGCCGAGCCGGCGCTCGGCCCGTTCGCGCAGCCGCCGGATCTCGCGGCGGCCCACCATGTAGGCCAGGGCCTGGCCGGGCCAGCCGATGTAGCGGTCGATCTCGTTCCTGACGTTCGACTGGGTGGTGGCCGTGTTGCGCCACATGAAGTCCATGGCCTGGGCGCGAGACCAGCCGTGGTGGTGCATGCCGGTGTCGACCACGAGCCGGCACGCCCGCAGCGCGTCGAAGGAGAGCATGCCCAGCCGCTGCAGGTCCGAGGTGTACAGGCCCATCTCGTCGGCCAGCCGCTCGCAGTACAGGCCCCAGCCTTCCACGTAGCCGCACACCTCGGCGTCCAGGAAGCGCCGGAACGCGGGCAGCGGCAGCGTCTGCGACGAGGCGATCTGCAGATGGTGCCCGGGCGTGCTCTCGTGGAAGGAGAGCGCCTCGTACTCGTAGACGTAGCGCTGCTGCGGCTCGGCGGTCAGCACGCAGTGGGCGCCGGGCCGCTTCCCGCCCGCGGCCGGGGGCCGGTAGTAGGCCAGCGGGGCGTTGCCCGCCTCGACCGGGTCGATCTCCTCGATGACGCAGCCGGGGATGTCGAACCGCGGGAACCAGCTGTCCCGGGCCTCCTCGGCGCGCTGCAGGGCCGCCGTGACCGTGCGCACGATCTGCGCGGAGTCGGCGAACCGGAGCGACCGGTCCTCCCGCAGCCGCTCGTGGATCGCCGGGACGTCCGTGACCTGCAGTACCTTCCCGCCGAGCTCGGCCCACTCGTCCTGCAGCGCCGCGAGGACGTCGAGGCCGATCTGGTGGATTTCCTCCGGGGCCAGCTCGGTGGTGGTGTGCTTGCGCACGGCCGCCCGGTACCCCTCCGCGCCGCCGGGCACGAAACGTATGCCGACCCGCTCGCCGGGGCGCGCGACCGGCAGCAGTTCGTCCCCCAGGCAGGCCAGCAGCCGGCGCAGCGCAGGCCGGATCTGGCTGTCGACGATGCCAGCGGCCTCGCGGCGGACCGCCGCCTCGTCGACGGCGCCCGGCAGGCGCACGGCCACCATCGCGTCGGCGGTCAGGTCCCGGCTCAGGTGGCCCTCGATCTGCGCCATGGCCTGGCGCGTCCCGACCTCGGTTGGGATCCGCCCGTCCTGCCTGGCCTCCCGGTACCGGGCGGTGACGGCGTCGAAGTACCCGCCGAGCCCGCGCAGCCGCTGCAGGTAGCCGTCGACTGCGGCGGCGCTGTCGAGCAGCGCCGCCGGCACGGACATGAACACCATGGCCTGAGGCGAGACGTAGCCGCCCGCCGACACGTTCGCCTCCCAGAGGCCGTGTTCGAGATCCGAGCGCGCCGCCCAGGCCAGGTGGGCCAGGACGGCCTGGTTGACCCGGCCCGCCTGGTCCAGCAGGCCCGGGTCGATGCGGCCCAGCCGCTCCTCGATCCGGGCGATCTGCTGCACGTCGCGCGCGGCGCCCGCGCGGCTGGGGTCGGGCACCAGGGCGTCGAAGCCCGGCGCGCCGACCTGCGTGGCACCGAACGGGTCGGCCGTGTGCACGATCTCGAAGAACTCCTCGCTGAGCTGGGCCAGTGCCGCTTGTGCCTGCTGGGACTGCGCTGCCTGGGCGGGCTCGGTCATGACCTGAACGTTATCGTCGCAGGAAAGCACTCATCCGCGCCGAGGGGCTAATCTCGCTGTATGGCCCTGTCCGTGGCGCTGCACATCCCGAGCCCGCCGATCAACGGTTTCTACATCGGGCCCTTGTTCGTTCACTTCTACGGCCTGATGTACGTCGTGGGCATCACGCTGGCCATCATCATTGCCCGGCGGCGCTGGCGGGCCGTGGGCGGCGACGTCTCGCTGGTGACCGACGTGGCCGTCTGGGCGGTCCCGGCGGGGATCATCGGCGGCCGGATCTACTTCGACATCACCACCCCGTTCGACATCACCCCGCACGCCTGGTACGGGCCGTTCGCGGTGTGGGACGGCGGGCTGGGCATCTGGGGCGGCGTCCTGGGCGGAGCCGCCGTGGGCATCTGGCGGGTGCACCGGGCCGGGGCCGACTGGCGCCTCATGGCCGACGCGGTCGCCCCGGCGCTGCTGGTCGCCCAGGCGATCGGGCGGATCGGCAACTACTTCAACCAGGAGCTGTTCGGCAAGCCGAGCACGCTGCCCTGGGCGGTGCAGATCTCGCCGGCCTTCCGGCCGCACGGGTACCAGGCGTTCAGTACCTTCCAGCCGTCGTTCCTGTACGAGGCCATCTTCGACCTGGCGCTGGCCGCCGCGCTGGTCTGGCTCGGCCACCACCGCCACATCCGCCCGCCCGGGCTGTTCGCCCTGTACGTGGCCGGCTACTCGGCCTACCGCATCTTCGAGGAGACCATCAGGATCGACTCGTCCGCGCACTTCCTCGGGCTGCGGCTGAACTTCTTCGTCGCGCTCGTGGGCACGGTGGCCGGGCTGACCTGGTTCTTCTTCACCCAGCGCCGCAAGCCGGCGCCCGAGCCTGCCGGGCCGGCGCCCGAGCCGGCCGGGCAGGAACCGGCCGCGGCGAGCGGCGCCACCGAGCCGCAGTCAGCTACCGGGGTGGGGCACGACCAGCCCTGACTCGTAGGCCACGACCACCGCCTGCGTGCGGCCGCGCAGCCCCAGCTTGTTCAGCACCCGGCTGACGTGGGTCTTCACGGTCTCCTCGGTGACGACCAGCCGGGCGGCGATCTCCGGGTTGGACAGGCCCTCCGCGACCAGCTTGAGTACCTGGGTCTCGCGCGGGGTGAGCGTGGCGAGCGTGGCCGGGGGCGAGGCGGCAGGCCGGGGGCGCAGGCGGGTGAACTCGCTGATCAGCCGGCGGGTGACGGTCGGCGCGAGCAGCGCCTCGCCGGAGGCCACCACGCGCACCGCGTCGAACAGCCGCTCCGCGGTGACGTCCTTGAGCAGGAAGCCACTGGCCCCGGCGCACAACGCGTCGTAGACGTACTCGTCGAGGTCGAAGGTGGTCAGGATGAGGATCCGCGGGCCGCCCGTCCCGGATTCGGTGAGCTGCCGGGTGGCCTCGATGCCGTCCATGTTGGGCATGCGCACGTCCATGAGCGCGACGTCCGGCCGCAGCTCGCGGGCGATCTTGACCGCCTCCGCCCCGTCGTCGGCCGTGCCGACCACCGTGAAGTCCGGCTGGGTGTCGAGCAGCGCGGCGAATCCGGTGCGCACCACCTGGTGGTCGTCGGCCACGATGATCCGGATCGCCCGGGACGGCTCGCTCATATCGTGTTTCCCGTCCGCTCGCTCATGCTGTGTTTCCCGCTCGCGGACGGGGCGCCTTGAGGCGCGTCCGCTCGCTCATGCTGCTGCCTCGGCCACGGTCGGCAGCATGGCCTCGACCACGAACCCGCCGCCGCCGGCGGCGCCGGTGCGCAGCTTGCCGCCCACGGCCGCGGCGCGCTCGCGCATGCCGAGCAGCCCATGACCGCCAGGCGGCGTCGCGGTGAAGGAAGAAGCCGGCGGGGGGCCGGGCCCGTTGTCCCGGACGCGAAGCCACAGGGCGTCCGCGGTGTAGTGCAACTCCACGTCGACGGCGGCGCCCTCGGCATGCCGCCGCGCATTGGTGAGCGCCTCTTGAACGATGCGGTAGGCGGCAAGCTCGACGCCGGGATCGAGACTGGCCACGGGGCCGCGGACGATGAGGCGGACACCCGACCCCGAGGCGTCCCTGGCCTCGTCGAGCAGTTCGCTGAGCTGCCGCAGGCCGGGCTGGGGCCGCCGGTCGCTGACGGCGTCGGCCCGGGTGTCCTCGCGCAGCACGCCCAGCAGCCGCCGCATCTCGGTCAGCGCGGTCCGCGCGGTGTCGCCGATCGCGGACAGCCGCTGCGCCCCGGCGGCGGGCATCCCGGGGGTGGTCAGCCGGGCCGTCTCCGCCTGTACCGCGATCATAGAAATGTGGTGGGCCACCACGTCGTGCAGCTCGCGGGAGACCCGGGCGCGTTCCCCCCGCGCCGTGTGCTCGAGCAGGGAACCGGCGATGACCTCCCGGGCGGCGCTGTGCTCCACGGCCTCGCTGCGGGCCCGCCGGGCCGCCCCCGCCCACGCCGCAGCCGGGGCCAGCGCGGCCAGCAGTACGGTGAGAATCCGGTCCGCGGTGCCCGTAGGGGGGAGCAGCGCCAGCACCAGGTAGGGCAGCGCGAGGACCGCGGCCAGCAGCTGCGGGCCGCTGCGGCCGAGCCGGTACAGCACGATCAGCTGGGCGATCAGGCCGGCCACCGTCAGCGTGTGAAAGGCCGCCAGGGACAGCACGCACGCCGCGCCGACCGACACGGCGGCTCCCGCCGGGTAGGACCACAGGAGCCCGAGCGGCAGCGTGCTGAACAGCGCGAGCAGGACGAGACCGACCCCCCGTGCGAAGTCAATCCCGCCCTGGCCGGGGGGAAGCGCAAGCGTCTGGGCCACGGCGAGGATAGCCAGCAATCCCCCGGCCACGGCGGGGGCGTGCGGGTCCGCGGCGAGCCGCCGCAGTCGGCCGGCCCATCCGCCGTGCACGTTACCCGCTGGGTCCACATGGCCATTGTCCTCGCTGGCCAGCCAACGTGCGTCACTCCGGGCGAGCATCCTGCCGTCCCTCGCACGGGGGACAGACCGCGGCCGATGTCCCTCGTGCCAGCGGCGGCGAAGACGGCTCGCCAGCGTGACGACAGTGCGACCCCGGCTTTTCTACCGTGGCGGGCATGGATACGCGGGAAGCAACCATCGAAGTCGCCGGCCTGCACAAGCGCTTCGGGCCGGTCGTCGCGCTGGACGGGATGACCTTCACCGTCGCACCGGGGCAGGTCACCGGGTTCGTCGGCCCTAACGGCGCCGGCAAGTCCACCACGATGCGGGTCATCCTGGGCCTGGATGCGCCCGACGAAGGCCACGCGCTGATCGGCGGGCAGCGCTACCAGGGCCTGCGCCACCCGCTGAGCCACGTCGGGTCGCTGCTGGACGCGTCCGCGCTGCAGCCCGCCCGCAGCGCCCGCAACCACCTGCTGTGGCTGGCGCATTCCCAGGGCCTGACCGGTCAGCAGGTGGACGTCGTGATCGAGCAGGCCGGGCTGGAGAAGGTGGCGCGGCGCAAGGCAGGCGGCTATTCGCTGGGCATGCGGCAGCGGCTGGGGATCGCCGCGGCCATGCTGGGCGACCCGCCGGTGCTGATGTTCGACGAGCCGTTCAACGGCATGGACCCCGAGGGCATCGTGTGGATGCGGGGATTCCTGCGGTCTCTGGCCGAGCAGGGCCGGGCGGTGCTGGTGTCCAGTCACCTGATGAGCGAGCTAGAAGGCTCCGCCGACCACCTGGTGGTGGTCGGCCGCGGCAAGGTCATCGCGGACACCACGGTGGCCGAGCTGATCGCGGCCGCGTCCGGGGACAAGGTCTCGCTGCGCACCACCGCGCAATCCGACGCGATCGGCGCGCTGACCCGCGCGGGCGCCACCGTGGCGGCCAGTGACCGGGACACGCTCACCGTTTCCGGGCTCACGTCCGAGCGGGTCGTGACCGTGCTGTCCGGCGCTGGCGTGCCGTTCTCGGAGATCTCCGCGCACCGCGCCACGCTCGAGGAGGCGTACATGGAACTCACCAGGGACGCGGTCGAGTACCGCGCCGAGCCGGCCGCCGACCCCAGGGAAGTGGCGCGATGAGCACCCCCACGATCACGCCGTACCGGTCCGACCAGCGGCCAGGGAGCGACGATTTCCCGCACCTGTTGCGGTCCGAGTGGACCAAGTTCCGGAGCGTCCGCGGCTGGCTGATCGCCCTGATCGCCGCCGCGCTGCTGACCGCACTGGCCGTGGTGGCCATCGCGTCCACCGCCAACGGGAAGCAGAACCCGGGGGCCCACCCGACCGTGGCCATCGGCCCGGGCGGGGTGGCGGTCACCGACAGCTTCTACTTCGCCCGCCAGCCGCTGGACGGCAACGGCAGCATCACCGCCCGGGTCACCTCGCTGGCCGACGGCGAGCTGCCCGGCCAGGGAATGGGCAGCAGCACGCACACCGCGCAGCCCTGGGCCAAGGCCGGGATCATGATCAAGGCGAGTACCACGGCGGGCTCGGCCTACGCCGCGGTCATGGTCACGCCCGGCCACGGCGTCCGGATGCAGTGGAACTTTGTCCACGACCTGCCCGGCCTGCCCGGTACCCCGTCCGCGTCGTCGCCGCGCTGGCTGCGATTGACCCGGTCCGGCGACACGGTCACCGGCTACGACTCCACCGACGGCACGCACTGGACCGAGATCGGCACCGCGAGCCTGGCCGGGCTGCCGCATACGGCGCAGGCCGGGCTGTTCGCGGCCTCGCCGCAATACGTTGTCGGGGCTCAGGGCTTTGCCAACAACAACAACCAGCCCACGTATGACACTCGGATCACCGGCACTTTCGACCACGTCAGCCTGGTGGGCGCGCGGCCCGGGGCGGCGTGGACCGTCGGCCACGTCGGCTTCGGGACGGGTCCGGCCGTGTTCGCCATCGGCAACGGCGCTCCGCCTGTTACGCACTGCGGGCCGAACGGGACTCACTGCAAGGGGATGCCCTCGCCGCCGCAGTCCCGGTTCACCGAGGCCGGCGGCAGGTTCACGCTGATCGGAAGCGGCGGCGACGTCGCGCCGTACGTGGCCGACCTCGACCCGCTCGGGATCGTGCTCAAGGGCTCGGCGGTCGGCCTGCTCGCGGTCATCGCGCTGGGCGCGCTGTTCATCACCACGGAGTACCGGCGGGGCCTGATCCGCACCACGTTCGCGGCCAGCCCGCGCCGCGGCCGGGTGCTGGCCGCCAAGGCCATCGTGATCGGGTCGGTCACGTTCGTGGCCGGGCTGGTCGGGACCGCGGTTGCCATGCTGATCGCCGAGCGCAAGCTGCACTCGGGCGGCTGGGTGTCGTCGGTGTACCCGGTCTGGGCGCTCACCAGCGGGCACGGGCTGCAGATCGTTCTGGGGACCGCGGGGGTGCTGGCGGTGGCCGCCATCCTGGCCCTGTCCGCCGGGGCCGTGCTGCGGCGCAGCGCCGCCGCGATCACCGCCGTGGTCGTGCTGCTGATCGTCCCGGTCATTCTCGGCGTGATCCTGCCGCAGAGCGCGGCCGTGTGGGTGCTGCGGCTGACCCCGGCGTCCGCGTTCGGCCTGCAGCAGGGCACGCCGCGGTACTCCCAGGTGATGCACGCCTGCCTGCCGTACAACGGCTGCTTCCCGCTGGCTCCGTGGAACGGGTTCATCGTGGCGTGCGTCTGGGCGGTCGCCGCGCTGGCCCTCGCCGCCTACGTGCTGCGCCGGAGGGACGCGTGAACACGGCGCTGGGGGAGGCGACGCACGCGGAGTGGACCAAGCTGCGCACGGTGTCCAGCACCGGGTGGCTGCTGCTCACCATGATCGTCGTGACCGTGGGCTTCAGCATCCTGGAGGTCGTGGTGCAGAAGTGCCCGACCTCGTGCAGCTACGACACCCCCAAGCTCAGCCTGACCGGAATCCTGGTCGGCCAGGCCGCCGCCGCCGTCCTCGCCGTACTGGCCGTGACCGGCGAGTACGGCAGCGGGATGATCCGGATCACGCTCACCGCCGTGCCGCGCCGGGCCACCGCGCTGGCCGCCAAGGCGATCGTCCTCACCGGCGTGGTGCTCGTAACGGGGACCATCGCGGCGGCGTGGTCGCTGATCGCCGGACGGTACATCCTGCCCGGCAACGGCTTCACCGGCGTACGCGGCTCCGAGGTGCTGTCGCTGAGCGCCGGCTCGACGCTGCGGGCGGCGGCCGGCTCGGTGCTGTATCTGGCCCTCATCGCGCTGTTCAGCCTGGGCCTGGCCACCGCGATCCGGGACTCCGGCGCGTCGATCGCCGTCCTGCTCGGCCTGATCTACGTGGTGCCGCTGATTGTCCAGTTCGGGATCCTGGACCCGCGCTGGGAGCGC
>Ga0318568_10000986_pt1 | contig 11991 bp, 8 predicted proteins | sample GRESIP088b5f21_FD_203690 | JGI IMG/M metagenome (GOLD analysis project Ga0318568, IMG submission 203690) | Tropical soil microbial communities from Luquillo Experimental Forest, Puerto Rico - GRE.SIPMG.088b5f21 | ecosystem: Environmental > Terrestrial > Soil > Tropical forest > Bulk soil...
CTTCAAAACTGCCAGGAAAAAAAGACCACCCGCCAACCAGCGTTTGTTGCATCCATCGTCCCTACCAGTGCCTCAATTACACTGCGTTGAACAAACCTTTCTGATTTTTGTTTGCCGTTTCAAACTTAGCCTTCTTTTGACTGGCGAAAAATGGACTATTAAAAGGAAATGATAGACAAAATTTATGGGGCTTTATAGACGATGTCCCAATGACAAATACCACCTGAACAGTTTAAGTGTTTTACTACCGCTAAGGTGCACCAGACCTGACAGGTTTCTAAAAACCTGTCAGGTCTTAATTCCAGCGAACAGGCATCCTCGCTTTGTGAGCCGACATATTAAACACGAAAGGCACTAAGCCACCTAAGAGATATCGAAACTATCAACAACCCTTAGTGACTTAGTGCCCTGAACGACTTTAGTGGTAAAACGTTGGGATGCTTCGCATCTCCTCCTGAAAACTATTTCACAAAAGCTTTTACCACTTTTGCGATATCGCCGCCTTCATTAATTATTTTATAAGAACCGGCTGCTGCAGGCACAGCAAATGTTTCAGCGTAATTATATCGTTGCCTTAAACCGTTTTTTGTTTCAACAATTATTGAGTCACCTTCTACGAGCATGAGCACATGACATTTATTATTGGTTTCGACGTCAACACTGTCGGTAAATTCCAGTCTGTGTACATCATAAAAATGTTCCGCGTGTGTGGGCACGTGCATGAGTTGCCAATCATCGCCTTTTTCAATTAACGCTTCTTTCGAGATCAGTTCATCCTGTACTTTTTTTCCTTTACGGGAAAAATCAAGATTTTTAAATGCGTGTTCAATATTGATCGGACGTGGTTTTCCATTTAGATCGAGCCTTACCCAATCGTACATTTTAAAAGTGAAAATATACGGCGTCGCACTGATCTCTAACACGAGATTGTTTTTTCCTGAGCTGTGTATTGTTCCGTTTGGAATAAGGAAAAGATCATGTTTGTGTGCATCATGTTTCTGCACAAATTTTTCTATTTCGATCGCTTCGTTTTTCTCAACGCTTTCTTCCAGTGCTTTTTTAAAAGTTACCGGATCAATATCGTCCTGGAAGCCAAGATATACTTTCGCATCGTCTTTGCATTCTAGAATGTAGTAGGTTTCATCCTGCGTGATGGTTTCTCCAAAATTCTCCTGTATGTACTTCAATCGCGGATGGCACTGAATGGAAAGATTGCCACCATCAAACGTGTCAAGAAAATCGAACCGAATTGGAAACTCAATACCAAAGCGTTCCGCATCTCCACCCAACACTTCTTTGGAACGCAGCAACATCAACCAGTCAAATGCAATTTCCAACAGGTTTTCACTGCTTTCAAACACCAATCCATTCTCCGGCACGATCATTTCAAATGACCATGCATAGTTGATTTCGTTTTTATTGAGACCTTTTATATTTTCCTTCATCCAATGGCCGCCCCACGCACCAGCTTCGAACCATGGTCTTACACGAAAGGCATTTTGCGAAAGATGATGAAGTCCCTCGCGAATGTCTTTAAAGTATGCCCACGTAATATTTTCGTTCCATTGACCATCTGCAATAATTTCAATGGATGGAAGAATTTGCTTTTTGTATTCGTTCAGTACGACCCAGTCAACAAAATAAAATCGTTTGTAAGTTTCCTGGTTGTCATCGCGCTGCGTTTTACCTAAGTTATTTGCCTTTTCGGCACGCATCCGATATTGCAATTCATTCTTTGGAAGATCGATATAAACAACAGGTGCTTGTTTGTTAATCAATGAAGCGCCAACACCAATGACGATATTGATGACATCTTTTTTAAAGAGAACATCTGCAATTTTTCCAGTGTCAAAAAAATCTGCAAGTGCAATGCTTGCTCTTCTACCCCAAACCTCTCCTTTTGCGCCGATGAAAGGTTTTACAAGTTGCTCTATCTCATTTTCTGTTTTTAAAAAATCAGCTGTCTTGATCCAGTTGATCACAAGCCCTTCTTTGGACAATATTTCACTGAGTTCGTTGTACACGTGTTCCCAGTCATTTCCAATGTACCCATCTATGGCAACAGAGGTTTGGCTCTTTATCCATTGCGCAAGGCTTCTATAGCCATTGCTGATCTTTCCATCGCCAAGTCTGGCAAATGGATAAATGTCATACTCGCCCACATTTAGTTGTTTGACATCTTCTGTAACAACAGGCATTAAAGGCTGTGTTGTTTTTCTCCAATTCATCATTTATCTTTTTTATTTGATGGCACACGGATGATACGGATTGGACGGATTTACACAGATTTTAATACTGTGCTCGTCACGAAAAAAAACTTCGTAGTGCCAATTTTTTATAGAACTGTTTATTTAACGTTTGTTTTTTTTGGAACAAAATATTGCTTGCACAAATACGCGGCACCGGCAATGGCTGAGTCTTCGCCATTGGTTGAAATATGAATGCCGGTGTTTAGATTAGTTGCTTCAAAAACTTTTTTCAATGAAGGTAAAAAAAATGGATGCGCCTTTCTGACATTTCCACCAATTACCAAACAATCTGCGTCGAATGCTGTAAGCCACGGCGACAGCACTTCTCCGAGCATTGTTCCTATTTCACTGAGCAATTGTTGTGCAGAAATATTTCCCGCCAGGGCGAGATCATTTATTTCTTTTACTTCCGCTACTTTATTTCCGTTAGTTTCATTAAATGCGTTGATGAGCCAGCGGGCAGAAATATAATTCTCTGCAATGCTTTGTTTGTAAGGCAGATCATACAAGTAACCTTCCGCGGGAACTCCTTTACCGCTTTTCTGAACTTCAGCATCAACAAGAAAAGCTCCGCCCAGGCCGGTTCCCAGAGTAACCGCTACAACACGTTTGCAGCCTGCTCCTTCACCCGTCCAACTTTCGCCAATGCCGAAACAGGAGGCGTCATTTTCAAAATATATTTCGCCTGAAAATTTCAATTCTTCTTTGAGTAGCTCTTTAACATTGAGTTTGTAGAGAGATTCAAATTTCGTTAAGCCCCGGATGTACGAAATACCATTTGCGTAATCAAACGGTCCGGGCATTGCGATGCCAATAGCCTCAATAACAGTGCCACTTGCACTCATTGCTGCTTTGAGCGCTTTGGCCCAATGTGCAACAATTTCATCTGCCGATGCTGCTGCATTCACTTTTTCTTTGACAGTGGAGCCCTCTACTACTTTAGCCGAATGAAGATCTACTGCCGCCGCCGTTATATGCGAGCCGCCAATATCTGCACCTATCACCACATGACTGTTCATATATTTTGGTTTCAACTTTAAGTCGCCGAAAATTTTTCTGCGGACTTTATTAATTTAAATCGTTCTTTCAAAAGGTTCATCATGTAAACATTTACTACCCACTGATTACAAAGCGGAGTGCCTGTCAGAGGATTATGGACCATGTATGGATACGGGCCAAATTCCGGAGTGATGGTAAGCAATTCATTTCGCTGTTTTTTTCTTTCAGCTATTTTGTCCCACCAGGCAAGGTGCTTCTGCAGTGCTTCGCTCCATGCACTCACCCTTGGATCGGGAACCTGCGGGCCTTCCGGGTAACCAACTCTTGCATGTAAATGTTCTGTTCTTTCTATTGCGAGCTCCATTGCCGGCGCCTGGTCCTCCAAATAAGATTCCGCTACGCAGACCCAATGAGAAGCATCCAGCGTAATTTGAAGTGACGGTATTTTTTCCAAATAGCCTTTTGTGATATGAGCGGCAAAGGAAAATTTGTTCCGGTGTGTTTCGTGAAACACTTTCGCTCCGCGGTTTTCAGCGGCTTTAATAAGTTGCGCATTTTGCTCAAAGGAAAAATAATCTTTCCCCGTTTGCGAATTGATCTTCACAACAGGATAACCGCTCACCTTTTCCAACCACGAGCAATAGTTATCGTAGTGGCGTGAGAAATCAGCATCCATTGTATCATAATGCTGGGCAATTATGGAAAGATCGTTTTTTGCTGCATCGTTCCACACTTTGTCCAGCTCCGCCGCGCTTGCCTCGCGAGCTACACCATATTCAATGCCATCATAACCTTCATCCTTTGCTTTCTTGCAGAACACATCAAACTCATCTTCATTTCCCCATCGCGGACAAAAAAATTGTAGGTTCATAGAATTATAATTCGGTTTTTATTTTTAAAATTTCAGGACGCAAATAAGGTTTATTCGCATCTACCACACCTTTCCATGCATAAGGATCTTCGCCAGCAACAAGTACGATGTCACGCAGGTCCTCGGTAGGCTCAAGCTTGCCATCCTGATCCCATGGCAGCATGGATTCTGCGCTCATGTAATGATTTACCAAAGCGGTGCGAAAACAATCTGTTGTTTTATTTCGCAGAGAACTGTGTAGCGTGTAACCGTTAAAGAAAACTACTGATCCACTTTTCACTTCCACAGGAATCATTTCATCTTTATAATTTGTTACGTCTACCGTATCAACATCAGCATATTCTCCACTGTCATTTTTAACTCTCTGCATAATATGTGCAGGTCTGCCGGGAACGATCCACAGACAACCGTTTTCCACCGTTGCATCGTCTATGGCTATCCATGCACCCACGAGTGATTTGTCTCTTGTAGGAATATAGTATTCGTCCTGGTGCCAAGACTGTCCTGCTTTACCGGGGCCCTTTACAAACAGCATCGATTGCATGCATTTCACATTTGGGCTAACAATCTTTGTCAAGACATCCACTACCTTGTTGTGAGACAAAAACGCATGTATCCTTTCTGATAATTTATGAGGGAAATGAATGGCTACATATTTTTTCATCACATCACTGTCTGTTTCATTTTCTTCAACATCTACCAATCCGTCAACATGTCCGCGCTCACCACGAAAAATGGCTGCCGTTTCTCTCTTTAACTCGTTAACCTCATTTTGCGAAAGCAAAGCTGGTGCAATGACATAGCCGTATTTGGCATAGAAATTTATGTTTTCAGGTGTGGTACCTGTGGGGTTGATAAAAGCATGTTCTTTGTTCATAATGGGATCGTTTATTAAAGTCAAAAGGGAAAAGTCAAAATTCAAAAGTTTTATAGTGCTGTTGTCATTTTCATTTTTCATTTTTCCATTGGCTAAAGCCAACGGCAATGAATTAGGATTAACAAGCGGAATTTCTTTTTGTCATTCTCGAAAGTCATTTCAACAATGTATGCCACACACAAAGAATTCCTAATTCCTAGTTCCTAATTCCTAATCATCTAATGCACAAACAATGTTTCCATCTCTTCCAATGCCCTGCCCTTGGTTTCTTTTACCTTAAACAACATATACACAAAGGCAACTACACACAATAGAGCATAGGTAAACATGGTATATGAAATTCCTAAATGCACTCTCATTACCGGAAAGGTTAGTGTGACAGCAAAATCTGCCAGCCACAAAGCAAGTGTAGCAACTGACATAGCAAGACTGCGGATTAGATTCGGAAAAATTTCTGCAATATAAACCCATACAACAGCACCAAGTGTACAACCAAAAGAGGCTACATACAGCAACATAAAAATGAGGACAAAATAATGATCGAAATAATGGTATTTAAAACAAAGGCCTATTGCCACAAGTGTAGCGCCCATCAATAATGTGCCAATCAATAAAAGTTTTTTTCTGCCTATTTTATCCACCAATGCAATCGCTCCGATAGTGGCAATAATGTTTACAACACCAATACCAATGGTTTGCATCAGAGAGGACGAACTGTCGAGACCCGTTTCTTTAAATATTTCCGGTGCATAGTAGATGATTGAGTTGATGCCGGTCACCTGCTGAAATATGGCGACTGTAATGCCGAGATACAAAACCGGTCTGTAGGCTTTACTGAACAATTGTTTTAGTGAAATACTTTTCAGATTATGAAAGCTCTGTTTAATTATGGCGATTTCTGCATCGACGGACGAACCGGGCAAAATTCTTTTCATCACTTTTTCGGCTTCTGCATTTCTTTGCTTCATGATGAGCCAACGTGGTGTTTCAGGCACCAAAAGCAACAACACAAAGAATAGCAATGATGGTGCTGCCTGGGAAGCAAACATCCATCGCCAGTTGTTGGCTCCGGTTCCATCAAAAATAAAGTTGGAAAAATAAGCGATTAATATCCCGAACACGATTGCAAGCTGGTAACAGGCGACCAATCTTCCGCGCCACTTTGCCGGTGCTATTTCGGCGATGTACATAGGCGAAACCATGGCAGCTGCACCAACGCCCAATCCTCCGATTAAGCGAAAGACGATAAACATCGTGAGATTGGTTGACAGACCCGCGCCAATGCCTGACACTGCAAACAAGATTGCGCAAACGATCAACATGTAGCGGCGTCCGTATTTATCAGCAAGCTTGCCAGCCAACATGGCGCCGGCTGCGCAGCCAATCAATATGGCACTAACTGACCATCCGAGCCAATATTCGTTAAGCGAAAAATAAGAAGTGATGTAGGGAATCGCGCCTGATATTATCGCGGTATCAAAGCCGAATAACAGTCCGCCCAATGCAGCGACTCCGCTAACAAGAATAATAAATTTCTTATCGATAATTTCCGTTGCGCTTTCTATAGGTGTAACCTCCAATAGTTCTGCAGTGGCTGTGGTGGAATTTTTCATATGCAAATCGTAATGAATTAGGAATTAGGAACTCTTTGTGTGCGATAGCTTCTTTTTTTAAACAACACTCAAGAATGATAAAAAGTATCGCGCCTTATTAATTACATTATTCCCTGATCGTTAGTTTAATGAATGACAATAAATGGTAGGAGCAAGTTAGTTTATGCTATTCGCGGACATCTGTCAGTTTGCGAAAAAAACCATTCATTTTGCGAACGCGAAAAAGTCAATTAAGAATCAATGTCGTTTCCTTAAGATGCGATTGCATTCGAATTAATGCCCTACGGGCATATGACCGATTGTTGAATCGTTTCTATCGATATTGTTCCCCTACGGGGAAGCCTTGCCCGTAGGGCATCCATATCAATAGAAAATGTAACACCAGGTAATCCATTGTCCGTAGGACATTAATATGGCAAACGCTGAATAGCTTAAGGAATCGGCATTAATTCCTAATTCCTAATTCCTAATTCCTCTCACCTGAATCGATTACGATAATCCTTTGGATTGATCCCGGTATATTGTTTGAAGTATCTGCTGATGTTGTCGAAGTTTCTAAAATTTAATTCGTCAGCAATTTCCTGGATAGTGAGTTCAGAATTTTCAAGCAGGAACTTAATTCTTTGAATCCTTACTTTCATGATTTCTTCCAGCACGGAGCTCTTTATGAGCGATTGAAACTTCTTCTCGAGATTGCGGCGGGACAATGTGGTAACATTAACAACGTCGTCAACTGAAATATCTTTGGAGGGAGCAGTGTTAGTGATGTAGTACAGTGCAGCGCGAACCTGTGCATCGTCGATTGCCAGTGCACTTGTAGAGCCGCGTGTAATGACAGTTCCCGGTTCCGATATAATATCGTGCAAAGGTCTTTCCCCGAACTCTATCCATCTGCACAAAGCTGCGGCTGCATCGAAGCCCGACTGTTTCGCATTCTGGTCAATACTTGATAAAGTAGGTCTCGCCATATCGCAAAGCATCTCGTCGTTGTCAACGCCCAAAATAGAAAAATCATCGGGCACTCTCGATTCAGTCTGATTGATTGCATTTAACACGTGCACATTCAATTCATCCGCTACGGAAAAAACTGCACAAGGTTTTTGAAGCGTCTCAAGCCATTCCATCAGCATTACCGGCAGGCGTTCCCACAACAATTGTGTATTGTCAAAAAGAAATGTATCTACATTATGTCCCACCTTGTTTATCTCTTCAGTATAACCTTCCTGCCTTTCGAAGGACCATTGAAAATTTTTAAATCCTACAAATGCATAGTTCTTATATCCTTTTGCAATAAAATAATCTGCTGCAATTTTGCCCATTCCCTTGTTATCACCCCACACGTTTACCCTATCCTTATACAAATTAGTATGTGGGAATATAATGAGTGGAATATTCAAATTTAGCAACGGTTTAAATTCATCAATTTCCCTTGTCAAAATACCATCAGGTTTCCAGTCTATCAGCCGTTCTATCAGCTTCGTCTGCGTGTCGCCCTGGACATATTTTGGCGAAAAGAAAAAGAAAATGAACTTATCGTGAATCTTGTTAAAATTGGTAATTCCAGTTAAAATATCCCTGTCATAAGCCCGGGCTACATCCAGCAATACGGCTACTTTCTGCTTTTTTTTCAAGTTTTGGCTGCTTTGTTTTCAATGCAAAAAAATCTCTCTAAAGTAATGAACTTTAGAGAGATTTTTCAAAAATAACAGTTGCCGTAAAGAAAGTTTTGAGTAGTGAGTTTTGAGTTTAATGTTTATACAATTTCGAATTCACTTTGGGAATGTCGGTTAATGATTCCAGTTCTTTATCACCTTCAAATAACAGCGGGAAAAACTTACTGTCCAATACCTGATCCTGTGGCATGGAAGGAAAGCTGTGCAATGCATCTAAACGTTCGTAACCTGCGGTATTACCGAGCGTATCGGAAGCCATCGCATTAATGACAACGGCTCTTCTCGGACGATCGGAATAATTGGCGTATGATCCATGCATGGTCAATGGATGATGGAAGCTCGCATGTCCCTTGGGCAATTCATTTGCCACCTTTTTGTCAAATGCTTCTTTCTGCTCTTCGGTAAGAATTTGAGTTACTGCATCCATATCTCCGGTGAGCCCGGTAATAGGCAGCAAACCCCATTTATGGCTGCCGCGAATGTAGTACAGGCAACCATTTTCCGTCGTAGCTTCATCCAAACCGATCCAGCAGGTAAGATGGTGCATTGGTTTGGTAAATGTCCAGTAAGAGAAGTCCTGGTGCCAGGCAACTACACCGCCGTGCTTTGCCGGTTTGCAGAATAATTGATCATGAAAAAGCCTGAAAGATTGGCCAAGCAGTTGGTACGCAGCCATGCGGTACGCCGGTGACCAAATGAGATCGTGAAAACCCGGAGTAACTCGCCATCCGCCTATTGCATGAAAAAGAACTTTTTGCGGATCGACAGATTCGTTGCTCTCATAATGGTAAAACAATTTCTTTTCTTCTGGTGATAAGTTCTGCAGCTTTACCAGTTCCTCGTTCAACTGATCAACCTGCTCGTTGGTCAGAATGCGGATCCCTGAAATAAAACCATTTTCCTGGAATGAGTTGACCTGCTCTTCTGAAAGCATGTATTGTTTCCACTCTTCCGGAGTTGTTGGCTGATGAAAAAGATTGGAAACGGGGCTATTATAATCTGCGAGATCGAAGGCTAATACAGACGTAAGTTCTTTCATTTTTCTTGGTTTGCAATTGTTAGAAATATCATTCAATTCTTGAAGAGCAACGTTGCCGGTTGCCATAACAAGCATGAATTTTACTAAAGCAATTTACTTTACCGATGCAATGTTTCTGATTTCACTTTGCGAAAAAAAACAATCAATTTGCGAAAGTGCGAATCGAAGCACGGAAAGAATATTCGCAGCTGCACCGGAATGAAAATAGCGACCGGCTTTGCGAATAATTTCAATTTTCAGGAAAAAAACTATAAGTTCATTGCCAGGGCTTTACCCCAACCCTAACCCCAACCTCCAAACAAAATTGTATCATGACCAAAAAGACAGCTTTAATCATTGTATTGTCACTGTTTACTTTCTTAGCAAACACCTCCACTTACGCACAGCTTTCTTCTCCGCAAATAGACTCGCTCGTACAACGGGCCCTGCAGCAATTTAACGTGGCCGGCATTGCTGTTGCGGTTGTAAAAGACGGAAAAGTGATTCATGAAAAAGGATATGGAGTACGTTCTGTTGCAACAAAACTACCGGTTGACAGTCACACAAACTTTCAAATAGCCTCCAACAGCAAGGCTTTCACAACAGCGGCGCTTTCGATACTGGTTGATGAAGGAAAGTTGTCGTGGAAAGACAAAGTGCAAACGTACATTCCTGAATTCAAAATGTACAATGATTATGTAACAAACAATTTCCTGGTGGAAGATCTGTTGTGCCATCGCAGCGGCCTTGGCCTCGGTGCCGGCGACCTGATGGAATTTCCTGATGGCACCGATTTTACAATTAAAGATGTTCTTACCAATTTCCAATATTTTAAGCCGGCTTCTGAATTCAGAACGCAGTATGACTATGACAATCAGCTTTACATTGTTGCCGGAGAACTGATAAAAAGAGTAACGGGAAAAACGTGGGAACAGTTTGTGCAAACAAGGATTCTGCAGCCACTGCAAATGAACTATTCTTTTACTGAGCTTGCTGCTATGAAAGACAAAACAAATCTTGCAACCCCGCATTCAGGAGAAACCGGAGCCATCAAAACAATTGCACGGTTTGAGGACCAGATGAATGGAGCGGCGGGTGGACTTTTATCGAATGTGGATGACATGAGCAAATGGATAATAATGCAATTGAACAAAGGGAAATATGGGGATGGACTGCAAAAACAGCTTTTTTCCGAAGCACGGCAAAAAGAAATGTGGAGGATTCATACAGTAATACCTTCGAACCCAAACCCCAGGTATAACAACCATTTCAGCGGTTATGGCCTGGGATTTTTTCTAAGTGATGTAAAAGGAAATTTCAAAGTAAGCCACACAGGCGGCCTGCCGGGTATGATCACAAGTGTAAGCATGATCCCCGATCTGAAACTTGGCGTTATCGTCTTAACCAATACTGAAAATGGTGGCGGCGCGGCATTTAGCGCCATTACGCAAACCATTATCGACAGTTACATCGGCTTAAACAATAATGACTGGATAGAAAAGTATAGCGCAATGTATCAGTCGAGAAAAAACAAAGCGGATTCGATTGTGACAAAAGTTTGGCAAACCGTTGACGCCGCAAAAAATACTAAGATCAACACCGCAGATTATACCGGTATTTATGAAGATAAATGGTTTGGCAAAGTAGAGGTTTTCATGAAGGGTGGCCAATTGTGGTTCAAGTCATACCGTTCTCCAAAGCTGAATGGACCAATGAGTTTTTACAAAGCAAACACGTTTGCCATTAAATGGGAATACCAGGACATGGCCTGCGATGCGTTTGCAATATTTAGTTTAGATGAAGAAGGCAAAGCGCAAAGCATAAAGATGAAAGGCATTTCACCTGATATTGATTTTAGCTTTGACTTCCAGGATTTGAATTTAGAGAGAGTAAAACAATAAAAGCCCGCTGCTAGCCATATTTGAATGCAATAAAAAAGCGCTATTTTTTTAGCGCTTTTTTTATTGAGGTGTCTCTGATCAAATTAAAAAATCAACCGTCGCTTTTCACACTGCTTTTACATTCCCAATTCCAGGACGACCTTATCATATCTTCCAGATTATGCACAGCTTTCCATTGTAACTGACTATTGGCTTTTTGGGTGTCGGCATATACTGCCATCGCGTCGCCCGGCCTTCTTGGACCAATCTTGTAATTCAGTTTTTGCCCTGTTGTATTTTCAAATGCCTTAATGATCTCCAATACAGAAGTACCATTGCCGGTGCCAAGATTAAATACTTCAAAGCCGCTCCCGCCGGCATTGTTCACAAGACGCTTGCAAGCCTGCACATGCGCCTTCGCAAGATCCACTACGTGAATGTAATCGCGCAGGCAACTTCCATCTGGTGTTGGATAATCGTTGCCATATACTGTCAGCTGCGTTAATTTGCCCGACGCTGTTTGCATTAAATATGGAAACAGATTGTTTGGAATACCTTTAGGCAACTCGCCTATCAGCCCAGAAGCATGTGCGCCTACCGGATTAAAATAACGAAGCGAAATATTATTGATCTTACCGGCATCGCAAACTTTCTCCAGTATCTCCTCTCCCATTTGTTTTGTGCTTGCGTAGGCAGATAAAGCTTTTGCAAAAGGGCTTTGTTCTGTAACGGGCAATTCTTCAGGTTGTCCGTAGACAGTCGCCGATGATGAAAAAATTAAATTCGGCACTCCGTTGGCAATCATCAACTC
>Ga0318568_10000989_pt1 | contig 11986 bp, 8 predicted proteins | sample GRESIP088b5f21_FD_203690 | JGI IMG/M metagenome (GOLD analysis project Ga0318568, IMG submission 203690) | Tropical soil microbial communities from Luquillo Experimental Forest, Puerto Rico - GRE.SIPMG.088b5f21 | ecosystem: Environmental > Terrestrial > Soil > Tropical forest > Bulk soil...
TCTTATTTATAATATCGGCGTCTTTCTATTTCCTCCCTTACCTGTTCTGGAACCATGTAACGTATTGATTTTCCTGATTTTATGTTTTTCCTGATTTCTGTTGCCGAAATGGTTAGCAGGGGGGCTTCTAAAATTTTCATTTTAACATTCTCATTTACTTCAACTTCAAATCCGGGCCTTTGATAAATAAAAAATTCATATTTCCGCAATAAAATATCGGGGTTTTTCCATCGGTGGATATTTTGGAAACTGTCGCTCCCCATAATAATTACAAACTCATTTCCGGGGTATTTTTCTTGTAGATAGACTAACGTATCAATAGTAAATGATGGTCGAGGTAACTTAAACTCAATGTCAGATGCTTTTATCTGTGCATCATCTTTCTCTATTGCCAATTGAACCAAATGCAATCTTTGATATTCGTTCAATAATCCAGAATTATTTTTCAAAGGATTATGCGGGCTAATTATTAACCAAACCTGTTGTACATCTGTATTATTGGCAACAAAAGAAGCTATCAGCAGATGCCCAATATGAATAGGATTGAAAGAACCAAAGTAAAGCCCGATTTTCATTTGTATTAATTATCAATATTTTATATCGTCTACTAAAATACTATCCGCTTCATTTAGTCTGAGGCTAAGCGAATAACCGGCAATATAAATTGAAATTGGATCGCCAAGTGGAGCAATTTGTTCTACTTTTACTGTTTCTCCGGGTACACATCCCATTTCCATTAATTTGATAAAGATTTCATCATTTTCAAACGAAGAAATCTTACCGCTCTGGCCAATCTTTAATTCACTCAATTTTTTCATTATAATATCGTTGTAACAAAAATAACTTTCAGTATCGGGTTTCTGTTACGAAATTTGGAGTAAGACATTTATTTATGCAAAAGATTTTTTTTCATTCTGCCGACAAGGGCTTTCGTTTTGATTCGAAAACAAGCCTGAAAAATTTTATTGTCGCTCTTTTTAAAAAAGAAAAAAAGGCATTGAAATCTTTACACTATGTTTTCTGTTCTGACGATTATTTACTTAATATCAATAAGACATTTCTGCAGCATGATTATTATACAGATATAATAACGTTCGATTTATCTGAATCTGATTTAATAGACGGAGAAGTTTATATAAGTCTTGATAGGGTGAAAGACAATTCTATTATCCAAAAAACAACATTAAAAGAAGAAATACTTCGAGTAATCTTTCATGGGGCCCTTCACCTCTGCGGATACAAAGATAAAACCAAGAAACAGGCAAGCGAAATGCGATTAAAAGAAAACCATTATCTATCTCTTTATAAAAAATCCCAGATCGGGTAATAATTGTTTCACGTGAAACACTGAAAACCACTTGGTTTTAACACCTCACTTTATTATAAACTCATCCACACGTTTCACGTGAAACAATTTTCCAAAATAGCTATAGTAACATTAAACGCTTGCTTCGTAAGCCAATTATCTTTGCGTTAAGAGTATACACTATGTTTCCAAAATACGATGTTATAGTTGTTGGCGCCGGACATGCTGGTTGTGAAGCTGCCGCTGCTGCTGCCAATATGGGCAGTAAAGTATTATTGATTACCATGAATATGCAAACTATTGCGCAAATGAGTTGCAACCCGGCAATGGGAGGAATAGCAAAAGGGCAAATTGTAAGAGAAATAGATGCGCTAGGCGGATACAGTGGTATCGTCACAGACAAAAGCATGATTCAGTTCAGGATGCTTAACCGTAGTAAGGGACCAGCAATGTGGAGCCCACGAGCACAAAGTGACAGAATGTTATTTGCTGCATCATGGAGAGAAATGCTTGAAAATACACCTAATGTAGATTTCTATCAAGATATGGTTGGCTCTATTTTGGTAGAAAATTCTAAAGCTTGTGGCATAATTACAAGTTTAGGTCACAACATAAAAGCAGATGCCGTTGTAATTACAAGCGGTACTTTTTTAAACGGCCTTATACATATTGGTGAAAAGAATTTCGGGGGAGGGAGAGCAGCAGAAAAAGCAGCAACGGGAATTACCGAACAATTGATTTCATTAGGCTTTGAAAGCGACAGGCTTAAAACCGGCACTCCGCCAAGAGTTGATGGCCGCAGCTTAGACTATACTAAAATGGAGGAACAAAAAGGAGATTCTGAAATAACAGGCTTTTCCTTTTTAAATACACCTAAATTAAAAGCTGAAAATCAACGTAGTTGTTTCATTACTTATACCAATACCATTGTTCACGATATTTTAAAAACCGGCTTCGACAGAAGCCCGATGTTTGCAGGAAGAATTGAAGGTGTTGGGCCAAGATATTGCCCGAGTATAGAAGATAAAATCAATCGCTTTGCCGATAGAGACCGTCATCAACTTTTTGTTGAGCCTGAAGGCTGGAATACCATAGAAATATATGTTAACGGTTTTTCTACATCGTTACCGGAAGATGTTCAGATAAAAGCTTTAAGAACGGTTCCGGGATTTGAAAATTGTCGAATTTTCAGGCCCGGCTATGCAATTGAATATGATTATTTTCCACCAACCCAACTGACTCACACGTTAGAAACTAAATTAATTCATAACTTATTCTTTGCCGGACAGATAAATGGCACTACCGGTTATGAAGAAGCTGCCTGCCAAGGATTAATGGCAGGAATTAATGCACATCAAAAAGCTAAAGGGAAAGAACCTGTAATTCTAAAAAGAAACGAGGCGTACATAGGTGTTTTAATAGACGACCTGATAAGTAAAGGAACCGAAGAACCTTATAGAATGTTTACAAGCCGTGCAGAATTTAGAACACTTTTGCGCCAAGATAATGCTGATTTAAGGCTTACAGAATTATCATATAGTTTGGGTTTGGCTTCTGAAACAAGAATGAAAAACGTTATTACAAAAAGGGACGATGTAGAGAAAGTAAAAAATATTTTACAGGAGACGTCTATAACTCCGGAAGAAATAAATCCATATTTTGAAACAATTGATTCTTCTGTTATTTCAGAAAAACAAAAAGCAAACAAAATTCTTTTAAGACCCGGCGTAACTCTTCCTTCATTATTAAAAACCATTTCTTCTTTAAATGAAACAATACAAGGTTATTCTCCCGATGTAATCGAGCAATCCGAAATTCAAATCAAGTATGAACGATATATTGAAAAGGAATTGGATATGGCGCAAAGAATGAAAGAGATGGAGGATTTAATTATTCCTCTATCTTTTGAATATGATAAAATTACGGCCCTCTCCGCCGAAGCTCTTCAGAAGTTTAAAAAAATCCAACCAAGAACACTGGGCCAAGCTAGCAGAATCAGTGGTGTAAACCCAAGTGATATTCAAATATTAATGGTTTATATGGGAAGATAATTATATTATTCATCTTCTTTCTAGCCTTCTTCACCGAAAATGTGATGAAAGGTTTTATTCCTATTACATTTTTCTTAGTTTTAGAAATCTTCAAGAATTTCATCAAAACAAATTGCATTATGAGAAAATTAAAACTCCTTTTGGCGGGGGTTTTCTTTGCTACTTTATTGGAAGCCCAGGAAACATTCCCCGTAAATGGTGTTGCAGACAAGCGTTCCGGCTGTTATGCATTCACCAATGCCACAATTATTAAAGACGCACAAACTACTGTACAAAATGCCATATTGGTAATTAAAGACGGAAAAATTGTTGGTGTCGGAATTGGTATCTCTATTCCAAAAGATGCCGTAATTATTGATTGCAAGGACAAATACATTTATCCTTCTTTCATAGATATTTATACTGATTACGGAGTAAGCACTCCACAACGCCAATTTGGTGCAGGTGGTTTTAATTTCAACGCTCCCGCACAGCTAACCAGTAACACAAAAGGTGCTTACGGGTGGAATCAGGCAATAAAACCCGAAACAGACGCATATAAATTATTTACAATAGATGATTCGAAAGCAAAATCTCTTCGCGACATTGGCTTTGGCTCTGTTCTTACACATGTTAAGGATGGTATAGCTCGTGGAACAGGCTCTGTTGTAACACTTGCCAATACAAAAGATAATTTTGTTTTGATAAAAGACAAAGCCTCTGCCCACTATTCACTCAACAAAGGAACTTCTACACAAAGCTATCCCAGCAGCATGATGGGAACAATAGCTTTATTAAGACAAACCTATTTAGATGCTCAATGGTATAAAACCAAACCAGCTAAAGAGGGTATAAACATTTCTTTACAAACATGGAATGATAATCAATCTCTGCCCCAAATATTTGAAGCAGATGACAAATGGAACGACTTAAGAGCGGATAGAATCGGGGATGAGTTTGGTGTTCAGTACATCATCAAAGGTGGCGGAAACGAATACCAAAGAATTAAAGAAATATCTGATACAAAAGCAGCATTTATTATTTCTCTTAATTACCCGCAGGCACAAGATGTAGAAGACCCAAATGATGCACGGTTTGTTTCTTTGGCAGATATGAAACACTGGGAACTTGCACCTACCAATCCCGCTGCTTTAGAAAAAGCTAATATAACATTTGCATTAACTACATCAGATTTAAGAGATGTAAAACAATTTTATTCAAACCTTAGAAAAGCTTTTGACTATGGGTTAACCGAAACCAAAGCCTTGGATGCTTTAACTAAAACACCGGCAACACTCTTAAATATATACGATAAAGTTGGAAGTTTAGATGCGGGCAAAATTGCAAATTTTATTATTACCTCAGGCCCTATTTTTAAAGAATCAACCACTATTTTACAAAACTGGATTCAGGGTGATAAATATGCAGTTAACGAAAGTGGCTGGAACGAAATTAAAGGTCAATATAATTTAACAATTACCTCTGCAGCCGGAACCTCTAATTATGTTTTAGACGTAAAAAATAATACTGCTGCAAGTTTGTACACAAAAGATACTTTAACGGCAAAACTTATAAGCGATGGTAAAACCGTAAAAATCACCTTTAATACCACACCACAAAGAAGATCTCAGTTTGGTGGATTTGGTGGAGGAGGCGGATTTAACCGAGGTGGTGGAAATGCACCAACAGCAGTCATTCAACCACAATTTAGGTTAAGTGGTTTTATAAATGGAGATACGTGGACAGGCAATGGAGAAGATACTGCCGGAAATAAATTATCATGGATTGCAACCTTTTCCAAAGCAACGACAACAAATGCAGATTCAACAAAAAAGAAAAATCTTGCATCCCAAAAAATTGCAAAAGTTACATACCCTTTTGATGGCTATGGAAACGAAGAACTTCCAAAACAAGAAACTATCCTTATTAAAAATGCTACAGTTTGGACAAATGAAAAAGACGGCATTTTACAAAACACCGATATATTGTTAAAAGCTGGCAAAATTACAAAAGTCGGCAAAGATATTTCAGAAACGGGGGCAAGAATAATTGATGCAACAGGTAAGCATGTTACTGCGGGAATTATTGACGAACACTCACATATAGCAGCCGCTTCCATTAATGAAGGAGCACAATCCGTTACTGCAGAAGTAAGAATCGGAGACAATTTAAATCCCGAAGACATTAGCATTTATCGCCAACTAAGCGGTGGTGTTACATCTTCTCATATTTTACATGGCTCTGCAAATACAATTGGCGGTCAAACTCAATTAATAAAATTGCGTTGGGGAGCTAATGATGAAGATTTGAAGTTCAAGGGTGCCGACCCATTTATCAAATTTGCACTGGGAGAAAATGTTAAACGTACAACATCTCCAAACAACAATCGTTTTCCTGATACCAGAATGGGTGTAGAAGAGGTTTTAAACGATGCTTTCGCCAGAGCTGTTGATTATGAAAAAGCATTAAAAACAGATCCTAAGGGGACAAGGCGTGATTTAGAACTAGAAACACTGGTTGAAATAAAAAATAAAAAGCGTTTCATTACTTGCCATTCTTACGTTCAAAGCGAAATTACTGCAGCAATGCGTATTGGCGATAAATATGGTTTTAAATTCAACACATTCACCCATATTTTAGAGGGTTACAAAGTTGCTGATAAAATGAGAGAACACGGTTCTAATGCTTCAACCTTTTCTGATTGGTGGGCATATAAACAAGAAGTAACTGATGCCATTGCTTACAATGCTGCAATTATGCAAAAAGTCGGATTAAACGTTTGTATAAATTCTGATGATGCAGAAATGGCCCGTCGCTTAAATCAGGAAGCGGCCAAAACAATTAAATATGGTGGCGTGTCTGAAGAAGATGCTTTAAAAATGGTTACTTTAAATCCGGCAAAAGCTTTACACGTTGCAGACAAAGTAGGAAGCATTAAAGTGGGTAAAGATGCAGATGTTGTTATCTGGAGCGAACATCCCTTAAGTATTTATGCAAAAGCAGAACAAACAATTGTTGATGGTACTGTTTATTTTGACAGGACAAAAGATTCTGAACAAAGAAAATTAATAGCAGCCGAAAGAAACAGATTGGTTCAGAAAATGATAGGTGAAAAAAGAAGCGGGGCTCCTGTTCGCAATGCTGAACCAAGCTGGCAAACAATTTTAAGCTGCGGCGACCATGGGCAACACAATGGTCTGATTACGATTGATGTTCAGGAAGACGATTCATCCAACAAATAAAACGAAGCACAATGAAAAAACTTATCATAAACATATCGGCGTTATTTTTCTTATCACTCCCTTCCCTTGCACAGGAAACCGTATATCCTGCAAAGGAATATAAAGGGCAACTTTTTATCGTCAACGGAACCGTTCATGTTGGCAATGGGGAGATAATAGAAAATACAACTATAGAAATAAGCAACGGAAAAATTGTAAAAATTGCCCAAAACTTAATCGCTCCCTCAGATGGCGTAAAAGTTATTGACGCAAAAGGAAAACAAATTTATCCGGGCTTAATTCTTCCCTCAACAGATCTTGGCTTAAAGGAAATAGCAAACGGTGTAAGAGGAAGCAATGATTACACAGAAATTGGAGACTTTAACCCAAGTGTTCGATCAATTGTTGCTTACAATACGGATTCTAAAATTACAGGAACGCTTCGTGCAAATGGAATTCTTTTAGCAAGCATTACTCCGGAAGGAGGAACAATCAGCGGGTCTTCTTCCGTTGTTCAGTTAGATGCATGGAATTGGGAAGACGCTGCGTATAAATACGAAAATGGTATTCATATCACGCTCCCAAGTTTCATCGGCCGCAGCGGTCGCAGGGGCTTTGGCGGCGGTTTTGGAAGGAATGGCGGTGAAGCCCAACTACAGGATCCAACAAAACTGGCTTTAGATAAAATAGATGAAATTAAATCTTTCTTTCGCGAAGCAAATGCCTATCTACAAGAAACAACACATAAAGAAACCAACCTAAAATTTGAAGCTTTAAAAGGTTTGTTTGAAAAGAAACAAAAGCTTTTTGTTCATGCAGATCAGGTAAAACAAATGCTGGCTGCTATAGATTTTGTAAAAGAATTTGGGTTTGATGTAGTAATTATCGGAGCAAGTGAAAGCTTTCAAATTGCCGATATTTTAAAACAAAATAATATTGCTGTTATCTTAAACCAAGAACACGCATTACCCGCTACAGAAGATGATGATGTTGACCAACCCTTTAAAACGCCAGCCGCATTACAAAAAGCCGGTGTTTTATTTGCCTTGAATGATGCATTTGATGAAGCCCGTTACAGAAACCTCTCTTTTAACGCCGGTACAGCAGCAACGTATGGCCTAACAAAAGAGCAGGCATTGCAAGCAATTACTTTAAATGCAGCAAAAATATTAGGCATTGCCGATAGAACAGGATCTTTGGAGATTGGAAAAGATGCCAATATTGTTATAACTGATGGTGATATTTTAGACATGAAAAGCAGTACGGTAAAATATGCTTTTATTCAAGGCCGCCAGGTAAGTTTGGAAAACAAACAAACACAGCTTTACGAAAGGTATAAGTATAAATACAATCTCAAATAAAAGCCTCTGTGAAATAATAAAAAGCCCCGCTAAAATTTTAGCGGGGCTTTTTATTATTTCAAAAATGTATTTAAATATCCAAAACATTTAGATATAATTCTTTTTTATCTGCATTTTCTATTTCAATTTCTGCTGCTAACATGTTATTTATAGAGGCTGCAGCCTTTCTTCCTTCGCCCATAGCTAAAATAACAGTTGCTGCACCAAGCACAATATCACCGCCGGCAAAAACCCGGTCTAAAGATGTTTTTTGCGTAGCATCAACCAAAAGATTTCCTCGTTTATTCACTTCTAACTGTGGCGTGGTTTGGCTAATTAACGGATTGCTTCCATTTCCAATAGCAACAATTACGGTATCTACATCAACAATAAACTCGCTACCTTTTATTTCAATCGGTTTCCTTCTGCCGGATTGGTCCGGCTCTCCAAGTTCGTACCTTAAACATTCCATCCCCGTAACACATCCATGTTCATCACCCAGAATGCGTTTTGCATTTTCCAGAAAATGAAATTCTATTCCTTCTTCTTTTGCATGTAATACCTCTTCTTTTCTTGCAGGCATTTCATTTTCTGTTCTTCTGTAAATTACATATACATCTTCTGCACCCATTCGTTTCGCCATACGGGCAGAATCCATTGCTACATTACCACCTCCTAAAACAGCAACCTTTTTCGAAGAAAATATCGGAGTATCCGCTTTCTCTTTTTCAAAAGCTCTCATTAGGTTTGCCCTGGTTAAATATTCATTTGCAGAAAAAACGCCTACCAAATTTTCACCATCAATTCCCATAAATATAGGTAACCCGGCCCCCGTTCCAACAAAAACCGCATCGTACTTATCTTTCTCAATCAAATCAATTAGCTTTTTCGTTCTTCCTACAACAAAATTGGTAATAATTTCTACACCCATTTGATTAAGGGTTTCTATTTCCTGATCAATTATTTCGTTAGGTAATCGAAACTCGGGTATTCCATAACGCAACACACCGCCCAGCTTATGAAACGCTTCGAAAATGGTTACGTGGTGACCTTCTCTCTTACAATCGGCAGCAACAACCAATCCTGCGGGTCCGCTTCCCACAACTGCAACTTTTTTTCCGGTTGGCGGTTTAATAGCGGGTAAAACTCTTTTATTATTTTTTCTTTCCCAATCGGCAATAAACCGTTCCAATCTTCCAATAGCAACAGATTTATCAATATCTTTTAAAGCCTTGCCTACAGCACAATGAAGTTGGCATTGACTTTCCTGCGGACAAACCCTTCCGCAAATAGCAGGTAATAATGTTGTTTGTTTGATAATTTGTGCGGCTTCTTCAAAATTACCGTGAGCAATATGATTTACAAACCCGGGAATATCAATATTAACGGGGCAATCTTGTACACAGTTCTTTTTCACGCATTGCAAACAACGCATGGCCTCCACTCTCGCCTGTTCTTCTGTAAAACCTAAAGAAACCTCCTCCAAATTGTTTCTTCTTATAAAAGGGTCTTGCGTTGGCATTTCCTGTGAAGGAATTTTAGTTCTGTCTTTAGGTTTTAAAGTATCATATTTATCCAAATATTCAACCAACAACTCTTTTGCTTTTGCAGATAATTCTTCGGACGAATGCATCATAAAACAACCTCCTTTTCTTTAAATGCGTTTTCCACAAAACATTTTTGTTTTTGCTTCTCTATTGATTTGTAAGAATTTAATCTGGCAATCATATTATCAAAATCAACTAAATGGCCATCAAATTCAGGCCCGTCTACACAAACAAATTTTACTTCGTTGTTCACATTCACACGGCAACCGCCACACATTCCGGTTCCATCTACCATAATCGTATTTAAAGAAACCTGTGTAAATACGTTGTAAGGCTTTGTAGTAAGAGAACAAAATTTCATCATTACCGGAGGGCCGATAGCAATAACCATATCCGGTTTTTCAAAACTTTCACACAATTCTTTTAATGGTTCTGTTACCAACGCCTTTCTGCCGTAAGAGCCGTCGTCTGTACAAATAATCAATTCATCCGCAATTGCTCTCATTTCTTTTTCCAGAATAATTAATTCTTTGGTTCTTGCACCGATAATTATGCTAACATGATTCCCTGCTTTTTTTAGTCCCTGTGCAATAGGATGCATCGGCGCAACACCTATGCCTCCTCCAACACAAACAACTTTTCCATAATTATGAATATGTGTAGGTTTTCCAAGCGGGCCAACCAGTGCGGGTAAATAATCTCCCGGATTTAATAAAGATAATGCAGTAGTTGTTTTTCCAACCACCTGAAATATAATTGTGATGGAACCTTCTTCTGTATTCGCATCTGCAATAGTTAAAGGAATCCGTTCTCCGTAATCATCATCTGTTTGTAAAATAATAAATTGCCCCGGTAATCTTTCTTCTGCAATTAAGGGAGCATATATCCGCATCAAAAAAACATCTTTTGATAGCTGCTCTTTGTAAATAATAATATTCATCGGTGTTTTGCTTTAAGAAACAGCCACAAACTTATCTTACATCGTCATTTGGAAAAATGACGAATGTTAGTCTGTTTTCATTTTCACCTGAGTAAAATCATTCTTTTAACTATCTTAGTTTAATGCAAAAGAAACTTTTTCTGTTAGATGCGTTTGCCTTAATCTTCAGAGCTTATTATGCTTTGTTAAGAAACCCCAGAATAACATCGAAAGGAAGAAACACAAACGCTCAATTTGGCTTTACCAATGCTTTGTTCGAATTAATTAATAAAGAGAAACCAACACATCTTGCTGTTTGTTTTGATGTGGCTGGTTTAACAGAACGTCATACAGACTTTGCAGATTATAAAGCCAATCGCCAAGAAACTCCGGAAGATTTGCTGGCAGCCGTTCCTGATATTAAAAAAATCATTGAAGGCTTTAATATCCCGGTAATTGGTATTGAAGGATATGAAGCAGATGATGTTATTGGCACTTTGGCCTGGCAAGCCCACGATGCAGGATATGAAGTTTTCATGGTTACCCCAGATAAGGACTACGGACAGTTGGTACGAGACGGAATTTATATCTATAAACCAGGCTATCAAGGTGGTGATGTAGAAATAATGGGCCCAAAAGAAGTTTGTGAAAAATGGAATATTGAACGAGTTGATCAGGTAATTGATATTTTAGGGCTGATGGGAGATGCTGTAGACAATATTCCCGGAATTGCGGGTGTTGGCGAAAAAACAGCATCAAAACTGTTGAAAGAATTTGGAACATTAGAAAACGTTTTAGCAAACGCAGATGCTATTAAAGGTGCTTTGGGAGAAAAAGTAAGGGCCGGAAAAGAAAATGCTATTCTTAGTAAAAAATTGGCAACTATTATTACCAGGGTTCCTGTAACATTTCATGAAGAAAACTTTAAACAAAAAGAATGGAATAAAGATGCCTTAAAAGAAGTTTTTGCAGAATTAGAATTTAAAACACTTGGGAAACGTATTTTGGGTGAAGATTTTAATGTGTTTCAAACAGTTCCGGTTGGCGTACAAACAGATTTATTTGGAAATACAGTGGAAGATAAAAAACCAAAAGTGAAAAGTGAAAAAGAAGATGCAAAAGAAACCGTTTTTTCCGAAAACATTTCTTCGGCTATAAAAAATATCACTAATACCAATCACCATTATCATCTGGTTGAAACGGAAGATAAAATAAACACATTGATTAACAAACTAACCAACTTCAACGAAATATGTTTCGATACGGAAACAACAGGGCTTGATGCCAATCAGGCAGAATTGGTTGGTTTAAGCTTTTCGGTTGAACCATACGAAGCATATTATGTTCCTTGTTCATCAGATCAATCAGCAACAAAAAAAACACTTTCTTTTTTCAAAAAAATATTTGCCGACGAATCCGTCACATGGATAGGCCAAAATTTAAAATACGATATGCTCGTACTAAAATGGTACGGCTATGAGTTGAAGGGAAATATTTACGATACCATGTTAGCCCATTATGTTGTTGAGCCCGAAGGAAAACGCAGTATGGATTTGCTGAGTTCTCAATACTTACAATACGAACCCGTTCATATTGAAGAATTAATTGGCAAGAAAGGAAAAT
>Ga0318568_10000990_pt1 | contig 11983 bp, 11 predicted proteins | sample GRESIP088b5f21_FD_203690 | JGI IMG/M metagenome (GOLD analysis project Ga0318568, IMG submission 203690) | Tropical soil microbial communities from Luquillo Experimental Forest, Puerto Rico - GRE.SIPMG.088b5f21 | ecosystem: Environmental > Terrestrial > Soil > Tropical forest > Bulk soil...
ATACCTGAATTTGGCTTGAAAACGCAGAAAACGGAGTTTGTATAGAATAAGAACGGGTTTGTACAATTTTAGATTTTTATTTGCATTCAATCTTCGATTTTTGGTTAAGAAATTAAAAATAAACTGATGAAAAAATTAGCGCTTTTTTTAGTAGCGGCCCTGGTAACCACCCTTAGTCTGAATGCGCAGAGTACAAGTCAGGTAAAGTGGAATTTTTCCAGCAAAAAAATAGCCGATAACACTTACGAAATACATATGACAGCAACCATCAATGGTAACTGGCACATGTATGCACAGGACGGCGGCGATGGTCCTGTTTCAACAAGCTTTACTTTCACAAAAAATCCTTTGTTGACAATGGATGGCAAAGTGAAAGAAGTAGGTAAAATGAAAAAGGTTTACGAAGAGTCATTCAGCTCTGAAGTACGTTACTACGAGAAAACTGTTGACTTTGTACAGGTTGTAAAAGTGAAAGGCAAGGCAAAGACAAATCTTGCAGGTAAAGTAGAATTTATGGTTTGTAACGATAAAGAATGCTTACCTCCATCTGATGTAGATATAAAAGTTGCAATTGGCGGGTAATCAACTTCTCATCCGTCCGCAATGCATCTCTCAATAAAATAGTGAAAACGAGTTCTTGCAAGGAACTCGTTTCTTTTTAATTGCCCCAATTTTTCAAACTGCTATGTTTTCAAAATATACACATACGATACTAACAGCGCTCCTGTTGCTGGTTGGATGTAGTCTTTTTGCACAAAAAGATTCGGTAATCAAGGTAACAGCCACCCAGGAAAGGCTGAATGACAAGGAAAGTGTTATTCGCCTGAAAGTAACGACTGCTCCCGGAAATAAGATTTTCTCTATTGATAAAAAATCTGAAGACGCAGTAAGCTCTACCGTTACATTCGATTCATCAGTACAAAAAGAATTAAAGGGCCCAATACAGGAATCTGGCAAAGCCATTACAGAAAAGGATACTGTCCTTCTTGCCGATGTAAAATATTATAAGGATTCTGTGATTTGGTCGCAGACCGTACAAACTCCTGCCAACAAAAAAGAATTTGAAGGTAAGATCAGCTACATGGTTAAGGTAGGGGATGATTATAAAAATGGTGATGAAAGCTTTGATGTGACTGTAACGAAAGCTGAACTTTCTGCTGCGTCTTCAACAGACCCGTCCACAGATCCATCTGCTGCTGATAAATCTCTATGGTCATTTTTCCTGGGCGGCTTCCTGGCAGGTTTGGGAGCGTTCATAATGCCGTGTATTTATGCAATGGTACCTGTGACAGTGAGTTTCTTTACAAAACGCAGCACCAATCGTCAACAGGGTATTAAAAATGCTTTGGTTTACTCTGGTTCAATCATTTTCGTATTTACACTTATCGGGTTCCTTATCACTACAATATTTGGACCTTCCGCTTTGAACAATATGGCCAGCAGTGCATGGTTCAACGTCTTTGTATTTGCAATGTTTTTGGTCTTTGGTATTTCATTTCTTGGGGCCTTTGAAATCACATTACCATCTTCTTTAAGCAACAAGGTCGACTCAAAGGCCAATTTGTCAAGCTATTCGGGCATTTTCTTTATGGCGCTGACATTGGTTATCGTGTCGTTCTCCTGCACTGTTCCGTTCATTGGGTTGTTAACTGTTTGGACTGCACAGGGAGGTAAACTGGCTCCATTGATCGGGTTCCTTGGATTTTCCATGGCCTTGTCTTTGCCTTTCGCCTTGTTCGCGTTTTTCCCCGCATTGTTAAATAAAATGGGAAAATCCGGTGGATGGCTAAATACAGTTAAAGTCGCTCTTGGTTTCGTCGAGATTGCACTGGCGTTAAAATTCTTATCAAGCGCGGATCTGGCTTACCACTGGAGATTGCTTGACAGAGAGGTCTATCTAAGCTTGTGGATCGTAATCTTCGGCTTGCTTGGGCTATACCTTTTGGGTAAACTGAAGTTCCATCACGATGATGATTTACCTAAGAATGATTACGGTCATCCATACCTGACAGTTACAAGATTGTTCTTTGCTATTGGAGCGTTGACTTTCTCGATGTATATGATTCCTGGTTTATGGGGCGCGCCTTTGAAAGGAATCAGCGCATGGTTGCCTGAAATGAAAACGCAAGATTTTAATCTGAATAAAGTGTCTACTGGAAATGTTATTTCTGTTGAAGGAAGCAGCAATGCAATTAAGCCTGTTAAATACACTGATTTCCTTGAATCGGAGATTCTTGGCGTAGATGCCTTTTTTGATTATGATGAAGCTGTAAAAGCCGCGAAAGCCGCAAACAAACCGATTTTGATAGACTTCACGGGACATAGCTGTGCAAACTGCCGCAGGATGGAACAAGAGGTGCTAAATAACACAGAAGTAAGTGGAAGATTGCAGAAGGACTTCATTGTGGTGTCGCTTTATGTAGATGACAAATATAAATTGCCTGCAGAAGAGCGCTATACTTCAAAACGTGATGGACAAGAAATCGCGAATATGGGACTCAAAAATCTCGACTTTGAAATTACGCTAACAGGCATTGCGTCTCAACCGCAATATGTTTTCGTTGACCTTGATGGCAAAATCATTAAGAACGCCGGCGCATATGATCCTGACATTCCAAGATTCATAAAGATCCTCGACGAAGTAAAAGAGGGTTTTAAAAAGAAATAAGAATTAAACTGAGTTTAAGCAGAAGGCTTGGGTGTAGTGCCCGAGCCTTTTTTGTTAGTCGAAGTTCTGGTCCTCACGGGCGAATGCAGTTCGCTCCTACGAACGAAAAATCCCGCAGTAATGCGGGATTTCAATTAGGCGTCATTCCGGGTCAGCCTTCTAAACGGCGAAGCATTCGATGTTTTATTAGATGGAGAAACGGAATGACAATATGTTTAGTTGTTTCTCTAAAAAGATAAATGCGGGTGCAAAATAAGTTATTTCTTAATTGCCCCGCATTTAATATGTTAATAAAATTTCAAAGTATTATAGAGCGATGCTTTTTTCGGTCATCATTTTTCTCAGGTTGATCAAGCCATAACGCATTCTGCCCAAAGCAGTGTTGATGCTGCAATTTGTTAAAGATGCGATTTCTTTAAAGCTTAATTCTGCGTAATGACGAAGGATGATCACTTCTTTTTGATCTTCAGGAAGAAGGTCAAGTAATCTACGAACGCGATCGTGGCTTTGACGCTTCATGATTTTAACGTCTGCACTTTCTTCTGTAAAGTTGAGAACGTCAAAAATGTCTTGCTGGTCAGTACCGGTTTTGATAGATGGAGTGCGCTTTACTTTTCTGAAGTGGTCCACGCAAAGGTTGTGAGCGATGCGCATAGCCCATGGAAGGAATTTACCTTCTTCTGTGTAACGGCCGCTACGAATGGTGTCGATAATTTTTATGAGAACATCCTGGAAAATATCTTCTGCGAGATATTTATCCTTTACAAGAAATAGAATGGACGTGTACAGTTTATCCTTGTGTCTTACTACAAGGGATTCAAGGGCATCCATTTCGCCGTCCATAAATAGATGGATCAGCTCATGATCAGTTTTTTGCAAATGTGATTTCATAAACTAACTACTGGAGTTTTGTTATTATTGGATATTGGTTACAGTCTTTAATGTCTAGGGTGTATTAGACGAAATTTAGTAGTATTTTAAGCGATAGGCTCTGTTTTTAGGTTTTTCATGTAAATAACAAATGATAATTAAAAATACTGTTATTTTTTTAAGATGCAAATTTTTGGGAAAATTTTATTTGACCTGCACAATAAAATTACAATCTGTTAACCGAAGGATCATTTTAGAGCATGTTATTGGTCATATTTGCAATAAATTTGTCTATAGCTTCTTTATAGCTACCTACATATAAATGAATACGAGCACAAAGAAAAAGAAAACAGCAGAGCCGGGTGTTACCAATTCAGACAATTCAATATTGATAAAAGGCGCGAGGGTTCATAATCTTAAAAATGTGGACGTAGAAATACCCCGCAACAAGCTGGTGGTGGTAACCGGCGTTTCAGGTTCGGGAAAATCATCTCTTACAATAGACACATTATATGCAGAAGGGCAGCGTCGCTACGCAGAAAGTCTCAGCGCTTATGCGAGGCAGTTCCTTATGCGAATGGATAAACCCGATGTTGATTTTATCAAGGGATTATGCCCTGCCATTGCAATAGAGCAGAAAGTGATCTCCCGCACGCCCAGATCAACCGTTGGCACAATGACAGAGATTTATGATTACCTAAGGCTTTTATTTGCCCGTGCCGGCAAAACTATTTCGCCCATTAGTGGAAATGAAGTGAAGAAAGATGACGTTACTGATGTTGTAAATGCCATCAGGTCACTGCCGCATGGGCATAAGGTGCTGATAATGGTAGAATTTCGCCAGCACAAAAACAGAGACACAAAGGAAGAGCTAAACATTTTAATACAAAAAGGCTTTTCACGACTATATGCCAGCGGCGAGACCTTACATATTGAAGATACACTGGAAGATGTTTCTGTGTTAGCTCCTAAATCGAAGAAGGCATCGCCGGTGTATGTGCTTGTCGATCGCCTGGTGGCGAAGGATTTTGATGAAGATGATCTTCATCGCATGGCTGACTCAGTAAATACCGCCTTTTTTGAGGGCGAAGGAGAAATGTATATTCAGGTGAATAATGACAAGCCACGTCATTTTTCAAATAAGTTTGAGCTTGATGGTTTGACGTTTGAAGAACCGGTTCCCAATCTTTTTTCATTCAATAACCCGTTTGGCGCATGTCCGACTTGTGAAGGCTTTTCCCAGGTTTTGGGAATAGACGCTGATCTTGTAATACCTGATAAACGGTTAAGCATATACGAAGGCGGCGTTGCTCCATGGAAGGGCGAAAAATTAGGATGGTGGAAAGAGCAATTTATCAAAGGTGCGAAGCGTTTTGATTTTCCCATACACAAACCAATAATTGATCTTACAAAAGAGCAGTACAACACCCTGTGGAAAGGAAACGCCCACGTGCAGGGAATTGACGACTTTTTTAAGGAGGTAGAACAGAACCTGTACAAAGTACAGTATCGCGTATTGCTGAGCCGTTATCGCGGTCGCACGCAGTGCCCGGATTGCAATGGGTATCGCTTGCGCAAGGAAGCGTTGTACGTGAAGGTTGGAGGAATGAATATTGGTGAACTCTGCGATATGCCGGTGAAAGATCTCAATCAATGGTTTGCAGATTTGAAGTTGAGCGAGCATGACAAGCAGTTGGCAAAAAGAATTTTAATTGAGATCAACACAAGGCTGAAAACATTGCTTGATGTTGGACTTGGTTACCTTACGTTAAGTCGTCTCGCAAATTCCCTGAGCGGTGGAGAAAGCCAACGTATTCAATTGACAAGAAGTTTGGGAAGCAATCTTACCAACTCATTATACATTCTTGATGAACCATCCATTGGTTTGCATTCAAGAGATACGGCGAGGCTCATTGAGGTTTTGAAGGAGCTTCGTAATCTTGGGAACACAGTAGTTGTGGTTGAGCACGATGAAATGATGATGCGCGAAGCAGATTATATCATTGATATGGGACCTCTTGCGTCACACTTAGGTGGGGAAGTGATTGCAACTGGTAATTATGATCAGATTGTTGCGAATAAGAAAAGTCTTACCGGTAAATATTTAAGTGGTGAACTAACCATTGATGCTCCGAAAAATGCACGCAAATGGACAAGATCGGTGATGGTGGAAGGAGCAAGGCAAAACAATTTGAAAAATATTGACGTTACCTTCCCGCTGAACGTAATGTGCGTGGTGAGCGGTGTGAGTGGTAGCGGAAAAACAACGCTTGTAAAACAAATTTTATATCCTGCATTGCAGAAAATAAAAGGAGAGTTTGCAGATAAAGTTGGCTTACATAAAGGTATTGCCGGAGACATCGATTACATTTCACAAATTGAAATGGTAGATCAAAATCCAATTGGTAAATCTTCACGAAGCAATCCTGTTACTTATATTAAAGCATATGATGAAATAAGGGACCTGTTTGCCAAACAGCCTTTGAGTAAAATAAGAGGTTTTCAGCCGAAACATTTTTCTTTTAACGTAGATGGCGGAAGATGTGATGCCTGTAAAGGTGAAGGCGAACAAATTGTGGAAATGCAGTTCCTTGCTGACGTGCATTTAACCTGCGAAGTTTGCGGAGGTAAAAGATTTAAAGAGGAAGTGCTGGAAGTGACTTACAAAGGGAAAAGCGTGTACGATGTTCTGGAGATGAGTGTTGATGAAGCGATCGAGTTTTTCGGAGATGTGAAAGATGTGGCAAAAAAAATAAAACCGCTGAGCGACGTTGGGCTTGGTTATGTAAAGCTTGGCCAATCATCAGATACACTTTCCGGTGGTGAGGCGCAGCGTGTAAAACTGGCTTCGTTCTTAGGAAAAGAAAAGGCGCAGGGGCATATACTTTTCATTTTTGATGAACCTACAACGGGTTTGCATTTTCACGATATTAAAAAACTGTTGGCATCCTTTAATGCGTTGATAGAACAAGGGCATTCCATTCTTGTCATTGAACATAACACCGACGTTATTAAAAGCGCAGATTGGGTACTAGACATGGGGCCTGAAGCTGGTGACGGCGGCGGTACGCTTGTGTTTGCAGGGAGACCCGCGGATTTGAAAAAGAGTAAGGAGAGTTACACCGCGAAATTTCTTTAATTGAAAATTGAAAGTTGAAAATGGTATCGGGCTTCAATTTGATGTAATAGAAGAAGGGCTTCAACTAGTTGTTGAAGCCCTTCTTCTATTACAGTATCTAATCAAATATCGGAGTAAATGCACTCGTCATTTTCAATTTTCAACTTTCAATTAATCCAAGTTCGTCTGTGGAGTATAACGCAAGTATGGTTTTACAACCTCAACACCTTTAGGGAATTTTTTGATTGCGTCTTCTGTAGAAACAGCAGGAACAACGATTACTCTTTCACCATGTTTCCAGTCAGCAGGAGTAGCCACGCTGTGGTTGGCAGTCAACTGCAGAGAATCAATTACACGCAAAACTTCATTGAAGTTTCTGCCTGTTGAAGCAGGATAAGTCAATGTCAATTTGATTTTCTTATCTAGTCCGATAACGAACAAAGAACGCACTGTAAAAGTTTCAGAAGCGTTAGGATGGATCATGTCGTACAAGCCGGCAACCACCTTGTTTTCGTCAGCAATGATTGGAAACTCAACTGAACAGTTTTGAGTTTCGTTTATATCTTTTTTCCAGCCGTGGTGTTTGTCTATTGGATCAACACTTACAGCAAGAACTTTTACGTTACGTTTTTCAAATTCACTTTTCAGCAACGCAGTTTTGCCAAGCTCTGTTGTACAAACCGGAGTGTAGTCTGCAGGGTGAGAGAAAAGGATACCCCAGCTATTGCCAAGATATTCGTAAAAATCTATTTCTCCCTCAGTAGTAACTGCTTTAAAATTAGGAGCAGCATCGCCTAAACGTAAGCTCATAGTTAGATGATTTATTGATTATTGTTTTTAAGTTGCACACGAAGATATTATTTCTCTACTAAAAAGGTGGATTAGTCAGAGGATTTTTAAATAGGAGGCTTTGTTGCAAGAAAATGAAAAGTAGCGTATAGTTACAAAATATTTTTATTTCGTCCTACACAAACGTTCACTTTTTAAGATTCTTTCTTCCCGTTCTGTTAAAAGCCGCATGCTCGCTTTTAAACTGTTCATTTTGCTTTACCGCAGCTTTTGTAAGTAACTCAGAACCGAACTTGTTTTTAACGTCGTCAATCGCTTTGTAAAGACCTGATTTCTTCTGAACATCAGTAAAAAGGCTGGTTTGCATCGCTTCGTCAGTAAGCTCACTGAGGCGCACGCCAATGAGCCTTACAGGCTGCCCCTTTCTATACGATTTATGAAACAACTCTTTTGCCGAACGTATCAGCTCATCATCATAAAAGGTATAGGGAATTGTTGCTTGTTTGGTGGTTGTTTCAAAGTCTGCGTATCTTATTTTCACCGCAATGCATCCTGCGGTTTTATCGTCTTGCCTTAATTCGTAGGCCACCTTTTCAGTCATTCGAACCAGTTCCACGAGGAGAAAATCAACGTCTGTTTTGTTTTCTTCAAAGGTATTTTCCGTAGAAATGGATTTCGCTTCATGGTATGGTTGTACTACGCGGGTATGAATGCCATTTGCCCGTTCCCAAAGATCGCCGCCATATTTTCCCAGGATCATTTCCATCTCCTCCCGCTTGCGTAAGCGAATATCCTTTATCGTCTCTATGCTGTAGGTAACGAGCTTTTTATAAGTCTCTTCGCCAACGCCCGGAATTTTATTAACGCGTAACGGGTCGAGAAAAGCCATTTCTTCGCCGGGCCTTACCCAAATAAAACCATTTGGTTTAGCCACGTCGGTCGCAATTTTCGCAATTAATTTATTGCTTGCCAACGCAAAGGAAATGGGCAAATGTGTTTCATCAATAATCCGCTGCCGAAGCTTTTGCGTCCATTCGAAAGGCACGAAATACTTGTCCATGCCTGTTAGGTCGAGATAGAATTCATCAATGGACGCTTTCTCAAAAACCGGTGCTTCTTCCGCAATAATATTGGTAACCCATCTTGAAAAGCGGCTGTATTCACCGCGGGAACTATTGGTAACAATGGCATGCGGACAGAGTTGCATGGCCTTTTTCATCGGCATGGCGCTATGAATGCCAAATTTTCGCGCTTCATAGCTGCAGGCAGCAACAACTCCTCTCTCGCTGTGTCCGCCCACCAGCACAGGCTTTCCCTTAAGCGATGGATTGTTCAAAACTTCCACGCTTACGAAAAATGAATCGAGATCGAAATGTGCTATGTAACGTTGAGACAAGGAAAATGATTGAATAACTGAATGACTGAATAACTGAGTGGTTGATTAACGAAGCTGCTGACCGGTTTGGAACCTTCAGTTATTTGGTTATTCAGTTAATCAGTTATTTGATTTCTGGCTTCTAAGGTACACAATTTCCCCACTTGGGATTTTTTAGTTTTTTGCTACAAAATTTATCAAAAGCTAATGTATTATTTTGTTTAACTGTCTGTATTTGAATGTAAATGAGTGACAAAATTGTTGCGAAATTCGCCTTTTTCATATGGCTAAAATTCATATTTTTAGAGATGCAATTAGAATGGTTAAAAGCGGGAATAGGTCCGCTTCAAAGTTTGATAGCTTTTTTACAGAAAAAATCCGACACAAACGACGTTCACAAAAGGCAGGTAATACGTGAGTTGCAGAACAACCTGAACGTTTTTAAAAACGGTTTCAAAAACAACGTCGCATACGACGTTTTGATCGATATGCTGTCTAATGACGCCATTAAGCAGGCTATAACGGCTAACTTCAATTTTAAGAAATTGCATCAGGGAAAAATTGAAGCCGAGCACATTTACGAAGAACGTAACAAACGCTATGTTGGCTGGACGGCAGAAAAGTTGCTCGAAAAAATTGACGAAAAAATAGAAGAGTTGAAGAACATCAAAAAGATGAACAACAACTCTGTGACGCAAGTGAAAAACAATATTTCTCTGATGGTGAGCAATCTGTACTACCGTATGAAACTATTGGCAGATTTTATTAAAGCAGGCCATTAAAAAAGTAAAAACTCAAAAGTAAAAAGCATTTAACGAAACGCACGTAGGTTATGGAAGAAGCGCACGCACAGGCTTTGAAAAAAATGATCTTTGCATTGCAGCCACTGACAGAAAACGAATGGGAAAGTTTTCTGGAAGGATGGCAAACAATGTCGTATAAGCGAAAAACCATTCTAACAGCGACTGGCGAAACTGAGAAGTATTTATATTTCGTTGTAGATGGCGTGCAGCGCGGCTTTTATGCGAATGGTGAAAAAGAAGTAACCATTGTTTTCTCCTATCCATATTCGTTCTCAGGTATTATTGATTCTTTTCTTTTACAACAACCTTCAAAATATTTTTTAGAAACCCTCACCACCAGCACTTTGCTGCGTGCGCCTTACAGGCACATTGAAAAACAAATGGAAACCTGCCTGGGTATTGAACGTTATGTACGAAAATCACTGTCGTTTATCGTGTCTGGTATATTGGAAAGGCAAATAGAATTGAGTTGTTTTTCTGCAGAAGAGAAATTCCGGACGTTATTAAAACGCAGCCCGCATATCCTACAATTGATTCCGCACAAATATCTCGCATCCTATCTCGGCCTCGACCCCACAACATTCAGCAAGCTAATGGCAACCGTAAGAATCTAATAATAGCAAAATCTGCGTAAATCAGTCCAATCAGCGTCATCCGCGTTCCATTTTCTTGGCGCAGACCAAGATTTTATAAAAACCGGCTTTATAGCTTTGTTTAAAATTTACAACAATGCCATTTTACTCTTCTAAATCTCTATTACTACAATTAAAAACAGACGTTATCGACGTGCTGGAAGCCGTGCAAAAGAACTATGCACATTTGCCGGAAAATATATTACTCGCACAGCCCGCGGCAGGCAAATGGAGTATTGCGCAGGCAATGGAACACATGAACACATATGGTAGATATTACTTGTTGGCCATTGAAAAAACAATTGATAAAGCTGCCCTGCTTGACAATAAGAATACTGCTTCATTTGTTCCTGGTTGGCTAGGCGATTATTTCACTAAAATGATGTTGAAGTCTGCCAAAATGAAAGCGCCTGCCAAGCACGTGCCTCCGGCAAAATTGAATGCAAAAGAAGTAGTGGAGGAGTTTATGGAACAACAACGCTATTTGCTTTTGTTGCTATCCAAAGCCGAGAACATTGATCTGGGTAAATGGAGAATTCCAATTACGCTTACAAAGCTCATCAAACTTAAGCTGGGAGATACTTTCCGCTTCCTGATTGCTCATGAGCAAAGGCACATGATTCAGATAAAAAATGCAGCAATAGCGCTGGGAGAAAATACTACATATACAATTCCAGCAGTCCATCCGGCAATATAACGTGCACCTTTTTGTTCTTGCGGTCGATTTTTTCCAGTGTATCGGAGTGAATAGGAATTAGTGCTTCGTTCCCGTTCAGATCGATTTTGGCCAGTACCTGGTGGGGTTGTTCGATCACTTCGAGGATCTCACCAAGGTCCTTGCCTTCGTCAATCAGGTGATAGCCCAGTAATGAAACCGGCGCAGATTTGCCGGCATATTTTTGAAAGTCTTCTTCCGGGAGCCAGAGTTGCTTTTGGGTGAGTTTTTGTGCGACTTCCTTTGTATCGACACCTTCAAGTTTAATGAACACTTCACTGTCGTTTTTCATTCGCGCCTCCTGTATGAAGTAGGGAAGGAGTTCATCCTTTTTAACTTCAACAAACAATACTTCCAGCCCTTTTAGCGCTGTTTTTTTGCCAAGGTGATGTTGGAGGACCAATTCTCCTTTTACGCCAAAGGTGGCCACGAATTTACCGAGAGTGTTATACTTCATAGTTGTTTGTTGATAGTTGTTAGTTGTTAGGGCCTACATTCGGCCATTCTTTGCTAATTGCATAGTGTTCAACTAAAACTCTAACAACTATCAACTAACAACTAAAGAAAAAAATCCCGATGATAAATCACCGGGATTTTAATTTTTTTCGCAAAAAATTGATTTATCCTTCAGCACCCGCATCGCCTTCAGCTCTGCGTTCAACTCTCTTTACGATTGGTTGTTGTGGTCTTTTGGAAAATCTTGCTTTTCTGTGCTCTTCCTGGCGGCGTTTAATTTGCACTTCGTGTTCTTTATGCCAAGCTTCGAACTTAATCATAGCAGTAGCATCATCGAACAAGCCTAATTTAACTCCGCGCAGTAAATGCTTCAGGTACAATACTCCTTTGAAAGACAGGATTCTGCGAACAGTGTCAGTTGGTTGAGCACCTTTGTGCAACCAGTCAAGCGCTTTTTGGCGATCGAGCTGTACTGTAGCAGGAACTGTTTGTGGATTGTAAGTACCGATCTTTTGGATGAATTTACCATCTCTTGGTGCACGCGCATCAGCTACCAC
>Ga0318568_10000992_pt1 | contig 11979 bp, 9 predicted proteins | sample GRESIP088b5f21_FD_203690 | JGI IMG/M metagenome (GOLD analysis project Ga0318568, IMG submission 203690) | Tropical soil microbial communities from Luquillo Experimental Forest, Puerto Rico - GRE.SIPMG.088b5f21 | ecosystem: Environmental > Terrestrial > Soil > Tropical forest > Bulk soil...
TCCCATGCCGGCGCATGACCTCTCCGTCGGCGGCGACGTCATGGACCGGGTCACCCGCTGCGCGCAGCGGGCGCTGGGCGAGTACGGCTGCCACCCCGGCGCCACGGTCCGGCTCCTCAACGTGTCGGAGAACGCGACGTACCTGATCGACGACCCGGACGCCGGCCCATCGGTGCTGCGGGTGCACCGGCTCGGATACCACACGCCCGCCGAGATCGCCTCGGAGCTGGCCTGGATGGACGCGCTGCGCGCCGAGGCCGGCGTGCGCACGCCCCGCGTGCTGCCCGCCCCCGGCGGCGAGCGCATCGTCACCGTGGTCGACGAGGCCAGCGGCGAGCGGCGCAACTGCGTCCGGTTCGAGTTCCTGGCCGGTACCGAACCGGCCGACGACTCGCTGCCGCACTTTGCCGAGCTTGGCGAGATCACCGCCCGGATGCACCGGCACGCGCGGTCCTGGCGGCGACCGCCGGGCTTCACCCGGTTCCACTGGGACTACGACGCCGCGTTTGGCACCGGTGCCCGGTGGGGCCGGTGGCAGGACGGGATCGGCGTCGGCCCGGCCGAGCTGGAGATGCTCGGGCGGCTCGACGCCACGCTGCGGGCCCGGCTGGCCGCGTTCGGCACCGGCCCGGACCGGTACGGGCTGGTGCATGCCGACACCAGGCTCGCCAACCTGCTCGTGGACGGCGATTCGGTGAGCGTCATCGACTTCGACGACTCCGGGTTCAGCTGGTTCCTCTACGACGCCGGCACATCGGTGAGCTTCTTCGAGCACCAGCCGCACGTGCCCGACCTGGTCGGCGCGTGGCTGTCCGGCTACCGCCAGGTGCTCGACCTGCCCGCCGCCGACGAGGCCGAGATCTGGACGTTCATCCTGTACCGCCGGCTGCTGCTGGTGGCGTGGATCGGCTCGCACACGGCGGTCGACATCGCGCAGCAACTCGGCGCCGGATACACCGCGGACAGCTGCGACCTGGCCGAGGCCTACCTCAGCCGGCTCGGCTGAGGGGGCTTGCAGGTCCACAACAGACGGGCCAGCCTCGCGGGGCGGCCGGGAAATGGAAGGGCGATCATGTTCACATCCATCGCGGGGCGGGCCGTCGTGGTGACCGGCTCGACCCGGGGCATCGGCAAGGGCATCGCCCGGGTGTTCGCCGGCGCGGGCGCCCGCGTGCTCATCGTGGGCCGGGACGCCGACGCCGCCAAGGCCACGGCGGCCGAGCTGTCCGCCGGCGGCGCTGAGGTGTCCCATGTCCTGGGGGACGTCAGCCGCCGGGAGGACTGCCAGCGGATCGCGGCCACGGCCGCCGAGCGGCTCGGCGGCATCGACGTGCTCTGCGCCAACGCCGGGATCTTCCCCGCGGCGCGGCTGGCCGAGATGACCGACGACAACATCGACGAGGTGCTCGGCACCAACCTGCGCGGGACGATCCTGTCGGTGCAGGCCTGCCTGCCCGCGCTGGCCGCCTCGGGGCACGGCCGGGTCATCCTCACCTCGTCCATCACCGGCCCGATCACCGGGTTCCCCGGCTGGGCCCACTACGGCGCCAGCAAGGCGGGCCAGCTCGGGTTCCTGCGCACCGCCGCGATCGAGCTGGCCGCCAGCGGCATCACGGTCAACGCGGTGCTGCCCGGCAACATCATCACCGAGGGCCTGGCCGACCTGGGTGAGGACTACATGGCCGGGATGGCAGCCTCGATCCCGCTGCGCCGGCTCGGCTCGGTCGAGGACATCGGGTACGCCGCGCTGTTCCTGGCCACCGACGAGGCGGGCTACATCACCGGGCAGACCATCGTGGTGGACGGCGGCCAGGTGCTGCCGGAGTCGCTTGACGCCCTGGACGGCTGATGCCTGAGGGGGTGCGCACCCACGAGGACGTGCGCCGGATCCTGGCCGATCAGATCTCGGCCGGCCGGTTGCGCCCGGGGCAGCGGCTCGGGGCGGAGCGCGCGCTCGCCGCCGAGCTTGGCGTCAGCCGGGCGGCCCTGCGCCAGGCGCTTGCTGTGCTCGAAGAGGGCGGGCTGGTCCGCCGGGTGCCCGGCCGGGGCGGCGGCACATTCGTCAGCAAGGGCAAGATCGAGCGTGACCTGTCCCGGGTGGTCGGGGTGCCGGCCCTGCTGCGCAGCCAGGGGGTGGTGGCCGGGACCAGGGTGCTGTCCGCGCGGCTGGCCCCGTGCGACGAGACGGCGGCCCGGGCGCTCCGGCTGCACCCGGGTGAACTGGTGATCGACCTGGTGCGGATCCGGCTGGCCGACGGCAGCCCGTTCTCGGTCGAGCACCTGATGCTGCCCGCCGACCGGTTCCCCGGGCTGCTGGAGATGCCCCTCGGCGGGTCCGTGTACGAGCTGCTGGAGGAGCGGTACGCCACCCGCCCCAAGGAGGCGGTGGAACGCATCGAGGTGATCAGCGCGTCCCCGGACGAGGCGATGATTCTCGACGTGGCGGTGGGCGCCCCGCTGCTGTCCATCACCCGCACCACCAGCGACACCCTGGAGGAGCCGTTCGAGTTCTCCCACGACCTGTTCCGCGGCGACCGGACCCGGATCGTGGTGCGCACCCCGGGCAAGGGCAGCGTGACGCGCGCGTCCCGCGGCCGGGGGCAGGTGATCGAGTTGCGGGCCCAGGCGGCGCCGTGAGCCCGCGAGCGCGCCCATGCGGCGCCGTGGCGGCCGGCGCGCCCGGGCCGCGCTCTGAGTGGTGAGGGAGCCATGCCATGACGGCGGAGCACAGCGCGGCGGGCGGCCGGCCCGTCGGCAGGGTCAGGTTCATGGATGCCCAGCGGGTCAACCTGGACGGGTTCGCGGTCGAGGATGCCGGGCTGGGGCTGGTGGCGATGCGCTCGCCGCACGACCCGGAGCCGGGCCTGGCGATCCGCGGCGGCCGGGTCACCGAGCTGGACGGGGTGCCGGAGGACCGTTTCGACTCCCTGGACAGCTACATCGCCCGGCACGGCCTGGACCTGGCCGTGGCGGAGGAGGCGATGCGCCTGCCCGACGTGGAGTTCGCGCGCAGGCTGGTCAGCCCGGACGTGCCCCGGTCGGAGATCGTGCGGCTGACCGCGGGTGCCACGCCCGCCAAGCTGGCCCGGGTGCTGGCGCTGCTGCGGCCGGCCGAGCTGTGCCAGGCGATGACCAAGATGCGGGCCAGGCGCACCCCCAGCAACCAGGCACACGTCACCAACCGGCTGGATGACCCGCTGCTGCTGGCGGCGGACGCGGCGACCGCCGCCGCCTTCGGGTTCCGCGAGCTCGAGACCACTGTCCCGGTGCTCGCCGACGCACCGAGCAACGCGGTGGCCTGCCTGATCGGTGCGGCCGCCGCCGCCCAGGGCGTGCTCATCCAGTGCTCGGTCGAGGAGGCGCTGGAACTGGAACTGGGCATGCGCGGCCTCACCTCCTACGCGGAGACCATCTCGCTGTACGGGACCGAGCAGGTGTTCACCGACGGTGATGACACGCCGTGGTCGAAGGCGTTCCTGACCTCGGCGTACGCGTCGCGCGGCATGAAGATGCGGGTCTCCTCCGGCGCCGGGGCCGAGGTCTTGATGGCCGGGGCGGAAGGCAAGTCCATGCTCTACCTGGAGTCCCGCTGCGTGGCCCTGGCCCGGGCCATCGGCGCCCAGGGGGTGCAGAACGGCGGGATCGACGGGGCCAGCGTCGCCGCCGCGGTACCGTCCGGGCTGCGCGAGCTGATGTCCGAGAACCTGATGGTGATGATGCGCAACCTGGAGTCCTGCTCCGGCAATGACGCCCTGATGAGCGAGTCGGACATGCGCCGGACCTCGCGCACGCTGCCGATCGTGCTGGCCGGCTCGGACTTCATGTTCAGCGGGTTCGGCAGCATCCAGCGCTACGACAACATGTTCGGGCCGAGCAACTTCAACGCCGAGGACATCGACGACTTCCTGGCCATGCAGCGGGACTGGGGCGTGGACGGCGGGCTGCGGACGGTCCCCGCGGACCGGATCGCCGAACTGCGCCGGGAAGCCGCCCAGCTGTGCCGCGCCGTGTACCAGCACCTGGGCCTGGCCGACTTCACCGACGACCAGGTGGAGCGGGCGGTGGACGCGGCCGGCTCGAAGGACCTCGGCGAGACCGACACGCTGGCCGTGGTCAGCGCCGCGCAGGCCATCAGGGATGGCGGCATCACCGTGGTGGACGTGGTCGCGGCGCTGGATGAGACCGGGTACGAGGCCGCGGCCGACCGCATTCTGGCCATGACGGCGCAGCGGCTGGCCGGTGACTACCTGCAGACCTCGGCCATCTTCGACGAGCAGCTCCGGGTGCTGTCGCTGATCACCGACCCCAACGACTACGCCGGGCCGGGCACCGGCTTCGAGCCCAGCCCGGAACGCCAGGCCGAGATCGACGCGATCCGCCAGGCCCGCGGGGTCGAAGACCTGCGGGCGGAACAGGCCACCGCGGCGGAGCCGCTGCTTGCGGCGGCGCCGGGCGCCGGGGCGGGCCAGGCGGCCGCGCCGGGCGGCGGGAGCGAGGCGGGCCCGGTCGGCGCGCCCGGACCGGTCCGGGTGGCCGTGCCCGGCCAGGACCCGCGCGAGGTCGTCATCGGGGTGTCCCCGGCGGTCGGCCGGGACGTGTGGCGCTGCCTGTCCGGGCTGACCGTTCCCGAGGTGCTGGCCGAACTGCTCGCCGGGCTCGAAGAGGAGGGCTGCACCGGCCGGGTGGTCCGGTTCAACGACACGGTGGACCTCGGCCGCATCGGGCTGGCCGCCGCCCGGCTGGCCGGCTCCGGGATCGGCATCGGCCTGCAGGGAAAGGGGACGGCGCTGATCCACCGCCGGGACCTGGCCCCGCTCGCCAACCTGGAGCTGTACTCGGTCGCCCCGGCGGTCACGCCCGAGCTGTACCGGCTGCTCGGCGCCAACGCGGCCCGGCACGCCAAGGGCGGCACGCCGGACCCGGCTCGCAACCCGTACACCGACGAGTCGATCGAGGCCAGGTATCACACGAAGGTGATCGCCCTGATGGCGCTCGAGCGTGCCTGGGTCAAACCCGGCGCCCCGCCCGAGGAACTCCCCCTGGACGGCCTGCGATGAGCCCGGCCACCGGCGAGGGAGGCAGCGGTGTCCGGGCGCTGTCGGGGCGGCCGGTCGAGGAGCTGACGCTGGAGGCCGTCCGGCGCGGCGAGATCGGGCTCGAAGACCTGCGGATCCACCCGGAGACCCTGGAATGGCAGGCCTCGGTCGCGGAGCACCACGCGAACCCGCAGCTTGCCGAGAACCTGCGCCGTGCGGCGGAGCTGACCCGGCTGGACGACGGGGAGGTGCTGGCGATCTACGCCGCGCTGCGGCCCGGCCGTGCCACGCCGGCCGAGCTGAACGCGCTGGCGGACACGCTGGCCGGACGTGGCCTGCCCCGCTGTGCCGCACTGGTGGCCGAGGCCGCCGAGGTCTACGCCCGCCGCGGCCTGTCCGCGTGATCATGCGCGCCCCGGCAATCGTGATCGCAGGGCTCCGGTCGCCGGGACCCCACGATCACGAGCCCTGGCAGGCGCGGTGAGCGTTGTCGCTGGGGTGGATGTGGGGAATGCGACCACCGAGGTCGCGTTCCTCGACGGCGACCGGGTGCTCGGCGTGGACCGGGTGCCCACCCGGGGCCGCAAGGGGTCGGCCGACTCGCTGCGCGCCGCCGCCGCCCTGGTCCGGCGGCTGGAGCGCCGCCTCGGCTGCCGGGTGGCCGAGGCCCGGGTAGCGCCGCTGCGCGCGGTGGACACCGTGACCATGACGATCCCGCCGGCCCCACCATCGACCGGCAGGCTGCGGCTGCTCACCGCGGGGGTCGCCACGCCCGGCGGCTCCGGCGCCTGGGTCGGCGTGCCACTGTGGCTGGACCGCCCGCTGCCGCCCGGTGCCGCAACCCCCGCGGGCGGGCCGCCGGATGGTGCCGAGTCGCTGGCCGCCCGGACGCCCGCCGTGGCCGTGGTCCCGGCGCGGCTCGGTTATGCCAGCGCGGCCGAACGTCTGCGCGCGCTGCTCGGCGCCGGGGTGCCGGTCGGCGCGGTGCTGGCGGGCGGGGACGAGGGCGTGCTGATTTTCAACAGGCTGAACGCGGCGCTCCCGGTGATCGATCAGGTCGATCTGGCCGCCGTCGCCCGTTGTGACCTGGTCGCGGTGGAGGTCCGCCCGCCCGGTGACCCGCTGACCCTGCTGGCCGACCCGGTCGCGCTGGCCGCCGCGTTCTCGCTGCCCGCGGGCGAGGCCGCCGCCGCGGCGCTGCTGTGCCGCACGCTCGTCGACTTCTCCAATGCGGTGGTCGGCCGGGCCGCGGATGGCGCCAACCCCCCGGCTGGCCACCCCGCGGGCGGGACGGCCAGCCCAGGTGATCGGCTGGGGACGGGTGATCCAGACGCGCCGTGGGTGGAGGCGGCGGGCCAGCGCATCGCGCTGCGGCTGGCCTGTGACCAGGCCGCAGGATGGCCGGTGGGCACGGTGCGCGCGCTCGGCACCGCGGACGGCCGGGCCGAAACCGACGATCTGTTCGCACTCGACCTGGCCGCGGTCGCGGACACGGCCACCGCGCGCCGCGGCAGCCTTGGCTCGGCGGCCCTTGTCGCGTCGCTGCGGCGGCTGAGCGAGGGTGACGATCATGCGGCAGAGCTGGCGAGCCTGCTGAGCATCCCGGTACGCGGCGTGCTCTCCGAGCCTGCCGCCGCGCGGCTGGGTGCCCTCACCACCCCCGGCGCCCGCCCCGACGCCGCCGTGGTCGACCTGGGCGCCGGGACCGTGGATGTGATCGCGGTCCACGGCGAGGTGGTCGCCGCGGGCGCGGGCGACCTGCTGACCACTGCGGTCGCCGAGACACTCCGCATCCCGCGCGCGGCCGCGGACTGGGTCAAGCGCGGCCCGTGCCTGCGGGTGGATGGCGGCCAGCGGTTCGAGGCCGAGGATGGTAGCCGCGGCTTCCTGGACCACCCCGCGCCGGCCACCGCGGCCGGGATGCTCGCCGCGCGGGGCCCGGCTGGGCTGATCCCGTTCGACCGGGGGCACAGCCCGGCCGAATGGCGGGCGATCCGGCTGCGGCTCAAGGAGGCGGTGTTCGCCGCGAACCTGCGCCGTGCCCTGGGCACGCTTGGCGGAACCCTTCCCCAGGTGCTCCTGGTCGGCGGCCCGGCCGGGGACGACGAACTGCTCGGCGTGCTGTTGCGCGCGCTGCCTGGCGAGGTCCCGGTCGGCCGGGCGAGCGTTGGCGGCACCCTGGCCGGTCCGCCAGCGGGCCATCGCTATGCAGCGGCCGTCGGCCTGGGGCTGGCGGATCACGCCCAATGAGACCGCCGGGCCATGTTCTTTGCTTTGGCCCTAATTCAGTCTGTGCGTACGGCCCGGCTCGCCCCGGCCAGGTCGTGCAGGGCGCGGGCGGAGCCGAGGGCGGTATCGGCGGCGAGCAGCCGGGGCTCCTCCCGCCCAAGGATCACCCCGTGGATGTGCCGGATCAGCGGGGTGAAGGACTGCCGGTAGGGCCCGATGCCACGGTGCGTCAGCGGGGCGCGGCCGGCTTGGCAGACCGCGAAGGTGTCCCGGGCGCGGGGATGGAACGGGTTGGTCACGTGGATCTGCCCGCCGGTGCCCAGCAGCCGGGCGAAGGTGTCGTCGGCCCGGCCGAACCCGCACGACAGGTACAGATGACGGCCGCCGGGGAAGTCCAGGCTGCCCCAGGTCGCCCGGTCCACGCCGCCCGGGGCGAACTCGGCCCGCGCCCAGGCGGCCTGGTGCTCGGCCCCGAACAGGTCACGGGCCAGCCGGACCGGATAGCAGCCCAGGTCGAGCAGGGCGCCGCCGTCCAGGTCGGCGACCATCCTGACGTTGGTCTCCGGGTCGCTCATGAGGAAATGGAATCCGGACTGGATCTCGCGGAGGTCACCGATGGTCCCGTCGGCGAGGATGCCGCGCAGCCGCGCCATCTGATCGTGGAATGGGAAGGCGAAGGCCTCCCACAGCGGCGTCGCGGTCTTGCGGGCCACGGCAACCACCCGCTCGGCCTGGGCGGCCGACCCGGTCAGCGGCTTTTCGCACAGCACCGGCTTGCCGGCCTCCAGCGCCCGGATCGTCCACTCTCCGTGCAGGGCATTGGGCAGGGGGATGTACAGGGCGTCCACGTCCGGGTCGTCGACCAGGTCCTGGTACCCGGTGATCGCCCGGCCGATGCCGTTGCCGGCTGCCCACGCCTCGGTCCGGTCCGCGTCGCGGCCCGCCACGGCGGCCGGTTCACCGCCCGCTTCCCGCAGCGCGGGCAGGAATAGGTTCCGCGCGATTTTGGCCGTGCCGAGAATTCCCCAGCGAACGCCGTGCCCCATCGTCATCACCCGTCTCTCTTCCGGGCATTATCCCGGTATGAGCGAGCTGTTTCGCGGGGCGGGCGTGGCCCTGCTGACCCTGTTCCACGACGACGGTTCCATCGACCCCGGCGCCACCGGCGAGCTTGCCCGCGAGCTTGTCGAGCGCGGCATGCGCGCGGTTCTGGTGGCCGGCACCACCGGCGAGGCCGCTACGCTGACGAACGCCGAGCGCTCCGCGCTTATCACCGCAACACGGCGGGCCATCCCGGCCGGGATCCCGGTCATCGCCGGCACCGGGGCACCCTCCACCCGGCAGGCCGCCGGACTGACCGGGGAGGCCATCGCCGCCGGTGCGGATGCGGTGCTGGCCTGGCCCCCGCCCGGCGGGCTGGATATGCCCGGCTACTTCAAAGCCGTGGCCGGTGCGGCACAAGGCCGCCCCGTGCTGGCCTATCACTTCCCCCGGGTGTACCCGCCCGGTATCCCGGTGACGGCGCTGGCCGGGCTGCCCGTGGCCGGCCTGAAGGACTCATCCGGCGACCCGGAACGGCTGCTCGACGAGCTGGCGCACTACCCAGGCGCCACCTACGTCGGTTCCTCGGCCCTGCTCGCGATGGCAGGCCCGATGGGTGCCGCCGGCGCCCTGCTGGCCCTGGCCAACGTCGAGCCGGAGCGGTGCGTGGCGGCGTTCGCCGGGGATGCGGGTGCCCAGCGGGATATCGGCGAACGGCACCTGGCGGCGAGCCGGGGCGGCGTCCCGGCGCTCAAACGGATCCTGGCCGAGGACCGCGGCGACCCGGTTCCGGTGCGGATCGGCTAACGCCTGCCCGCCCGCCCCGCGAGGTGCGGTGGCGCCGGGCAAGCGTCGGCGCGCCCCGGAGCGTACACCAGCGATGGCATCTCATATTCGAGATATCATCGGATGTATGGAGCAGGAGCCGCGCGGGCCGGGAGAGGCTCCGGAACCCGGAGAGGTCCCGGCGTTGCCGTTGCTGCCGGGGTTCCGTGAGATGGCGCTGCGGCGCATGTCCGCCGAGCGGCGCCGGCTGGTCGCGGACCTGACCGCGCAGCGCCGGGCGGCCGGGCTGTCCCAGACCGAGGTGGCGGCGCGGATGGGCACGTCCCAGTCCGCGGTCGCCCGGCTGGAGACCGGCGACGCCGACGTGCGGGTGTCGACGCTGGAACGGTACGCAGCGGCGATCGGCAGCCAGCTCGCCTGGTTGGCACGGGCCCGGCCGGAGGAGGGCCCGGGCTTGGCGGGACCAGGCCCGATGGCGGCAGGGCCGATGGCGGCAGGCCCTGTGACGGCGGGCCCTGCGGGGGCCGGATCCGATCAGGCCGGGTTTCGTACAGATGGGAGACCCGCGGGCCGGGCAGCCGCGGGCAGACCCAGGGCAGGAGTATCGCTGATGATCACGCCGCGCAGCCATCCGCTGCAGCCGTTCCCGCCGGAGCCCACGCCGCCCGGGCCCCAGCCTCCGTTCCGTCCCCAGCCTCCGTTCCGCCCTGGGCCGCCGGGGCCGGGGCACCCCCCGGAGCCGGCCCGCCCGGGGAACCCGGCGATGGCGCCCACCCGGATCTGGATCGATCCGCGGGAGTGGCCCGAACAGCTCTATGAGCGGCTGCTGGACCGGCGCATCGTGATGACGCACGGGCACCTCGACGGCGACGCGGCCACGCGGCTCGCCGCGCAGTTGCTGACCCTCGACGCCGACGGGACCGCGCCGATCCGGCTGGAGATGCAGAATCTGAGCGCCGACCTGCCCGCGGCGCTCAGCGTCATGGGCATCCTCGATGTTGTCCGCGGGCCGGTGACCGGATACGCGGGCGGCCGGATCGAGGGCCCGGGCCTGGGCATCCTCGCTGCCTGCCGCCACCGGCGGGCCTACCCGAACGCGCTGTTCGTGCTGTCCGAGCCGCAGGTCAGCTTCGACGGCACGGTGACCGCCCTGACCTCCCGCGAGGAACAGGAGCGCGTCATGCTCGGCGAGCTGTTCGGCCGGATTGCCGAGGTCACCGGCCGGGACGCCGACCAGGTGCGCGCCGACGCCCGCCGGGACAAGCTGTTCAACGTCGCCGAGGCGATCGCGTATGGCCTGGTGGAATGCCAGGCCACGCCGCGCGGCCTACCCGGGCTCCCGGGGCCGGCGGGGCCGCCGCGGCAGGGCGAGAGCGGTGGCGGCGACCGCGCCCGCGGCCCCGGCGATGAGCAGCCAGGCCGAGGCCGGGACCGGGACGGCGAGCACGACTAGCACGGTGGCCGCGGTGACCGCGCCCCATACCGCGGCGGGCAGCTGCAGCCGCAGCCAGCGCACTGTCACGGCGGCCGTCATGGCGTGCGGGGCGTCCACCAGCAGCAGGTAGCCGAGGATCAGCAGGCCCTCGGCGGCCAGCACGGCGAGGCCCGGGCGCACGAGAGCGGATTCGATGACCGCGGCCGCGGCGGCCAGCGTGGCCACCGCCCGCCACCGGGCCGCCGGCCCGGCCAGGCTCGCGGCCACCAGCACCAGGCCGGCCGGCAGGAGTGCCCCGGCCCTGCCGGTCAGTTCCGGCGCGGGCAGGACGATCATGGCCGCGCCCAGGCAGCCGACGGCCACCCGGATGGTGACGGCTGCCAGGCGCCGCTGGCGGCCGCGCGCACCGCCGCCCGCGGGGCTCATCAGCGCACCGGTGTCCGGCCGGCTCATCAGCGCACCGCCCGGATCCGCCGTCCGCGCAGTGGTGCCTGCGCGCCTTCCAGCCCGGTTCCGCTGTCCCAGCTCAGCACCGGCACGCCCAGGCCGGTGAGGCGGGCGCGCAGCGCGTTGCGGTCCAGCCGCCAGAGCCGAACCGCGAGCTCTGACATGGGCAGCCGCGGCGCCGTCGGCGGCTCATGCCGGAGCACGTCCACGATCACCAGGGACACGCCGCGCTGGCGCAGGTCGGTCACCGCGTTCAGCGCACGCCGGTCCAGCAGCGGGGAGAACATGACCACCAGGGCGCGCGGCGGCAACGCGGTCCTCGGCACGCGGTCCAGGTCGGGGGTGGCCTCGCTGGGGAAGCGGACGCCGAACGCCATTTCCACGATCCGGAAGAACTGCCGGTTACCCGGGGCCGGGGCCAGCCACCTGAGCACGCCCCCCAGGACCACCACGCCGACCCGGTCGCCCGTCCGCAGGTAGGCGGTGGCCAATCCGGCGGCGCCCCGGACCGCGATGTCCAGCGTGGTATCCCCGCGCGGGCCCACATCAGAGAACGCGTCGATCATGATCACCAGGTCGGCTGCGCGCAGGGCGGCCCGCTGGTTGACGTGCGGCTGGGCCAGCCTGCTGGTTACCGCCCAGTTCAGGTCGCGCAACCGGTCACCGGGCTGGTAGCCGCGGATGCCGAAGAACTCGATGCCCTCGCCGGACACCGCCGCGGTGTGCTCGCCGATTCGCCGCAGCAGGTCGGCGGGCAGCAGGGTGGCCCGGGCCGGCGGCGGGTGCGGGAAGACCTCGACCAGGCCGGGCCGGAGCGCGGCGCGCGCCTGGCCCGTCCCCTCGGCGCAGCGGGCCGCCACCACGGCGAGCTGATGGCGGCCCCAGGCATGCGGCCGGAGCACCCAGCGGGCGCAGGCCGGCTGCCCAGCCACCGCGACCTGGGTGGCCGGGCCCTCGATGAGGGTCACCGCGGGGCCGGGCTGGACGAGGTCACATTCCAGGTCC